>Ga0181535_10000527_pt1 | contig 56892 bp, 60 predicted proteins | sample PEATcosm2014_Bin_44_FD_119774 | JGI IMG/M metagenome (GOLD analysis project Ga0181535, IMG submission 119774) | Peatland microbial communities from MTU Mesocosm Facility, Houghton, MI, USA - PEATcosm2014_Bin17_30_metaG | ecosystem: Environmental > Terrestrial > Soil > Wetlands > Peat | place... | reverse complement strand
TCGGTTCTTTCCATCCTGGCTGTGCAGCAGCAGCCAAGGGTGAGGTTGTTCGCCTATTAAAGGGGATCGTGAGCTGGGTTTAGACCGTCGTGAGACAGGTCGGTTACTATCTATCAGGAGTGTAAGAAGTCTGAAGGTAAGAATGAAATAGTACGAGAGGAACTTTCATTCGGCGCCTCTAGTCGATCGGTTGTCTGACAAGGCAGTGCCGAGCAGCCACGCGCCAAGGGATAAAAGCTGAAAGCATCTAAGCTTGAAACCCAGCCTAAAAAGAGACTTCGTTACAGGACATGGGTAAAAGACCCGTTTGATAGGCTTGGGATGTACGCACGAAGGCAACGACGTGTTCAGTCCGCAAGTACTAACGTCCAAACACTAGTGCTCACCACGCTAAACCCAGACGAAATTCTGAGTGCAAACCTTATATCTTATCCTGACATACAGGATAGGGTATCATCCTACACGGTCGCCAAGGTGGCGGAGCGGCCACGCGGTTGACTGCAGATCAACTACACTCCGGTTCAAATCCGGACCTTGGCTTGGATCGGTTTCCAGCAATGGAATGCCGATCTGACGAAGAATTGCATCTAATTCTTCGGCTGCAAACAAAGCAAATCATGTGGTGATAGCGGCCATAGCTGTCGGGAAACACCTGGTCTCATTCCGAACCCAGCAGTTAAGCTGACACACGTAGTATGTTGTACTGAGGTACGCGAGTCCCCGGGAACCATACCAAGCTGCTATCACCTTTCCTTCTTACACGAAATCTGTTCTTGTAGTATATTACTAAAGAGCGAAAGCTTTAGTCATGTCAAAGTATTGTTTTAGCGATCCTTAAGGTTCACGACCTTATCTGACATTCACTTTTCTTTAATTAGGATTTTAATCTCATCTTTCAGAAAGCGCAGGAGCATTCTCTTCAATCTGTTGTGCCGGGCAAAAATTGCAAATAGAAAAAAACACTTCTTTCTCTCGATCCCTTATGAGACAATAGTAAATACCATTCCGGTCTTCAACTGCAAATCCTCCCGGGAATGGCATTCCTACTGGATGACCGGGCTGATCAAGTACAAACATGGTGAAAGCAGCCATGAGATAGTAAAAGAGCCGGTGCCGCGGAGAGTAGTGAAATGGCGTTCTTTCTGCGTGTTCATCCCAGGTAAAGCAACCCTCGGGAATCATCATGCAGAATTTTTCAAAGATCTCGCGATCCCGGATCGGTTCACCGGCATGGCTGAACTGATTGGAACGATGCATTAAAAGAAGCCGGTGGTGTGCACCGAATATCTGTTTGTGGAAGAATGGGCGGACCCGGCTACGATACGGTTCAGGTAAAACATCTACTTCTAGACAGAGACGCCCGCCAATAATCTGGAGGTCGGCAAGGGAATACAGATTCGCCTCACGAGCAATTGCGTCGCCTAAATCACCCTTTGTTTTAGCCATTTCAAGCCGACGAGCAATAACTGCGATCTCCTCTTTTTTCAAGGACAGATTTTTTTCGTTATTGCCCGTCATAGATTTGTCATCCAAATCGCTTTTGTTGTGGTACCGTGGGCGCCAGTACCATATTATCCTCTCCTGTCGAATACGGAGAGTCATAATTTTGAAAAAAAAGGTTTTCTGAAACTTGAACTTATCGGCATCTTAACATCGGACTGACGCAAACTCAAGTATTGATATGTCATTTCCCAATAAATCCTCAGTGAGATGTGGGTTGATCGGGGTTTTCATCCTCATCTTACTGGGTGCTATCTTCGGTTCCCTCACAAGTGCGACACTTGTCCTTACAGGCACCGTCTTTTCCCCGGCTCCCCCGATAGTTCCTGGCAGCGGACAGTATGCGATCAGTTCCGCCACTATAATTCCCTCGGGTGCTACTACATTCTCCCGGACCCATATGCTCCAGATGCAGACAGGACTTGACGATGCAAAGTGGAACATCCAGATAATCGTAAACGGAATCCCCGCGGCACAGCAGTCAGCATCCGGCGCCACGGCGTTTATTAACGGCTATCTTCTGTCCTACCCAACAACCAGTGATGTATCGATCACCATTGCCATAAATGGGACTGTCCCTGCCAATGCATCCGGTAACGTGACCATTCTCAACTTGATCGAGCTGGATAGTACAGCATCACCCGTTCCCGGGAGTGGTTTTACAGTTATATCCCCGCGCATTACCACTTTAGTAACCCCCTCTGTTACCGACAATACTGCTATCTCTGCGACAACGCCACATGGATCAATACCTCTTCCAACACAATCATCTAGTCTTCTCCCCTTTACGGCTCCAGTTGCCCTTCTAGTAATGTCTGCAGGATACAAGCGCATGTGGTCACGGCGGTAATATCCTTAATAATGTTTTTTGGATTATTCACAAGATTTTTTCTATCAGATGCAGGAGATGGTATGTAGGATAAATTCTTTTTGACATTGGCGATGACAATACCTATACTACCAACGGCGTCCCACTTTTTTGTATGGACAATACCGAGGCTGCCTGGAACGTGCTTCCCGGCACAACCCTTTCGGAAAAACTTGCATGGATTGGTGTCGAGCGGAGAGGGATAATCGAGATCCGTCACCTTGACAAAATTGGACGTGATTACGGTATTGTTGTTTATCTTTTTTTTGAAAAAGATCTTGCGACAACTCACACCCTTGCCCAGGTTGAAAACGAGTTTCGTGATGTTCCTGAGTACGAGCGCCCCTATGTTAGAATCGACCGTTTCCTTAAATTCACCCGGGAAAATGACCCTTCATTCACCCGTACTCTTGATGAATTTCCTCTCATGATTGAAATTGTTACGGTAGGTGAACTGCAGAATCCCGTAACCGGGATTGCCCGGCCATTTATCACCGGTCTTATGCCATTCTTAGAAGATTTTGATGTCGATACCGATCCGCTGTTACAGCAAAAGGATAGTTCTCCGTAAATTTCTCCTTTGATTGTGAATTCTGTATATATTATTCACCGAAAATGTGGATTATCTCATGACAAAGAGATTTCACCGGTTTATCTGGCAGTTTATAATTGGTTTTGGTTTTTTATCGGGACTTTGGACTGCCATCGGTATTAACCCCGAAAGTATCCTCATAACCTCCCTTGTCTCTGCAATCTCAAAACTCTCATCTGATCCTGCGATCCGGATTTTCTTTGTTTTCCTGCCAATAATTATCCTGATAATATCTGTGATAGGCGCGTATCGGAACGGGAGAGTTCCCGTCCTTATTGCGGTCTTTGTAGCCTATCTGGCCGGTTTAGTGATACTTTTATCGGCTCTATTAGGACTGACATTTCTTTTCGTAGCAATAGTGATCGCGTACTACTCAACGAAATACCGAAGGAGGTGAAGAGATATTCTGGTATCTCAACACTATAAATTCCGGCACGACAAAAATATCTGTTCATGAGTTTGTTTCCAAAGAAAAATCTTATCTGTTATTTTGATACGATTGTCCCCAGTAAATATCTCTTGAAATTCAGGAAACTGGCTGTTTTAGAGCCGTTTATGGGATATGATATTGCGCAAAGAGGCCGCCTTTCGCATTATGGCTGCGCCGAGCGCAAGCAGTTTGCATCCAGACTGAAAAAGATCCGCTCTGATACAGATCTTCTCTTGGAGGACATCGAGGCATATCAGATCTATATGGCCGCAAAAATCACTGAAAAAGTTCCCGGGGATATCGCGGAAGTTGGCGTCTACAAAGGAGGGTCTGCCAAGATCATATGTTCGGCCAAGGGGAAACGCGCGCTCCATTTATTCGATACCTTTGCTGGACTGCCTCAGGTAGATGAAGTGGATGCAGTATGGCCGTTTTACAAAGGGAAGTTTGCTGCTTCCTATGATGAAGTGAAAACCTATCTGGCACAAGAAAAGAATGTTTTTCTTTATAAGGGAATCTTCCCTGATACTTCAGGACCTGTAGAAGATAAAAAGTTCTCTTTTGTCAATCTTGATGTAGACACTTATAATAGTACGAAACAATGTCTCGAATTTTTCTATCCCCGGATGAACTCAGGGGGAGTCATTGTTTCGCATGACTATCTTACGGCACCTGGGGTTCGGAAAGCAGTAGACGAATACTTCGCTGATAAACCTGAACCTGTGGTCGAAACTGCGGCGTCACAGTGTATTGTCGTGAAACTATAATTGTAAAATCACGGTCCTCTTTTTGTGGCATGCCTCGTAGAAATAGACATCGATTGTAAAAAAAAATGTGATATATCTTATTCCTTGAAAATCAGTACACCAAAGATGATGAACATCAGTCCTACCAAGAGAACTACAATGCCAATGAGGCCCTTAACTGCGACAATAACATCAGGAAGGAACTCTACAATTGCATAACCGCCAAGTGCCAGAAGGACGATACCCACAATTAGTGCCGCAATTCCGGTCTTATCCATATTTTAGTGCTCCTCTATAATCTCTCTGATTGACATCATATAAGCGTGTTGCCTGAACATTTCCTGCGTATCGCGATTTCCTATTTCATATTTATTACACGGTCATGTACGCATAATCATGAGGATTTCAATTATGAAATCCTGTACATCCTTTGTATGGAAGGCAAACGATCTTTTTAGGGGAAAGGTGCCCCCTATTTTTCCGGTGACCTTTCCTCTTCCTTTGATATATGCCTCTACAAACGGCGTCGAACCCGCGTTAAAAATTCCATAGGTGACCGGGGCGAAGTGAAGAGCGCAGTTGATAAAAGGCCTGTCTGCGTGTACCATTTGCTTCTGTGCGCCAAACGGAGGGTTCATAATTACGGTGTCGCCGGGATCAACCTTTTCTGTAAGGGCCGGTATAGCATCCGGAACACTTAGATCGGCCATAATAAACGTGACGTCCACGTTGAGCAGTGCTGCGTTCGTTTCAGCTGTCCGGATTGCACTCGCATCGAAATCGACAGCTATAATCTTCTTTGCGCCGAGAAGTGCTGCCCCTATCGCAAGGATGCCTGTACCACACCCGAGATCCATCACCGTTTTTTGTTCAATATCCCCGTGTAAGAATGCGTCGTAAAGGAGCCGGGCTGCAAGCGGAGCTGGTGTCTGGTACTGTTCCCACGCGGCCCGTGGTTTTTCAAATCCTTTGCAACGCTGCAATGCCATTTCCAGATGCCTGAGTTTCATACGATCTCATCGATAAGATAATCGTCCCAGTTTCTTGCACCGCAGAGTATTTCGAATTCTTGTGGTGAAAGGACGGGTTTCCCAAATCGCACCTGATCATCATAGGCAAGGCGAGGACATGCGGTGTTTACATAGCAGTCAAAACCAAGGTTGAGTAATTCGTCGGGATTTATTTCACGCATAGTAATGATGGATGTCCCGGGAGCGAGTTTTGCAAGCCGCCTCGCCAGATCCCAGCGTCTCTGACCACTTTTTGTGCTGATAAGAATACCAATGTGCCGGGCACTCCTGGCTTTTTCCATGATCGCAGACCGGCGCCGCAGGAGAGATTCGGCGCTTACTTCTATTGCGGTGCTTGTGAGCGGATCGAGTGCAATTACCCGGGCTTTCGTCGAAAGAGCAATGCCGGCGGGATGGAAAATGCCTGTTCCAACAAACAGGATTTCACAGGCCCCTGTCATTTTTGCAGCGGTAAAATTGCATCCAAGAACCTGTCCCCGGAGAGGTGTCCGTCCGGATCCATGAGCCACCCGTACATCATATCCCTTTGATGCAAGAAATGTCTCCATTTTTGGTACGAGATGGGCATGTTGTACCGTCGTTACAAGGCCAAATGTCTTTTCACGGAGCAAAGGGAATGCATGAGCGAGGATCGCGACATCAAAGTCAACGGTCCACGGCTCGAAAATTACATTGGGGGAGTCCTCCACAGGGGCATGCCCGAAATGTATAAGAACGTCTGCAGTTCCTTGAGATGCCGTATCCAAGGCGAGATCGCACGCACCGTAGCAGGGATCGCCACTGATGATAACAGAGAACCCGGCGGCTGTAAAATCGGCGGATATAGCCGCAGCCTGCCGTTTGAGGCCTTCTGGAAACTGGAGGGCCACCGTATGCGCCCCCCGCTGTTTCAGGGTTTTGATCAGCTCAGATATACCGCTCAACAACATGCACCCTGTCGGTGACATTGATCTTAACAAGCGACTTATACGGTCTCCCGATGTCAGGATCCCCCCGCTGGATTGCGATACAAACATCCTTTACCTCAGCACCTGCAATTTCGAGAGCAGAAAGAAGCGCCTTCATTGTGCCTCCTGTGCTCACAACATCGTCGATGATCACAACTCGATCACCTTTATAGACGCCGTTTAGATAAAGTTCACCTTTTGAATAACCGGTCTTCTGGTGGACCGGTACTTCAAAGGGAAGCTTGTATTCCCGTTTACGCATGACGGTAATAGGAATATCGGTCATGACTGAGAGAACGGCGCCAATATGGATGCCCATCGCCTCGACAACTACAATCTTGTCGACATTGTTTAAATCGAGCACCTTTATCATCGCGGTGCATACATCGCGAAGAAGTGCGGGTTCAATAAGAGGAACTCCATCGGTAATGGGGTGGATGAAATAATTATACTCCCCCCGTTTTACCATCGGACAGGTCTCAAGTGATTCTACTAGTTTTTCAAGCATGCATTTCACCAAACTCCTTTAAAAACGTCTCTATTGTATCGCGATGGACATGTGGCATGCAAACGATCCGAAGGTCGCCATTCCGGGTCCATGAAACTTTCCATGGCGGTGGAGCGCTTTTGCAAGCGAACGTCGCCACATTAACATCTGGGGTGGCAGCAGGCGCAATACCAAGCGTCGCCATACCTGCGATGAGGCGTTGTGTGTTTTTCATGCAGCCGGTAACGACTGCTCTCATGCCATCAGTACCGAGATAATCAAGTACGGCAAGGGCACCAGCTACCGGGGCCCCCGTGCGGGTACCGGCGAGGGTAAACTCTTTTTTCACGGTGAGGTAAGGGGTATCAATATTAAGCGTATCGAGCATATCAGGTTCCCGGGTAAGCAGGACTCCTGCGGGAATAGTACTCATGCCCATCTTGTGCGGATCGACAGCGATAGTAGTCACCCCGGGTAGGGCAAAATCAAAAGGAATGGGTTTTTCCAAGAATGGGATCACCATCCCTCCGAACGCAGCGTCTATGTGAAGGAAGATGTCGTGCTGGTACGCTATCTTCGCAAGAGCCTCGATAGGGTCTATCATTCCATATTCGGTGGTTCCCGCGATACCAACAAGACAGATCGTATTTTTGTCTATCACTTCGGCAGCAGCGTTCGCCAGCATCCGGTGATCGGGCCCGGTGGGTACTGTCCGCATCTCAAGGGAGAGGAGATCACAGGCTTTCTTAAACGAGAAATGGGCGGACTCCGGAAGGACTACGTTTGGGTATGTCACCGGCTTAATTGCCTTCGCAAGACGGAGCGCCTGAATATTCGACTCAGTACCTCCCGAAGTTGCGTATCCGCCTGCCTCTTTGTGATGAAGCAGTGTACCGAACCGTTCTATAAGAAGACGTTCCAGTGCTGCAGTCCCTGGAAAAAGGCCAGGATCGCCGAGATTGGTCTCCATGAACATGCAATGCGCTTTTACTGCAACCGGATGCGGCAAGGTACACATAGAGCTGAGAATATACCGGTGATCAATGTCCTCTTTCTTTTGAGAGGATAAAAAAGAGAAGAGATCTTCTTCGGAAAGTCCTTTACTCAGCATCGCGGGTTCTCGCAGCTTCGAGGATGATGCGCTTCTCGGTTCTAGCGACCGCTTCCCGGATCTTTGCAATGGCATCGATATTTGCAGAAATGCTGGTAATTCCGTGTTCTACAAGCCAGATTGCCATCTTAGGATCTGATCCTGCCTGACCGCAAATAGAGCACTCGACACCATAGGCGCGGCATTGCTGGATGGAATTGTGGATCAGGGTGAGAACGGCCGGGTGCTGAGGGTTATACATATCTGCAACATTCTCGTTGTTCCGGTCGATAGCGATCGTGTACTGGATCAGGTCATTTGTCCCGAAAGATGCGAACTTGATACCGGCTTTAAGGAAATCTTCAATCATAATTGCGCTTGCCGGAATCTCGATCATGATTCCAAGTGCTACGTTATCCACATCGATGCCCCAGCCTCTCATCATCTCTTTTGCCTTAATGAACTGATCAGGGTGGGAGACCATCGGGAACATAACGCCAAGGTGCTCGTAACCGGCCTTCCAGAGGCGCTTGAACGCTTCAACCTGGAGCCTGAACTGATCGAAGCTCTGAAGATCCCGGCGTATACCGCGCCAGCCGAGCATCGGATTATGTTCGTGAGGCTCACTCTCTCCGCCCTGCATATTCCGGAATTCGTCGGTTGGGGCGTCCAGCGTGCGGACCCATACCGTCTTCCCCGGGAATGCATCGAGCACAATTTTAATGCCGTCGTAGAGTTCTTTTACGAACTCCTCTTCTTTGTGGTTTGCAATGAACCAGCCGGGTGTTTTGTTGAGTCCGAGGATCAGGTGTTCGATCCGGAGCAGGCCGACACCGTCAGCCCCGGTTGCTGCTGCCCTTGCTGCTGCCTCAGGAATCGAGACGTTGACTTTCACACTGGTGGCTGTTATGATTGGGGCATTACCGGCAGGCGCCATTAACGCGGCCGCGCCTGTCTTTGATTGTGTTGTTCCCAGAGTAACTTCGCCCTCATAGACAATGCCCATCTCGCCATCTACGGTTACGAGCTGGCCGTTTTTCAGTTGCTGTGTACCAGTCTTTGTCCCGACTACTGCAGGTGTACCCAGTTCCCTGCTTACAATGGCTGCATGACAGGTCATACCACCCTCATCGGTGACTATGGCAGCGACTTTTCTCATCGCCGGCACCATGTCGGGGTTCGTCATACGGGTGACAAGAATATCCCCCTCTTTAACCGAACCAGTGTCCTTTACATCCCGGATAATGACTACCTTTCCGGTCGCGGTACCCGGCGCCGCACCCTGGCCTTTCAAGAGAATCTTTGCATCCTTGTTCTGTCCAGACATGCTCTTTGCCTCTTTTTTACCTATTGTCGTAATCGGACGGGACTGGAGAATGTATATTGTCCCGGCGACAATGCCCCATTCGACATCCTGTGGTATTCCATAATGGTTCTCAGCTATCTTACCATACATCGCCAGCTTGGCAAGCTCTGCATCCGAAAGGACTTGCATGTCCTGCCTTGCCGGATCTATGGACACAAGTTTCGTACCATGGGAACCATCGGGGATAATTTCGACTTTCTTGTTAGCTATGGTTTTTTCTCCAACAGATTCAGTCCGCTGGTCAAAGACATAGTGGTCAGGTGAAACCGAACCTGACACAACTGCTTCGCCAAGCCCCCATGATCCTTCGATGATAGTAATGGGATCCCCACTTATGGGGTGGGAGGTAAACATAACTCCGGCCTTTTCCGAGTGAACCAGCTGCTGGACCACGACCGCAATATTGACCGAGTGTTCCTCAAACCCCTGCTTTGCCCGGTAGTAGATTGCCCGAGCCCCATAAAGTGAAGCCCAGCAGTTCTGGACCGCCAGAAGGAGCGCAGCTTCACCCTTGATATTGAGATAGGTTTCCTGCTGGCCGGCAAAGCTTGCGTCCGGGAGATCTTCTGCCGTAGCGCTTGACCGTACCGCGACAATCAGCTCCTTTTGTGACATTTTTTTATACGATGCTTTGATGTCATCTTTTATTGCCGCCGGCATCTTCGCTTTTATGACCAGTGTCTTTATCGTATCGGCAGCCTTTTCGAGAACAGCATTATTTTCTACATCGATATTTTCAGAAATCTTGAAGATCTTCTGATCAAGACCTGTCTCAACAAGAAACCGCCGGAATGCCTGGGCAGTGACCACGAACGCCGGGGGCACCGGAAGACCGATTGAGGCCATCTCACCAAGGGATGCACCCTTGCCCCCAACTGACGAGATATCCTCCTTCCTGATTTCTTCGAGCCATAGAATATTGGGCACATCTCTCATGCTCGCACCACTTATGATCTCACTTTCCTCTTTTAAATTATGATCATTCTTCGGTGGTAAATATGACGATGCAATTGCAGAACCAAGAAGAATCCTGATTAGGTATTGCGCAGATACTGTATGGGTTTTATGGCAAACGCGAGAGTGCTCGTCAGTGATCCGCTGGCGGAAGAAGGGCTTGCGATCCTCAAAGAGGCCTGTACCGTTGACGTCAATACAGATCTCAAGGAGGAGGAACTCTGCAGGATTATCGGTAATTACGATGCCCTGATCGTGCGGAGTGGAACTGAAGTCACCGCAAAGGTAATCGAGGCCGGGAAAAATCTCAAGTTTATCGGGCGTGCCGGAGTGGGTGTAGACAACGTGGATGTGGAGGCGGCGACCCGCCAGGGGGTTATTGTCGCAAATGCGCCTGAAGGAAACACCCTTGCAGCAACTGAGCACACGATGGCAATGATGCTTTCCTTGGCTCGCAACATCCCGCAGGCCAGCGCGAGTCTGAAAAAGAAGGAATGGAAACGTTCGAAGTTTATGGGTGTGGAGCTTAATGAGAAGACGCTCGGTATAGTCGGTTTTGGCCGGATCGGACGTGAGGTGGCAAAACGGGCCAATGCGATGGATATGAAATGTGTCGCATATGACCCGTTTATCTCAAAGGAACGTGCTGCCCAGCTCGGCGTCAAGGTCATGTCAATCGAAGAACTTTTCAAAGTTGCAGATGTCATCACAGTTCACACGCCTCTCATCAAAGAGACAAAACATGTCATCAACGCAAAGAGCATTGCGACGATGAAGGATGGCGTGCGGATCATCAATTGTGCCCGTGGCGGGATTATTGACGAATCCGCTCTTTATGATGCAATAAAATGTGGAAAGGTGGCAGGGGCTGCACTTGATGTCTTTGAGACTGAACCGCCACTTGAATCCCCTCTTCTTACGCTTGATAATGTGATTGTGACACCTCATCTGGGGGCAAGCACGGTTGAAGCACAGAAGAATGTGGCGATTTCAGTGGCAAAACAATGTATCGAAGTTCTCGGTGGTGGCTCCGCGAAGTATGTCGTAAATGCCCCGATCGTTCCGACTGAGCATGCAGAAATACTCGAACCGTTTGCTGAGCTTGCAGAGAAGATGGGGCGCTTTGCTATCCAGACGGTTGAAGGCCGGCTTTCATCAGTCGAATGCATATACGGGGGCGAACTTTCCGCTTACGCGGGGAGCATGAAGTTTGTTACCCGGCTCGTGTTGAAAGGACTTCTTGATCCGATTCTTCAGACCCCTGTCAATATCGTCAATGCTGAGTTTGTTGCAAGGGAACGTGGTATTGCAATGAGCGAGACGGTTACTGAGGAAGCTCATGGGTTCAGAAATCTAATTACAATCCGGGTAAAAACTGATAAAACCGAAGAGACCGTCTGCGGGACAGTGTTTGTAAAGGGCCGCAGCCGGATTGTTTCGGTTGACAAGTATACTATGGATTTGATCCCCGAAGGGTATGTGATCGTCTCCCGACACCTTGACAAACCCGGGGTGATTGGCCGGGCATCCACGATTCTTGGAAAATGCAGCATCAATATTGCCGGTATGCAGGTCGGCAGGATCAATCCCGGGGAAGAGGCCCTTATGGTTCTGAACGTGGACAGCGAGGTCCCCGGAGATGTAATGAAAGAGATCCGTTCGATGCCGGGGATTTTCTCTGCGACTTTTGCCAAAATATCGTCAAAGAAGATCTAAATATTCCTCTCTTTTTGCCGATGCTCTTATTTGCCCACTCATCCATTCACACGTCATCTCGTAGAGTGTGTACTATTATCTGCAAAAAAAGGAAAAAGAAAAGTATCTCTTTTATCTAATATCGGCGAATTAAGGAATCTGAACTTCTTCTTCAAATATCCTGACCGATACTGGCAGAATGTTTGGCCGCTTGTCGCTCATGATGTATGTGTATGCCATCACATGCACAATGTACTCAAGATATCCCTTGGCGAAGTCCGAGAGTCCTTGGTGCCTTCTGCCGAATATCAGGATGACAAACCACTGGACAATCAGACAGATGGTGGCAAGAATACCGTAGATGCATGCCACAATGCCAATGAGAATCCAGTAAACGATACGGATAAGCAGCTCCAGACGGCTTGCATCGTGCACGTAGGTAAAGAGTTGAGTTGTTGGTGCCGGCGTTGTTTCTTCTGTCATAAATGATCTAAAATCTCTTTGAGATTCTGCATATTAAATTGATATCCTTGTTGATTTTCGTGAGACCACTGTCGGCATAGTACAGAGAAGAGAAAACATATATATAGTAATCTAAAATAAGTATATATTTAATCATAAAACTCTATTCCCATGGCACAAGCGGTTAAGCATTGGACGGAAACGACGCACTTTGACCTTACCGATATCGCAGCGCTCCGCATGGGGTTGTCCCGCCCCCATCGGGAAGTACTTCATCGAAATGTCATGGTTCCTGACAGTTGGGGGATATTTGACAAGATTAGGCATTATATGCCTCTTTGTTCCATTCTGGCCGGTGAATTAACTCGGGATGCAATATGTGCGGTCCGGTCTTCATCAGATGAAACGACCGGGCTGGAGAAGCTGGGCTATGCGATGCACTTCCTGCAGGACGCGGGAAATCCATGGCATGCACGTCCGCTTCTCCCAACATGCCAGAAAAATCATTCCATTTATGAAGAATATGTCGCTAGGAATATGAGAGCGGGATTCCGCTTTCGCAACGCACTTATAAATGCCCCGGAAAGACAAAATCTTCATGCTCGTTTCACACGACGGATCGGGGACGGTACAGCATATCTTGCCCGGGAGGCTGTAAAAAAATTTCCCTTCCTTGACGGATGCATCCGCAATGACCCGGCATGGCAGGAGAACGAAGAGGTTGCAGGTGTAACCCTCTGTCTTCTGACTGCGTGCCTGCTGATGTGCGAAACCCAGATCCATTCATTCTCAATTCGAGCGGAATCGCAGGTATTACGGCCAATCCGGCTGCCAGTTGCGGTGACCTGGACATTCCTTGGATCTGATGAGCGAAGACTCGCAACGTGACAATCCGGTGAACCGGCGCATTATATTAATGACAGGAACGGGAACTGATGGGATCGGTATTTGTCTCTCCACTGAACTGGGGGCTTGGTCATGCATCGCGAGATGTACCTGTTATCCGGGAATTGATTCTTCGGGGGCATGAGGTCACTATAGGTACCAGCGGAAATGCACTTGCATTTTTGAAAAAAGAGTGCCCTGAATGCAATTTTATTCAATTCGAGGATTACCCGATCCCAAACAATAATGGGATGATATTCCTGCCGACATACACGGCTTATATCCCCATCCTGATCAAGGCTTATTTATCAGAACGTAAAAAAGCAGAAAAAATATTTTCAAAAAATAATTTTGATCTCATTATCAGTGATTCTCGTTCCGGTGTTTTTTCAGAGAAAGTGCCTTCGATCCAGATTACTCATCAGCTTCATCAGAGTCTTCCTCTCATTGCATGGCCCCTTGAACTGCTTGGTGTATACGTTCAGGCTGATGCATTCTCTAAATTTACCAGAGTCGTAGTGCCGGACAACCCGCCGGGCAGGGGGGCACTTGCGGGGAAATTAGCCAACACGTTTGTTCCTTCCCTCCAGGATCAGATTTATTACTGCGGAATATTGGCAAGTGTCCGTAAAGAACCGGCAAAAAAAGACATCGACTACCTTGTTGTCATTTCGGGAATGGAGCCTCAGCGGACAGCACTTGAAAAAATTATTATGAGGCAGATCCCGCATCTTCCCGGAAGGAAAGTAGTCCTTCTCGGCAAACCTGCAATCGATAAAGTGAGCTCTCTGGATGACGGGACAGTAATTTACACGTATATCTCCAGTAAGGAAAAATCGGAGCTCATGTCCCGGGCACGGTTTATCATCTGTCGTTCTGGTTATACCACGATGATGGATATCGCCGAAGCAGGACTAAAAAGTGGGCTTTTTATTCCGACACCAGGCCAATGGGAACAGGAATACCTCTCCCGGTATTACGAGAATGAAGGATGGTTTTTCTCAAGAAGCCAGTATGGGCTCCGGCTCCAGAATGATATCCGCCGGACTGCTGGGTTCTCGGGATTTCCTGCGATGCCCACGACAGAAGAGAATGTATCCAATCTCTACAAGAACGTTTTATCGGCATATCTCTAAAGTGGAAGTGTACCAATGCAAAAAAGTTCCAACGAATGCAATTACCAGGATCGTGTCGACCAGGAACCCGTGGCACTCGTCTCGCAAACTCTGGATAAACTCGCTCTTACCTGGAGCATCGGCATCGGCATCGGATATGCATTTCTGGTTTCTTTCATCTGCTGGATTGTATACCGGTGTTTTCTCATTTACAGTGCGTACCGGGCCGGCGATTATTCGTTCATCGTTAACGAAATAAAAACGGATACCCTTATCAGCGCCGGGTATTTTGGTATAGCAATAATTCTCCGAAGAAAAGGGTATATCTGACCTTTTGGGGAATGGGAATATTAAATGCCATTTTTCCTGTGGAAGTATTGTAAAAGAGGATCGTATGCCGGCGATAATTTACTTAATACACTTAAAAAACGGTTAGTTTTTTGCGGAGTCTTAAGGTTCAATCCTTAATGATCTAAAGATCGAACATCAAGCGAAATGTTAAGGTATGAGACAGAGAGATCAATGAACTGGTAACCTGGATCTATCCTGCAATTATTGTGAATTGCTGCAAATGTGTGCCAGGTTATTCAGTTTGAGCAGACGTCATGTTAAACGATGAAGAAACAAACAGGAACAATATCTTCCTCATGGACAAGACCGCAAACCCGGCACCACTCGGGCTTTGCGCATTTGGGACGACTACCATTCTTCTGAGTCTTTGTAATGCCGGTATAATCGGGTTAAGTAGCCCAATTATTGCAATGGCAATTTTTTACGGTGGAATAGCCCAGATCATTGCCGGCCTTATGGAATGGAAAAAGAACAACAACTTCGGGTTTTTGACCTTTGTAAGTTTCGGGTTCTTTTGGATGACCTTTGCCGGCGTTCTCATGCTTCCGGTTCTTGGCCTTGCAAAAGCGCCCCAGCCTACAGATCTCGCTGCATTCCTTGCAGTATGGGGGATCATCGCATTTGGTCTTTTAATCTGTACTATGAAGATGCACCGGAGTCTTCAGGTTACGGTCCTTGCAGTATTCCTTCTAATCGTTCTTCTCGTCGCCGCCGAACTGACGGAAAGTGGACTCATCAAACTAGCTGGCGGCTTGATGGGAATTATTGCCGGGGGTCTTGCGTTGTATATCGGCATAGGTCAGGTAATCAACGAAATCCATAACCGGAAAATATTCCCGGTATAATCCACTTTTTATCTGAACAGATCTCCTATCTGAAATTCAGACGGGAGTAACATTTTGCCAAAATGTCCGCCTGTGGCGCCGGCAAATCTTTTTAATAATAGGATGACAGATGCTATAGAGCATCAGACAAATGCGGGCTCGTGGTCTAGTTGGCTATGACGTCGCCTTGACATGGCGGAGGTCCTGAGTTCGAATCTCAGCGGGCCCATTCTTCTGTTTTTGAACTTCTCCCGAACGAGTCATATTACTCTTTATTATATCTTTATGCCGAGATACGTGGGTTATCCCCATTAATTCTCAACGGTCTACTATCCTTATTTACTGGCTTTTCTGGTATCATCATACAACAGCCAAATGGCATAAAGCATCGAAATACAGGCTGCGAGCAGGATAAATGAATTCATTCGGGGCAACCCGGTTGGGTAAAAAATACGAACTCCGTTATATAAAGCAACCAGTGCAAAAGTTATCGCAATAAGCCATCCATATCCCCTATCGTTACAGGTAGCTATCAGTACTGCAAGAATAATAATTGCAAGTGCGAAAATAACCGTGAAAAAAGAAAAGAAGTCGACGATATCCATAGTTCAGGATCGGTATCTCCGGCAATATCTTTTTCGGTTGATTTATGGATTCTGGGAATTGGCCTCTAAAAAGGTTAAAGGACATCCGATCCAGTTACGCTGTATCCCCGGCGTAGTTATCGGCAATTTCCTGCGGGGTTAAGGCAATGTTGTAAAGCGCGGTAGACCCGATGTACCCGTTATAATAAAAGGCATCGCTTGAATCCGTGGCGTAGTTCTGTTCCCCGATATTTACTGGAAATGCATTATTGTTTGTGAGACTGACCGAACCGGAGGGTGGGGTGGTTTGACCTGATTCAGGATCCGGCACATTGCCCGTGTCATAATTAAGTGTCAAAGGATTACCGTCATCATAAATATTAAGCACTCCGTTATTGTCGGTCACGCTCACGTAATTCCATGCGTTTGCCATGACCGTTGGTGTGGTCGTGATCGCCTGGTAGTGTGTGCCATCAGGTGCATTCCACTCAAATAACAACTGGTTTCCCAGCTGGAAGAGCTGATAATTGTCATTCTCAGATGCGGCGGTAGTCCCAGCATCGGTGGTCTGCCCTTTCCCGATGAGCTGCTGCCATCCGGTGCCGCTCGAACTGTATGTATCATTCTCACTAGGGTCAAACCACATGGAGATGGACATATCTCCTGTGAAGGCGAGCCCGGTGGAATTTTTGATCGTAATTGAGGATGCCCCGTTAAAAAAGGCGGCCGTCATATTGCCGGGTCCGGTCGAACTGGTAGTAATGTTCCCGTTGACAGTCTGTATTATGGGGTTACAGTTTGGATCGTAGAATTGGCTCGAACTGCCTCCGAGAAATCCTCCAGCCACCGGCAGGGAATTTACACCGTTTTTTACCGTCTCCGAAAAGGTGTTTGCAAGGACATGCACATTCTCATCGATCATCTGGATTGTCCAGGAACCAATTGTCATAGGACGGAGCGCCCCGGTAGGCTGAGTCTGGCTTATCGTGTAGTCACACTGCGTTGATGCTGCTGAGCTGTTCGGGTAGATATAGAGGGTTTTACCGTACATAGGTTCCGAGATGCTGCTTCCGACTGGTACCACTGTCTGCCCCGAGGGGCTGATCAAGTTGAATGTCACCGGTGTACCATTTGCACCATTAGTCTGTCCGGTAAGGTAAAATGCATCTCCAGCTTCTGGCAAATATGTCAGCACATCATCCTTAAGACCCCCTGGCTGCGGGAGGGTGTCAATTTTGGCACTTCCCGCAACATAAACACTCTTTGTGGTGTACAAGGGGTTGAGTGCGCCGGTGAATGCAGCGAAGGCTATTGCAGCAACTATGATCACAAGGATAATGATCAGAATCTCTGCTGCCACCTCAGATACTCCTCGGCTTGTTTTTGGATCTCTCATGGTCATCTCATTGTAATAATTAATATTTCAGTGTTTATCTCTCTATTTATGCAACCAAAATCATATTTCCCTAATATTATCAAAACGTACTGGTTATATTTCTGTGATTAAATCCGAACAATGAAAGCTAAGGCAACCCTCATAATCGATAACAACGCACCTTTTCTACTAAAAAGGAAGTGCCGGTGAATATCTGCAAAGTCTGATGGGAATTGAACCTCTGGTGTTCTGTCAAAGAATGGGACCTCATGAAAGTCCGGCTCCCCCAGTGTGAGGGAATAAAGAAATGCGGATACTGTTTGTTGTATGCGGGGAAGGGCTTGGGCATTCTTCCCGGTGTATTCATCTAGGACATTTTCTGGAGCAAGAAGGGCATTTTGTTAGTTTTCTGGCATATGGGAAATCCTATGACTTCTTCCATGATCATGGATTCAACGAAGTCTACCTAGGAGAACGTGAAGTTTGTCTTGAAGGTGAGAATGGCTTTTTTTCCCTGAAAAAGACCCTATGGTGTTCAAGGTGGATTGCCCTTAACCTGGTCAGATCAGGCATGCGCGTTCGACGGCTCATCAAGGAATATAAGATTGATTGTGTGGTCTGCGACACGATGTATGCCGGGGTCATCGCCGCCCGATTCCAGAAAATTCCGGTAGTTTTTATCACAAACCAGAACCGGTTTAGTGGGCCGGGGGGAGAAAAAAATCCTGTCTGGAATGTCCTTAATTTTTTGATAAGGAGGTATCTCACGTTCGCCGATACGGTTATCATACCTGATTACCCTGCCCCTCATACCGTGAGCGAATATAACCTCCTTATCCCGGAACGGGAACGGCAGCATTATCACTTTACCGGGCCTTTTCTGGAAATCGATCTCTCCCGGTATCATTTTGGGAAAAAAACTATTTTCACCAGTTTCGGTGGCGAACCTTATAAACTGCCCCTTTACCGGTTGCTTCGTGAGATTGCCGACAAGAGAAAGGAACTGGTTTTTGATGTATTCTATACCGGGGCAATTCTTCCGGAATCTTCGGATAATTACATCTCCCACGGGTACGTGCCTAACCTCTATGAACATCTTGCTGATGCACAGATTGCCATTGTGCATGGTGGACTGACAACCCTGCATGAAGCATTACTCTTTACAAAGCCTGTCCTCATTATCGTGGACCCGGGTCACCCTGAGCAACAGAATAATGCAAAAAAAATCGTCGACATGGGGGCAGGGATTGTTGTAGATGGAAGGACTGTGACACTGGATCTCCTCGAACAAAAGATAAAAGAAACGCTGGCACTTACTCCGCACATCCAAGGATGTGATCTTGCATCAATAAACGGTACGAAAAATGCAGCAATGATCATCGGGTCGGTTGGCAAAACCAGGATTTAGGATAAAGAGGCCACTTCCAAAACGTGAACTGTAAGAAGAATGATGATTTCTGCGGCTGAAACCATAAAATTCGGCGGGAAAGATATCCGCTTCCCACTATAAGAGTAGTTTTAATCACGGAACGCAGTATTTCACGCATATCTGCACTCCCCGAGGTAATTTCTTTCCCCCTGTTATGCTGAGTATGCCTGTGCTGATTTTGACTGTCTGCGGTACCGTTCTTTTAAACTATCAAGCGTCTCGATCTCAGATGTATCTTTGTCATCACGTATTCTGATAAACCGGGGGAACCTGAGGGCAAACTCTGCCTCATATGTCTGGCTGACCTGAAGTTCGGCATACCCGACTTCAAAGACAAGTTCAGGCTCAAAGCGTACTTCTTTCCCGGCACTTGAGATAACCGTGTCCTTAAGAAGATCATATGCCTCACTTAATTGTTCATCAGAGAAGCCGGTCGCCACACGGGAGAGCGAAATAAGTTTTCCCTGATCCTGGCAGGCCAATAAAAATGAGCCAAAAACATGCGCCCGTTTTCCCTCCCCCCATTCTGCACCTATTACGGCAAGGTCAAGGGTATCCACTTCGGGCTTGATCTTGATCCAGTTTTTCCCCCGTTGGCCTGGGGTATAGGATGAACCGGGTACCTTGATCATAACACCTTCGTGACCGGCAGTAAGCGCTTCCTGGTACGTTTGTTCTATTACTTTTGGATCAGCACTGACTACCTGTGGGGCAACAAAATCCGGGTTTACCGCCGCCATGAGAATCTTCCGTCGTTCAGAAAAAGGAAGATCGATCAGGGTCCTACCATCAAGGAACAGTATATCAAAAACGTTGGGCACCATCTTGATCTCTTCCAAAGCCCCAGCAATATCATGCCGGCGCCTGAATCTCCGCAAAACAGACTGAAATGGCATCGGTCTGCCGTCTTTAATTGCTATAACTTCACCGTCAAGAATCACATCGTGAGCTGTTGCAGCCTGCAGAAAATCTATCACATCGGGAAGGGCAGTACTTACATCTTCAAGCCGGCGCGAATACATCATCGCCTTTTCCCCCTCCTTATGGAACTGGAACCTCGAGCCGTCATATTTAAATTCTACAGCTACTTCGCCGTGCTCTTCCACCATTCCGGCAATGGTTCCCTGCTGGGCGAGCATCATTCGTACCGGGTGGAAAAGTGTTATATGAACTTCACGGAGGGCATCAGGCCCTTTTTTTGCAAGCCGTGCTACTTCGCCAATATCATTGATTGCCTGCATAGCATGTTCTACGAGACCCGGATCGACTGAGAATGCCTTAGCGATTGCCTCGCGGACCGTCCCCTCACCTACGCCTATTCGAAGCTCCTCGAGCATGATCCTGACGAGATACCGGGATTCGAGTGGGCTGGCATCCCCGAGCAGCAGTTTTACCATACGCATTTTTTCTTTCTGCGATGTTGCACCGCCACGGGCAGCAATACTGATAAGTTTGTTGTAAATATCGACAATTTCAAGATCATGAGAAGAGAGCGAGACTTGTGACTTTTTCGACAGGAGTTCTTCAACTGCTTTGCCGACATCTCCTTGTTTATTGATCCGTTGAATCACGCTGTCTTTCTTTATCCCGACGACATAACCGACGGACTCGAACAGGAGATTAGGGCCAATTCCGAGTTTCTGGGAACTCCAGTCGGGAAAGATTCTCCCCATGATAAACCGCACAAAGATGGGAAGTTCTTCGGGAGACAGTCCTGGCAGCACCTTACTTATCACATCGATCATCTCAAGGCGACCAGAGAGACGCTCGATCTCTTCGCAGCACCGTGAGAATTCTGAGAATAGCATGGCGTATCTGTTGAGTGCGTTGGAGACAGAAGCATTAACATTTTACTATCTCTTAAAAACAGCGCAACTACAGTTTTGGGTCCACGGCAAGGTAAAAGTATTTTTAATTTCCTGCCGATAATTCATGCAGCACATATAATGGAATATTCTTATGGTTGACGAGTGGCAGCCCGAAGCCGTTATCCGGCTGAGACTGGAACGTCTTAAAAAAGAATTTATCGATTATGTTACCGTCAACAGTGAAAAGATAGATGGCAATATCCCGGTTTTTTTCGGACAGGTTATTGCATCACTTGACAAATCTTTGCCTGGCTTAAGCGAAGAGCTTTTTGACCAGTTCATTGACGCAATGGCTTTTGCAGTTCTTGAGGCATCGAAACGATCCGATGATATTCCCTTCGTTGAGAAACTTTTTGATTATGCATTGCGCAATAAGCGGGGGAACAGGAACCGTGCAGTTTATGACATCCTTCTTGGTATGAAAATGATCAATACCGGGAAATATGCCGAGGGTGCTGAGCAGCTCAAAAAGTACCGGTCTGTTGATGTCATCATTTGTCCGGCAATTGCATACTGTTACTTCGTCCTTTCGACCCAGCAGACGCCCGTCGAAAGAAGTGGCGAATACCAGAGACTCAAGGATATGTCACTTGCCGCACGGGAGCAGATGATTGAGCTCGTCCGGCTCAAACCTCCGATAAACCGGCTCCAGGATCTTGAGATTGCCGAGGATCCACGGATCAACAAGGTCTTCTGGTTCATGATGAAACAGGCAATAGACTGGTTCCCCAGTGAACGTGAGTTTCTCCGTATTGGTATTGAAAAAGCGTCGCGCGACGGGAGAAGAGACCTTAAAGAAGAACTCCTTAATATCGGGATCGAACGGTTCTACAATGACATGTTCTTCCTGCGCGAGCTCTATAAACTCAAGCTTGAGAACCGGGATGCCGGAGGTGTAGCCGGAGTCGTAAAACAAATGACCCAGCAGTATCCCAATGAAATTGAGCCGATATATTATGGGATTAAGCTTTCAATCATCACCAATCGGATGGATACCTATTTCAGGTTCCGGAAACTCGCGGCAGAGAAGAATATCCCTCTTCAGGCTCTTCTGCTGCTGGACTATTCTTTTGAGGTAATGAGCGGCAAACAAACAGATGCGGCTGCGTGCATGGATGAGATCAAAAAACGCTTTGGTCCCCAACACTTTTTTGTCACCCTGTTGGAGTACGTGGCACACGATTTTCGTTCTGACGACTCAGGGAAGATCAAACGATCCAAGAAAGCAATCTTTGATGCAATTGACCAGTACTGCATGAAGCTCCTCAAGATTGAGGTGTCACAATGACCGCATTAGGAATGTGGTGTGTAGCTGAAAACAGCATAACCGGCAAACGAATAAAGGAGAGTGCTTTATGGTGACAGTGAAAGTTCTGATCGCTGCAGGGGACACAGCAGGTGCTGATGAACTCAGTACATGTGCAGCATCTGCAGGATTCCATGTAATGGAACAAGTATATTCCGTAAAAGATGCCGTTACTTTTGCTGAGTCCCTGCATCCAGATATTGTCCTCATAGAGACGGTTCTTTTTGGGAAAAAGAAAATAACTGAAGTTTTAGAAAAGATCCAGATTGTCGGCAATATTCCGGTGATCCTGATTACCGATGCTGATGAGGATATTTCTGAAATCCACAATGATTCAAACCGTCCTTACGGTATTCTGGTCCGGCCGTTTGGGCCCGTTCTATTAAAGGAGGTTGTTGAGGAAGCAATCTACCGGCACTCCCTTGAAGCAGGGGAAAATGACCGGGGAAAAAGGATGCGTTCTGGTGCGGTCGTACGAAAAGTTGCCCATGATATCAACAATTCGCTGAGCTCTGCGCTTGCGAATATTCAGCTCGCGCGCCGGTCATGTGCACGTGAGGACCATTTGTGCAGGCATCTTGATGATGCAGAGAAAGGCATCCTGCGGGCACGGGACCAGTCCCGTCAACTCCTCATTCCCAGAGTAAGCCCCGAAAACGAATCTGGAGCAGCTCGAAAGGCATCCGTCCCGGGATTACGCCGGCAAAGTCACGCCGGTAAGAATGTAAGTGCCAAAGGCATATACCGGATTCTCCTTATGGATGATGAAGAAGCAATCCTCTCAGCCACAAGCGAAATGCTTTCGTTCTTGGGTCATAAAGTGACAATAGCAAAGACTGGGGAGGAAGCAGTTGCATTATTCAGAAAAGCAAAAGACAATGCCCTGCCATTTGATGCAGTCATCCTTGACATAACAGTACCTGGCGGGATTGGTGCAGGGGAAACATTACCGCTGTTGAAGAAGATTGAACCCGATGTACGGGCGATTATTTCCAGCGGATATGCCACGCACCCGTTATTAATCAGTTTTGCAGCCAATGGATTTTCTGCTGCCCTCATCAAGCCGTACGGCTTTAAAGAACTCGAGGAATCACTGGGGCATCTGGTTTAACAGGGTTATAACTGTATTTCCTGAGGTATCATTTTTGACGAACCCCCCTGGGTCGCAACAATCAGCTTCTTCTCATCACAAAAAAGTCCGATCCCCTCACGTGCGCTTACCCGTGCACGCTCGGGTGTATTGTTGATCTCGCTCAAGTGCGAAAGTATGATCTGTGAAACATCTTTTCCCCAGTTTCGCAGCACTGTGGCCGTTGCATTGTTTGAGAGATGCCCCCTGCTCGAGCGTATCCGCCTTTTCAGGGATTCCGGATACGGCCCGGTAGCAAGCATCTCCGGACAATGATTACTCTCAAGTACCACGCCGTCGCAGCGCCGGAGTAATTCAAGCATATGCGTAGTGACAATACCGGTATCAGTGCAGTACCCAATCTTGTGCCCGTTCTCACGGATTATAAACCCGCAGGGTTCAGCGGCATCGTGAGAAGTAGCAAATGGTAAGATTGAAAATCCCCCGGCATTAAACGAAACATCATACCGACAAGTATGAACCTGAATCGATTTATTCGAGGTGCGCCGGTGATTTAAAAATTCATTGAGCGTACCACCAGTACTGTGGATCGGGCAGGCGAGTTTTCGTGCAAGAACATCCAGACCGCGTATATGATCTGTATGTTCATGGGTTACGATAATTGCATCAATTGCTTCAACCGGGCATTCTGCCTGTATTAAACGGAATAAGGTCTCTTTTGCACTCAGGCCCGCATCAATTAAAATGGCACCATCACTGCCAGCGATATATGTGCAGTTGCCTTTGCTCCCGCTCGCAAGTATCGTGCATCGCATGTCTTACTAAATTGGGTGTGGTGTATTAACCAACTTTCTTTTCCTGGTGAATGGGATTGGGAAAAAGGATTAATGTTTAGCCTTTATTGCTTCATATTCAGCGAGTACCGGCGCAATTGTCTTTGTGGAAATAGAGCGACGGACAAGGACCGTCAGCTTGCGACAATACCGGATGTGTGCGATCTGGAAACTCACAATCAGGCCAAAGCAGAGACACGTAATACCGATCAGGAAATAGCTAGCGGTGTCAACCATATAAATCCCCTCAGGTCTCCCTTTCCAGTTCGTCCACGAGCGGTACTACGGAATCGGCATCTGAACACTCCTTTGCAAGCATGAAGAAACGCTTCGAGTAGTGCATTGTCAGCAGCTGGTACCCGATAATCATGCCGATAGCAAACATGACAATCCCAAAACAAATGTAGATAAGCAGATCCGTAACCAGGTCAGCCATGGTGAACCACAATCACTGTTACGGCGGGATGTTGATAAATTTATTGAATAGTGCTGCTCGATGAACGACAATAGGCAGGGATACCGGTTATAAAGAAAATTCCGTGTACCCTGCCGTTTTCCCTGATATTAAACACTTCTCGTTCTTTTCTTAAGAAATAAATACGGGTGTATGTATAGTGCTCACATTTCAGGAATGTCGGTACTCTACAATCTCTTCCGGAAAAGTCCTGGTCAACTTCATCAGGTTACTCATAGTTATCAAATGAGGAAGAAGTGGTTTTTGACAGGTATTTTTCTCTTGGTTGTTCTTGCAATAGTATGTGGTTCAACTCGTGCACTTCCGCCGTCCCCACAGAATGCCGGGGCCGGGAATCTTGATCAGGGGATTACTGTATATTGGCCTTACCATGTCATCCTTATGTCAATCGGATTTTTCCTTATGGTTACCGGCTTTTTTGTCGCACGGTTTCATAAAACCAGATCCTGGTATAAAACTCATATGATTCTCGAAGGATATGGTGGCGCATGTATTCTTGGCGGTATCTTTGTGGGTGTTTACATGGTCACGCTCTCCGGTCTCCCTCAATTGCGTAATATTCATGAAATATTGGGAGGCATTACCGGAATTTTGGTCATCACAACGATTGTCCTAGGGTATAGTATCAAACATGCTCCCATATCATAAAAGGTCGTCCGGCAAAGCCATCGCTGGCTTGGTCGGATTGTAATAGGTCTTATGGTTATCACTATTTTTTTTGGCATCGTTTTGTTGTTTCGTATATTAGGCCGGTAATTCAATTGTTTTTTAAAAATCTCCCTATGCTGTGGCCTTTTAACCCGCTGTTAATGAGGATATTTAGGACGTTCTCGTGTGTCATAAATCAGCGGGAGTCAACAATCACTTTTCAGGTATCGTTGAAAACGTCCTTTTCCGGGAGAAAATCTGCAAACCATTAAGATATATTCTGGATGAGTAATGGTTGAGGAACTTATATGGTCCAGCTTACCGATGAAATCAAGGAATCGCTTGCAGCAACGAAGATCGTTTTCTTTGCTACGGCATCAAAAGATAGCGTGCCTAATGCCGTTCCGATTGGTGCGTTCAAGCTTCTGGATGATGAGGCCATTCTGATATCAGATCAGTACTTCAATAAAACGCTCGCAAACATGAAGGAGAACCCGAAAGTAGCCATATCCTTCTGGGGAGAGAAAGGAGGATACCAAATCAAGGGGACGGTGACCCTCCATACCAGTGATGAGATCTTCAGGAAGGATGTCGCTTGGATGAAAGAGTTACGGCCCCAGCTTGTCCCAAAGTCGGCAGTTGTAATGAAGATCACCGGAGTTTACACCCTCAAACCGGGGCCTGATGCAGGAAAGAAGATTCTCTGAAATATTGTGTTTTCTGCATGGGTTTAAAACCCTTGCATTTTTTATATCTTTGCATTGGGGCCCGAGTTACTTTCGTCTCCACCCGTTTTCCGGCACGATTATCTCGAAATGTGCACCCGTTTTGAATGTTCCAGTCTCCTTGATGGTGAGCCCAGATATCCCCAGGATTTCACGGGCAAGAAAGAGGCCTTGTCCGGTATTTTTCCCAAAGCCTGATGTAAAAATCTTTTCCTTGTCGCTGTCTACAATGCCGATTCCATCATCACTACAGATAATAGTAAGACTGGTGCCGTCCTGAAGTAGGGAGAAGTTGATTACGGAGAGCTTCCCTCCATACCTGAGTGCGTTGTCAATAAGATTATAGAACACTTTTTCGAGCATTGCATCAGCAAAAACCTCTAATCCTTCATCGAGTATAACAGACAGCCGGACTGATCCCATCTTTACGGATCCTGCCGCTTTACTGATGACCTCATATACATTCTGCCATTGTGGGGCATTTCCCCCGATCTTCTGGTAATCGCGAGTGAAGGTGATCTGTTGCTGGATACGCCGGGTGCTCTCTTTTATCTCAACAAGGAGAGCTGATGATTCAGGCTCACAAGTTATTTGGATAGCCATATCCTCAAGGCCTAAAAGCCCGGTGAGTGTGTTCAGGATATCATGCCGGATAATATTACTGAGTATGTTTAGTTTTTTGTTTGAAGATTGGAGTGCATCACTTAAACGCCTGAGTTCTGTCAGTGTATAATCTCGCTCCATCATCTCAAGAGCAAAGGAAATATCGTCAGTAAGTTCCTTCAACAATGCCAGTTCCCGGTCATTGAAGAAATTGCATTCGTTTGAGTAGAATCGCATCGCGCCTACAACGGTGTTTCCGCTGCTGATGGGAAACGCCGCAGATGAGCAATATCCGCGCCGGGAAGCCTCCTCACGGTACTTCTCCATACGGGGATCGGATTGTATATCATTGCTGACCAGCGGGCGGCATTCCCTGATAGTAGAACCGGTAAGTCCCATTCCCTGGGGTATATTATCTACGGTAATTGAAAGCAAACTCAGGTACCCTGCTTCGTACCCATAGGCGGCGACCGGACGGACTTCTTTTGTAGCTGGGTTCACCATGCCTATCCATGCCATCAGGAATTTCCCCTCCTCGACAGCTATTTTACAAGCTTCATCAAGCAGCGTCTGCTGGTCCCTGATGTGGATGATCGCCCGGTTGGTTCGGGATATGACTGAATACAGCCGATTAAGATGGAAGATTGTCTCGAGCGCACGTTTCTTTTCAACAGAACTCTTAATGGTGTGAATGAGCTCGGTGAATTGTGACCGGGAGTCGCCGCCTTTCCGGATGTAGTGATCCGCTCCGCAGTTTAGGGCATCTATGACAATATCTTCCCGGCCCTTCCCGGTGAAGATGATAAAGGGGAGCGCCGGGTATCTGGCACGGACGACTTTTAAAAATGCCAAACCGTCCATACCGGGCATCTGATAATCCGAGATGACAAGATCGTACACTGTCGTTTTGAGTTTATTAAGTCCCTGATCCGCTGATTCGGCAGTATCGACACGGATGAGATCCGATCGTTCCAAAAACAGCTTTCCCACATCAAGCAATGCGGGGTCATCATCGACGTATAAAACTGAAATCATAAAAAACAGAATCCCGCTGATTATAGGTAAGGAGTACTTTCGATTCTGTACACATAACCGTTCTGGTGGCACTGATTATTTTAGCAAACTCGTATGTCCCGGCACACCGGTCCCGTAGATCCAATAAAAATTATTTGAGGTTGGGAGAGGCATATGCTGAAAGGTCCTGTAAATGGGAACCCCGTTAAAAGTTCTGGATATATTCACGGGCTGAATTTTGCTCGGATAACGAAACCTTAACAACCTATCCTGCTGATTTTTTCTGCTATGTGGAGTGCGGTAGATATCGAATCCTGGATTTCGCGGCGTACATCCCGGCTGGATGAAGTACACGGCACGGTCCAGGAAATTATTGAAAAAGTGAGAATGGGTGGAGATGGTGCCCTGTTCGAGCTTTCCGAAAAATTCGATAAAGTGCACCTAGACTCAATTACTGTTGATGAAGACGCCCGGGAGGCAGCGTACGAGCAGGTCGATACACGGATCACTGAATGTCTCGTTGAGGCCGAGGTACGGATCAGCAGATTTCACGAGCTCCAGATGCCCCGGGAACTCTGGCTTTCTGAAGTCGAGCCGGGGATTACCCTTGGCGTAAAAACCACGCCTCTCTCCCGGGTTGGAGCGTATGTACCCGGGGGACGTGCTGCGTATCCATCAACAGCCCTTATGTGCACAATTCCGGCCCGTATCGCCGGTGTTCCTGAAATTTGTTGCTGTTCTCCGCCGCCAATCCAGCCGCTCACACTTGTCGCACTCGATATTGCCGGGGTAAACGAGATCTATCAGTGCGGGGGTGCACAGGCAATTGCCGCAATGGCCCTTGGCACTGAAACAATCGAACCCGTGGATAAGATTGTGGGCCCGGGAAATGTGTACGTCACCTCGGCTAAGATGATGCTTCGCGAATATGCAGAGATTGATTTTCCCGCAGGACCAAGCGAGATTGCCATCATTGCCGATGAAAGCGCTGTCCCGGAGTATGTGGCTGCAGATATCCTCGCACAGGCAGAACATGATCCTCATGCAGCCTGCATCCTTATTGCAACCTCCTCCGCTCTTGCAGATCGCGTCGGAACCGAAATCAAAAAGCAGGTAGAACACGCCAAGCGAAAAGAGATCATAATTCAAGCACTTAAAAACTCCGGTTATATTGTTGCCGGGGATCTATCCGAGGCGGTGGAGATCTCAAACGCCGTCGCACCTGAGCACCTCTCTCTTCAGGTCGTTGACCCCTTGTCGGTCCTCGGCAGTATCCATAATGCAGGTTCAATCTTTGTCGGGCAGTATACACCAGTTGCCTGTGGGGATTATGCGTCAGGAACCAACCATGTTCTTCCTACTGCCGGATTTGCCCGGCAATATTCAGGTCTTGATGTTCACCATTTCTGCAAAACATCTTCGGTCCAATACCTTACAAAAGAAGGCCTCGAAAGTATCGGGGATATAGTGGAAACCTTGGCAACCGCTGAAGGACTTCCCGCACATGCACAGTCCGTCAGTCTGAGACTGAAGGGGTCTAAATCGATCCAGAGAAAAAACGGGTTGCCCTAGATTATTCCGCGTACAGTTGGTGCATTACTCAATTATTTTCAAAATTCCACGACAATAACGGCTTCTTCTTCGGCTTTGAGTTCTCCCTTCAAATGTTCTGCATCGAACTCATAGGCATCTGCCGGGTTGTACTCTTCGTAAATCTCACACTTATCCAGGACATCGATAAATTCCTTGAGAAAGATCCTCGGGATGATGTCAACTCTTCCCCCAAACCGGTTCGTGAGTTTTTTGATCATGGCCCGGATAAACCGGTAAGAGACCCGTTCCCGATCGACCTCGCGGTAAGCTAGTGAGTAAACATCAATCACCTTGAGCGCCACCATTTCGAGTTTGCTATTGTCAAACCGGGAAAGCTGGATCTGGGGCTGGCGTGGATTTTTATAATTGTCCGTCTCGTTTACCTTGATCCTATCGTAGAGCGGTGTTACTGATCGTATACCCCGCGAGCTATCGAAGAACGAAGGTGTGCCGGTGAACAGAAAGTAACAGTGTGGCATCCGTCCGCCATCAAGAGCATCGATGATCCGGGTAAGTGTCTGGTAGCTTCTCTCCCGCTGGTTCCGCTGGAGTCCTTGGGTAGTTTCAAGTTCATCTATTGCTATAGCAAGCCCCTGGTATCCGGCTCCATGGATGATCTCGACGAGGCCCAGAAGGAACGAGAACGCTGAACTGTCGTCGACCTCACCTTTAATCCCGGCCTTTTGTTTGAAATCGCGACCTATGGTGGATTCTGCTGCAATCCAGCCTATTGCAGCCTGCGCTATCGGGAAATCCCCGGCATTATTTGCCCGGTAATAGGCCCGCAGCGCCGCAGCAAGACCGGTATTGGTCTCACTGATACCTGCCAGCGCAGATTCAATCTCCTTTTCCGTGGTCGCTTCAAGAACTGCATTCTCCCCGAAATCCCTGCCGGTTGAGATTAGACGCTCCTCAATAGCAAATATCCAGTTGTCAACTATAGTCTTGAGAGCGTGTTCTGCCTCGATAGTCTTGAGATTGGCGCAGATTTGTTGGTAGAGTGCTTTTGGTTTTGAAAGGGGAGCGGATGGGGAAATGAATACGTGTGCAGTTGCAAACCCTTTACTCCCGGCGATCTCAAGGGCTCGTGCGACAAAAAAAGTTTTGCCACTGCCGAAATCCCCGCGGACAAATTTTAGATCGCCTCCTCCGTCTGCCACATAATCCAGCTGCCTGCTGATTATACTTTCTTCTACATCAAGTCCGACAACAATCCGTTCAAGACCATCCGCGGGAACGGTCCCTCTTCTCAGCGCATTGATAATATTGAGACTTTGATGTCGACGCTGTTCCTTTTGTTCAGGGGCCACAGTATTCATAGACCTCTCCTTCAGCACTCATACCTTTTCTCTCTATAATCATAATCCCCTGTGCCTTTGCCTTACGGATAAGCAGATTTACGATACCAGCAACCCTGCGAGTAGATAAAAGATGGCGAAGGTCAGTTTCGGTTGCTCGCTTGTGTATGGCAAGGAACGATACAATCTTTATTTCAGTGTCAGAGAGCCCCATTTTATCCAAGATGGACTTCATCGTTTCTCCGGATAAATCAGCATCGTTTGCCGGAGGAGGGATCATTACCCGGGTAACCGTCGGTAATTGTTCTTTTGCCTGGCTTATCAGGGACAGGAAATCATCCGTATGACTGGTTCGGGAATATGCCGGCAGGATATCAATACCGCACAGACAGTTGTAGATGCATGCAGCGAAATCATTTCGTGAGAGTGCATCTGCTGCTTCGCGCCGGTAGGCTGCAGCAAGGAACTCCCGGTTATCCGACCTGAGTGCCTGGGGGCGCTCTTCCAGGCGCTGTATCAGCTGTCTGGTGAGACGTCTCATTCGCTGAAATGTTGTGTCGTATTCAGTGACTGCTGCAGCTACTTTGGTGAGATCAGCATCTTTTCTGACATTAGCAAGGATATGGAGCAGCACCTTCTCACATTCCCGATCGTCGCCGCAGGATGCAAGGAATCCCGCATAAGAAAGCCCTCCATTGAGATAATCGGCACGGTACGCCCGGTAATAACTGGCCTTTGCCTCTTCGATTTCACCTGATTCGAGGTATATTTTAGCGGTTTCTTCAAGGCAGATGACATTTGTCTCTTGGGATACAATGGTGAAAAACCGTTTCCGGGCTTCTGCCGGGGGAAATCTGTTGTTGAGGAACAAACGATAGGATTGGAGTGTTTGCCGGAAAGACTCCGATACTGAGGATGCATCTAGTTCATCCCGGATGAGTTTTTCGTATTCTACAAGAGCGTTTGCATGATCACCGAGGAGCGAAGAAAGTTCACACGCGATAAGCCGATACTGTGGTTTGTAATCAAGCGCGATCAGTTTTCTCACCGCAGTAAGTGCCCGGAGATATTCTTCCCGATCCTGTAAAAGGCAGATATAATCAAGGTAAATATCCGGATCGAAAATCGCCTTTAGAAAAGATGCATAGGCTGCAGGTGCAGTACCGGGATCCACACAGGTATATGCAGCAAGGTATACCCTAAGGATCCCGACGTCATGGGTTTCATTATAAAGTCCCTGCGCCTCCTGTTCAGCCTCTTTATACCTGCCAGCTTTATAGAGAGCACGGGCATATGCCGGACTCGTTTTCTTCCCGGATCCATGGGCCTCGCAGAGGGCACAAGCAGCCTCTGCAAACCCGGAATGGGTAAGTGCAGAGACCAGCTGGAATAGATCATCGGGCCGGTTACTGACCTGATAAAGTCTTTTTAATGCTGGAAGCGCTCCGCGCTCATCATTTCGCGCAACCAGCCAGGCAGCATAACTTCGTAGGGCTTCTTGGTTGCTGGGATCAAGACGAACCGCCTCTGCATATTCGGCAATCGCGTTGTCATCGCCCTCTTGTTCGAGTACTTTTGCAAGGTAACTGTGGATGTAGGATGATTCAGGCATTCGTTGTGCGAGATCCCTGAAATACACTTCAGCGTCGTCAAGTTTTCCAAGAGAGAATAGGTTAGTGGCGGCAAGAATCTCAATTGCCGGATCCCGGGCTGTTTCTATCAACTGTTTACACAATGCCAGGGATTCCGTATACATTTCTGCATGGAACAGCTCGAAAGCCTCTTTTTTTATATCGTCTGCAGTTGTCGGCATTATGGCGTTTTCGCAAGGAATCGAACCCGGAGGAGACCTGCGAGCATTTTTATCATATCCCTTTTCCTGACCCGGGAATCTCCCATGTTCTGCCATTGGATGGGTACTTCCTCGATCCGGTACCCGGCCTTTACAAGCCTCCAGATCAATTCTACATCAAATTCAAAACCCCGTGAAACAAGGAGGGGTAATACAGCATCGACCGCGGATTTTTTAAAGACTTTTGCTCCGCACTGAGTATCGTTAAAGGTAAGTCCGAAAAGAAGCCGGATGACCATGTTAAATCCTCGGCTTTCCAAACGGCGCATCCAACCCTGCCGGATCAGAAGAGAAGAACCCGCTATCCATCGGGAACCCATCACAGCATCGAAGGTAGAGAGATGTTCGTAAAGCCGGTTCATTTCATCGATTGTTGTTGACCCATCTGCATCCGCATAGCCGACAAAAGGTGTTCTTGCCGCTTCAAGCCCAGCTTTAACCCCTCCACCCTTCCCGAGACGCTTGGGGAAGCGCAGGCAGCGCATGGAAAGGTCAGGCCGGTTCTTTGCTATCGTCTCAACAAGATCTGCGGTCTTATCGTCCCCATCACAGATAACGATAAGCTCCCCCTCGAACTGTCTGATGGAATCAAAAAAGCCTGCAATCCGATTTTCCTCGTTGTATGCAGGAATGACCAAACTGTATCGGGGGTTTGAGGTTGGTGACATAGCAGGTAATTGGTTGATATTCTTTTCGTAAGTTCAAAAATACGGGAGATCCAGTATTATTCTCTCTCGCTCTTTTTAAAAAGGCCGGCCGATCTGATAAAACTATCAAGAGTTACAAGCAGATCCATACTGGGTATTTCAGAATCCTGCTGCAACGGGATAAAGGATCTGCTAGAAAAAAGTGATCAGGTAGATCAATGTTCAAAAAAGCCCCTAGTAAAAACCGATCCAGACTTCTAAATGGCAGGCGTTTAGGGATATATTATTTAGGAATAAATATTATATTCCATTTGGACTCTCAATAGATGATTTAATGATCAAAATCCTTGTGGTGGACGATAATTTTGATGTCGTTGAAGTATTCGTAGAGATGCTTAACCAAGGTGGGTACTGTGGATCTGCTGCTTCCAGCGGTGAAGACTGCCTGAAGATTATAAGAAATGATGTGCCGGATCTAATCCTCCTCGATATTATGATGAAGCCGATGGATGGCTGGGAGACGTTAGAAAAGATCAAAGGAGAAATAACTACGGCACATATCCCGGTGCTCATGCTTACATCAAAACAAGTGACTCCTGCCGAAATGGAGAAATATAGTAACTACATCGAAGATTATGTCCTTAAACCTGTCACTAACTTTGAGCTTTATAATGTAATTGAGCATGTATTCGAACGCCAACAGAATATCCAGTCCAACGTAGATTGGGCGAGGAGGTGTGGAGTTGATTCCGGTGTTGTCAATGAATATGCCCTTCTTTCAAGAAGCATTGATATCAACAAGCGATTCCTGAATATTATCGAAACCAGGTATAATCTCAATAACTCGTACATGGAGTCTAGTGACAGCATCTGCCAGGCACTGAAAAAATTGGACGCTACTATCAGATTTCAAAAGACCCGACTCCAGCAGATAGAAGATAAAATCAAGGCAATATAAAAAACAGTCTTGCCTATTTTCAATTGTTTTTACGGTTCTGTTAACTTATTATGGGATGGCATATTTATCAGGAGAGGGAAAGTTGATTATCCCAAAATAAGGTAACAGAACCTAGATCAATGCTATTACTGGTGTTTTCCTAAATGTCTGGCAAGAGCTGTTTCCTTATGATATTTTTCCGCAATAGCAAGAGCCGTTGCCCGGAGATTCTGGTGATCCCTGAGACAACTGTCAGGAGGTGGGGATTTGCGGAGAATTGCCGAAGTGTTCTCGGTCACCTGGATGAGTTCGGTTGCTATTAGTGCATTAAGCCAGATAAGATCGGCGAGCATAGTTTTGAGTTCTGCATCTTCCATATACCTATTTCAGGAATACCGGGATATAAGGAGACGCATCGTGGACTTTCAGGAAAAAAGGAGTTGTATTCCTAACCCCTCCACCGGAAGTAGGGGATGCCATCGAGTACACGATATTCAATCTTTTTTTCTTCGAACAGGATTGGGGCAAGCAGCGTCAGGTTTGCGATAAATACATCAAGATGCTTTGTGCGATTCATACCGGGCCCAATAAGTGCCTCCTCGATTTCGTGAAGCGAGTATGCTACCCCGGGATGTTCCTTAAGCAAATGTTCGATCTCATTTGTCCCAGTTGTTCCTTTTCCGAATTCATCCACTGATAGTGGCATAAGTAAACCTCAATTCACCGATTATGGTTCGTGATGCTTAAACCTTAGGAAAGATGCAGTTTTTCTGACGGGAACCTTAATGCAGTTTCGTTCCAGATATCTCTCCCTGAGTACTATGACGTATCTGGATAATATCCGAAAGAACGGTAAATATGCCAATCCTTTTTTTTGCCTTGCCGGAATTGAAGTTGTTCACACAGAGGAAGGTCGTGCAACCCTGAAAATGAGTGTCCGGCCCGATATGCATAATGGTGTGGGGTGGCTGCAGGGAGGTCTGCTCGTCGCTCTCGCGGATGAGGCAATGGCGCTTGCACTCTACCCTATGCTTGCTGAGACCGAAGGTATAGCGACCATATCTGAGTCCACGAGTTTTATCAAGGGGGTCCGGGAGGGCGTGATTATAGCGGAGGGAAGAGTAATCCGGAAAGGGCGAAGAGTAGCATTCTGCGAGGGAGAAGTCAGGATTGACAATGCAGAAAAAACTATCCTCTCAAGGACTACGGCATCATTTGCCGTTACATCCCTGAGCTGAAAAAGAGATTATTTACTTTTCTTTTTCTTGGGACGGGTTTTTTTGTCCGGCGTTTCTACTGCATTCTTGCTGGCGGGTTTCATTTTAATGAGATAATACGCGATACCAACGCCGGCGATGATTACAACGATAACTATAGCGATCAACGTAATGGGAAGAGCGGTGGAAGCAGATTTTTCTGCATCAGCAATTTTTGCTGGTAACACTGTGCTATTAGGGTAGGTCACGAGCGCTGCCTTATATGCAGTTACCGCGTCCTGGTAATTACCCTGTTTATCAAGAGCATCTCCTTTGTTGATCAGTGCAGTGGTAAAGTTTGAGTCACTGGCTAACGCTTGGTTGTAAGAATTTACGGCATCTGCATAATTGCCGAGCATATATTGGGCATAGCCTTTGTTGTTCCATAGATTCTCATCTGTGGGGTACAAGTTAAGTCCGTCATTAAGGGTAGCAATTGCACCAGTGTAATTATCCTGCTGAATTTGTGCATAGGATTTATCATGGTAAATATAGAGCAGAACACCGTCTAACTGGACCATTGTCGTGTTCGATCCGAGTGCCTGGTCAAAATTTGCAATTGCCCCGGTAAAGTTCCCGACCGAAAGGGCAAGCTCACCATAGTTATAGTAATCTGTAGCGATATCGTGCGTTGTAGTTACGGTTGTATTTTCTGCTACGGCGGGAAAAACAGCAATAGCACATAGCAGAAGAAGTGAAAGAATTCCCAGAATTTGTCCACGCGTCATGTCTTTTTATATGGGTATTGTCCAGACTTCAATCTTACTTTCTTAAATCCTCCAGCCGGCCGTTCTATCCCGTCATTAAGATAATAATTATTATTGTTCTAATAAGTTATAGGTTGGTTGAATTTATCGATCATTATCGCTGCATACATTGAACGAAGATGAGAATAAAAAAAATTAGAGTGTGATGTCAACGATGACCTGTGGTAATGCATCGGTGGATACACCAATCCCGACTACGCGGGAGTTAGATGGTGCTTGAATGGTCATTGATGTCCCAATGGGTAATAACCCACTAGTACCGGATACGTAATTATTATTTGTAATGGTCACTGAAGCCGAATTGTCAGTAACAGTAGTATTGGCACCATTTACTGTCCAGTATATCCCCGCAAGCGTTCCCGCATCCCTTCCTCCCTGATATATTGAGGTAACATAGGACGAATTTACACGCTCAACAGTCACTTCAACCACTTTGGTCGTCTGGATATTCCCGGCCATGCCGAACACGAATGCAGCGATCACCGCTGCAAGAATCACGGTAACAGCGACCATCAGGATGACACCGATAACTGGAGATACTGCCTCTTCATTGTTTCTTGAAAATCCCATGAATACGTCCTCCACTCACGTAGTTTCCTTAGTATGGACGCCGTGTAATTATTACTTTAATTATTGGTATATAGATATTTTGTTTTTATTTATTGCATTTTTAATGATTTTATAATAAATATCGCTCAAAATTGAGACTTTTGAAGATTAATTTTACGTAATTGAATTACTTATTAAAAGAGAATTGGTTAAAGTATTTTACCACCAACTCGATCATTGTCTCTCATCATTCCCAGTTGCGATGGGGATCCCCCTCATCCCCCACAAGTCGAACTATGGCCACAGGAAGGCAGTTTTTTGTTGTCGGGGAGTCCGTTTCCGATCATAGGCTCTCCGCGCCGCCCTGTCACGGCCAATCAGTAAATGCTCAATACACGAATGCCAATGGGTCTAGAATTGACTTTATATCCAATAATAGAAATATACATTATCTCGAAAAATCCTTGAAAAACTCGCAAAAAATAACCTATTTTTTAAACAGACGAAGGATAGCCTTTTTTTTTACAGTTAACTAGACGGTAATAATAATAGGGAATGCGGCTTAAATGGTAAAGCAATCGGGGAGATCACGTGAAGTATATTTTTATCACCGGTGGTGTTATGAGCGGCCTGGGAAAGGGGATCACGGCTGCTTCTGTCGGACGGATCCTGAAAAACCGGGGGTACCGGGTCACGGCCGTAAAAATTGACCCCTACCTGAATATTGACGCAGGAACAATGAACCCGGCCCAGCATGGCGAGGTTTTTGTTTTAAAGGATGGCAGCGAAGTCGACCTGGACCTCGGCAACTACGAACGGTTCCTGGATATCGAGCTGACTGCTTCGCATAATATCACCACCGGGAAAGTTTACCGCACGGTAATCGAGAAAGAACGCCGCGGGGATTTTCTTGGCGAAACCGTTCAGATCATCCCCCATATTACCGATCAGATAAAGACCTGTATTCAGCAGGCAGCTGCAGAGGAGTTTCCTGACAGGACAACAGCCGATGTCTGCCTAGTAGAAGTAGGTGGTACGGTTGGCGATATCGAAAGCATGCCCTTTCTCGAAGCCGTCAGGCAGATGCGGGGCGAACTCTCTGCGCACGACTATGTCCTCATTCATGTTACACTCGTTCCTGAAGATGCAATGGGCGATTTAAAGACAAAACCGACCCAGCACTCCGTAAAGGCACTCCGGGAACTTGGCCTGCATGCGGACATCATCGTCGGAAGAAGTGAGCGGGTGATCGGTGCCAATACCAAACGCAAAATTTCTGCGTTCTGCGACCTCCCTATAAACGCTGTCATATCTGCGGCCACTGCCCGCGACACCTATGAAGTCCCGATGGAGATGGAAAAAGAGGGTATTGCTGATGTTCTCTCTTCCATATTGGGTCTTGAGAAGAAAGAGACCGATCCCTCATGGTACCGGCTGGTTACCAAAGAGTACACAAACCGGGTAACCGTTGCAATCGTGAGTAAATATGGCATCGAAGATGTCTATATCAGTATCAAGGAGGCGCTCAAGCATGCAGGAAGGGCGCTTTCCACCGAGGTGAAAATTGCTTGGCTTGACGCAGAACGGTACGAGCGCTGTCAGCTGAAGGATTACGATGGCATCCTCATCCCGGGTGGATTTGGTAAACGTGGTATTGAAGGAAAAATTGAGGCAATCAAGTTTGCACGAGAGAACGACATCCCGTTCCTTGGCCTCTGCCTAGGATTCCAGCTGGCAACGGTTGAATTTGCCCGCAATAAATGCGGTATTGCCGATGCAACAAGTGAGGAATTCGGGGATGGTTCGCACGTGATTGCGCTTCTTCCCGAACAGGAAAGTGTCACGGAACTAGGTGGCACGATGCGGCTTGGTGACTATACTTCAGACATCCGGGGTAACACCCTTGCCATGAAACTTTATGGGCAGAAACAGATTGTCGAACGCCACCGTCACCGGTACGAGGTCAATCCTCAGTATATTGAAAAGCTGGAAAAAGAGGGGCTGGTCTTCTCAGCAACAAACAAGCACCGTATGGAATGCCTGGAGCTCCCGGGACATTCGTTCTTCTTTGCAACGCAATTCCACCCTGAGTTCAGGTCACGGCCGACACGACCCTCCCCTCCCTACCTTGGCTTTGTCGGAGCATGCGGGGCGAACAAGCGGACAAAGTAGGAAAGGCAGGTCAACATGGTCAAACCAGAGAAATTCATTCCCGCAGCAATCGAGGAGATTAAAAATGCCGCCGGTAACGAGAAGGTCGTTGTGGCCCTTTCAGGTGGCGTTGACAGCTCGGTCTGTGCAGCACTTGCCGCCCGGGCGATCGGGGACCGACTGGTTCCGATCTATATCGATACCGGTCTTATGCGAAGAGGAGAGACCGAAAGGATCAAGACAATCTTTGGGGATATCAGGCTCCAGGTTGTCGATGCAGGTGACGAATTCCTTGCCGCACTCGCCGGGATCACCGATCCCGAGGAGAAACGTAAAGCGATTGGTGAACGTTTCATCCGGGTCTTTGAAAGGGAAGCAAAAAAATCAGGCGCGACCTGCCTTTTGCAGGGGACGATCTATCCAGACCGGATAGAAAGTGAAGGCGGCATCAAAAGCCACCATAACGTCGGGGGCATGCCCTTAAAAATGGCATTTACCAAGGTGATTGAGCCAATCCGGGATCTGTATAAGGACGAAGTAAGGGAAATTGCCGGGGCGCTCAGTCTGCCTGCGGAGATCCAGCACCGGATGCCGTTTCCCGGACCTGGCCTTGCCGTAAGGATTCTCGGCGAGGTTACCCGGGAGAAAGTGGAGGTTATTCGTGAAGCTAATTGGATTGTTGAGTCCGAGATCGTTGAGCAATACCGCCCCTGGCAGTGTTTTGCTGCCCTGTTAGGCCTCGGGACCGGCGTTAAAGGGGACAACCGGATCCATGGCTGGATCGTTGCAATCCGGGCTGTAAACTCACGGGATGGCATGACGGCTGATCCTGTCGACATCCCGTTTACCGATCTTATGAGAATTGGGTCCCGGATTACTGCCGAGATTCCCAGCGTTGCCCGGGTTGTGTATGATATCACACCGAAACCGCCGGCGACCATCGAATATGAATGAATTCATTTGTCCCTTTACAAACCGGGAACAAATGCCCTGAAAACAAGAAACCAGAATAAAAACCAAAAATCACGTGATACCCATGAAAAATGCCGATATTACCAGCATTTACAAAGAACTGGACGACCAGTACTTTATGCCTGCATTCTCCCGGAACATGGCAATCGTCCGCGGGAAGGGTTCTATCGTGTGGGATGGAACCGGAAAAGAATACATCGACTGTGTGGCCGGCATTGCCGTGTGCAGCACCGGGCATTGCCATCCTGCTGTCGTAAAGGCGATCTGCGATCAGGCGCACGAACTCATACACTGTTCCAACCTTTACTATGTCCCTCACCAGGGAGAACTCGCAAAGAAGATCGTCGAGATCACAGGTCTTAAAAAAGCATTCTTCTCTAACTCAGGGGCTGAAGCAAGTGATGGGGCCCTGAAACTCGCCCGGGTCAGGACCAAAAAGAAGAAGTTTGTAGCCTTCACTCATGGATTTCATGGGCGCACGATTGGGTCGCTCGCGGTCACCCACAAACCGGCAGCCCGTGAACCTTTCGAACCTTTAGGCCTGCCGACCACATTTATCGAGTACGGGAACCTTGACGCACTAAAGAAGGCTGTTGACGACGATACCGCAGCCATAATAGTCGAACCCATACAAGGTGAAGCCGGGGTTATCATTCCGCGGGACAGTTTCCTTGAGGGGATCCGCGAAATCTGTGACGCGACCGGGACACTCATGATAGTTGATGAAGTTCAGACGGGTATGGGACGAACCGGAAAATGGCTTGCGATCCAGCATACTAAAATAGAGCCAGATATTGTCACCCTTGCAAAAGGCATCGCAAGCGGGTTTCCCATGGGTGCCCTTGTTGCCCGTGACGGTCTTGAGTTTACGAAAGGTGAACATGGGAGCACGTTTGCAGGCGGTCCTGTAGCCTGTGCTGCAAGCCTTGCGACGATCAGTGTTCTCGAACCGCTCCTTCCCGAAATAGTCCGCAAAGGTGAGCGGTTCCGCCAGGGTCTTGCAAAATACCACCCCCGGGTACGCGGCCTGATGATCGGTATCACGGTTGGGGACAAATGTCCCGATGTCCAGAAAGAATGTGCCGAGCATGGCGTGATTGTAAACTGTGCAGCAGATGGTAACCTGCGGCTTGTCCCGCCACTCGTAATCTCGGACGCCGAGATTGACTGTGTGGTAAAGGTGATTGATGGAGCACTTGGTAAGGTCATGCTATAAGCAGGGCGGGTATGTATTCGCAAAAAAAGCGGCGAACCTTGTAGGTGACGGTCGGGTTGCCCGTCTCGCAAGCAATGAAAATCCTGAATCACCTTCACCGGTGGCGATAGAGGCAGCCAAGGATGCGGTGCTTACAGCGAACCGGTATCCTGATGAACGAGTGGACGTTTTGGTTTCTGCCCTTAGCGCTTATTACGGCGACTATAATTTTGTAGCTGGCGTCGGTATGGATGGCGTGATTGAAACGCTGATGCGGACGCTTGTGGATCCCGGGAACACGGTGGCGGTAGCTTCCCCCACGTTCTCCTTCTACGGGATCGCTGCTCAGGCACAGGGCGCAAAAGTCATCGCAGTCCGGCGCCGGCCGGATTTTTCCGTGGATACAGACGTACTTATCCGTGAAGGAAGAGATGCCAAGATCGTTGTGCTCTGTACCCCCAACAACCCAACCGGTAATTCTACTTCTTTTGACGATGTTCAACGGATACTTGACGGGATTGGTGGCGTGCTCTTTCTCGACAATGCATATGTCGAATTCTCTGGCACTGATTATCTCCCTCTCATGAGAAAGTACGAAAATCTTGTAATTGGCAGGACATTCTCAAAAGTGCACTCACTTGCCGGTCTCCGTATCGGTTACGCGTTTGTACCGGTCTGGCTTCAGCCATTCTACCTTCGGGCAGGGACACCATTTACCGTGAATGCGGTTTCAGCGGCTGCAGCTGCAGCTGCGTTAACGGACAGGGCACACGCGGAACGGTACATTGCGCAGGTTATTGTATGGCGTAAAAAGTTCAGCACTGATCTGAAGTTTCCGGTGCTTCCGTCGGATGCCAACTTTGTTATGGTCGATGTGAGACCGTTCACCAGTGATGAGGTTGTAGAGAAACTGGCTGCAAAAGGAGTACTTGTGCGTTCCTGCAGAAGTTTTACAGGGCTTGCTGATCATTATATCAGGGTGAGCATTGGAGAGGACTGGGAGAACGAACGCTTGATCCGGGAGTTAAACGCCCTATGATATGCGGTATAACCGGGACTCCGGGAACCGGCAAATCAACGGTTGCGGATGAATTGGCCCGCCGCGGACACCGGGTGGTTCACATCACGGATATAGTTCAACCCTATGTTCTCAGTAAAGACCCTCAGCGGGACACGCAGATCATTGATACTGATCGGATGGCTGATGAATTCGTCTCCTTCGATGGTTTTGTTGAGGGACATTTCGCTCACTTACTTCCCTGTGACTGTATAGTAGTGTTGCGTCTTCGCCCCGATGCACTCATAGCACGCCTCAAAGCCCGGGGGTATTCATCCGACAAGATCGCGGAGAACCGGGACGCTGAAGCACTTGATGTCTGCCTGATCGAAACGGTAGATCTTTACGATCCTGAGGATGTTTTTGAACTTGATACGACCGCAAAAAGCCCGGCTGATTGTGCCGTCACTATCGAGCAGTTCTACCGGGGCGAGATTCCTGCCTCGTTTGGATTGATCGACTGGTCAGCATATGCTGAGGTGTCACCTTGACCCTCGACCAGTTCCGGCCGCATGTCAAGGTCTATTTTGACCCCCTTGTACGGTTTGCCATCCGGTGCAGGCTTACGCCAAACGTTCTTACCATTGCGGCGTTCATTGCTTCAGCTGCCGCGGGTCTCCTTTTCTATTTCCGATTGGAACTGTGGGCGGTCATTGCAGTCGCCATAAATGCGTTTTGCGATGCGATGGACGGAGCGGTTGCCCGGGAGACAAAAAGCCAGAGCCTCCGGGGTGATTTCCTCGACCATGCAGTAGACCGGTACGCTGATATCTTCATCATCACCGGTATCTTCGCAAGTGGCCTTGTCATATGGCCTATTGGCGTGCTCGCGCTCACCGGGGTCCTAATGTCGTCGTATCTAGGGACGCAGGCACAGGCCGTTGGTGTGGGAAGGTATTATGGTGGGGTTCTTGGCAGGGCCGACCGGCTCGTGCTGATAATGCTGGCAGGTATCGCCACGATCGTTTATCCCCTGACTATATTCAGCCTGAACTGGCTCGGCTGGCTGCTGCTTCTCTTTGGTGTCTTTGGCCATCTCACTGCCTTCCAGCGGTTTGCGTATGTATGGCGGAAGATGGAGTAACCAATCCTCCTGGAATAGTAATAATGGATAATCTGTAACGCCGCTATCACGGTGTTATCGGGATTGATTCCAGATCCCGGATATATTTCAATGCCGCAATTGCGTCCTCCCTTTTCTGATCAGCCGGGGTAGTTGCGGCAAAGGCAAGGAACCGATATTTTGTCGCCGTATCAATAGCATCGCCGGCAACCGTTACGATTTTCTGATAAGTGCGGTGCGGGTAGAAAACGGAACGGGCCGCAGCGAGAAGGATTTGGTGGCTAGCCGGGGTGATAATGTCGGCGGTTTCTGCATTTTTCAGTGTACACCGGATGTTAATGAGCGGTTCGGAGAGTGCATAACCAGAGACCGGATCGAAAACAAGTGCTACCTCATCATCTGACGTGAGCGTTCCGTCTTTGTACATTTTGTAGATCTTTCCTATGCCGGTCATACCCAGCGTATCCATCTCAGCTGCCCGGAGTGCTCCCATGCTCGATGCACCGATTACGGTTATCCCTTTTTTTACTGCAGCAAGGATCTCCCGATGGGCGACTGCCGAGTCCTGGTGGAAGACGCCGTCGATAAGACCTATAATCTCTGCACCGTCATGGATCGCCGCGAGGATATCGCCACGTTTTGCAGGCGGCCGGTACTCTGCTGCGAGGATTTTTTGCGCTGAAGCCGGATCAAGGCTTGGCCCGAGGAAAACGATGATTTTTTGCATGTCTGAGCCGGTCTCCTCTCCGTTCCGGATCCATTGCGTAGGCCTCGAGACCAGGGACTATCACCCTGACCACCGGTACACCGATCTCTTCCCTGGTCAGGTCAACGACGATCACCCGGTCAAGTCCCTGTTTTTTGAGTGCATCGATCGCAAACTGGATATCGCGAGCGAAGTCGTCGCTGTCATACGAGTGGAGTTCATCGTAATTGACGGTCCCGTTGTCCTTAAACCAGTACCCGTTGATCCGTTTGACCCGGTCGTATCCCATCTTTTTCCGGAGATCTGCCGTTATGGTATCTTCCCGTGCACCATGAATTTGGGTGAGGCGGCTCTGCGCCACCTCGGTTAGTGCCCTCATGACCGCGATGCGTGCATTCGTGTGGGTACCGATCCCGATCGTAAGCAGGGAGGGATCTTTAAGAAGGACATCATCGGCGACTGCGGCTATAGTGGGGATGCCGATGTCACTGGTAATGTCCCGGATAATAACGTCAACTTTCGCATCGGTAAATTTCTTCTGCATCTCTGCTAACATGGGATCATCAATCCCGGTTACTGCCGGGCCGGTGTCTCTCGTAGCTTCCACAAGCGACCAGGCATCCCGTTCTATAACTTCACAGAGTGCATGGAAGATCGCTTCCTCTCGTGTATTCCCTGAGGCAAGACCGTTCGTTGAGGTACGGAAGATTTGCCGGAAGTTCCGGGGCAGGGGATGGAACACCGCCTGTGCCGGAACAAGAATCGGTGCATCGTTTGCAATGTCCCAGCCCTCGATCCAGGGGAGGACATGGCCCGGCTCTGTTTCAGCAGGGAGAATGAGATCCTGTGGGTTGATCGCCGGTGCATTCCCGACAAGCATCTCGTAGGTATCCAGTCGGATCTTACGGTCATGGATCTCCGATGAATACCGTTCGATCCCTTCCATGATGCCGGAGATTCGGGATTCCTCGACGGTCGCTCCCTTGCCGTTGTAGACCGTAATCGCCCCGTCATCGGCAGTCGGCCGGATACAAGAGAAGACGGGGATGCCGATCCGGTCGAGATTGGTGATATCTGCGACCCGGGTGATGCCGGCGACCGGGACTTTTGGTTCTATCCGTTCAAGTGTCTCTTTGAGCGGCACTGCCCGCTGGGTTTCGCGGTTATAGGTCTTTTTGCAGGAAGAAATATGCATGGAGGTCACCGGGAATGCCGTGCTGACGGACGTGTTCTTTTATTGAGGTTTCACGTTATTGTGGTTTATACATGTCCATAGTCAGGCAGCGCGAGGGAGTATGGGCCAACCACCCCCGGATATATTACCTCTCCGTGGTAATGATGGTATAAGCTATGGATTATTCCTACCTTGCCCTGAAATTCCTCATCGGCGGCGGCGTCATTGTGGGCATAACATTTCTGGCAGAACAAGTCGACCCGAAATACGGGGGCATTCTTGCCGCAGCCCCGATAACAACAACCCTTGCATTCCTTTTTACCTATTCAGATGCAGGGCAGGCGACAACGAGGCAACTGGTGATGGGATCATTCTGGTTTGCCATCCCGACCCTGCTCTTCCTCTTGGCGCTTTACCTTCTCATGTCCCGCTACCCCCTCATACCCAGTTTTGGCGGGGCATATGGGGTCTGGCTTGTGGCAGTCCTCGTGATGAACCGGCTGCTGCTTGGCATTTGAGATCAAGGGTCTTCCCGCAAAATAAAAAAAGGGAAATTTGCCGGCAACCTGATGTTTTAGATCTGCCTGAGGTTCCCCCGCTGTTTCACAAACCGGTCCCAGTTCCACGGTTCGTCAAGAACATTTACAATTACATTCTTAATCCCGCAGATCCCGAGAGCCTTTCGCTGCACCTGCCCGGAAAGGTGATCGGAGAGGGGGCAGGCTTTGCAGGTAAGTACCATGTCGATCTCCACGCTGGTGCCCTTTACCCGTATTTCTTTTATGAGACCAAGATCAACGATGTCGATACCTACCTCAGGATCAATTACTTCCTTCAATGCATTCCGAATTTCGTTCTCGCAGACAATCTCTTGCCGGATCTCGGGGGAGATTGGGCCTGGTTGCGTCTGTTCGAACGTGCGGAGACGTTCTTCCAGCTGGTTCTGTCGATCCAGCAGCCGGCTGACCACACGGAGCATAGGGTCTGGCATGACTTCTTCGATAGTTTCGGCCGGCGATCCCTGATCCGGGCCGGCGATCCTGCCCGGGACACCGACAACCGTTGCGCCAGGAGGGACAGACCTGACAACGACTGATCCGGCACCAACTTTTGCGCCTTTGCCGATACGGATGGGACCAAGGATGATAGACCCAGATCCAAGGATCACGCCATCTTCTATCGTCGGGTGGCGCTTGACATTCTCGAGTGCTGTACCGCCAAGCACCACCCCCATGTAGATGAGGACGTCATTCCCAATCTCGGCTGTTTCACCAATAACGACACCCATCCCATGATCGATGACCACCCGGCGGCCGATTACCGCACCGGGATGGATTTCAATACCCGTGAGGAACCGGCCTATATGGGAGACGAACCGTGCCCAAAACTTCAGGTTGTGTGTCCAGAGCCAGTGGGCCCTCCTATGGAACCAGAGTGCATGGAGCCCCGGGTAACAAATGAGGACTTCAGATGTGGAGCGGGCAGCAGGATCCTTGGAAAATATTGCCTGTATGTCTTCCCGGAGGCGGTTAAAAACCATTGTAGTCTCACTTATTCCACGAACAGATCAGGGATACTTAAGTACCGTTCTCCAGTATCTGGCAGGATAACGACAATAAGCTTACTCTTGTTTTCCGGGCGCGATGCCACTTCAAGCGCGGCGTAGGTTGCTGCACCACTGGAGATTCCGACAAGAATACCCTCTTCTTTAGCCAGTCTCCGTGTCGTTTCAAAGGCATCCTCATTTTTAACGCGGATAATCTCGTCCACGAGCTCGCGCTTGAGTACCGCAGGGACAAAACCTGCACCGATACCCTGGATGCGGTGCGGGCCGGGAGACCCGCCGGAGAGCACCGGTGAGGCATCGGGTTCGACGGCAATTGCGCGGAATGAGGGCTTTTTCTTCTTGATCACGTCGGCGATACCGGTGATCGTACCTCCGGTTCCCACGCCGGCGATGAGGATATCGACTTTCCCATCTGTATCGCGCCAGATCTCTTCGGCAGTAGTCTTCCGGTGAATTGCCGGGTTTGCCAGGTTGTTAAACTGCTGGGGGATGTAAAAGTACTTCGGGTTCTCTGCTGCCATCTTCTCGGCTCTTGATACAGCTCCCTTCATCCCTTCAGCACCCGGTGTAAGTACAAGCTCTGCGCCGAATGCTTTTGCCAGTCTCCGCCGCTCGACACTCATTGTTTCCGGCATTACAAGAGTGAGCTTGTATCCCCGGGCAGCACTCACGAATGCAAGGGCGACACCGGTATTGCCGCTTGTTGGTTCGAGGATGATCGTATCTTTTTTGATCAATCCTTGCTTTTCGGCCTCATCGAGCATTGCAACCCCGATCCGGTCCTTCACGCTGCTCAACGGGTTGAATGACTCAAGCTTGACAACCACCGTTGCACCAGAATCCTTACTCAGACGGTTCAGCCGTACAAGTGGTGTGTTGCCAATCGTTGCTGTGATATTATCATAAATCTTTGACATACCGTTTCCCTTCCTGACTCTGGAATCTCCCTAGGATCTGGCGAGGTTCCGGAAGTTCACAATTGTTAATTGTCCGGAGCCAGTTATTATACCTCGTTTTCCAGCAAAAAACTACTTCTCCGCAGGGACATATGAATCTGGCGGCAAAATATGACGCAAAATCAGGATATAATACCCTGCCCGGCTTATATTGCGTGTTCACAGAAGTGAACAGGAAAACAGCCATGAACACACACCACGCGAATACCCTTGGACTATCAGCCAGCCCGGATACACACCAGGCCGCTACCCGGGTCTTTTCTGGTATTATACCAGTAAGACCTGTGGAACAGTTCAGTGGTATCCGGGGCTCCGGGCAGTATTGTTGTCCCATGGGGCTCGTTAGAACCCACTCACCCGCGACTGCACGCCGTATAACCCGCGGACTACCTGCAGTCCTTGGTATGTGTCCGTGAGAATCAATCCTGATTTCACGTCTTTACTCCCTACATGGCAGGGCCATACGGCAACATCTCGGCTGGTATGGTCGATATCACCAACAGTATTAAAAGCCTCATGCAACGCACCCACACCACCTCCGCAAAAATGTCCGGGAATTTAACCCATCCCCGGATATAATGCTTTTTTTCTGACGAATTTTCAGTCTACCTATTCATCCCTCTTGTGAAGAAAAGGCTGCTGAGTGAGGAACTGTTGATATGATCTATGGTGCACTCTGGATGATTCGATTTAATCCATTGTGGCATTTAATGCTAACAATCACTAAAACAAAATTAACGTCCTTTCGACATAAATCCTCGAAGCAAAAGATTAACAATTGTGAATTCATATCATGTAATTAGTGTGAAACACAAGCCCCCGTATGAATGGTGAGAATGTTTGCCCGGAAATTTTTGTGCGATGGATTGCCGGTACTGGTGAGGTTCTATGATTCCATCTGATATCCGGTCAGATTTCCCGCTCCTTTCCAAGGTCTGTTACTTGGACAGTGCTGCGACAAGCCTCTCTCCAGAACCGGTCCTTGAGGCCATACTCGATTACGAGCATAATTTCCGGGCAAATGCCGGCCGTGGCGTCCACCGGCTCGCCCAGCAGGCATCACAAAAATACGGGGATGCTCACCAGAAGGTAAAGAAATTCATTCATGCAGATGAGGAGGGAGAACTGGTCTTCACCCGAAACTCTACCGAGGCAATCAATATGGTGGCTTCAGGACTCCCGTGGCAGAAAGGCGATCAGGTTGTTGCCACTCTTCTTGAACATCATAGTAATCTTCTTCCCTGGATGCGCGTTCGTGACCGTCAGGCAATAGACCTCCGGCTGATTACCCCGGCAAAGGATGGCACACTGGATCCAGCTACCCTTGAAGCACTTATTACCAAGAAAACCAGGCTTGTCGCTATCACTCAGGTATCTAATGTACTGGGAAATATCGTGCCCATCCGTGAATTTGCCAGAATCTGTCAGGATTACGGGGCACTCCTGCTCGTTGATGGATCCCAGTCTGTGCCTCACATACCGGTGGACGTGAAGCAGTTAGGGTGCGACTTCCTCTGTTTCTCAGGGCACAAGATGCTCGGGCCCACCGGTACCGGAGTCCTTTTTATGAAGAACCCCGGATTGGAACCTCTGCTTCTCGGTGGTGGTGGTGTGGAGCGGGTGACTGCGGCAGGATATACCCTCACTGACGGATATGAACGCTACGAGGCTGGAACTCCCAACATTTCAGGAGCCATTGGTCTAGCCCGCGCTATCGATTACCTGAAATCTCTCGGTATGGAGAATATACAGCACCACGAGCAGACGATTACCCGGCTCATTATCGAAGAACTCTCCGGGATAGAAAACGTTGAGGTAGTTGGACCAGGCCCGGCGGGAGATCGGATCGGGGTCATCTCGTTTGTAATTAAAGGTATCAATCCTCATGATGTTGCCATCATGCTTGACGGGGAAGCAAAAGTCATGGTGCGTTCGGGACATCACTGTTGCATGCCCCTGATGGAACATCTGGGCCTTTCTGAAGGAACGGTTCGGGCAAGCCTGCACTGCTACAACACTATCGAAGATGCTGAATTGTTAATCGATACTGTCAGGGAGATAGCAGGGGACTTTACAGGTTAAAAAGCCCGGGATTACAGCATGCCAGGTACGAGAACGGGTTGTACTATTTTGCAGAACCCTGCCAGTACTGTCGGAATTGCAGGCAGAGAACGTTGGTCGTATTATTCCCGGTGAACAGGAGTCGATCGAATGAAACCTTTGGACGGAATTAGTAAAGGAATACTTCATGAGTCACACGAGAAGCCCCGGGATCGTTATTGCCGCCAGAGTCTTCTTCCTGAGATTGGCGTTGAGGGGCAGCGCACGTTTAAGGAAAGTAGGGCAGTTGTAGTCGGTCTTGGAGCACTTGGCAGCTTCGCAGCGAATTTTCTGGTTCGGGCTGGGATCGGACATGTCGTATTAATCGACCGCGATCTTGTGGAACTACACAACCTTCAACGCCAGATCCTTTACAGCGAAGAGGATCTGAATCGCCCAAAGGCTGTTGCTGCCGCTGAAATTTTACAAAAGATCAATTCTTCCATCGGGATCGAGGCACACACAAAAGACCTGAACCCATCAAACGCCGAGAAACTCCTTGAGGGGGCTGACGTGATACTGGACGGGACCGATAACCTCCAGACTCGCTTTCTCATAAACGATGTCTGTGTTAAACATCAAATTCCTTGGATCTATGCTGGTGCCGTCGGAACAGGGGGAATGGTTATGCCTATCCTGCCAGGCAAGACACCCTGTTTCCGGTGTCTTGTCCCCTCGCCTCCCGGACCTGGCCTTCTGCAGACATGCGACATTGCCGGGGTTCTGAACACGATTCCTGCTCTCATTGCCTCCCTTGAGTGCACGCTTGCCTACCAGATCCTTACCAGCCAGCTCGATACCAGGGACGAGATCTCGTACCTTGTCCATGTCGATGCATGGCGGGGCACATTTGACCGGATTGCAGTCAGGAAACGAGAAGCCTGCCTGTGCTGCGGGATGGGGAAGCTCGAGTACCTGGACACTGTTTCCCCCGAGATGATAACATCGCTCTGTGGAAGAAATGCCATCCAGATTACTCCTGCGGCAGCTATGGAAGTCTCTCTTGAAGAACTGGAAACCCGGCTATACCGGCTTGGCGATGTTCGCTTCACGAAATACATGCTAACCTTCAAATCGGGATCAGAAGAGATCACCATATTCCGCGACGGGAGGGCAATTATACAAGGTACAAATGATGAAACCTATGCCCGTTCGATCTACGCACGATACATTGGTTTGTAGGTTACAGGCCGACGAAAGTATGTAGGTTTCTGAATCCCGGCCCTTTGCTCTCCTTATCTGCCGCGGTCAGATTTTGTCATGCCGGAACTTCTTCCCTGCTGATGCTTACGTATCGCAGTCGTTCCTTCAAGCCACGCGGCGATACGCCCGGCTTGATCCGAAGCAATTTCCTGCGAATCTGTCTTGAGGATAAGCCGTCCGTCCTTATGGATCGAAACTTCACACCGGTCGTTCACAATCAGGAGAATGCCTGCGTTAGTAACAATAGTACAGACATTTTTCAGGATCTCCTCACTTTGGTCAAGGTCAAGATTCAGATGTTCCCGGGGGATCGCCTCGTATGCGGCCGATGTTTTACAGGGTTTCAAAAGAGAATACATGCATCCCCGCCAGAGACTTTTCGACAAGTGTCCCGATATCAATTTTTTGCTCTTCGCAGAGTACATCCCCGGATTTGGCTGCTGTCGAAGGTTTCTTGGGAACAATAGTACAGCAGAGACCCGGGAGTGTGGAGATCTCATAGGTACCGATTTTCCGGGCGATTTCGATGATCTCAACTTTGTCAAGACCAATGAGTGGGCGGATGATCGGCATCTTCACGGTCCGGTTAATTACCATGAGGTTCTGGAGCGTCTGCGAGGCCACCTGACCCAGAGACTCCCCGGTCAGGATTCCATCGGCGCCTTCTATTTGTGCGATCCGCTCCGCGATTCTGTACATCATTCTCCTGCAGAACAGGCAGTGCAGGTGACGCTGACAGTTCCGGGCGAAGGCAATGTGGTTAGGTCCATGAGGAACTACATATGTCTTGATCGGAGTCCCGGTCAGATCCTGGAGGTGGCGGACCAGACTCATCGTTTTATCCAGGTTTTTCTCATCGGTGAATGGGCGGTTGTCCATATGGACTGCCACAATTTCGACACCGCGCTGGATCATGAGATAGGTTGCAACCGGTGAATCAATGCCCCCCGATATGAGAGATATAAGTTTTGCCAGGATTCCAACCTCCACAGATCCGGTGTATGGACTGATGTGTCAGGCCTCGTCCGGTCACCCGGTGAAGTTCACAATTGTGAATGCATCTACTATGTCATTATTGTCATTACATAAAGTTTTGGCTCTGTAGGAATTATCAGCAACTGATGAGGATGAAGATCGCATTGTTTGCATAATTTGGTAAGGAAACGCCGTACCTGATCACATTCGAACATCGGCACAGCCTTTTCAGACAGGTTTTCTCCAGAGCCCGATTTTTGTCTGTCCATATGATGGTCTGCACGGATCTATCTGTTCGCTGTAAAAGATTTCGATATATACCAATTTCATGTTCAATATCACTCCGGTGATTTTTGCCGAACATTTCAATTCGAACATATTTCATTTTCATCGGAGGATATCTGTAGAGCCGATATTTCTGCAAGCCTTAAGGAATACCTGCCTCTTTTACGGCATAATATTATCACTCCTAATCATAATTTATGTAACTTTTGCCTCTAAATTATGCTTTATATGCATACAAGACAACCTTTATTCTAACCATGCAGACCACAATAGACCGCGAGAACCGCCGGGAATATCGGCAAAAAATTCTCGCCAACCTGTCCACTATCGTCACCGGGTTTGACGAGCTTGACCGGGTAGCTGCTGCTGCGAGGAACCATCTGCACCTGCATGAACGGTTCTTCTTCCAGCAGGCAGCCAACCTTCAAGCGGACGCATCGTATGGCACTCAAGAAGATCTGGCAGAATTGTACCTTGATACCTGCCAGATGATCAGCAGGCTCGAACGGGCCCGTGCCCACATGAATGCGCTCTGCAGCCTCATTCACTTCTATGATTACTCCTCAAATGAAATCTTCGAGAAATATGCAGCACTAGAGGCTGAGCATTTATGACCTGCGGTACTGCCGGATTCGGATTTTTCCGGGATACCGTCCAGTTCAGGCAGAAGGTTCTGTACTGGCACATCATTCCCTCATGCACAGAACTCGGGTTCCAGTGCGAAGGAAAATCCGTTCCCCAATCGTTGGAATCATTTGAAGAAGGAATCAGGATCCAGAACCAGATGGCTTTTGCCTCCGCTGCAGCGCAGTTGGCTAAAGACAGGATCCTGTAATTATTTTTCAACTATCTCATTCTGATGACCAATCTTCTTACAACGGCATCACATTGTTTTATGCTTCCTATCACTTCATCAGGACTGAAAAAAGTCCGCAGCTCCCCGTGAGTGATCCGGTTTTTCATTTTACCGCTACCTGAACTATTTTATGGAGAAAGGCAGAAATCTTGTATTACAAAGCAATAAGGAAAATAATCAGGATCAACAGGAATCAAGGAAGAAACAATGATGGATGCTATTTCCCGGAACCCGGATATGTGGCGTATGCGGCAGTCTGGCATGTTCCATCAGGTCCCAAAACAGGTTTCTCCCTCTTTTGAAAGTATTTTTTTCCCGTGTCGTTGCTGAGCTAATATTTTCCAACCGGTAATTCTGGTATTTTGCGGATCGCGCTCTCTGCTCCCTGCCATTATTTCTGGTTTTTTATTGTACGGTTTCAGGAACAATGCCCCTTACGCTCGGAGATGACAACTCGTGAAATTCTATGAAAATATCATCGATACCATTGGCAGCACTCCGTTGATCCGGCTACACCGTGTGCTTCATACCGGGACGCAGCCACTTGTCCTTGCAAAAGCAGAGAGTTTTAACCCGGGGGGAAGCGCAAAGGACCGGATAGCAAAGGAGATGCTCCTTGCTGCCGAGCGGGAGGGTCTAATCCAGGCAGGAGGAACCGTGGTCGAACCGACATCCGGAAATACCGGTGTTGGACTTGCAATAATTGGGGCCTCGCGGGGGTACCAGATGGTCTTTACGATGCCGGAAAAGATGAGCATGGATAAGGAAATCATCCTCCGCGCGTATGGAGCAGAAGTCATACGGACTCCGACAAATGTCCCCCCTGAAGACGAACGGAGTTATTACAAGGTTGCAGAAAAAGTAGCGCGTAACACTCCGGGAGCATTTGTCCCCAACCAGTTCAAAAACCCGAACAACCCGGCTGCCCATTATACTTCGACAGGCCCGGAGATCTGGAAGGATACCGATGGAAAGATAACACATTTCATTGCAGGCATTGGGACTGGGGGGACAATCTCCGGCACAGCGAAGTACCTGAAAGAGAAAAATCCGGATATCAGGATTATTGGTGTTGATCCCGAGGGGTCTATCTACCATCATGTATTCTATGGGACTACCCCGGAAGCTCACCCGTACAAGGTTGAGGGCACAGGAGAGGATTTTATCCCGGATACGGTGAATCTCGATATCGTGGACGATATCATCGTCGTCAATGATGCAGATGCGTTCCGGATGACCCGGAGGCTGGCACGGGAGGAGGGTATACTGGTTGGCGGGACGGCAGGAGCCTCTGTTTTTGCTGCTGCAGATCTGGCACAGAAACTTAACAAAGATGACCTTCTCGTAGTACTGTTACCGGATACCGGCCGCAATTATCTTACCACGATTTTCAATGATGAATGGATGAAGTATAACGGATTCGGGGACGTGATCTGAAATGAAATTCGAGACCGCGGCGGTGCATGTCGGAGAGGAGCCGGTGTTCTCCGAAGGTGGGTCCGGGGATGTCGTGATCCCCATCCACCTGTCGTCCACGTTTGCACGGGAGGATGTGTCTGCGCCTCCCCGGGGGTACGAGTATTCCCGGAGCGGGAACCCGACACGCCACGCGCTTGAGAAGAAACTGGCGGTAATCGAGAACGCTCATTTCGGTTTAGCGTTTTCTTCTGGCCTTGCTGCAGAGACTACCGTGGCCTTAACGCTGCTCAAAAAGAATGATCATGTAGTCGCGTTCGATGATCTCTATGGAGGCACCCGCCGGCTCTTTAACCACGTGTTCCAGGAAAATTTCGGCGTACGCTTCTCTTACGTGGATGCCAGAGACCCTGAGAATATTAACGCAGGTCTCCGTAAAAATACACGATTTGTCTGGCTGGAATCACCGACAAATCCCCTGATCCGGCTTTGCGACATCCGTGAGATCGTAAAAATCGCCCACGAAGAAGATATCCCGGTTATCGTGGACAATACCTTTGCAAGCCCGTTCTTCCAGCACCCGCTTCTGCTTGGTGCGGATATTGTTGTCCATAGCACAACCAAGTACATCAATGGTCACAGCGATTCTATCGGCGGAGCAGTTATGCTATCAGATGAAAATCTGTACCGTAGGATCCGGTTTAACCAGAATACGGCAGGTGCAATCCTCTCGCCGTTCGATAGTTTCCTTGTTGCCCGGGGCATTAAAACTCTGGCGTTACGGATGGAGCGGCATGGTAAAAACGCTCTTGCTGTTGCCAGGTACCTTGAGAGCCATGATAAAGTGGACACTGTCAATTATCCGGGGCTTCGCTCCCATCCCCAGCATACGCTTGCAAAAAAGCAGATGGACGGATTTTCCGGCATGATTTCATTTGAGATCAAAGGAGGAAAAACTGCGGCGCTCAGGTTCCTCCGTGCGCTCAAGATCTTTGCCCTTGCTGAGAGCCTCGGCGGGGTTGAATCGCTCATTGAGCATCCCGCGACAATGACCCATGCATCAGTCCCGAAAAAAGAGAGAGAGAAGGTAGGGGTGACCGATTCACTTATCCGGATTTCTGCGGGTATTGAGAATGTTGACGATCTCATCGCGGACCTTGAACAGGCTTTCGGGGAGGTTTGAAAATAATGATGTGGATCATAGCTGAAATTGCAATACTTCTCCTGGGATCCGGGAGGGTGAGGGAGAAATGATGATGAAGTAATCGATAAAAATGTTCTGTGCCATGCTATCATTGCAGATTAAGGAAAAGCGCAGCGATCCGAAGAAAAAAGAAAAGTGATATGAGCCGGTGTGGCAGAGCGGTTAATGCCTTCGCCTGCAAAGCGAATGTCTGGGGGTTCGACTCCCTCCGCCGGCGTCTGGAGAAAAGGGGATCTTTGCTATGGAACTGTACAGCACATTATCAAGAACCGTTGAAGCGCTTGTGACACTTCACCCGGACAGGGTCGCACTTTTTGTCTGCGGGCCGACGGTTTATGATTATTCTCATATTGGACACGCAAGGACCTATGTCGTCTTTGATGTCCTCGCAAAGTACCTCCGTTCAACCGGTAAAGAGGTGTTCTATCTCCAGAACATCACTGACGTTGATGATAAGATCATTAACCGTGCAAAAGAAGAAGGAGTGTCCCAGAGCGTTCTGGCAAGGAAGTTTGAGACCGAGTACCTCAGGGACATGCATTCCCTTGGCATTGATGCAGTCAGTTATTATGCCCGGGCCACAACCCACATCCCTGAGATCATCAACCAGGTTCAACGGTTAGTTGATCGGAATGTAGCATACGTCACGGAGACCGGGGTTTACTTTAATCTTGATACGTTCGGCCATAACGGCGAACTTTCAGGACAGGAGCGGGCAAAGCGTGTCAGCCGGGTCACTGATGTGACAAAGCACAACCCTCTGGATTTTGCCCTCTGGAAACTGGGCGAATTTGGGGAATATACTTGGGATTCTCCCTGGGGCAGGGGACGGCCCGGCTGGCATATCGAGGACACAGCCATATCTGAGAAATACTTCGGGCAGCAGTACGACATTCACGGGGGGGGACTGGACCTGATTTTCCCCCACCATGAGGCGGAGATTGCGCAGATGGAGTCTCTGGAAGGAAAGCATCCGATGGTCAGATACTGGCTGCACACGGGATTTCTCACGGTAAAAGGAGAAAAGATGTCCAAGTCGCTCGGGAACTTTGTCACGATACGGGACGCCCTAAAAACATGGAATAAGGATGTACTCCGGTATTCCATCCTGCTCTCCCACTACCGGTCCCCGCTTCAGGCAACCGATGAGGGGTTTGCCAACGCCGCCCGGGGACTCGACCATATCCGGGCTATTGCAACCAAAGATAAGGGGCCAGACGCGAAGGGAAGAAAAGCGTTCATTGATGCTATGGAGTCTGATCTCAATACCCCTATGGCACTTGCGGCAATCCAGGCACTTGCGACGAGTGGAGATCTTGAGGCGTTGCGGGAGTACGGGGAGATCCTCGGGATCAATTTCCTTCGCGAGACCAGCGCACCCCTGAGTGTCCTGCATGATATCCGGGAAGAACTACGGGCAAAAAAACAGTTTGAGGTTGCAGATCTTATCCGTGAGCGTATGGTTGCCGCCGGGATATCCATCACAGATAAGCCGCTTTGATTAAGCCCACAGAAGATATTACGAGAGTATCTGTTCACTTTGATCAAGGATTGTGCTTATCGCATGCCGCATCACCGGATATCTGCCGATTAGTTCAGCAGCTATTCACCCGGCTGGAACTCAAGCAATACTTTTTTTGACTGGATGCCCAGCCGTTTCTTAAACACCCGGTGTGCATCGGCTAAAACCCGACATCCATTGTCCTTAAACCTGTACTCTTTCTGTCACGCCTTGGGAATTATTAATTCCCGATAAACTGACAGGATCTTCTGGAAAGAACGATGAGATAATACAGGGACGGGCCAAAAAAGAGGAAGGA
>Ga0181535_10000526_pt1 | contig 57012 bp, 51 predicted proteins | sample PEATcosm2014_Bin_44_FD_119774 | JGI IMG/M metagenome (GOLD analysis project Ga0181535, IMG submission 119774) | Peatland microbial communities from MTU Mesocosm Facility, Houghton, MI, USA - PEATcosm2014_Bin17_30_metaG | ecosystem: Environmental > Terrestrial > Soil > Wetlands > Peat | place... | reverse complement strand
GTACCCCCGCTGTTTTGCGATGAATGCCTCGGCGTTCGGGCGGGTCTTTGAGACACCGATTACCTTCATATCCTTCTGGGCAGCAACTGCATCGGCGACCCGCTTTCCGATAGTACCGTACCCGTTGATGGCAACCTTGATCATATAATGGAACTGTATGAACAAGATAAGATAAAGATTACTTCCTTTATGCCGAATGGAAATCTCTCTGCCAATTCTCCCGGAAAAAGTGGCTGTTATAAAAAAAGTGCCTGGAACTTTACGATCTCGGTGCTGTCTTTAGCAGTCACATACAGCTCCAGCGGCTCCTTGTTAACTTCTAAAAATCGTTTGCCCCAGCTGACACACCTGAGAATCTCCGCAGACCTCTCAGACTCACCAAGAATATAGAGCGAAGCAGCGAGCGCTTCGACAGATGTTAATTTGCAGGGCCTGCCGAAATTGACCGGGTTTGCCGCCATAAGAAATGGCAGTGCCCGACGGATTCTCCACGAGCTAACCAACCCGGTATCAAGGACTTCCCAAGAGCAGTCAAGGGCAGTAATGGATTTAACGGATTTATCCGCAGGTGACAGTGCCTGCTCGGCAGTAGGATCCAGGAGCAGGGTGTTCCTTGGGATCTGGGAAATTTTTTTAACAATCCTCACATGACCGGCCCGTTCAAGTTTTTTTACCGTGCATTTGCGGGGATCGCAGCTGTTATCGCGGTAAGCAACGAGCGGTATCATTGAATATTCTGTGCGACTGTAACGGTATCAATGTACTCCTTCTAAGGCAGAATGAAATCTTCAGGGAAGGATAGGTTTGAATTCCAAACCCGTCTTGCAATATCACGTCAGTCATTCAGCGTGATCATTTTCAATGACAGGACATTGTAGATCTTCAGTTCTGCCGGGGCCCCAAGCCATCTCGCGGTTTTTGCAAAAAATTCCTGCATATGGGTCTGTAACAGATGCTCGTCGAGATGACGTTGGGATTCCCATTCCTCAAGAAAATGAACTTCCGCAGGAGAGGCCAAATTTGTAAAAAGTTCATACCGGTTGCAGCCGGCCTCGCTCTTTACCAGTGGCATGATCTTTTGAACTTCCGCAATATAGTCCCGGCGCATTTCCGGCACGAGGGTAATCCGCGCGTCTAACAGTATCAAAAATCACCATCTCCTTATGAGAATTAAGGTATCGTTGGGCGTTCCGGCATTTTTCCCTTTTCTTCGGACGTGCATGTTTCAGTTGCATCTTATGTCTGCTACCAGAATATACCATGTAATCATTATTCCATCAACTACTACCACAATAGCACTGCTTGCAAAAATATTCATTATGTGCCACACACCAGATCGAATATTATGCACGATATTGTCAGCAGCAAAAAAATGGAGAACGGGATCGTTGTATTCTGGGAAGAGAAAAGCGAAAAGAAATACGAGTCATTCAATTATGCCGAACTCGTTGACATGAAGATTAATGCACTTGATCTGCTCGACCGCCCGAAGTCGTACAAAATCGATAAGGAAGCACACACCCTTATCTCAAAGAAATAATCCTCTGCCCCGGTGTCCGAAGTACCGATGTATTGATTCGGCTCTTATTGTTTGAGGCGATTGAGTTAATGTTCGGTGAGCTCCAGCCTTTTATGGTACAGAAGAACAGAGTACATGCATCAGGTTATGGAAAAGGGACGAAAAATAGTTCCTGCGGATAGATGATATACCAATGTACATTCTTTGTTCACCCTGCATTTTATCGCCGTCGCTCCGTGCCAAAGGTATTACGCATCCTTCGGACATTGCCGCGTTCGCCCGTTCTATTGGGCGTTGTAAAAAATTCGGCATAGATGTTGTGTCACTGCCTTGCCCGGAAACTCTGTATCTTGGCAATGACCGGCAGCCTGGCACGTTCCTGGAAAGGCTCAACACGCCCGAATTTGCCTCGATCCTCGAAAATCTGTCCCAGCAGGTGAACGCCATTATTGAGGAACGGGGACCACCCCTTTGTATACTTGGTGTGAACTCCTCACCGACATGCGGGGTAACCAGTACATATTATGGCGCTGATGGTGAGGCACCAGATAAACGATCCGGTCGGGGTGTGTTTTACGCAAAATTTCCCAATATCCCGGCGCAGGATGTTTTCGATTTCTCAAAATACCGGATTTACCTTGCTGCGCCTTTGTTTTCGGAAGCTGAACGAACTTACAATGCCAGTATCGCCGATCTCCTCAGATCTCATTATTATGAAGTGTATCTCCCTCAGGAAACCGGTGATGATCGTGCGGAAAGGGGCAAAAAAGAGCATATCCAGATTTTCCGCCGCAATAAAAGAGCGATTAAAGATGCGGATTTCGTTGTTGCTATCATTGACGGGGCAGACGCAGATTCAGGGACATCCTGGGAAATCGGCTATGCTGCAGGGCTTAAGAAAAAGGTTATTGCTCTCAGGACAGATTTCCGGATGGCAGGCAGTCATGAACGGGTGAACCTCATGCTTGAACAGTCAGCGAGCGTAGTGACCGATAAACATAAACTTCTCGCTGAACTTGGTGCCCTTCGAGTGGATGTCCCGATGCTGGGAAAAAAATCCATATAATCTTCAGTTGTCACTTACATTTTTTAAAGAACTCTAAATTTTTCCGAGGACGCGACAGGCAAGATATATCTGAATTCACACAAATATCTATTGAGCACAATGGTAAAGAAAAAAGAGGGACGGAGACCCGAAAAAAAACAGGAAATTTCCGGCGAGTGCGATCTTGACGGAGGGTTTGAATCTCCCATCAAAACATTGCGTGATATTTCTCTAAAAAACCTACAATCCCTTGCTATCAAAAGCCGGTACTTTCAGGCACTTATTGTCGTCACCCTAATCGGTCTTTTCCTACGCTTCTATAACCTCGGGTACAACTCTATCTGGCTAGACGAAGCCACCACGTATTTCACCTCAATAAAATCACTTGCTGATATCTGGCAGGCAACTACCGCTGGTGAATTCAGCCCGCCGCTTTTTATGTGGGGTGAACATTTCATGCTCATGCTCGCTAATAACGAGGTCATCCTGCGCTTCATCCCCGCTGTTCTCGGTGTCCTTACGATACCTCTCTTTTATGTCATTGGGAAGGAATTCCTCGACAGGAATGCAGGTATTATCGCAGCCACTGCTTGTGCAGTCTCACCCTTTTTAATCTATTACTCTCAGGAAGCACGGGCATATTCAATGATGCTCTTTTTTTTGGCACTGGCAACGATTTTTATCTTTAAGGCAATAAAATCCGATAGTCTTATCGACTGGGCGCTTTTCGCGGCATTTTCGGCACTGGCCTTCTGGTCGCACTTCTATGCTATTGTAATGATAGCGGCACTGTTTTTCTTTGCCCTGATTGAATTGGTGCCACGAATACGTGCCGACATCAGAAACCTGAAAACGTTGGTTCTAGGCGGTGTTGTTTTCGTAATACTTTCTTTGCCTTTATTACTTCTTTCTGTTCCGCTCTTTGCATCAAGAACGGCATCTGCGCCCACCTATGGGATTCAGGGTCTGGGGATTATTGTAGAAACGTTCTATGAGATCTCGGGATCAGTCGATCTCGTGATGTTTCTGCTGGTAGCTCTTTTTATCATAGGCATTGTGCAGTCATTCATTATCAATAAAAATAAAGGGGCGTTCCTTGTCCTGCTCACGGTCATCACTGTTATTATCAGTTATTATCTCTCGTTTAAAATGCCGGAGCTCCCCCGGTATCTTATATTTTTAAGTATCGTCTTTTTCCTTGGCATAGCGGTCTCCTACCGGTTCTTTTATTCACTATGGAGGAGTAAAGCGGTGGTATACGGATTTATCATTATACTTTTCGTTATTAGTGCACCGATGTTATCCGTATATTATTCCGGCTATTCCAAGCCGGACTGGAGAGGTTTTTCAGAAGCACTTCAGGAAAAAATCAGTCCGGGTGATGCAGTTGTTTCCGTTCCCGGGTACATAAGCCAGCCTCTCGATTATTATTTCTCGTCAGCACAGACTAACACGAAAGAATATGGGGCCACAACAAGTCAGGATCTCGAAAAGATCTATTCTCAGAAGGGGAATAGCACAATGTATTTTGTCATGACTGATGACATCAGTGCTGCAGACCCGAACGGTGATGCAATGGCATGGCTCAAAAACAATACTAACTATGTAGGACAGGATACAGGGATCTATCTCTTCACTTCAACCTAACACCAGGGATTGTTTTTATTTTTTCCTGTCAGAAAAGAAAAAACGAACTGGACACCGTTTAAACCGATAATCCTCTCAAGTGGGCCTAAAGAAGTTTTAGTTAAAACAGCCTCATAAACTATAAATCACAAACAACATTAATTATTTTATGGATTTTCCTCTCGATATTCTCTCAAAATTTCATCTATCCTCAGGAAAGATCCATTCCTTGATTGTAAAATATCTCGTTCCGTTTGTAGCAGTCGTCCTGATTTATGCCTCTCTGAGTCCAACAACTCATACTTTCATCGCATCGTATAATGATCTTCTCCAGACTTCGATGCAATACCTTTATTCTCCAAATCTCTTTTTCTCTTGGAATAATTTCTGGATTACCGGATTTCCTGAATACGCAAGCCCTCTTATCGATAGATTTTATCCGTTATCGTATCCGTTTTACCTCGTCACTCATGACATTTTCGTAATGAATTTCGTTATTTTGCTCCATCTTTTCATCGCATATCTCGCATTCTACAAGCTCGGATCCATCTCAATCCGTAATCCTGATCTCCTCATGATCTTCTCCCTGTTCTATGTTTTTTCAGGAACCATGATCATGCGCATTGTCGGGGGTGCAATTTTCTATGTATTTGCATTTGCCTGGCTTCCCCTTGTGTACTATTTTTTCTTTAAAATAGTCTCCAGCGAGCGAAAGAACATCTGGGACTATGTCTTCTTTATCATCAGCTTCCTTCTTGTATATTTGACCGGGGTTGACTATATATTTGCTTTCGCCGCCGCACTCATTTTTATAATGACATTCCTTCTTCTTGTCACAAAGAAGATTGATCTTAAGAAATTATTTGTGCTGATTGCAACCTCGATTATTTTTCTCCTTTTGGCTGCGATACGTCTTATCCCCTCGTTGGAGCTTTCCGATAAAATCGTGCGAATCGATACGATTTATCCTCTGGTGGGAGGGGGACCAATTGAAAGCTCGATCAGTTCATTTATGTTCGGAACGGTGCTCGACACAGTCTATGGGAATTACGAGAGTATTGCACTGATTGGCGCTATTGTTGTGTTATTAGCAATAATAGCTTTGATTTGGGGAAAAGATTGGATTATCTTTCCCTGTTTTGGGGCAGTTATCTTTTCGCTTCTCTATGCGGATGGCGGACAGACTCTTCTCTCATTTATCCATTTATTTCCTGTCTTTGATGGATTCCGTTGCCCCGGTCGTATTTTTGGTGCAGCAATGCCAATCGTTCTCCTATTAGCAGGATACGGTTCTGAGATCTTCATTGACAAAATACGGGCAGATAAAAATTTTATCGTAACAGAATCAGAAAAAAACAAGATAAAATGGGGGGTCATTACACTTTGTGTTCTTAAAGTGTTTGAACTGCCATTTCAGCAGATTCCATCAGTAGAGTCTATTGTCTCCGTTCTCCTCATCGGCATCATTCTGGGACTATTTTATTTTAACAAGGCAACACTCCAGAACCTCAAGATCCTGATTTCCGCCGCTCTTGTTTTAGAGATTGTTCTCGTCGTGAAAAATTATCCAACGTTTAAAACCCCATTTATTATCAGCGGATTCATCATCCTCATCCTTATCACTCTCGTCCTGTTCATCTGGAAAAGTGATATCACCAGCAATCCGTCAACACGATATTTTACCGCGATCCTTCTTGTCAGCCTCTTGCTCATTATTATCGTGAATTCAAGTAACCTTTCATTGTCTGACCCTGGCTTCGATAAAAGTCCAGCACTTCCTGTTATTGAAAAAATGATGAGTTACAATACATCTAACAGCCAGATTTGGGTATATGAGTCTGGCTGGCCCGTAAAACATATGGATTTTACGTATTGGGATATTATAAACGGAATTCATCCAATGCGGGCGTATTATGCATATTTCCTGAAAGATTCGATCTCTGACGAGAGTTACGATATCGGTGGAGTTCAGTATTATCCCTATGATTTTTACGTTGATAATGCAATTCTCGATGATGGGAACCATCATCTGGACAACGTAACATTTTCTGTAAATGGTATAGATGTTTACCGTCCTGACCATGTGCTTCCGAACGTTTTTGTACTCCGCGATAATCAATTTGTTCCCCTTAAAATTGAAAAATTTTCATCAGACGAGGTTATTGTAACGGGAGATTTCAAAGCCGGGGATATCGCAGTATTAAAAAATTCATATTACCCCGGTTGGAAGATTAATACAGTAGACGCTCAATCTGATAATAATTTTATTGGTGGGGCTCTCACATCTTCCACTCAACAGATCGATTTCCGGTTTGATCCGACCGATTTGAAAGTTGGCATTATATGCACTTGTATTGGCATCCTGTTATTGGGGATTGTCATTCTTAAACGTAAAGAAATTGAAGTATATCTCAATGAACCAGAAGAACGATCATTACCTAACAAAAGAAATCTTAAGAAAAAGAAATAGAATCCTTTCGGATTGATCGTGTGAACCAAAGCATGTGAACCCTTATTTTTTCATGTGTTTATGCTTTTTCCGCTGTGAGGGTTTTACCGTGTTAGAAAGTGTCTTTATTGTATATTGCAACATCTCATCGGTCAGTCCGGGATATACCCCGATCCAGAACAGGTTCTTCATAACAAGATCGGTATTTTCAAGGGAACCAACCTGCCGGTAATTCATGGTTGAATAGGCAGGTTGTTTGATCAGGTTTCCGCCGAACAGCATCCGGGTTGCGATATGAGCACTTTCAAGAGAATTGACAATGTTATCGCGGGTGAACGGGGCGTCGTCTTTGACAAGAATCGGGAAACCAAACCAGCTTGGTTCCGCATGAGTTGTCGCCTGAGGAAGAATCAGGTGGGTCTCACTTTTTTCCAGGCCCTTGCATAACATATTGAAATTTTTCTTTCTTTTATCGATAAATGATGGCAATTTTTTTAACTGCTCTACCCCGATTGCAGCTTGCATATCGGTCACTTTGAGATTGTACCCAATATGGGAATATACATACTTGTGATCATATCCCGGTGGAAGCTCGCCAAACTGCCAGTCAAATCTTTTTTTGCACGAATTGTCGTGTCCAGGATCGCACCAGCAGTCCCTCCCCCAGTCGCGGAACGAGGCAATAATTTTTTTCAGTAGTGGATCATTAGTGAGGACTGCCCCTCCTTCACCCATCGTCATATGATGGGCCGGGTAGAAACTGAACGTAGCAATATGGCCAAATGTTCCGGTAAATTGTCCCCGGTACTTTGATCCAAGGGCATCGCAATTATCTTCTATATACCACAGGTCGTATTTCCTCACTAATTTCATTATGATATCCAGGTTAGCAGGATTTCCAAGAGTATGAGGAATAAAAATTGCTTTTGTTTTATCAGAAATTGCCTCTTCAATAAGGTCTACCTGAATATTATATGTGCCCAGTTCCACATCAAGAAAAACAGGAACAAGATTATTTTGAAGGATGGGATTCAGTGTTGTCGGAAACCCACAGGCAATGGTTATAACTTCATCTCCTGCTCTTAATGCCCGATGTCCCAGTTTGGGTGATGTGAGTGCTGAAACCGCAAGCAGGTTTGCCGATGATCCGGAATTTGTCAAAAGACAATATTTCATGCCAAGGAACGCTGCAAATTCGCTTTCAAACTGTTGCGCGAAGCGACCGGCAGTGAGCCAGAAGTCAAGTGACGCATCGACAAGAGCAATCATCTCATCTGCATCATAAATCCTGCCGGCATAGGGTATTGGTGACGTCCCCGGAACAAATGCGGACCGCTGTTCACGCAGTTTGTATAACTCGGAAATGCTTTTAAAAATTTTTTCACGTATTTTTTTTTCATCCATAATTTCGTCCTAAACTAAAGAAATCCGTTAAATCTTAAACTCGTTTAATTATCAAGGTTATCGATCATTAACACTATTAGGGAATAACTTCCAATAGCATTAACAGGATGAAAAGGATTTTACTCACCGGTGGTACCGGGTATCTTGGCAGTAGAATACTCAGGAAGCTCGCAGACGACGGTAATTGCGTTATCCTCCTGAAAAGATCTTTTTCAAACACGGAAAGAATAAAAGAATACATAAAAAAGATTTCCGTTTACGATATTGATCGTGTCCCTTTGGAAACCGTTTTTAACGAAAATGCGATCGATATAATAATTCACTGTGCAACAGATTACGGAAGAACAGAAAATAACCCTCTCGCTGTCGTAGACGCGAATTTGATTTTCCCCTTAAAATTACTCGAACAAAGTAAAAAAAATCATATAAAATGCTTCATTAATACGGATACCGTTTTAGATAAGCGGATAGACAATTATTCACTCTCAAAAAAACAATTTAAAGAATGGTTATACACGTACCGAAAAATCTTTAGCTGTGTTAATGTTGCATTGGAGCATTTTTATGGGCCTGGGGACAACCCAAATAAGTTTGTCACTTATATCCTGCATAATCTGATAAAAAATGTAGACATGATTGACCTGACGAAAGGAGAACAAAAACGAGATTTTATTTATATAGATGATGTGGTAGATGCCTTTGCGAAAATCATTAAGTCATCAGACGATTTTTTTGAGAATTTCTATGAATTCGAGATAGGTTCTAGTCAATCACTTTCTATTCGGGAATTTGTTGAACTGGCAAAAAAAATATCTGGAAACACCGGTACGGTGCTTAATTTTGGCGCGATACCGTATCGGGAAAATGAAATTATGTCTCACCAGGCTGACACCACGGGAATCTCCGGTTTAGGGTGGAAGTGCACTATTTCACCCGCTGAGGGATTACGTAAGATGTTTGAGTCAGAAAAACGACTTATTAACCAAGATCTCTCATGAAAATATTAATCACCGGTGGTTGCGGTTTTCTTGGATGCAATATCGCCCGTAAAGTTTTAGCAAGGGGTGACGAGCTTTTCATCTTTGATAACCTGTCAAGGGTAGGGTCAGAAAAAAACCTCGAATGGTTAAAGGATAAGGGAAATTTCAGATTCATTCACGGCGACATCCGGGATAAAAACACGGTTGCTGACGTCATAAAGAACGTGAAGCCGGATGTCATTTTCCACTTAGCCGGACAAGTGGCGATGACTACATCGATCAGCAACCCCCGGCTGGATTTTGAAATAAATGCATTAGGATCATTTAACGTACTGGAATCAGTAAAAGATTACTCTCCTGACACCATCGTCGTGTATTCATCGACAAATAAAGTTTACGGGGATCTCGAATGGGTAACCTATGACGAAACAGAGAAAAGGTACGTTGCCAGAGAATTTCCTGAGGGGTTCTCTGAGACAACTCGCCTGGACTTTCATTCGCCGTACGGGTGTTCCAAAGGATGTGCGGATCAGTATATGCTTGACTTTCACCGCATCTTTGGGGTTAATACCGTTGTTTTCAGGCATTCGTCAATGTTTGGTGGAAGGCAGTTTTCGACAATAGACCAGGGTTGGATAGGCTGGTTCTGCCAAAAAGCTATCGAAACAAAAAAGGGCACGTTAGAAGAACCTTTTACCATATCAGGTAACGGAAAACAGGTCAGGGATGTATTATATGCCGATGATATGGTTGATCTCTATCTTGGCGTAATAAAAAATATCGATAAAGTAAAGGGACAGGTTTTTAATATTGGTGGTGGCATGCGAAACAGCTTATCCCTGCTGGAGCTTTTTGATATTCTTGAAACCAGGCTCGACATTCAGTTAACCTATGAGGAAATCCCTGCCCGAATGAGTGATCAAAAAATATTCGTTGCTGACATTCGTAAAATTAAGCAGTTCATTGGCTGGGAACCAAAAACGGACAAAATAAACGGCATAGAAAAAATGCTTCAATGGATCGGTTCGAATGAATAATTCAATAAAATTAAGCGTAATAATGCCGTGTTACCTGGAAGAAGAAAATTTGCGGTTACTGCTTCCCCGACTGGTACATGAACTTAAGCTGACCGGGGACCCGTTTGAGATATTAATTATCGATACCATGCAGGTGATGGATAACACAAAAGAAGTCTGCGAAGCAAACGGAGCGATATATATCTCCCGACACGGAGGAAACAATTACGGGGATGCAATAAGGACCGGTGTAGCCCGGGTCCAAGGTGAATATACCATTTTCATGGACGCTGACGGTTCTCATTCACCTGAATTTATAAATAACTTATACAGACACCGGAATGAATACGACATTGTTATTGCATCAAGATACATTGAAGGAGGATCGACGGATAACACCTGGTTATTGATCCTGATGAGTTATATAACCAATCTCACGTATGCAGTAATACTGAATTTACAGTATAAAGACATCTCTAACAGTTTTAAATTGTACAAAACAGCCTGGCTGAAAGAACTAACCTTGCGATGTAAAAATTTTGACATTGTTGAAGAGATATTATACAAAATTAAGAAAAACCACAAAGAATTAACTGTTCTGGAAATCCCGTATTCTTTTAAACAAAGGCTCTTTGGCCATACAAAAAGAAATTTATTTGTTTTTATTCTGACTTACATTGTAACTATTATCCGACTGAGGTTTGATTTTTAATGCCTCCTTGGTCCGACAACTGTTTTTTTCGTAACTGTCGTGGAAAAATTGAAGAATTATACGAGAATAGTTTTTTGCGATTTTTATTTGTCGGTGCACTCGGCACTGTTGTTAATATCCTGATTTTTTTTATACTGGCAGATACGTTACATTTTGATGCCACTTTTTCTTCGGTTGTTGCATTTTTATTTGCCGTAACGCAAAATTATATCCTGAACCATGTGTGGAGTTTTAAAAATATTGTAAACTTTCAGGTGAACAGAAAAAGTTACTTCAAATATGTGTGCGTAAATATTTTTGGGTTGCTCATTAACCTCTTAGTACTAAATCTGATTCTCCTTTGGTTTAATCCTGCAATAAAAACAGAGGCCCAATTGTTCGGGGTGCTTTCAGGTACCCTTTTCAATTTTATATTGTCCAGAATGTATGTTTTCAAGAAAAATCCGTAAATCTCGTTTTTCAGATTCTGCCTAAATCATATTTCTTATCTGCATGATCAGTAAATTCACGGATCTGATTCAATGAAATGTTACCCATATCCCTATTGCCGGAGCTATATAGTTTATACCATTCAACCGTTTTCTGAATTGCAATATCAATTCCGTACACCGGTTTCCATTCAAGTTTCGTCATTGCCTTTGCGATGTCAAGCTTAAGGTAACCGGCTTCATGGACTGAATTTTTGTCGGGCAAATCAATTTCCCACGTTCCCGAGCCCCATTCACCAATCACTTTTTCCGCAATTTCCCGGACCGTAATGTTACTGGAATAATGCGGGCCGAAATTCCAAGCATCTGCATAATCGATTGGATTTTCTTTCATCTTAAGTGCAAGGAGGAGGTAACCGGACAAGGGATCCAATACAAACTGCCATGGACGAACGGCATCCGGGTTGCGGATTTTAATCGGATTGTCTTTTTCCAGGGATCGTATGCAATCGGGAACAATGCGGTTTGCTGCCCAGTCTCCGCCGCCAATAATATTGCCTGCCCGTGCGGAAGAGACCGTGCTAACCGGCGCCTTTCCTTCAGGATTGAAAAAACTTTTCCTGTACGATGCAATCGCAATTTCAGCAGCACCTTTGCTTGCGCTGTAGGGATCATAGCCTCCAAGAGCATCGTTTTCCCGGTAAGCGTAAATCCACTCCCTGTTTTCATAGCATTTATCACTGGTGATACAGACACAGGATGTCGGGTGCCGGGATAGCCTGATCGCTTCAAGAATATTGACGGTTCCCATCACGTTTACATTAAAGGTATCCCAGGGATTTTTGTACGAATCCCGGACTAATGGCTGGGCAGCAAGATGGAAAATAAAATCCGGACGGTATTTTTCTACAACGCGAGTAAGTTTTTCTTTCTCTAAAATATCCCCCCGTTTGTCTGTTATCAGGTTTTTTAATCCAGTCTCCTGGAAAAAAGAAGGATTTGTCGGGGGATCAAGGCTGTAGCCAACAATTTTTGCACCGATTGCATGCAGCCATAATGCCAGCCACCCGCCTTTAAAACCGGTATGTCCGGTTACGAGAACGGTCTTCCCGTGAAATGCGTCCGAAATTCTATCCTTGAAATTCATCAGTCCCACACGTTCCACGGTGCTTTTCCAGAGCCCCAGACATTTTCGAGGTAGATCTTATCTCTGAGTGTATCCATAGGATACCAGAATCCCTCATGTTTGTAGGCATTGAGTTGTCCTTCTTTTGCCAGTGCTTCCAAAGGAGCCCGCTCAAGGGTAGTTGTATCATCTTCCAGATAATCGAACAATTGCGGTTCGAAAACAAAAAACCCTCCGTTAATATATCCGCTTCCTGGTTTCTCTAAAAATGTGGTTACGTTTGACCCTTTTAATTCCAAAACCCCAAATCTTCCCACTGGACGAATGGCCGTTAAAGTTGCAGTCTGACCTTGTTTTTTATGAAACTCTATTAACTTGGGGATATTTACATCGGACAAACCGTCTCCGTACGTAAGCATAAAAGGTTCGTCACCGATATAGGACTGGATTCTTTTTACCCGGCCACCGGTCATCGTATTATCCCCGGTATCAATAAGTGAAATTTTCCAGGGCTCTGAGAAATTCTGGTGAATTTCTGTTTTGTTATTTTTTATATCAATAGTGACGTCGGACATATGGAGGAAATAATTGGCAAAATATTCCTTTATGACGTACCCTTTATATCCCAGACAAATTATGAAATCGTTATATCCATAGTGAGAAAAAATTTTCATGATATGCCATAAAATGGGTTTTCCCCCTATCTCCACCATTGGTTTGGGTTTGATAACCGTCTCTTCACTAAGGCGAGTACCCAGTCCCCCGGCAAGGAGTACTACTTTCATGGATTCGGTTTTCGTAAACATTCACCTCTAACAAACAAGTATACTTATACATAATTGTTTTTAAACCAATAGCACAAAATTACCCTTTAATTTAAGTTTAAATAATTGAAGCATTGTACAATTAATTCCTAGGAACTCCGGATTTAAGAGTCCTTTTTTGAGCCCACAAAAGTGTAACTGTACGGTCTCACTGCAACAACTCCATAAAAAAATACTCATATCCTTCAAGATCCCATATAATTGCTCATGTCCAATATCACTGTCGCGGTCCTTGCCCCGAACGGCTTTTCTGAAGAGCTGGGAAAAAAGGGGACGACAAGCGATATCACTTTTTACAACCTCAAGAGAGGAGAATCCACCGTAACCCTCATTGAACCTACGCGATACCCCGAAAAACTTTCCTCGCTGTTTTATGCAATCTCTCTTGCCGATCGCGTCATCCTTGTGGTTGATGAAATTACTGCAACGTTTGGTGAGACGGTTCTTATGCTCCAGAGCGCTGGAAAAGCAGAGGGGTATATTATCTTCCGGAATTACCTGACCCTGGACCAGGTTGCACCGCTCATCAAAGGCACGGTTCTTGAACACTATGAAGTAATCGAACACGATCCAATAGGTCTACGGGAGAAATTGCTCGATGCTGCTGCAAAATTGACTTCACACCAGAAAGTAATGGAGGGAAGCGGCAACGGAGCGGTCCCTATTGATCATCATTTCAATGTCAAAGGTGTCGGAGTCGTGATTTTGGGATGCGTCACTCACGGTGTCATAAAAAAACACGATTCCCTTAAGGTGCTCCCGACCACTAAAACCGCCCAAATCCGCTCTATCCAGAAGCACGATGATGACGCGGATACTGCAGTTACCGGTGACCGGGTTGGTCTTTCTCTCAAAGGTATCGAAGCAGAAGACCTTGACCGGGGCTATGTCCTTACAAACGATCCGGCGATTAAAAGCTCTCTTACACTCACCGGTAAAGCCCAACTGGTGAAATACTGGCCCGCGCCTTTAAAAGAAGACATGGTAGTATTTCTTGGCCACTGGATGCAATTTTTACCCTCTCGTATCACCCGGGTATCGACAGAAGGGGATTGGAGAATGCCCGAACTCTCGGTTACTCTTGAGAAGGAACTGGTCTACCCTCCCGGTGCCCGCGTGGTGCTCCATTACCTGGAAGGCGGCAAACTCAGGGTTGTAGGTTCCCTGACGCTCTCATAGACTGCTCGCCGGTTGATATCTATCCTTTTTTTGGCGGACTCGCAACAAAATGTCTGCCATTATTCCGGTTTACCTCACCTATTATCTTGTACCAAATTGCAACAATGTACTGATGACCTATGTTTGAAGATATCATCGGTTGGATAATTCTTGCCGTAATTATTGTCGTTGTTATCGGCCTCATTCTGTGGGTAGTCGGCATTTACAACCGGTTCTACTCTCTGAAAAATGCGTCTGAAGCGACTCTTGGGCAGATCCGGGTCGCAATGAAGAAACGCCTGGATATGATAGACCAGCTGCTGGGTGCAGTGAAAAGCTACGCAAAGTTCGAGCAGGAGACGTTCACCAAGGTTACTGCAATGCGATCAGCGGTCGCGACCGCAGGGCCCGGGGATCTCAATAAAGTTGAGGCAGAGTCCCGTTCCATCTTCGGGCGCCTTCTGGCAGTTGCAGAAAACTACCCGGAATTAAAGACCTCCCAGACGGTCTCTTCTCTCATGGACTCCGTAAAAAACCTTGAGAATGAGATCTCCCGCCACCGGTATACATACAACAATATCTCACAGGAATTCAACACCATGATGGATACCATTCCCTCGAAATTTGTCGGCGGTATGACCCACCTGACAAAGCTTGAATACCTCCAGTTCGAAGAAGAAATCAAGACACCGCCGAAAATCGAGTTTTAAAAAAGTCAGATCTCTTTTTCATACTAGGAGAAAAGAGATATAAATCCACATCAACTCAATGAATACCAAAGATACAATAAAAGCGGGCGTTTATGCAGTATTCAGAAGGCCGGCTTGGCCGGGTATTTGTCCTCAGGATCGATGACGGCGAGGATTTTCTGGCTGTCACACAAAAGTTCATACAAGATAAATCTGTCAGGTCCGGTACCCTCCTTTTTCTTGGAGCACTCAGGCAGGGGCGGATGGTTACCGGTCCTGAGGTGCCCACTATCCCGCCAGAGCCGCATTTTATCATGTTCGAAGGCGGCTGGGAGATGGTGGGACTCGGTACGATCAGTGAGGGTGATAATGCCCCAGCCATTCATTTCCACGCATCAGTAGGGCGGGCAGGTCATGCCTTGACCGGATGCCTCCGGGAAAAGGCAATCACGTATATTGTTGCTGAGGTCGTTATTCTCGAATTTTCTGGTCTTGATATCCATCGACGCCTCGATGAAAAGACGGGTGTACCCCTTCCGGTCCACACAAAAACTGACGAGTCGGGACGCACCTCTCTTGTAAATCCCGAACCTGATACAGTGCCAGAAAAACCTGTGCTCTCTGCCGGGAGCGGGAAAAGGGAAGAAGAGGTGCCTGGGGGTCTTGCTGAAATTATCCGCGACCTTACCCGGCGTCCGCGAGCCTGATTAGGATCAAAACACATTGTATGAGACCTCAACCATCATTCCTTCCTCTTTCATCGGTCGAAGCTAAATCTTTGGGTATAGAACAATTTGACATCATTCTCGTCACGGGGGATGCTTATGTTGACCACCCGTCATTTGGAACAGCGCTTATTGGCCGGGTCCTGTGGGATGCGGGATTTTCTGTTGGTATTATCGCCCAGCCGGATATAAAGACAGAACAGGATTTTACGGCACTTGGGAAACCCCGGCTATTCTTTGGCATATCTTCCGGCAATGTAGACTCAATGGTCAATAACTATACTCCCAACCTGAAACGCCGGAGTTCTGATGTATACTCTCCCGGTGGGATCGCAAAACGCCCGGATAGGGCAACAATCGTTTATACAAACCGGATCCACAGCCTGTATCCCGATGTTCCCATTGTTCTAGGGGGGATAGAGGCGAGCCTGCGCAGGTTTGCGCATTACGATTACTGGCAGAACCGGGTACGCCAGTCCATTCTTGCCGATGCACCGGCAACTCTTCTTGCCTATGGTATGGCTGAAAGGCAGATGGTAGAGATCGCCCAGCGTCTGGATAACGGGAAACCTTCACGATTACTCCGGGATATACAGGGGACTATGTATACTATGGAGGTGGCAGAATGGCGTACGCCACGGCCACAAGGCATTGTTGAAATCCCGTGTTTTTCCGAGGTCGTTTCAGATACTGCAGCATATGCAAAAGCGTTTGCCATCCATTACAAAGAACAGGATCCGTTACATGGGAGACCGGTAGCTCAGCCTCACCCGAAGACAGTTATCGTCCAGAATCCTCCGGCCCGGCCTCTTTCTTCCTCCGAACTCGATCATGCGTACGATCTGCCCTTTACACGACTGGCACATCCTTCTTACCGTGAGCCTGTCCCTGCACTTCTTCCGGTACAGTTCTCGATCGTGAGCCACCGGGGCTGTTTTGGCAGCTGTTCGTTCTGCGCTCTTACCCATCACCAGGGGCGGATCGTCCAGAGCAGGAGCCCTGAATCTATCGTCCGTGAAGTGATCCGGATGGCAGCAATGCCGGAGTTCCGGGGAATCGTCCAGGATGTGGGGGGTCCGACGGCCAATATGTACAATATGGGGTGCGATCTGTGGGATGCTGCCGGTGCATGCCCGGACAAATTTTGTTCTCCTGCCTGTAAAAACCTCAAGACAAATCACCGGAAACTCAGGGAACTTCTTAAAAAAATAAGAGAAGTGCCCGGTGTGAAAAAAGTGTTTGTCGGCTCCGGTATCCGGTACGACCTTGTTCTTGCCGATGATGAAGGGTTCATGTTCCTGAAAGATCTCTGCGAACACTATGTTTCCGGGCATCTCAAAGTTGCACCTGAGCACGTCTCACCGGTTGTTACGGCCGCAATGAACAAACCGGATGGTGTTTTTTTTGATCGCTTTCTCACCCTTTTCACGGCATTCCAGAAAGGCAAACCCAAACGCCAGTACCTGGTCCCTTATTTCATGTCCGGTCACCCGGGCTGCACAATAAAAGATATGATTGAACTGGCCGAGTATATCCGGGATCACAAGGTATATACCGAACAGGTCCAGGATTTTACACCCACTCCTCTGAGCGTTTCGACGTGTATGTACTATACCGGCCTCAATCCCTTCACGCTCGAACCGGTGCATGTTCCAAAAGGACAGGAAAAGAAAATCCAGCGTGCACTCATGCAGTATAAGGAACCCCAGAATCTGGATCTTGTTCTTGAAGGACTCCGGACTGCAGACCGGAACGATCTGATCGGGACCGGAGGTAAATGTCTTGTCGTGGGTAAAAAACTCCCGGGACTGGTTAAGGCCGGAGCCAGAAGTTCAACAGAAAAAGTTGGACAAAAGGATCGTGATCAGCTATGATGATTAAAAATGAAAAGAAAAAAAGTGTTTATTTCCTGCCATAATCATCATCAAACCGTACGATGTCGTCTTCTTCGAGGTATTCCCCCAACTGCACTTCGATGACTTCGAGAGGAATTACTCCCGGGTTTTTAATCCGGTGCTGGACCCCGCTCCGGACAAATGTGCTTTCTCCCTGCCGGAGCAATTTTGTTTCGTCGTCGAGTTGCACTTCGGCGGTACCACTGGCAACAACCCAGTGTTCGCTCCGGTGATGATGCAGCTGGAGGGAAAGCTTTTGTCCGGGTTTTACCGTGACTCGTTTGATCTTGTGCCCTTTTGACTCCTCAAGCACGGTATATGACCCCCATGGTCGGTGAACCTGCCGGTGGAACCGGGTAACCGGGTCGTTTTTCTCATTAAACCGGTGGACAAGATGTTTGACTTGTTCTGTGTGCCGGCTATCACAGATAAGAAGTGCATCAGCGGTATCCACAACGACGAGGTTATCAACGCCAATCATGCCAACATGCTTGCCCGGGGCGTGCACATAATTATCCCGTGCCGAGAGGTACTCTGCCGTTCCGACATTCCCCTCGCCATCATGCGGACTTATCTCGTATAGCGCTGAAAAGGTCCCGAGATCACTCCACTCCGTATCAAGCGGCACAACGGCAACCGTTTTTGACGGCTCAAGAAGGCCATAATCGATAGATATGGCGTCCAGTTTTCCGAAATCCGGCACTTTATTCCCTTCAAAGGCTGCAAAAAGCCCGGGCTGATATTTTTTGAGTTCCCTGAAGAATACAGGGATGGAAAGCAGGAATATCCCGCTGTTCCAGAGATATCCTTTCTTCACGTAACCTGAAGCGGTCTTTTCATCGGGTTTTTCCCTAAATTGTTCGACGACAAAACCTACCGGCAACGCTTTTCCCGGTTTAATATATCCATACCCGGTGTGGGATGAAGATGGTTTGACACCGAATGTAACAAGGTATTTCTTTGAGAGTGGTTCCGCGGCCTTAATCTGATCGATTGCAACATCTCCAAGGTGGTGATCGCTTGGAAAGACTACCGCTGTTGCGGTTCTGTCTTCCTTTCTGATCTGCTGAAAGGCCCAGGCAATGGCGGGCAAAGTATTCTTTTGCTCAGGTTCTGCAAGGATGTGGTCTTCGGGTAAAACGTACCCCATATCTTCCATCTGGTTGCGGACAAGGTACTGGTGGATCTCATTTGTCACTACCCATATCTCGTCCTCCCGGGAGAATTTTCTCGCCCTTTCACAGGTTTTCTGGAACAGGGATTTCCCGTCCATGGGAATAAACTGTTTAGGGAAATATTCGCGGGATAGAGGCCAAAGCCTGGTTCCCACGCCTCCGGCAAGAATAATGGTTTTCATGGATCCTCGTGGTTTCTTTTCCGGGATTTTCTCTCGGTCGTGTTCTTAGTACTGTGTCTTGGATTATTCCTAATAAAAGTCGATCCTGCGCAACATTGTCATCAGGCAGCCGGTGTATCGACAAATTTCCTCAGCCACAGCTCGGCGCAGGCAATCCGCCAGATCTCTGGAGAATACACAGAGGCACCATCAAGGAATGCCTGATAATCCTGCATTACCGCAGCGGCATCCCAGTACTGGCGGGATCTAAAACTTTGCGATGAGAAAATCTCAAGCATGAACGGCCTGAGCTCGTTTTTCATCCAGCATTCCTCGGGTGTGACAAAGCCCATCTTGTCACCGCGACAGCGCACTGATTCGGGGACCATTCCCCGGATTGCTGAACGCAGGACGACTTTTGTTTCCCCTCCCCGGATCTTCTGGGAGAGGGGGAGCGACGCGATATATTCTACTAAATGCACGTCAAGGAAGGGAACCCGGGATTCCAGGGAAAATGCCATTGAGTTCCGGTCCTCGTAGTGAAGAAGTGCAGGGAGATTAGTGGCGAGGAGCTCGCGGTGCAGGACTTCATCGAGCGTGCCTTGGTAACGGTCAATCGTTTTTGGATAGCAGGTTAGAAGATTCCGTCTCATCCTGCGGATATGCATTTGCCGCTTCGCGCCAACAAAGAAATCCCGGTGTCTCCGGATACTTCCAATGATCTCCACTAGTGCTGTCCACCAGTGAAATGTGCGAATGAGCCCCTGGATGTAACTTCCCTGGTACCCCAGGTAACCAGCCAGAAGTTCGTCGGCCCCCTGGCCGTCAAGTACCACGGTGACCTTCTTTTTTGCAAGTCTCATCACACAGTACTGGGCGTAAATGGAGAGTGAACCAAACGGTTCATCCTGTATGTATACTAACCGGTCGATATCCTCACGGAGCTGGCCTGGGTTGGGTTCCGTTTTGTCTGCGTCTACCCCGGTTGCTGCAATGACCTCGTCAATATACCGGCTCTCATCAAATTTTTTGTCCGAAAATACGACAGAAAACGTCTTCTGTCTCAAACCTACGCTTTCCGGGGCCTCATTTTTAATAAGCGAATTAATCAGGACCGTCAGGGTTGAGGAGTCAATACCTCCAGAAAGACAGGTACCGACGGCAACATCGCTTCTCAGGTGGATCCTTATCGCTTCCAGGAGATGTGCATCAAGGCAGGCTGCAACTTTGAGATCGTCTTCACTTCCTCGTATCTCCGGGTTTACTTTTACATCCCAATACCGGAACGGGGACTGAATTCCCTCTGCGGTAACAACAAGGGCATGAGCCGGTTCGATCTGGTAAATTCCTTTAAACATGGTGTGGCTGCAATGGTCATGCACACCCCATGCAAGATAGGTACATAGCATATCGTCATCCGGCATTTTTTTGACGCCTGGATGAACCAGTAGTGCTTTAATTTCGGATGCGAACAGAAATGATCCATCAACGATAGTGTAATAGAACGGTTTAATGCCGAACCGGTCCCGGGCGCAGAATAGCTCCTGTTTATTATCATCCCAGAGTGCAAATGCCCACATGCCGTTGAACCGGTTCAGGCAATCATGGCCCCATTCTTCGTACGCATGCAGAATTACTTCAGTATCTGATTTCGAGTGAAATGTATGCCCTTTGTCTACGAGTTCCTTGCGGAGTTCGATGAAATTGTAGATCTCGCCGTTGAAGACAAGCCAGAGCGAATTATCCTCGTTTGCCATGGGTTGAAGACCCTCGGGAGAAAGATCGATTATGGCGAGGCGCCGGTGGACGAGACCGGCACTACCGTTTACATGTAAGCCCTCCCCATCAGGACCGCGATGGAAAAGCCGATCAGACATAGCTGCAAGGAGCTGGCGATCAGGCTTTCCACCGTTATAACAGTACTCACCTGCAATCCCGCACATTCACTAGATCGTTAGTCGTTGTGGGGATTAAAATATGGCATAAAAAAAGATTACGGTTGTTGATGATGGAGAATTACTTGGGATTTCTTCCATCCTTAGCTCTTTTTTGTGGGGTTTTTTCCTGGACCGCCATTATATCACAGGGAAAACACTTCTCCAACCTGTCGTCAATAACCCGGTATGCATTGGCAAGGACCGAGGAATTTGAGATCATTCCTGAAAGCAGGATCACTTCGAGGATTTCCTCTCGTGTTGCACCCATTTTGATCGCGGCCTGCATGTGATAGCTCGTACAATACTGGCATTTCAGGGCCGCACCTACTGCCATACTGATCAGTTCCACATACTTGGGGTCAAGCCTGCTGGTCTCAGCAACACTTCCTTTGTACAGCAGGTGGGAGATGAGGACTTCGGGACGTTCTCCCATTCGCTTAAAAATAAGCGGAACTTTCCCGTATTCCCGTTCGATGATCTTTAGCCATTCTTCGGCCGTTGCATCGGTACCTTGATCGACAATCTGTTTGAGCCGATCCTCAAACTCGGCTTCCTGTTTTCGTCCCATAGTCTTCTCCTAAATCACGGTGTTGGTTTCTGAAAATGGCCTGACTCTCAAAATAATGTAATCACGCATACGCGAAGGTTCGATGTCGGCGATATCACCGATTTTTATCCCGTCTTCAATCTCAACCTTCCGGAGTACCTCGGCATATGTATCGTACGGCAGTTTTACCCGGAGACCTGACATCTGCACCGTAAGCGGGGTTGGGGATGTAACAGCAAGGATAGCTGGTACATGCTCATGGATAACGTCCATAAGCCGTGCCGGGGATACTGAAAGGGGGTCTTTTGCAAGTTCCTCCCGGCGCTTTTCGAGAACCCGGGTGATCTCAGCGACAATCTCATCAAGTTTGGTGAGTTCCTCGGACTCTTTGGTCCGGTGCATGAACCGGCCGACGTTTCCCACATAGCCATCCACCGCAGGCTCAACGATTCGCTGAAGCGTTTCTTTATCAGGACCGCCACAAAGAACAACCGGTACCTCTATTCCCCGAAGGAGCAATGGCATCTTATGCTCGATACAGGTCTCGAAATTGCCAAGCAGGTATACGGCAATATCATGTTCGTTTATGACATCGCGTTCCTCATCGTTGATCCCTGCGATCCGTTTTCCCGGGCCACGTGCCAGACTTACCATGTTGCTTTTGGCACCTATCCGGCGCACATACTCGGCTATATCACATGAAGGATGCGGCAGGTGGTGGATCTCAAGGCTCATACTGACCACCGCGATTTCGGTTCCTACCAGTGGTGAATCGATCACCTCTCCAGCAAGTGGTTTTCCAATTGCCCGGATCAGCTCTACGTCATCCTTTGGCACAAAGCACTGGAGCACAACTTCCTGTGCAATCATGTGTTTCTGGACAATGTACCCGCCAAGATCTTCGATCAGGTCGATAATTTCGTTGTGCCGGTACACGCCACCTTTGTAGGTGATCGGTACCAGGATCATGGCGTCTCCCCCATAAGCGCGAATTTTTCTTTTATCAGGGAAAGGCCGGTTTCAGTCAGAGTATCCTCGCTTGCCACAAACGAGAACTTTTCAGCCCCAAAGTTTTCGCTTCTGACCCGGAACCCTTCGGGGCAGATGCACCGCAGGGCGTAGACGAGATCCTTGTACAATGCCTCGCTGGGATCGGCAATTGCCATCTCTTCGATTTCACGGGGATTTGCCGCAATTCCAGTCAGGATTACCGTAAACCGGTCAGGCTGATCAACATGATCCTTGCCGAACCGGTCCCAGAATATTTTAAGCATAGCTGCGAGATACGTTTCGTCCGATATCGCAAGCGTCATCTTGCCTTCTTGGGGGTTGACATTGGCGATATCACTTACCCGCACAAGAGTTACAACCTTTTTAAGAATTCCAACGGCTACGAAAATGGGGATTTTTGGATCGATGTAGATGTGGATCTTGTGGATTACCCGGAGAAGATTGTGGTCGAGAAGGACGTCGTTTGTGATCTGCCCGTAGTATTCCCCACCGAGTTTTTCCGTACATTCCACTTCAAAATACTCAATGGCCTGCATCTGCCCCGTCCCTGATAAATCCTGATGCCAGCAACGCTGAACCCACTGCACCTATATATTGTGAGTTCGGTGGAACGACAATTTTGGTCTTAAGGAGTTCTCCCATCGCATATACCAGCCCTTCGATGAGTGAGGTGCCGCCCACCATAATTACAGGTTCTTTAATGTCCACTTCCTGGAGCTGTTGTTCGAAGACCTGTTCGGCAACGCTATGGCATGCCGCTGCGGCTACATCTTCCCGGCTACTTCCGGCAGCAAGGGCATTGACGAGACTCTGGGTACCAAACACGATACAATAACTGTTCATGGGAACATGGGCACCCATGCCTTTCATAGCAAGCGGCCCGAGTTCGGTGATCTCGATGCCAAGACGCTTTGAAGTCATTTCGAGGAACCTGCCACTGGCGCCGGCGCAGATACCGCCCATTGTAAAAGTGCCGGGAATACCGTCCATTACTGAAATGGCTTTGTTATCCATCCCTCCGATATCGATAACGGTCGCCGGGCCGTGCTGCCGATCCGCGAGGTATACTGCACCTTTCGAGTTTACGGTCAGCTCTTCCTGGATGAGATCTGCATTAAAATCTTTTCCGACAAGGAACCTGCCATAGCCGGTTGTTCCGATCGCTTCAACATCTTCAAGTTTCAATCCCGCTTCGCCAAGAGCATGGGTGGCGACATCCCGGGCGCTCTTGAGCACTTCGGTAGTCGGCTGCCAGCCTCTCCCGATAATTTTGTTATCCTTCATCAACACTGCCTTTGTCGTGGACGAGCCGGAATCGATGCCAAGTGTTATACCCTCCTGAACTTCCCTTGCCAGTAGCGCCCGTCTCCTGGCAATCGTTGTGAGGGCCTCCATCCGGGTGAGGAGCGTACCTGCGGTCGTGCGTTCAGTAAATGAGTAACTTACAACAGGAAGCTTTGAGTGCTCGTGAATATACCGCCGTAGCTCGTTTCTTACTATTGCAGCTTCTGCACAACGGAAACAGGTTGCAATAAAGACCGCGTCAGCTTCGATCCTGCCATCAACGAGTGCCATTGCCCGTGAAATGGCGAGTTTAAGATCGGGGCTCCTGACTTCAAGACCGAACGCGTCAAAATCACGCATTATGTCTTTAAGGGCAACATCCGGGAAAAAGATCTCACCGTTTACGGATTTCGCAGCTTGGTTTATTTCTTCCTGAACACCTGAGTAATCCGGGCCGCAGGAGAGCTGAGCAATACGTACCGGCGCTGTCATGATTTTCCCCCCAGATCGGAGAGGAACCGTTTAAGTGCGGCAACAAATTGTGTCCCTTCCTCCTCATTTTTCGGGTATTCCAGCTCGAGCTTTGGCATATCCTTTTGACGAATTAAAAACTTCAACAGCTCGTTTGTGCGTGCACAGCCCATGCAGCCGAATGCGAGATCGGCGTTATTGATAATGATTGCAGCGTCGCACATCTCAATCATCGGGCCATACAGGGACATGCGACCACGGACACCGCTTGGGACTTCCACTGCCGCCCACCGGAGCCCCTTCTTGGGTTCTTCAGGAGTGATCTGGAGGGGTATGGATTCGAGTCCGGCGGTTTGGACACGTTCCCGGATAGCGATTGCAGAACCAAGGGGTGTGTGGCCGAACCGTGTCACCATATCGGAAAGGATCAGGCTTGTTGCAGGGTAAATGAATATTTTTGCCATGGTCAGGGCTCCTGTGCATCGATCATTTTCTTCAACCGGTAAATATCAAGACGGGGCGATGTCAGCTGGGATTGCGGGGCCGGCACAGTTGAGGCATCGCGATGTTCAAGTTCTTCAATAGCGTGAGAAATGTACGGGAGGATGGTCATCTCGAACTCGATCCCGTGGAACCCCGGCCTCGCTCCACCAAGAGTTGCCCGGCACCGCCGGGCATCCCCGGGCGGGAACCCGCGGTCTTTTACAAAAATATGGGCCGGGTCCATTTTCCGTACTTCAGCGATCACCCGGTTGACCTCTTCTTCTTTTCCCATAACGACAAGGCCAAAACAGTTCTCCTTGATCATCACGCCTTTTGCTACTTCGTATGCCCGGATAGCTACGTCCGCAGGTGTTACGGTATACGATTCCACCACTACGTACCGGGTCACGGTCCCGACGTTTGCCGGGGTATAATCAGTCACTGTTTCACCTCGCGGATGTAGACGATCTGCCGTTCTTTTACGTGCTTTAGCTTATCCGTATCGATAACCCGTCCGATAATATTAGTGCCGTCGAACGGTTCGGAAGTCGGACCAAACTCGCGGTTCGCCGATAACCTCACCCCAACAAGGCCAGAACCTTTACGGGAATCATTGGTAATAGCAAGGGCTGCCGCCGGGGCTTCGCCAACCGGACAATTCTCAGGATAGATTTTGAAGGTAGTCGGGATTTTTGGTTTGAAAAGATACACATCATCGAAAATAAAGAATGCCGGCATCATACCTGCATCATGCTCGTGCAGCCCGGTAATACGACGGAATGTATCGCAGCTCATGGGAGCCTTGGCATCATCAAGAACGATATCAATTACCTGATCGAAGGGCGCTGTTGTCACCTTTACTGAACGCTCGCTCAGCACATCAAGTGTGGTCCCTGGTTCCTGTGATACGACAATCCGGTCTTTTTTGTCGATATCGACAACGAAAGAAACCTTCCGGTCCGCCGCGACTTTTTTAGCATCTTCCAGAGGCAGACCAAGGAGATCGATACGGGGAGGAACGACCTGCATTGAGAGAATATCGTTTTCTTTTGCAAGCTTTACCAGTTCGATGCCATGTACTACCTGTCCAACTACACTATGAGTCGGGCTGCTGGGGACATCGGCCCTGTAGATATAGACCCCTCCAACTGATGGTCCCCCGGTTCGTACGGTAACTGTACCCTCGCGACGGGGACGCTTGAACTGTGCAGGCACATCGGTTCCAACAAGTTTCCGGTCAAGGATATGGGTGCTTGTTGCACGGTCGACGACAAATTTTCCGGACTGGAGAGCCACAAGCAGGTGTTCTACACTACCTGCCGCCTCGGTAGTAACCCGGTCCGGGAAAAACCCCTGCCCCGTCACTCTTACCTGTGTTACGATAAGCATGCCGTCTTCTACAATAAGATTCAGGTTTGTAGTGGTAAACGAACGACTGGTGTCGGCCCAGCTGATCACTGGTTCCACCGTTGTTACCCTGTCCCCGGTTTCCCACCGGTCGAGTACGGCTTTACCGCTGACGACCCGGCCGATAACACCGCCGGTTTCACCAGCGCCGTGATCTGCAGTATGCCGGATTTTTGAGAAAATGAGATACGAGGTTTTGGGATCGTATCCGCCGCAACCGAGAATAACATCCCCTCTCTCGTAAAGCCGTGGTTTACGCAGCGGACGAATGCCGGAAGGAAACGGGCCGAATGCAGCAGCGTACCGGTCAGTCCAGTGTAAGGCAAGCCTTTCAATGGCATCCCGCCGTTCAAGTACATCGACCTCAACCCCGGCGAGCTCAATGGTTATCTCTCCGGCGGTTGTCGTTACCGTAAAATTTTCAGTTTTCTCCTGTTCCTTAGTTGCAGGTCGGATAACGGCGACAGCACATTCACGGGGATGTTCCGGAAGAAGGGAAAGAAGTGTGCTTTGCTCGCTTACCTCATGGGGCTCTCCATCGAGATGGACATGGATCATGTGAGCCTCTCAAGAGTGAGGCTGGGCTTGGCTCATGATCTTACGCTCATCCTCGGTAAGGTGTGCGAGCACATCAACCGTCTTTCCTATCTCCACGATCTTTCCGCCTCGCATCAATGCAATCCGGTCGCATATTTCGCGCACGAATTCCATGTCATGCGAGACCACGATGAAGGTTTCATCGATATCATCGCGGGAATGCATGATGGAATGTTTGACATCTATCTTGGTGATAGGATCCATCGTGCCCGTCGGCTCGTCCAGGATCACGATTTTGGGTTCCCGGATTAGTACCTGTGCGAGTGCGACCCGGTGGCGTTCGCCTTCCGAGAGTTGCCCTGGCAACCTTTCGAGAATCTCTTTACTCTTCTCCTCAGTAAATCCGGCCATTTTCAAGGTGACAATAGCTTTTCGCATGGCCAGCTCCTTGGGGAATTCAAGGCCGATTGCATCAGTGAGATTATCAAGGACGTTACGATGGGGATAGAGATCGTATTCCTGGTGAAGCAATCCAATATATTCTTTGGCTCTGCCCCGCTGATCTACACCCGGCTTGGTCATATCCACCCAATCATCCCCAATCTTGATGTTGATCTCTCCACTCGTAGGCTCAATGAGTCCGGCAATAATCCGCGAAAGCGTTGTTTTTCCTGCTCCGCTTTTTCCGATGATGCCGAAGATCTCTTTTGTGTATACATCGAAGGTGACGCCATTTACCGCTTTGACAACACCACGGTCGACGGATATGTATCGTTTGACAAGATCCCGGGCAATGACTATCATCTCGCCCGCCTCTGTGTGTTCGAAGACCTCTGTATCGTCGCAGCCGGCCATGAATTCACCTATCACTTCTTTAGGCGAACCGATTTTTGCAATGGTACCGTCGACAAGCAGGATGGCGCGACTGGCCACATCTTCAATTACCTGCGAGAAGTGGGATGTCACCACCATACCCATATTGTTGGTCTTTGCTGCTTCAGTGAGCATCGAATGGACAATCTTTGCGGTTCCGGGATCCAGCGTGCCAGTGGGCTCATCGGCAAAGAGTAAAAAAGGCTCTTTTGCAAGCTGCCTGGCTAGCACTACACGCTGCTTTTCCCCCCCGGAAAGGTCACGGGCGATATGCATCATCCGGTGGGAGAGCCGGACCTGGTCGATGAGGTCGGCTGCACGGTTGATGGCTCTTTCCTGAGGATAATTGATATCATCAAGTGCATGAAGTACGTTTTCGATTACCCGGTCGTCGCCATAAAGGGCGAAGGTCCGCTGGAACATAATAGCAGTACGCCGCATCACCCTTCGTTTTAGCGCTTCGTTGGTTTCGTTCCAGAGATCAACATCGAGAGCTGCAAGTATTCCCCCACAGTGCGGGCAGGGTTTCCCGGCAGAGCTAGCAACGTCCATGTAATCACATGAGGGACATGCCGAAACATGGTATATAACTCTGCCACTAGTCGGGGGCTGTTCCACACCTCTCATGAGGTGCATCAGCACGGTCTTGCCGGCGCCGCTTCTGCCAATGATCCCCAGAATCTCCCCTTCAGCGATTTCAAATGAGATATTTCTGAGGGCTTGCGAGCCATCAAAATCCATACAGATGTTGTCGACCGTGATCAGTGGAGCCTTCATAATTCCCTTGTACCTAATCTGGTAGTAGGGTCATATTACCTTTTATATGCTGCCCGCTGTGGTCACGATCGGGAAGTTGCACCTTGGGCAAGCATCGTCTTTATAATAATGTCCTTATAATAGGGAGCACATCTCTTACGTGACGGATGACATGATCGGCTGCGTCGAAAAGTTCTCCGGGACGATTTCCAGCCTGCTGCACAGTGAGAATGGCAGTATCAGCTTTTGTAAAAGCACCCAGATCATTTATGCCATCACCGACCATGACCACATGATCGTACTCGTTTTTTAAGTCCGAGATAATCTGTGCCTTGATAGTCGGCGTTGCCACACCGTAGACCCGATCACGGGGGATGCCGAGGTGATCCGCCATGATCTCCAGTTTTGTCGAACGGTCTCCCGAAGCGATAAACGTGGGAATCCCCATCCGGTGCAGGGCAGTGATTGTGTCTTTTGCTCCCTCAAAAGGCCAGCCTCCCGCAGTTACTGTAAATTCTATTGACCGGTGTGCCATATTGAGGATAGCCCCGCTGTTGAGCGTTAGCATGGTCTCGCACCTGCAGATGCCCCATACGTCCCGGATGCATTCCTGGAGATCTCCGACAAGCGCCCGTTTGTCTGCATACAGCATATCGCCGATCTCGTCTGCGGTTGTGATTTTTCGGGTGCAGCTGATGCCAAAGCCAACCTTGTTCTCTAAAAGGTACGCAGAGAGAAGCATATCCGGTGAGGCGGTGATAATATGTTTGGAATGGACCGGAATGATTATCAGGACGCGTTCCAGCGAAGCAAAAGTAAGCGTGGTGGTCTCTATCCCGGGCATAAGTACCTGCCTCGAGATGTCTTTTGCGACACGGTATGTGTTCAGAAGCGTCCCGGCACTATCAAAAACCACGGCTACGGTCATTGTTTCACCCGGTAATAAACTCTATGTAGGTTCCCCTCTTTATTGAAAGGTGATGCTGATGATCGTACCTGAAACTGCGGACAAGATAAAGAGCATGGAGATCCGGGGAGCAGGAAGAATTGCACGTGCGGTTGCCGAAGCCCTCCGGGATCATGCACTTTCCCTGCAGGTTTCGGCTCTTGATGTGTTCCGGCAGGAAATGGAACAAACCGCGGCCCTCCTACTTGCAACCCGGCCAACTGCCGTTTCCCTGCCAAATGCAGTCCATATGGTCATGGCCGGTCTTAATCACACAAAGACCATCGAAGAAGCAAAGGCCGGTGTAGTCCGATGTGCCGATGAATTCATCCGGTCATCGCAGCATGCGGTAGAACAGATCGGACAATTTGGGGCCAGCCACATACGCGATGGTGATACAATCCTCACTCATTGCAACTCTGAGGTTGCACTCGGGTGCATTATCGAGGCCCATCGTCAGGGAAAAAAGATCGAGGTTTTTGCTACGGAAGTGCGGCCAAGAAACCAGGGGCTTATCACAATCCGGACATTAAACGATGCAGGGATAAAAACAAATTTTATCGTGGATTCTGCGGTCAGATCGTTCATTAATGATGTAGATCTTGTTATTGTCGGTGCTGATGCAGTGACTGTAAACGGCGCGGTAGTTAATAAGATCGGGACGGCGCAGGTTGCCCATTCTGCCCGCGAGGCGCGGGTAAACCTGATGGTAGCTGCTGAGACCTACAAATTTGCCCCTCGTACAATCCTTGGCGAGTTCATCCGGATCGAAGAAAGGGCAGGAAATGAAGTTCTCCCCGATGAGATCGCCCGGACCCTTCCTTATGTTACCGTAAGGAACCCGGCTTTTGATGTTACTCCATCAGAATATATCGACCTTATCGTCACAGAAAAGGGTGCAATACCTCCCCAGATGGCCTATGTCATTATACGGGATTATCTTGGATGGGGTATCGATGAATTTCATCTGGCGTTTGGGTCTGCCGGACTCAATGGAGAGTGAGTCGGAAAACCCCGTTGCATTGGGGCAGCAGAGCGATGTTTTATTGAAGAACACGCCTCAGGAATAATTCAACCGGCAATCCGGCGTTTTGTGCGTAGAGAATACGTTGGGCTGTCAGGGGCACCATAATGGAGATACCCTTTACTAAATTACACGGGAACGGTAACGATTTCGTCCTCATTGATGAGTACGAGGAAACGGTCATACCCGATGACCTGAAGGCGCATTTCGCTGCACTTTACTGCGACCGGAGATTCGGGATCGGTGCTGACGGAATTCTCTATCTTTTAAAGTCGGCTGATAACGATGTCAGGATGCGGATTTTCCAGCCGGACGAAAGTGAGGCCGAGATGTGCGGTAACGGCGTCCGGTGCCTTGCCAAGTACGCGCATGATGCGGGGTACGTTGGGGAAATCTTTACGGTTGAAACCGCCGCAGGGCCGGTCGGGGTTACGGTCAGATCCATGGATGAGGAATTTACTGCGATCATAAGTATGCCCACACCCGGATTCGACCGCCCGGTCATACCGGCGTCCGGGAACGGTGAATATCACGAACGTATCGAAAACTTCGAAGTGTTTGCGGTAAATACCGGGGTGCCTCATGCAGTAATCCTTGTCGATGCAGTCGACACCGTGGACATTGCTGCAGCAGCCCCGGTAATCCGGCATCATGCCTCTTTTCCCGAGGGTGCAAATGTGAACTTTGTGGAAAAGACCGGTGATGATTCCCTGAAAATACGGACATTCGAACGCGGTGTTGAAGAGGAGACTCTTTCCTGTGGGACCGGAGCAACCGCATCAGCAGCGGTCGTGCGCCGGCTTGGCTACATGGGTGATACAATCCATGTTGAAACGAGAGGAGGCCCTCTTACGATCCATTTCAAAGATGGGGTAAAGATGGAAGGCCCGGCAGTTACCGTTTACACGGGATTTATCAGCTACTAAATTCTATTTTTTGCCGGATTTTCCTGGAACCGAGGTTCTTTGTCAGGAAGCGGAGCGTTTCTGCTCAGTGATATCTTCAACAAGGGCGAGTGTCGAAACGATATTTCCCTCTTGGTCTCTGAGCGGGCTGACGGTTAATGCTCCCCACATCTCGCTACCATCCTTCCTGATATATCGCTTATCCGTTCGGTAACGGGGTATAGTGCCGGCATAAAGCTTCCTGATCTCGGCGAGATCCGTGTTTACGTGTCCCGGGGGGGTTATATCTGCAAAGGTTTTTGTTTGGAGTTCCTCGGCCGTGTAACCCAGCATATCGCAGAACAACTTGTTTGCCAACATAAATCGCAAATCGCTGCCAAGTATCGCCATGCCCAGTGGCCCATCCTCGAACACTTTACGGAACCGTTCCTCTGTCTCCCGCAGCGCCTCTTCTGTATGTTTACGTTCGGTGATATCCCGGCCTTCGGCGATAAGGAGCCGGACGTTTCCGTCGGAATCGTATACCGGTTTTATGGAGAAGTCGACAATCATCGTTTTATCTCCGGATCCCTGCAGCTCTACTTCATACCTGACGAATGCACCCTTAGCTGCTTCAGCGATAGCGTTCTGAAGCTGCTGCATCCGCTCCACTCTCCACCAACCCGTATCCCAGAAGGGTCGGTTGATGACATCTTCTCGTCTGCGCTCTAGGAAATTAAGAGCTGTTCTGTTGACGTCTATGAGAATCCCCTCTGACGTCATCATTCCGGTGAACTGGAAAGTACTATCAAAAACAGCCCGGAGCTTTTCCCCACTTTCCTTCAGTGCCTCATCGATGCGCCTTTGTTCTGTGATATCACGTATGGAGCCCATACTTGCCGGCGCTCCTTCATATGATATAACTCCAGCATCCAGAGACGCCAAAATTCGGGTAACTCCATCGCGTTTCAGTAGTCTGCACTCATAGGTTTCGACAGGATGACCCTGCTGCCGGAGATGGCCACGATCGAGTACGAAATCCAGATCTTCCGGCGCGATAAAATCTGAAAAATCACGCATGACAAAATCTCCCGGTACACCCCCCAGAATCCTGGCAAATGCCGAGTTCACGTAACGGATCAGCCTCCCCTGGATGATGAATACGCCACTCTGGCTGTGCTCGATCAGGTTTCGGTATTTCTCTTCTGATTGGCGCAGCTTTTCCATCAGCTCCTTGCGTCGTGTGATATCACGGAATACTACCTGAACAGCTGATTCACCATTATCGATGAAACTGGTGGCAACCACTTCCACATCAATGGGCATTCCATCAATTTTTAAAAATTTTTCTTCGGCCACATCAACGGCAGTCAACTCTTCGGTGGTAGTCATCACTTTTATCCGTTCCCGGGCAAAAGCCTGGTAATCCGGATGCACAAAGTCAAAAATATTTTTCCCGACAAGATCTTCCGGGGACGATGTGCCAAGGAGGTTGGCAGCAGCCCGGTTTGCAAGGGAAATTATTCCCTTTCTATGGATTACAATTGCATCAAAAGAACGCCAGATGAGCCGTCTGTACCGTTCTTCACTACTTCTCAACGTCTCTTCTGACTTTTTCCTTTCTGTAATGTCACGGGAGACACCAAGAACGGCTTGCACCGATCCGTCAGGATCTTTGAGCGGGACAAGAGCATGATCAAACCACCGTATTTCACCGTCCTTCAGCAACGGTCCTTCGCTGTGGGCAGATCTACCATCAGTAAAAATTTGCCGCAATATCCTACCCTGGCGTCGGTCGATTTCCGGAGGGAACAGCGTTGACCGACTTTTTCCAATAACGTTTGCAGGAGTCGTTCCGAGAAACCCCGCAGAATAGCTATTGATATACTGGACTTGGTCATCGCGGCCGATGAGAAAGATCAGGTCGTTGGAAATCTCTGCGAGAATGCGGTAGCGTTCTTCGCTTTCGCGTAGTAGCTTGTCAGCCCTCTTCCTGCCCGTGATATCTTCAAGGATAACTGAGACTCCCTTCTGCCCATGGTCAAGTGCCGTTGGGGCGACACGACTTGAAAAGGTAATTCCCCCTTTAACCGGACCTATTTCACCCTGCCACTCGGTACCGTCCAGTCCCGCTTTCACCCGGGCTAAAAATTCAGGAAAAAAATCGTCAAATGCCGTCACTAGTGGTGTAAACTCGATATTTTTACCCATGAGCTCGTTAACCGGGGTAGCAAGGAAATGGGCGAATGCGTCGTTGATAAAGACGATCCTGGTACTGTTGTCAAGCTGCAGGATGAGCTCAGACGAGATGGAAAGGACAGCAGATACCGGTACACGATTGGCGAGTGCATAAATCTTGGCCATACCGAAATGGCGCATCTCCACTTGTCCGGAGATAAGCATTTTTTCGAGGTGTCTTCCGGCAGTGTTCCTGTTAATGTGGACCTCCCGGACGATTTCGGTGATACTCAGACCCTGTGGGTTTTTTCTGAGGACCTCCTTAATCTGTGCGGCTGTCTGCTGGCTCAATACCATTATTGCAATAAATCAACATTTAAGCTATTAAAAACTCAGCAATTTAAGGTCGGATATAAAAAGGGAATGGTATTATTGAAGGGGCCAACTATTCTCGTGTCCTAATGCCGTCCTGCACCAGCTCGAAATCAAACCATGCCCCTTCGGGGCGCGACCGGTGCTTGACAAGGGTTGCCCGCCGCCATCCGGTACCTTCGAGTCTGTCCAGCCGGACGATAGCCTTTGATATATGCTCGAGTGATGTCCCGCCGAGTCCGGCAAACGTGTTCCTCGTAGTATCCATGTAGACCTGATTGGTTATGAGCACAGCCGGCTCGTACCTTTTTGCATATCCGAGGAGCTGGAGCATCTGCCGGGTAAGCATCTGCATGGCGTCACGGCCCTTCTCCAAATCGGTCCGGTAGAGTGCGGTTGCTGAGTCAAGTACTATAAGACTGGGCTGGTGCTGCCGGAGGATTTTATCGGCTTCAACAATCATGTTACCCTGCTGTTCAAAGTCTATCGGTTCGAAGAGGAAAAGTCGATCCGCAATCGCCGCGGAATCGTTACCCGCGATCTGCCGGAACCGCTCAGTTGAGAAACCCTCGGAATCAATGAATATTACTGATTCCCCTGATCTCAGGCAGGAGACAGCGGCGATCATGCACAGGGTGCTTTTGCCGCTCGCCGGACCACCGAAAATCTGGGTAATGGTACGTAATTCAAGTCCTCCGCCAAGCAGCCGGTCAAGGGCCGGATTTCCACTGCTGCGTCGGTCGGCCTTCATTTGCCACCTGGAACTTCCCGGTCCTTCTGTTCACCGATTAACTTCGCAGCAGTAGCCTGTGCGGCGAAGATAACGTCACGCACCGGCACTCCCAGCTCTTCTGCAATATGGCACGCAGCATCAAATTCCGGCTTGCACGTATATATTTTCCCATCCATCCATCCACATTTCACCGGGAGACGTTTATCATGTCCGCCTATAACCATGTTTACCTCTGTGAAAGTCCGGTCTGCGGTAAAGCGGTGGATGGCAGGAATGCACCGGACTCCTAGCGTCCCCAATTCGCGTGCCATAAGCCGGGCAAAACTCGCGGATATTGTTTGTTGTACTATGACCGTCACCAGATATCCCGGCCGCCCTTTTTTCATGAGAATGGGTGTTGCGCTTGCGTCCCGGGCCCCGGCAGCCATGAAGCGTGCCAGCGCTTCCCCGATTACCTCCCCGCTGACGTCATCAACATTCGTTTCAAGGATATCTACAATATCTTGGGGCATAGCTGAAATGGCCCCAGCTGTCTCCACCACCATTGCCCGAAGGACATTCGGTGTGTGCTGGGGGTTCCTGCTCCCGGCACCGTAACCGGAGGTGAGGATTGTATATGCTCCAAGGTTAGAAGGTGTCACGGTGGCAAATTCGGCAAGAAGGGCGGCACCGGTTGGAGTGCAGAGCTCGGCATCATCACCCCCATTAAGGGTTGAGAGTCCGGACCCCGTGAGGATTGCAATCGTTGCAGGAGCCGGAACCGGGAAGCATCCGTGCGAACCTGTTGCTGTACCGGACCCTAGAGCAATTGGCAGCACAACAACACCATCTACACTAAGCAACGAGAGTGCGGTACATGCACCAATAACGTCCGCGATAGCATCGTCTGCACCGACCTCATGAAAATGAACATGTTCCCCATGTATCATTTCTTCTGCCGCGTTGAGCCGTAGAAAAACCCGTCGTGCCATGGCAAGTGCATCTTCCGGAACGTGCAAAGCCGCGGCTTCCAGTCGTTTTTCCACTTCAGCCAATGTCCGGTGTTCCGGAGTGGCATGGGTATGAACCTTCACTGCTCGTATTCCGGCTCTTTCTACTACTTCCACGGTTGGATCTGACACTATAGACCGCATCGCGGCAACAACCCGCTCCCGGTCCGCTCCGCAGGCGATAAGGGCGGCAGTGATCATATCGCCTGCTGCGCCATGGAACGGATCAAAAACAAGAATTCGCATTTACAGTACCTATAAATCCCTGCGTATATGACCTTTAAGGTAATGCCCGAAGTGCAATTGAAGGTCGACTCAGCTTATCCCGGTGATCAAGGCGGGGGGAAAGCGAGGCTCGATCCTGAAACCATGCTCCTTCTGAAGATTTCACCAGGGGATCTCGTGGTAATTGAAGGAAAACGCCGGACCGTGGCAAAGGTCTGGCGTTCCCTGGTTGAGGACTGGAACCAGAGGAAGATCCGGATCGACAATTTTACTCGTCTTAATGCCGGTGTGAGTATAGGGGATGCCGTCAAAGTATCGACACTCTCTGAGGAAATTGAAGCTAAGCGTGTCGTGCTAGCCCCTCCAGAAGACCTGCCAAAAAAGATGCCGATTGCAAATAATCCTCATGTTATTAATGGTCTTCTCGATTTCCCTGTAGTGAAAAATGACTCAATACCGATTATGCTTGGTATGCCATTTGTCCAGCCTCAGATTGTCGCGTTCAAGGTAGTTGAGATCGAGCCGGAAGAGGCTGTGATCATCACCAAAAACACGTCTGTCGAATTCTCAGATAAGCCGGCAGCGGGATTCGAAGGACTCAAAAGGTTCTCGTATGAGGATATCGGAGGCTTAAAAGACGAGCTCCAGAGACTTCGCGAGACCATCGAACTCCCTTTGAGGCACCCGGAGCTCTTCCAGAAACTCGGGATTGAACCGCCAAAAGGTGTGCTGCTCTATGGTCCGCCGGGGACAGGAAAGACCCTTATCGCAAAAGCGGTGGCAAGCGAGAGCGGGGCGCACTTCATTTCGATTGCCGGCCCCGAAGTCATCTCAAAATATTACGGAGAGAGCGAACAACGCCTGCGTGAGGTCTTTGAAGAAGCTCGGGAAAATGCGCCTTCAATTATCTTCATCGATGAACTGGATTCAATTGCACCCCGGCGTGAGGAAGTGACCGGAGAAGTTGAGCGCCGCGTCGTCGCTCAGCTCCTTACTATGATGGACGGTCTTGAGGAACGGGGGCAGGTCGTTGTGATCGGCGCGACAAACCGGGTCGACGCGATAGACGCAGCCCTTCGCCGGCCTGGCAGGTTCGACCGCGAGATCGAGATCGGTGTCCCCAGCGAACCCGACCGGATCGAGATCCTGAAGATCCACACCCGGGGCATGCCGCTTGCCGAAGACGTAAGTCTCGAATCACTCTCCCAGCAGACCCACGGGTTCGTCGGAGCCGATCTTGCAGCGCTTGCCAGGGAAGCAGCTATACGAGCCCTGCGCCGTTACCTCCCGGATCTCGATCTCGATAAGGCAGAAATCGATCAAGAAACGCTTGACAAGCTGCGGGTGTTTGCGAGTGATTTCAGGAGTGCCCAGCGTGATGTGGGCCCGAGCGCAATGCGCGAAGTGATGCTTGAGGTCTCCCATGTGAAATGGTCCACGGTTGGAGGCCTTGATGCGGCCAAGACTGAAGTCCGTGAAGCGGTCGAATACCCCTTAACGCACCGTGACCGGTTTGACGATCTTGGCATCGAACCCCCCCGGGGCGTGCTGCTCTACGGCCCTCCGGGAACAGGAAAAACGCTTATCGCAAAGGCTGTCGCAAGCGAGAGCGGCGCCAACTTTATCCCGGTACGGGGGCCGCAGCTCCTCTCCAAGTGGGTGGGTGAGAGTGAACGTGCGGTGCGCGAGATTTTCCGGAAGGCCCGGCAGGTTTCACCTTCGATTATCTTCTTTGATGAGATCGATGCCCTTGCCCCGGCACGGGGGACTTCGAGCGATTCCCATGTGATCGATAATGTGCTCAACCAGATCTTAACCGAGATGGATGGCCTTGAAGAGCTCAAAGATGTCGTTGTCATGGGTGCAACCAACCGCCCGGACATTGTGGATCCAGCGCTTCTGCGGGCAGGCCGGTTCGACCGGCTCGTTTATATTGGCGAACCGACCCTTGCAGACCGTACAAAGATTATCGGTATTCATACTGCCTATATGCCACTCGAAGGCTCCAATCTTGAAGAAATTGTCGGATTAACCGCCGGGTATACTGAGGAAATGCTTGGGGAACTTGTTGAGAAGCTCGGCAAGGATTCCACTGTAACGCCAGCGACCGTGAAGGCCGTCATAGTACCGGCAAAAGAAGAAAGCACCGGGATTTCCAAGGGTGCGAGGCGGCGACGCCTTGTTGAGATTATGCACGAGAAAAATCTCTTATTCGAGGACCCGGCCCGGGACGCCCTGGTCATCTCTCTGGCGCAGATAACCGAGGGATTTGTTGGTGCGGATCTTGAATCACTCTGCCGTGAGGCCGGAATGCTTGCCCTTCGGGAACAGGGTACTGTCGTAACTCAGAAGCATTTTGAAGAGGCACAAAAGAAGGTTCACCCGACAATGAACGACAATCTGCGGGATTACTATAGCAAGATCCAGCAGCATTTCAAAGGTGGTCTTCCAGCAAAGGTCCAGCCGCCGGAATACCAGTAATTTAAACTATTTTTTCTGATAATGGCCCGGGATATTCCGGAAAAAAAGAGTGCCTGCCCGGCAGATTATTCATTTACCCGACGCTCGTTGATTTTTGCAGCCATGATAAAATCGTTGAGGGTAAGCCCGCCGGCAGGGTACGAATAATAGCCTACTTCAACGTACCTGCCCTCCCGCATGGCAAGATCGGGGATATGCCCCTCTTCCGTGGACATAGTCAGCACATCGTTGAGGAATGCAATGGACTGATCGCTTTTTTCGAAGGTAAACGTCCGGGTCAGATGGCCGTTTTCAAGCGACCAACCGGGAACCTCCTTCAAGAGTTCAACGGTATCCTTACGGGTAATGGGTGGTGAGCCGGGTTTATAGGCCGAGCATTTTTTCTCCGCGAGTTCCATGCGTATGTGTCCGCCCCGCAACCAAAAAAGGTTTTTCTCACCAAATCGATTTCTTTCCTTCAACTTCAGCCGCAAAAAATTAATCCTGCAAGGATCCCACTTTCCCGACAATCCTAACCTGCCCGGGTGCTGTCCGTAAAGACCTTAACACGCCCGGCACAATGAAGTACTACGAACAGGACGTCGGTTTTTTCTACCCTGCATGAGTCTTTGCAGGCCGTTCTTTCCGAGCGGTTGGGCTGGTACGAGCTCCGCGAGGTGCAGGAGCAGGCGTTTAAGGCAATCCGCGGAGGAAGCGATGTACTGATTATTGCCCCCACCGCCGGGGGAAAATCCGAAGCCGCACTGATCCCGGTGCTTGACACTATCTTAAAATCCGGCATAAAAGGAGTTGCCTGCATCTATCTCTCTCCATTAAAGGCACTCATAAATGACCAGGAAGAACGGATTGCTACATTCTGCCGGCCCACCGGGCTCTCCCTTTCCAAGTGGCACGGCGATGTCTCTAAGGGTGACCGGGGATGGAAACCGGATGAAGCGCCACAGTTCCTCCTCATTACCCCGGAATCACTCGAGGTTATACTGCACGAAAAAGGGTATGCCGCCGCCCTTGCAAACGTGCGATATGTCATTGTTGACGAACTGCATGCATTTGTTGAATCAGAGCGGGGTGTGCATCTCAGGATCCTGCTTGACCGGCTTGACCAGATTACCGGGTTTGCCGTCCAACGTATCGGTCTTTCGGCGACCATAGGGAACCCGGATGAAGTGCTCTTCTGGTTCTCCGGTGGGAGGCGCAGCCGTCAACTGGTTGCTATACCCTCGCCGGCAGCCGAAAAAAAATTCAAGTTTGTGATTGAACTCGACCCGGATCGCCGGATCACTGCCCTTGCCGGGCTTGTTACCGGAAAAAAAACGCTTGTTTTTGTCAACAGTCGCACTATGGCAGAGCAGATTCTCCAGGGAGCAGCCGGCCGGATAAAAAACCTGCATATCCACCATTCATCGGTCGCTCCCGCAAAGAAAAAGGAAGCCGAGGAGGCGTTCCACGGCAGTGAAGGTGCCTGCATCATCTGCACAAGTACCCTTGAACTGGGTATAGATATCGGGGATCTGGATATCGTGGTTCAGGTGGGCCCCCCGGATTCGGTGTCTTCGTTTTTACAGCGGATGGGCCGGAGCGGCCGCAGGGATCAGGCTGCATTTGTTGCATGGCTCCTATCCGATCCCGGAGAACTTCTTTCCTGCTGTGCAGTGATTGAATGCGCCAAAGACAAGATAACAGAACCCCTCAGGCCCCCGGAAAAACCCTGGAACGTTCTTATCCAGCAGATCTTTCTCACTGTTTTTTCAGCATCACGGGTCGGCCGGGGGATATTAGTCCGCAACCTTCTGTCGTTCTTTGTTTTCTCCCTCTTTTCGGCCGAGGATATTGAACGTGTTCTCGCACATCTGGTTTCTGAAGGATATCTTTTGATCGATGGCGAGATCTTCATGCTTGGGCCATCATCCGAGAAGGTATTCGGACGATCAAATTACCGGGATCTGTATTCGGTTATCCAGGGAGGAGATGAATACCGTGCGGTGACACCAGATGGGGAAGTTATCGGAAGCCTTGATGCCCGGTTTGCGCACCGTATAGATCCTGGCGATTTCTCTCTTGGGGGGACAACATGGTCTGTTGTCAAGTGCGACGAAAGCCACAATCTTGTCGTGGTGGTTCCTGGTGGGGACGTTAAAGGTAAATCCCGAGTTTTCCGGTCTTCGGGTGGAGAAGCGGCACTTTCCCCGGTAATCTGCAATGCCGTCCAACGAATTGTCGCAAGAGGAGAAACTGTCCTGCCCCTTGGCACATCCGACACAGAAACACTCCGTGAAGCAATCAGCAATTTCCCGACCGGTATAAAAGAGCGTGGCATATTTGTGCGAGTGGAACGAGGAAACGCCGGCAGGGAAGTTGTTGTATATTCCTTTTTTGGCCGCCGGTTCAACCGGGTGCTGGCATTACTCCTCAAAGGATATCTTTGCCGGGTTCAGGTCAGGTATGATGATGAACGGGTCCGCGTAACCCGGGCTGGAAAAACCGGAGCAGCAGAACGGGTTGTAGAATGTATCAGGGCCATACCGGAGCTTTCCCCTGAAGAGATTGCGGCATACCTCCCCCTTCCTCCGCCGGATCCCTGGAAGTTTGCATCGATGCTCCCACTCCCGGTCTTCCGGGATATGGTGCACATCGAGTATTACCACAGTAAAGAGGTAATCCGGATCCTTGCGCGAGTTCCGGTTACAATATTACCCGATGAAGAATCTGGTCCTCCTGCTGGTCCGGAGGATTGAGGAGCCCGGCCGGAATGTTCAATGAGCCGGATGATCCCGGATCAGCTTTAAGGAAGCGTAATGGCACATTATTATGAAATATAGTGGTGATAGGAGATCCTGATGAAATACCTGCTTTCACTTTTAACTCTTATTGTTGTCTTTCTTTTTATGGCAGGCTGTGCCCAAACCGTACAGAATGGACAACCAGTAGTAACTGAGACATCAGCACCTCCGGTTACCTATACTACTGCCCCAGCTACCCTTCCTGTGATTATGACAACAGGACCGATATATGGGAATGTTGTTGCGATCCAGAAAATGGCATTTGTTCCGGCACAGATCACTATAAGCACTGGCACAATGGCGCGTTGGGTTAACAAGGATACCGTTGCGCACGCTGTCGCTTTTCTCCCGGCCTACAAAATTGATTCAATCGTTTTATCACCAGGCCAGGCATTTACCGTGAAATTTGACCACACCGGCGTCTACAACTACTCTGATAGCAGGTACCCGAATATGCAGGGTGCGGTCATAGTGGTCTAGCTAGGTCACTTACAGGATGATGACACAACCCCGGTATAGATCAAGAGATCGGTGTCCCGGATGCGATCATAAAAACAACATATATTCAATTAAATGCCGGCAAGGCGACGAAGCAAAGCGCCCACGATGATGCCGAACATTGAGGAAGAAGCCGACAACATTCCGAGAAGGATGTAGCCCGCAACGACTCCGATTTTAAGGGGCGTATAGGTACGGTTGATGTTTAAGCGTCGTACTACGCGAAAGGATCTGGCATCAGCGGTAATCTTCGGTTTGTTCTTTTTGATCCGGAACATGGTCGTTTACCCCCGGGTTATGTAATGTGACACCCGACGCAGCCATCTTCAGGTATCCTAAGGTATGTTATATTATGAACAGGTAATATTTAAAATATTCTTTTTTAAAAAAAAGGAAAATATCTGAGAATTTTAGATTTAATTCAAAAAGGGCTTTAAATAATCGAAATTTTGAAAAATCTACGAGGTAATTCTTCCAAAAGGTAGCGGATGAAGGGATTCTGTAAGATACCTATACCAAGCCAAGGATGGGGTGTTTCATTCCTGTCGTAACATTACCCTGTAGGGAGTATCTCCCTTAAAGAAAAGAAAAATTAACGTGTCGTATTTAGACGCCGAGGGGGAGATTTGAACTCCCGAGGCGCGAAGCGCCAGTAGCTTTCGAGGCTACCGCCTTCCCGGGCTAGACTACCTCGGCACCCGGATCAGATCATTTTCTTTGCGATTCCACTAATAGTTATCCCTGCGATGCGAACGGGCTGGAACGTCATACGGATGATCTGACGTTCAACAATCGGATCAGTGGAAAAACACTAATAAAAAGGGTTGGCTGTTATTGGGCCGGTCTATCCCATTGGCGGGATACCTGCTGGGGCTTTGGACTGCGTGATCATCATGTCATCGACACGGATCAGCATTATTGCAGTCTCGGATGCACTTTGAATTGACTGGCGCTTTGACCGCAGCGGTTCAAGCACGCCCTCTGCGAACATATCTATAATCTCGCCGTTGTAGACATTGAGCCCGGAATTTTTCTTGCCTTTTGCATGGGCGTTCTTGAGTGCTACAAGTTTGTCTATGGAGTTGTACCCTGAATTTTCTGCAAGGGTGCGGGGGATGGTTTCATACGCTTTTGCATATCCCTCGATTGCCAGCTGCACGCGACCGCCGACCGACTCAGCATAATCCCGGATTTTCATTAAGAGCTCGGTCTCAACTGCACCGCCACCAACAACATAGGTGCCGTCCTCAATTGCGTCCATGACGACACGGGTTCCATCGACGACTGCACGTTCAAGCTCGTCAAGGAGATAATCGCTTGTACCCCGGAGCAGGATAGTAATCGTCTTGGGGTTCTTGCAACCGGAGATCCTGGTGATATCGGTGTCGTTGTCTTCTTCGACAACCTCTGCGTGGCCGAGATCTTTTTTGGTCAGGTCTTCAGGTTTATTGACAATATTCCCATTCAGGGCCCTTGCGGCATACTTGAGATCCTTTTCGGGGACATCTTCGACGGCATAGATGCCGTTTTTGGCAAGGAAGAACTGGATCGAATCGGCGATGCCCTTCTGGCAGAAAACCACGTTTGCGCCGGTGTCAATAATGGCGTCGGCAAGTTTCTTTAAGGTTGCACGTTCCTGTTCGGAAAATGCAGCAATCTGGTCGGCCGAGGTAATCTTGATCTTTGCCTTTACCTGGGTCTTTGCGATTTCCATGGGCATTGCAATGAGCGCTACTTTTGCCGAAGTGATCTTCTTTGGCATATCTTCGCTCACGCGCTTCTTGTCAAGGATAACCCCCCGGACGAGTTCAGCATCATCCATGGATTTGCCCTTCTGTTTCTTGATCATCACATCGTCTTCATCGGCAAGGTACTTGCCGTCGACTTTCTCTGCAATGGCCATGACTGCATCGACAATGATCCCGTCGAGTTTTCCCTTGACAGACTCAATTGATTTGCCGGTGATAGCGGTGTCAGCGATCTTCACCAGGGTCTTCCTGTCTTTTGGATCGACCTTAGCTGAGAGGGACTCCGTGATCTCGAGCGCTTTTAGCATGCCCAGCCGGTATCCTTCTGCGATAACTGTCGGGTGGATACCCTGTTCCAGCAGGGACTCAGCCTGCTCCATCAGCGAGCCAGCAATGACAACAGCCGTTGTGGTTCCGTCCCCCACCTCGTCATCCTGGGTGTGTGCCACTTCGATGACCATTTTTGCACCAGGGTGCTGGACGGAGATTTCCTGTAATATTGTCGCACCATCATTGGTGATGACGATATCACCGGTGGAATCGACAAGCATTTTGTCCATGCCCCGGGGTCCAAGGGTAGTCCGGACCGCACCGGCAATCGCTTTTGCAGCCATAATATTCGAGCGCTGCGCCTCCCTACCGGTGTTACGCTCCACATTGTCTCTTAAGATGATAATGGGTTGACCAGATAACATAGGTGATCCTCTAATGCTGTAAAAGGTGGAATTGAACTTCTATATAAAATTATATTCTTGATGCTCTGAAAGAAAAAAAATAGTCAGTCAATACGGGATATTTTGAAGAGCGAATAGACCGGCACGCCATCAATATCCCTGATACCGCGCTTATCGAAAATAACCCATATTGCTACAGGGACCGCCCCGTGTTTTTTAAGATACTTGACAACCTCACGCATCGTGTTTCCTGAAGTGATCACATCATCGACAATAATACAGCGTTCCTTAGCGACAGGTGCAAAGTTCCCGGAAATTGACCCCACGGGATGGTCGCTGGCGTTCTGTTTCGATGGATGATAGATGGCCAGCTGCGAAGCTTCCTGGACTGAAATGACCGTTGCAAGCGGGATACCTGAAAGGGCAATTCCCACGATGACATCTGCGGATGCTGCCGCCGGGTCTTTCTGCGAACCGTAATACCGGTTCATCAGCATCAGTGCGATCCCGTCGAGCAGGGGCGCCTGGCTGCTAACTGCCGTCCAGTCGATATGGACATCCTTTGGTGCTGCTGCACCACCGTTTGCCTGAGTCAGAAGCCAGGTTACCGTTTCCATGGAAAGGGAAAGTTCGTCTGCAATCTGGCCGGGGCTGTGTCCTTCTGATAAAAGAAGTTTGGCTCTGGCGATCAGATCGTCAAGGGAAGACATGCAAAAAGGTTCGTGGTAATCTATTTAAGTTTTCTTTTAATAGCCGAACCGCAGACCGGGCACTCACCGTCAGTTTTATAGTACCGGCCACATCCACTGCACCGGAATTTCCACCGGACCTTTTTTGCCGGCCGCTGCTGGAGAGATAGAACAGGAATCCCAAGGCTCAAAGCCACGTTCTGGATTGCAAAATCATCAGTCAAAATAGTTGCCCCCAGCTCTCCGGCAAGGCAAAGGACGTCACAATCGGTACCGGAGATTACCTGAAGGTCGCCGGATTTGCCTGCAGCAGCCAGTATCCGGGCACGTTCACTGATGTCCGGGAGACGTACCTGGAGGCCGGATTCTATGAGTAGATCGAAGCGGCATTTGCTGGCAAGATCAAGGAGCTCGTCCACAACTGATGGGGTTGTGTAGTACTCCCCGGTGAGCGGGTAATCCGCAAAAAAAAACGAGGCATCGAGGACGTATTTCATGGTCGTTTAACCTGTACTGGAAAATGACCGGGCCTTTGGTGTTTCAACCTTTCAAGGCGGCAGCAATACTCTTTGCAGCCGAGAACCTGCTACAGCTCCGTTCAATGGTATCGCTGCAGCAGATATCCCGGATGCCTCCCACTTTAAGATGCGTGTATGCACCACCAATAAGCACACCGTGAACGCAGATCGCATACACGTCGGTAGCTCCCTGCTTGTACAACATGCTGGCTGCTGTTGCAATAGTGCCTCCCGTTGAGATGATATCGTCCACTATTACTACCGGGCGCGAAGCGGCACAGAGTTTTTTTGGAGCCATCTTTACATCGACTCCTGAGAGCCGGGTCTTTTCAAGATGATCGCAATCCCATCCTCCCGTGGAAGCAACGCTTTGTGCAAAGGCAAGTGCCCCGTCATCGGGAGCAAGTATTAAGGGATCGGACAAGCCCATAGACGTAATACAGTCGCCGATGTCCCCTGCAAGCGAGATATTGGTAACAGGCATGTTGAAATATCTCAGTACAGATGGTTCGTGTATGTTGACCGTGATGCAGTCTTTTATTCCTTTCCCGAAGATTCCGGCAATAGCACGGGCACTGATTGGCTCACCGTCCTTGAACTTTTTATCCTGGCGGGCATATCCCATGTAAGGAAGCACCAGGTAGTTTTGTGATCCTTCACAGGCATCAATAAGGAGGAGTAACTGGACGAGTGCATCGCTGTCGGTTATACTTCCTACAATGACGGTTTCTTTGTCCAGTTTACCTGCGGCCAGGTAGAGTTCGCCATCAGGAAAGCGGGAGAATTTCACATCGACTAATGTTGTGTTCAACGCAGTAGCGATTCTGGCTGCAAGAATCTGGGATTTTTCCGTGCTTATCACTTTCATGATAACATACCTGTTCCCGGGGAGGGTTCGCGGGAATTTATTTCCCTGCCTTACTATTACATGCTGCCGGTAGTATTATTTTTGCATATGCTTTTTCAGAGGTATTACAGGTGTATTGCATACTGCTGAAAGTACTTAAACTATCATGCGTCAAAGTATATGCACACTGAAGGGCTAAAAGAGGAAAAATTCCAATGGAAAATTCAAAACCAGAAGAACAGGTACAGGAAAATGCTGCTTCGCAGGCAGCACAGCCGGAAACTGTGGCACCAGCACCGGAAACGCCCGTTGTTGAAGGGGCTTCATCCCAGATCCAGGTCCCGCCAAAGCTGATCGATCAGGTTATCGGCCAGGAACGTGCCGTTGAAGTAATCCGGAAAGCCGCTACCCAGCGCCGGCATGTGATGATGATTGGGAGCCCGGGAACCGGCAAATCGATGCTTGCAAAGGCGATGGCTGAGCTCCTGCCAAAAGAAGATCTTCAGGATATCATGGTCTACCCCAACTCCGACGATCCTAACAACCCTATCATACGGACTGTCGCTGCAGGACGGGGCAAACAGATTGTCTCCGCGCATAAGATCGAGGCCAAGAAAAAGGTCCAGTTCAGGAACACCCTTCTCCTGATCCTTCTCATCGGCATTGTCGGTTATGCGTTCATCACGTACCAATGGCTTATGGGCATTATCGCGGCGGCGTTTGTATTCATGGCACTCCGGTATACCATGCCCCGTGAAGAAACAATGGTGCCGAAACTTCTCGTTTCAAACGATGTGAAGAGTAACCCCCCGTTCATTGACGGCACCGGAACCCACGCCGGTGCCCTATTAGGGGATGTCAGGCATGACCCATTCCAGAGCGGCGGTCTTGAGACCCCGGCACACGACCGGGTTGAAGCCGGGGCAATTCACCGGTCGAACGGCGGTGTGCTTTTTATAGACGAGATCAACACCCTCGATCCCCATTCCCAACAGAACCTGCTGACCGCACTTCAGGAAGGGGAATTTCCCATCACCGGCCAGAGTGAGCGGTCCAGCGGTGCTATGGTGAGAACCGAACCGGTTCCCTGCAGGTTCGTTATGGTGGCTGCCGGAAACCTTGATGCAATCCAGGGCATGCACCCGGCACTACGTTCCCGTATCCGCGGCTACGGGTACGAAGTCTACATGGCAGAAAACATGGAAGACACTCCAGAGAACCAGCAGAAGTATATCCGGTTCATTGCGCAGGAGGTCAAGAATGATGCAAAGATCCCACATTTTGACAAGAGTGCCATCGATGAGATCCTTCGCGAGGCCCGCCGGCGATCAAACCGTAAAGGTCACCTGACCTTAAAACTTCGTGATATGGGCGGTCTTATCCGGGTCGCCGGTGATATCGCACGGCAGGAAGGTGCGACGCTGACCACCGCTGAGCATGTCCTAACGGCGAAAAAAACGGCACGATCGATCGAAGACCAGGTATCTGCTGAGATCACGCAGCATTTACGTGAATACGAGATGACGGTTGTCGAAGGCACCCGGCTCGGGCGTGTCAACGGCCTTGCAGTGACCGGTAATGACGCCGGTTCAGTGTTACCCATCATGGCCGAAGTAACCCCGGCACAGGGTGAGAGCGGCCAGATCATTGCTACCGGTATCTCCGGTAGGCGTCAGGAACCATGGCTCAAGGACGAAGAGTCGATTGCCCAGCAGTCGATTAAAAACGTCAGCGCTCTCATAAAAAAATTCACGGGAAAAGATATCAAGAAAATGGATGTCCACATTCAGTTCATCGGCACATATGGTGCGGAAGGGGATTCAGCATCCATCACTATTGCGACAGCCGTTATCAGCGCCATTGAAGGAATTCCTGTACGGCAGGACCTCGCGATGACCGGCTCTCTTTCCGTCCGTGGGGATGTTCTCCCGGTTGGTGGTGTGACCTACAAGATCGAGGCTGCAGTAAAGGCCGGGATAAAGACCGTGCTCATCCCCCGGATGAACCTTAATGATGTGCTTATCGAAGAGCAGTACAAGTCCATGGTGACCATCATTCCGGTCGACACCATCGATGAGGTACTTAAGCATGCACTGGTCCCGGAGAACATGGACGGGTTCCTGTCCAAACTCAAGAAGATGGCTGTTCGTTCGACCTCAGTGTTTGCCGATGCCCCGGCTAATAATACAACGACGGCATGACAGAACCTCCCGGCATCCGGTATTATGACCTGCGCCAGGTGAACGGCCAGTCAACGCATATCGATATCGATAAAGGCGTGATAGAATCTGCAGGTACCGTTTTTTTCAACAAGGCCGTAATCAGGGTTCTTGGGCCAAAAGGCTGGGGTGTCCTCCAGCTCGACAATTACCATCATGAACCTGGCAGAAAATTCGACGAGTTGCTTGGTTCTGCCCTAAAACTAGCAACCGTAGCTGACGATACGGTAAACCTGGGAGAAGGGCCAAGAAACCTGCGGCATGTCCCCCCGGTAAAAGAGGACTGCCGTGACGTGGACATCGAAGAAAAGGCAGTACTGCTTCTTGCTATTGAGAAGGCTGCAGACCTGCCCCTGGTAACCAGCCGGCGGGCAAATTATCTTGAACGGATTGAAAATGTCAGGTTCATAGACAGCTCCGGCAGCGAATACCTCTACGAGATCTGCCGGTCTGGATTCTCGGTCATGGCCGTTGCATCCAGAAACGGGACGGTCCAGATGGGGTACGAACCGGATCATACTATCCGGGGATTCAATCTGCGGCACCGGGAAGAGATGGGAATAAAAGCGGCACAGACGGCAATTGCCCTTCTTGATGCACATGCTGCAAAAGGGGGGAAAATGCATGCCATCCTGGATCCGGAACTGGCCGGGGTTTTCGCTCACGAGGCAGTCGGCCATGCAAGTGAAGGCGACCTTATAGAGGAAGGTAATTCCGTCCTCAAAGGAAGGATTGGCGAAAAGATTGGCGATGCCCGCCTTACCATCGTTGATGACCCGTCCCTGCACGAGTTCGGGTTTGAGCCTGTGGATGCTGAAGGCATATCCGCTGACCGGACCGAGATTATCAGTGCAGGGAAAGTCAATGCATTCCTTCACAACCGGCAGACACTTGCCGCTGTGGGAAACGGCTTAGCCGGCCATGCCCGTGCCATGCCCGGGGAACCTCCGCTTGTGCGGATGAGCAATACCTTCATTGAAACCGGGGACGCCACTGATGAAGAGATCTTTTCTGAATGCAAGGAAGGGATTTATCTTGTCGGTTCACGAGGCGGGCAGGTCGACCCGGGCAGGGGGGTCTTCCAGTTCAACGCGGAGTACGGGTACCTGATCGAGCACGGGGAGCGGACACAGATGGTCCGTGATGTCTCACTTTCCGGGGAGATCCTCACGACCCTTCACGGAATTTCCCTGTGTGGCAAAAAGAGGGTCATGCACTCGGGATACTGCGGAAAAGGCGGCCAGAGCGTGCCGGTGAGTGACGGAGCTCCTCTGATGTTTCTATGTGATGCGGTGGTGGGTGGCAGTGGCGTGGATTGAGGATCTCTTTAAAGAGGGTGAAAAGCGGGTCGAAGAACTCGAAGTGTACTGTTTTTCCGGGACTTCTGTCTCTGCCGATCTGAAACAGCGCCACGTAAGCCTCTGCTCGTCATCTGTCGAGAGCGGCCTGTGCATACGTACTATCGATAAGGGAAAGATAGGCTCGTCAAGTACAAATGATCCGGATCAATGGCAGACCTGCCTCAATGCTGCCATTGCAGGGGGGAAGCTTGCAACGCCGCAGGAATGGAGGGGATTACCGGATCCGGTCACCTTACCATCGACTAACCTTACCTATGACCCCCTGATTGTAGTTGAACCGGCAACGGCACAGGCCCTTCTCGACGGCATGCTTGAGGGAGCGACAGCATACCCTGACGCGATGGTAACTTCCGGCGGGGCAGCGATTTCAGTCGGCGAAATTACCTTTGCCAACAGCCACGGCGCTCGCTACACATCCCGGCACTCTGACGTATCAATCTCGCTTGAAGCGATCAGTGGCCAATCTACTGGCTATGAATTCGACAACGCCTGTGTGCATGGGCGGGTAAACCCGTACCAGGTTGGCGAACAGGCCGCATTCTTTGCGTCCCGATCAGCAGGCGGAAGGGATGTTCCTTCCGGGGAGTATGATGTCATCCTCTCTCCCATGGCATACGCTGATCTTCTTTCCGGGATCTTTGTGCCGGCATTAAACGGGCGAAACGTATTGCAGGGTCGCTCGAAGCTGGCAGGAAAGATCGGGGAATCCGTAACTTCGCCTTTGGTATCTATGTTTGATGACCCCCACATGAAGGATGTCTCCGGAAGTACGTGGTTTGATGCTGAAGGGACACCCACCCGGCGGCTTGATTTCGTCAAGGATGGTATTCTCAACGGGTTTGCCTATGATCTCAAGACTGCCTATAAGGCCGGGAAACAGTCTACCGGGAGTGCAGTCCGGGGAGGGTTTGCCGGGCTTCCCGCTATCGGCCATCACAATTTTGTCGTAGACGGGAAACGTGAGGACGTCCTTGACGAACCGGCAATCTATATTCACAGTGTCGTGGGGGCACACACCGCAAACCCCCTGAGCGGGGACTTTTCGGTGGAGATGTCGAACCCCTTCTGGGTAAAAGATGGTGCCCTTGCAGAACCGGTCCGGGGAGCGATGCTCACAGGTAATTTCTTTGATCTCCAGTATCAGGTTACCGCCCTTGGTAAAGAGAGCCGGGCAGTTGGATCTTTTATTGTTCCACCGGTAAAATTCAACAAGGTTAGGGTCATCGGAAAATAAAAAATCTTTTTCTCTTGCTTTCCTCGTTCAATTCCGTGATGAAGGAATCGATAAAGGTAAAACTCCCCACTGTTTGTTTGCATAAAAGGGTAAGGAGACGCCGTACCTGAACTCTTTTGGACATCGTACACCTTTTTCCGACAGGTTTTCTCTTGAGCCCGATTTTTGCCTGTCCATACGAGCGTTTTATCCATTGACGTAAAAGAGAGGAATTTGCCCTAATTGCCTGTTTAATATCACCCCGGTGATTTTTGCCAGTGCTTCGAAAGGGGAAACGAAGGTGTCAAGAAGATCAAATCAGTGTGATTCCCTGTAACCTCTCAAGATTCAGGATCGCTTTTGCTGTTCTGATCGTGGTTGAGGAACTTTACAGATCCGGCAGTTTCGCGCTCTGCGTGAGAGGTCACCCGGTTAAAAGATGGGGAAGGAGCACGGAGGCGTTATTGAGTAATACGACGGTATACATGATTATCAGTACTGCATATAACACCGTACCCGATCCCTTAACCCGGGCTTCTGCAATGATAGCGACGGTTATTACGAGGAGAAGGATGCCGATTTTGAGCAGCATGTGCAGGAATGGCGAGCTTACTATACCGGTCATCATGGGGTTAAGCTCGATTCCCCCTAAATTAAGAATAAGCTGAGTAGTCAGGATGTCAAGCAGGAAAAGACCTGCAAGAATCATTGAGGGAAGGATTATCCATACGGGAACATCTGTACCAGAATTAGTGTTTTTTGGGACGAAGATGGCAGTCATTTCCCTGGACTCCTGATCTCCTATCCCCCTCACTTATTCATACTTGAATAAATACTTTTCTTTATTGACATAGAAGATTTACAACGTTTTCACAAGAAATTCTCGATAATTCGGAGAATAATTGTTGATATTACGATTTTTTAAACACTATGGGTTAACTCACACTATTGATTATAGGAACTCCTAAAAAATCCCCGGCAGAATCCGCCATTTTCCGAATCCGGGTCATCGAGGGAAACTTGCAAAATCCATATGTTCAAATAGTGGTTCCACGTATGGAAGGTTTGGTGAGTGTATGAAAATCAGTGCACGAAACATTTTGAAAGGAAAAGTAAAGACGATCACACCTGGCAGTGTAAATTCAGAGGTTACGATTGAACTCCCCGGCGGGCAGGAAATTACCTCCATAATCACGAAGAAATCGGTGGAAAATCTCGGGCTTGCCCCAGGTAAAGCTGCCTATGCGGTCATCAAATCCAGCGAAGTAATGATCGCAATAGACTAATCGTAAACTCTTTTTAAGGGTCAGACAAAGCGAAAAAAATAGTTCTCGAGCAATTTTCGAAAAAACACGAGCTATTCCTTAACCTGTTCAATCAGTATCGGAAAAAATTGTTTATCCGGGTTACTGGCCAATTGGCGGATCATTCATGACTATTCAATAACGGTATAGTAGGATCCCCCGGCACAGTTCCGGCACAGCACATTGCCATCTTTCACGATATGCCGGTTGTCCGATATCTGCTCCCCACATTTACTGCATACGGCTTTTCCCACGGGAAATCCGGGCTGGTCTTCTTTTGGAATAGTAATCTGGACTTTTTCGATCTTAAGGATCTCATCTTCTGGAATTTTTGCAAGTAATTTGATGACCTCTTTTATGTCCAGCTTATCATGTTCAGCCCGGTTCTTCTCGTGGATCGATACCCGGACTGCTTTACCTGTGTCTGTATTCACAAACGTCGCAGCGAATTTCCCGAAATCCTTGTGCTTGAGGCTGCGGTGTCCCAGGGAACAGCCGGTAATCGCCTGGACAGCATCGGTACCGCACCGGTCGATCTCCATATACACAATGAGGTTGTGGATCGGCTTTTCAGGATCTATTCCCAGTTCGCGAAGACCGGCAATGGATAACCGGGTTCCGAGAACAATACCAGGGCAGACATGCCCGTGAGATGCTTTTGCCTTTTCAAACAATGTCTCGTAATTGCTCATATCAATCATCGTCCTTTTATCATTATCTATGAGTATCCTGTATAGTCGCTGTGGGCAATCCCCTGGTCCACCAGATATGTGCTCCAAGTGTTTCTCCCCCCAGCACAAACCCGTTATCTTCCTGGCGCAGGACCGACTGGAAATAATTGCTGACCGTTTCTTTATGGGAGGCTGTCGAACACTTTAATCTTTGGGAAAAATCACTAACCGCATCATCCACGGTGGCGTAAACTGACGGCGGGAACTTTACCTCAACCTGGAGATTTGCATGGATTCCCATCTCACAGAGTACCTGCCAGAGCCAGTCGGCCATGGGTTCACCGGGGAATTCCCCTCCGTGAAGGAGTGGCCAGAGATCCTTGTTTACCTGTACCCACGCTGGAGGTGTGAGGAACCAGAAGAGATGGACGGTCCCGGTACAGCACTCCTGCATTTTTGCAAGAGCATTCCCGATATCCATCATCGTAAGTGAATAGGATGCAATGACCACATCAAACTGACCATCCAGTTCCTTTATGGTGACATCCTCCCAGCGCTTAGGAATGATCCTGATATCCCGGACTCCCTTTTCACGCATGTTTTCAGCAAGCGCCTCCCGCATGACAGGGGAGGGTTCAACGACGGTAACCTCACACCCTTGTACAGCGAGTGGTACAGCATATGTTCCCGGGCCGGTGCCGATATCAAGGACTCGGGATCCGTCGGGAACCGCCAGAGCGGCTGCCCGGGCACCATCTTCACTGTTGTGCTTTTTCCTGCCTTTCATGTACACACTATCGATCATTTTCCTGTTTTTCCAGAACTGGTGGGCGTTGCCGTATTCCGGCACGGCACAGTGGGCCAGTTTCAGCTGCCGCCATCGCTCCCTCCAGAAAAAGGGATCACGTTCCGGGTATGCAGAACCCGTTGAGAATTCAGGAACTATGTTTTTTGATTTCATGTATACACATTGTTTTGAACTTTCCCTGTTTATTAAATACAAGTTTTTCGGGTAAGCATTCTGAATCTATCTGGTAGTTTGATGATGGCCTGAGGCAACCTACCCTCGAATTTCACTGTATCCGTAATTTCAGGACTCTCATCCGGAGTCTATTCGTACCTCACTTACTACTGATTTGATAAACGCCGTTTTCCTCTGCATATAATCCGGCCCATGCCGGGTCATGAGGCAAAAGCCTGATAGGAAAGAGTCGTCCCAGTTCTTCGCAATTCATCTCATGCAGCGGTGTTGTCAGAAATATCACGCTATTCAGATTATTTCATGCAAATCTGATGATGATGTTTCCGTATGAAATCACCCGATCTCCTATGTTTGGGTAGGCTGTGATGAACTACCGGTTATAATCGAGACCGTAACATCGAGATAATTTCCCTGTATGGTAATCTGGAACTGGCCCGCGCTGTATATCGGTATATACCGTGGACCAGGTACTGCGGTGGAGCTCACCGTTGTTTGGCCGTTAACCGAAGTGGAAGTATTTCCAGAGGTGGAAAACGTATATTTGCCGGTATCGGAGCTGTACTGCCGGCCGTATCCGTCCTCGGCCACAATCTTATTGGTCTGGTTGTCCCTGACCGTGATCGACATATATGGATTGTTGACCGGGACAAGAATTGTCCCCCGGCATGAATCCGGATCCTGAAGGCAGTCATACTTTGGATTGACTGTATAAATAATAAATAACGGCCCTTTCACAACATTTACGAGAAGACCTTCAGCATTGCCCGTGAGTGTGTAGGTCTTGGTATACTCTGGTGTATTGTACTGGTATGCGGGCTGGAGAGGAACCCCATTAATCTTGACTGCTTGAGGAAAAACATAAGGGTTGGGTGTTTCATAAGGAGTGACTTCGGTAATGACATCAGATTTCGCCGGTGTCTGGGTGACGACAGGATTAATTTGCCCGACATTTTGCAGGAATGTATTTAGTGGATTGGATGGAGCGGATGTAGATCCTGTTGCAGATTCCCCGCTGGAGGTGTTAGATCCCCCACTGAGGGCATTTTGGGCGATTTTGATGCATCCGGCTGAGCCAACCGAGAGTACAATGAGAAAGATGAGGACAAGTGTGATGAGCCAATAATGGGTTTTCATGTTTTCCTCGTCAGGATATAGTGGTCTTTATCACCGGGTGATATACACTTGATCCGTGGTTGCTATCGCTTGACTTTTCCTGGTCGACGGACTCAGTTTTAATATTTTCCTGTCGCTGGTCCGGGGCATTCCACCAGATATGGGCACCAAGAGCACGACCGTCTACAATGTAACCTTTTTCGGTTTTCTTCAGTGTACGGCGGAAATACTCACGGAGGATGTCTACCTGCTCCGGTGTTGTACAGTTCATACGACCACTGAATTCAGTTACTGCGTCCTCAGGTGAAGGATAGACTGCAGGATCACATCCGGGTTCAACAGCAAGGTTTGCGTAAATACCCATCTCGTAAAGTGCCTGCCAGAGACAGTCTGCAGTCGGCTCACCGCAAAAATCTGTACCGTGCAGTTTTTTCCACACGCCGGCATTGACCTGAGCCCAAAGGGGTTGGGTTAAAAACCAGAAAATGTGGACCGTTCCCCGGCAGGACTGATGCATTTTCAAAACGGCCTCACCGATATCGGTAACCATGAGGCTGTAGGAAGCGATGACGGTATCGAACGGTGCGCCAAGTTCTTGCAGGGTCACATCCTCCCACCGTTTGGGGATAAGAGTGATCTCCCGGCATTTCTCTTCCCGCTGGTACTCCAGAAGGGTCTCTCCCATGACCGGCGAGGGCTCCACGGCCGTGACCTCGCACCCGTGCGCTGCAAGAGGAACTGAGAGGACGCCAGTGCCGGCACCGATATCAAGGACTCGTGATCCGTCCCGGATACCCATTCCTGCGATCCGGGTTTCAGCCGTGTCCCGCCATTCGTTCAGATCGCGGATAAAATGACTTTTTATTGCTTTTTTATCGTTCCAGAAACTATTGCCCTCAGATTTACGTGTCTCGAGCAGAGCGAGACTTTTTTGCCGCCACCGGTCCCGCCAGTAGGTTTGTCCATAATTCGGTATTCCGGGAACTGAACCTTCCGGTGGCATGTCTATATTATTGTACTAACTTTTTCATTTATTAAATACAATGACTGAACGGTTTAGGTAGCACACTATCCAAAGGGCCCTTATTTTACTATTCCATGAAAATTTCCGATTTATAATTGCCCAGAAAAATTTATTTCGTGGTTAAACTTGGCATCTTCATCAGGAAGGGAATATTGAAAGATATCCGGGTGGAGGATATTTGCAACATCCATAAGTCCGAGAGCCCATCGTTGGGAACTGCCAGCGAGGTCCGTATTTAGGGTATATACCCTCCCGGCATCAAGTGCCCGGCAGGATATCCCGAGTTCTTTGCATGTACTGATGAATTCTATAACGGGGGTTGCGAAATTGCCTGATATAATAATAACTTCAGGGTCAAGAGCATTGAGTTCTTCAACCGTGTATTCCGGGTTTGCACTTTCGGTAAAGCCGAGCTCCCTGTTAAGGCTCGTCCCCCCGGCAATCTCGACAAGCTGGTTCTCGGTTTTTACGGCATAGAGCGGGAGGAGCGGGTGACTGAGGACCGCATAAACCCTGGGCTTTTTTGCAGTCGACGCCTTGTGCTGGATATCAGTTATCACACGCTGTATGTATCCTATCAGCCGGTCTGCCTGTTCTTCGCGGTGAGTGAGCATAGCAAGATAGCGTATCATATCGAAATATTTTTCGTACGTGCTCATATGATCCTGGAAATTGCTGATATAGCCGTTTTCGATGACTGTATTGCAGATCCGGTCGATTACCCGTTCATCGGTTACTCCGAGAGTACCTAATATTTTGCTGATAAACTGCATGCCCATGATCGACCGGTACCCTCCAAGAATCTGGACTTCGCCTTCGAACATGGGATCGATCTCACCCCGGAAGGGGAATTGGTAACCGCAGCTGCATTTGCCGTCCGGCGGGCATGAGAGCACCCGGGCAGCCATCGGGCCGAAGAAGACCCGGTGGATGATTGTCTTCCCGCAGACCGGGCATCGTGAATCCAGTTCAGTCGTCGCACATGTGTTGAACAGGTACACGTGATCAAGATGCCGGCGCAGCTCAGTGCAGAGCTGCTCGCCCTGCGCCCGCGTGGGCGCTATCGGTTCGAGGCTCTCGTGGGTCGCCATAAAGCGCATCACCTGGAACGGGATCGACGGTGAGATCGCACGGACACGTTCTGCCGCCCCTATCACTTCCTGCTCCCTTCCGTTGAGATACATAACGGAAACCTCGACGGCGACTCCGGCATCGAAGAGCGTTTTCAGGTTGCGGTAGGTCGGTGCTGCCGATACAGCTCCGCATTCGCGGTACCGTTCGTCCGTCGATCCTTTGAGGCC
>Ga0181535_10000525_pt1 | contig 57024 bp, 49 predicted proteins | sample PEATcosm2014_Bin_44_FD_119774 | JGI IMG/M metagenome (GOLD analysis project Ga0181535, IMG submission 119774) | Peatland microbial communities from MTU Mesocosm Facility, Houghton, MI, USA - PEATcosm2014_Bin17_30_metaG | ecosystem: Environmental > Terrestrial > Soil > Wetlands > Peat | place... | reverse complement strand
GGCCCGGGAGGTTGCGATGTGGAGGGACGATCCGCAGCGGGTGACATGGTGTGATCCCGTTGACCGGCAAGCTCGGGGTCACCGATTCAACTGCCGCGCGCCACGGAGAAATGGGGAGAGCGAGGCCGTATCGGACTTGACGGTAAGCCGCTCAATCCATGACTAGAGCAAAGAGCAATGATAACAAATGAGCGGCAGTCCGGCAATCGCAGCGCCGTCCTTGCCGGACCTATGGAAGGGTTTTCCTCATTGCGATCGAAGCAAGCGGGGCACAAATGCATCAAGCACTGACCGCAAGGCAGAGACAAGGGGCACAGCTGTGATGAATCATACCTCCCCTCCATCGGCACTCAGAAACTGGCCGGCTTCGCCGCTCATCGCCGGAGGGCTTGCGATCGTAATCTTTGCAATTGACACCTTTACGCCGTTGGATATCGCGATCGCCGTCCTCTACGTCATTGTCGTGCTGATGGCCGCCAACTTTCTACGGCGGCGGGGCGTCATTCTCGTCTCGCTGGCCTGTGCCGGCTTGACCGTCTTGAGCTTCATACTGCAGCACGGCTATTGGGACACTAGCGATTCAATCGGAAGAACGCTCGTAAGCCTCACCGCCATCGGCGTCACGGCCATTCTCGCTCTCAATAGGCAGAGGGCCGAAGAGGCATGGCGCCGGAGTGAGATCTATTTAACGGAAGCGCAGCGCCTTAGCCGGACCGGCAGCTTCAGCTGGAAGATCGCCACCGAGGAACAAGTGTGGTCGGAGGAAATATTCCGCATCTATGAGTATGATTTTGCAACGAAGCCAACGCTCGATCTTGTGCGGCGCCGCAGCCATCCCGAAGACGCAGCAATGCTGGAGCAAGCCTTTAAACAGGCGGTAAGCGGGGTGCAAATCATCGATATCACGCATCGCTTGCTCATGCCGGACGGCTCGGTCAAGCACGTCAAAGTGCTGGCGCATCCGGCGCAAGATACGGAAGACAATGTTGAATATATCGGCGTCCTGATGGACATCACCGCGGCAAAGCAGTCTGAAGAGGCCTTGCAGGAGTTGCAGGCTTCACTCGCCCATATGACGCGGGTGACGGCCTTGGGGGAGCTGACCGCGTCGATCGCCCATGAAGTGAACCAGCCGCTCGCCGCGATTGTCACTTATGGCGATGCCGGGCTGAGGTGGCTTAATCGTGAGGTTCCGCAACTCGATGAGGTGCGCATAGCGGTCGAGCGGATGATCGATTCTGCAAAGCTTGCTGGCGAAGTGATCGCTAGGCTCCGGGCGCTTTCCAGGAAAACGACTCCGGAAATGGTCCGTCTCGAGATCAATGAAGTCATATATGAAGTCCTCTCCCTGATTCGGCGGGAAATCGCCAATCATCAAGTGTCGGTGCGGCTGGATCTTGCCGCGCCGGCATATTCAACCTCGCTGCCGCCCATATTCGGCGACCGGGTCCAGCTGCAACAGGTGATCTTAAACCTGCTCGTCAACGGCATTCAAGCTATGGCCGTTGTCAGGGATCGGCCCCGTGAACTTCTGATCCGCACCCAGGCGGACAACACCGGACAGATATTGGTTGAGATTGGGGATTCCGGTATTGGCATCGACCCGGCGCACACCGGTCAGCTGTTCAATGCCTTCTTCACGACGAAGGCGGATGGCATGGGCATGGGCCTGTCGATCTGCCGTTCCATCATCGAGGCCCATGGCGGCCGGATATGGGCATCGCCCAATGCCGGCCCCGGGACAGTTTTTCAGTTTACGCTGCCAGTGCTTCGTGTTGAGGCGGGGCAACCAGAGGGGTCAACACGGCACGCCCCGGCGTGAGACGATTTCGGAGCCGCATGGTGCAGCCGGTATAGACTTAGCCCGCCACCGCGCGGAGGCGCTGGATTGGAGCAGAGGATGAATGCGTTGCTGTTAATCCTGCGCCAAGCCTCTTTGCCGCTTCTACAACGCCGGCCATTTCGGGTGTGGTGATATTCAGATTAGAGCCTTCTCCGGTGCCGCGGCCAAGCCCGCCGAGCGTCCACCTCATGGCTATTTTAACCGCGCCGTAAGCGTTGATCGTCCCTCTTAGGCAATGAGGACCGGTCAGATCGATACCGGTTACCTCGGCAGGATATCCGTTTTTTGTCTGCGTTGCGACAGGAGCGATGAGGATAATGGCCATGTGGGTCACCTTGATCACAATCATTGGATAAACTTGAAGAACTCTGGCCCGCGCGGCGCGCATGCCAGCTGCGATTAGCGCACAACTTCGAACAGATTCTGCGATGATTCGAGGATCAGCGTGTCATAGTCCAGGCGACGCGCGGGGATGAGTTCCCGCCCCTCCCCATCCGCAACCCCCGCCAGTGTGATTTCCTTTTTCACCCGGTCGATTGTGTCGAGACGCCCGAGCCGGAGTTGAAAAGGGTGCAGCTGTTTCGGCAAGGCGCGAGCCATCCCGGCACGTTCGATGAAGGCGTCGGCCTCAACTTCCTGGAGGAAGGGGCTCCATCGCGTGCTCATCGATTGATCGACGAAAGTCACTAGCGCCTTGCCGTCCCGCCCGAGTTTATGCCCAAGCCTAGCTGCGAGAACGAAGCAGTCAGCCCCGCGCCCGATGACGACGATGTGGTGTGCTTCATTTGGACGATTCATGGGTGAACACTCGCGCAAATCTGACTGGGAGGGACGGCTGCAGCTGGTGCTGAACCAGCCTCACCGCAATCAATCCCTTGCCAATGCCGCCGCCCTAACCGGAACGGCTCCAAGAACGCCTACGTTGAGTCACTGTATTCAGAACTCAAGGGTAGGCATTGAATACGGCAAGAAGCGCGTTTGTCTCCACGATGTAAGCGGAGAAGAACAAAACCGCCGTAACAAGGCCCAGCTCGATGGAACGAAGCCCGCCGCTATGGCGCTTGATGGCTGCAAAGCTCGCTTTGGTCTTGGAAATGGCGGGTTTTGCAAGCCGCTGCATAAGGATCTTCGTATTCATGGTGTGATACTCCGTGTTTGTCCAACAGCAACAGATTTAGACAAGTCACGGCCATCTCGCCATTGTACGTTCGGTAGCCTAAAACAGCGTTTCGTTTAGAAACCTATACCTAGGTTTCGGTGTCACTTGCCCGCGGAGGGCGCGATTGCCGTCTCCTCGCGCCAGCATCCATTGCTGCCTCGCATGTCACTTGGCGGCGGTCTACACAGGGACAACGGGCGTCTTCGTTTGCACCATTTTCTGCAATGTCCTTATATCGATGTTCAGATGCGCGGCGACGAGTTCATGCGGCACATTGTTGACCCATGACGCCAGAGAAATATCGGCATAGCGAGCCACTGTGAAAACCTCCAGAAAGCGGAGGGTGTCCTTGCCGGTGTTCTCGATATAATGTCCGATCGACTGGGGCACATAGCCGACATCGCTCGGGTGGAACTCGACCGTATTGTTCCGCCCTTCGCCAAAGAAGATACCCATGCGGGCGGTGCCGCTGATATAATATTGCCATTCGTCGGAGGTCGGATGCCAATGCAATTCGCGCATCCCGCCGGGCGCGACCTCCACCAAAGCCGCCGCCATGGTGGTTGCCTTGAAATTCTCCGAATCGGCAATGCGGACCGATCCACCAGCCGACTGAAAGACTGGCTTTTGATCTCCAAGGGAAAAGGCATAGGGATTTGGCACGAAGGGTTGCTTGCTTTGCGCAAGATCGTCAGCGAGGCTACCCGGTATCGGCGCATTAAAGATCCAGAGGTCTTTTCTGTTGGTCTGATCGAAGGTGGAAGCGGGAACGCCGAAGTTCTTGGCAAGAACCTCTCTTGGCGTGTGATTGAACCAATCGGTTATGAGGAATGTGCTGTCCTCCGAGAAACTGCCGTCGTTGAACACCAGTATGAATTCGCAGCCGTCGGGGCCGAGGCCCTGAATCGAGTGCGGAACGCCGCCGGGGAAGAACCATAGATCGCCTTCCTTGACGTCGGACACAAATTTCTGGGCGCCTGAATCGACGGCCGTGATCCGTCCGCTGCCATAGGTCACATAGGCCCACTCCGCCGGGACATGCCAATGCAGCTCGCGGACGGCACCCGCCGGAAGCCGCATGTTGACGCCGGCCATGGCTTTCGAAATCGGGAAATTCCGGACCGTGACCTCGCGCGCCCATCCAGCGTCGGTATGGCGGTTATGAACCTGCGAAAACGATTGTTTCAGCATGCCGAGATTGCCGTGGTCCGTCGGCAGCGGCTGCCAATCATAAGGATTGATCGCTTCCTGCGCCGGGTCATGCGGGCCTGGGTCGCTCAAGGCAGTGGCAGAATAGGGTTCGGCCGAAGCGCTGGTGACGGAAGCGGCGGCGGCCAGGCCTCCGGCAGCGCTCGTCGCCAAAATATTGCGCCGTGAAAACAATGTCATCTCTTCCTCCCTATCAGTTATGTCGTCGAAGACCGGTCGGTCCCTTAATCGCGCAACATTTCAATGGCGGTGTTGCCGTCAATTCGCGCCATCAGTGAAGCAACACCGGCCGCTTGATAAAGCTAGTACCGGAAAAGACGCGCGGCGATTATTGCTGAAACTATTTTCAAATTGCGCAAATGCCCATCTCGGCTTCAACTTCCCGTGATGAGGGCGCCCAGGAAGGTTCTGTCACACTATTTCACGAAGCTAGGACATTTTTGACCGGCAGTTTTCGTGCAAGGATCACGGCCGCGGCAAAGCCCTTCTCCGGTTCCGCGAAACAGGCATGCTTTTCGCGTCTCAAATCGCCGGCCACCGCCAATCGCGGATCTCCGGCATATCGGTGCCGTATTCACAGATGTAACTCTTGTGTTCTATGAGCTTGTCCCGCATGGCCTGCTTTATATAGACGCCTGTAACGTCAATATCTACCGCCCGGTCGATGACGTCGCCAACGAGATGGAAACGATCGAGCTTGTTGCGTACCACCATGTCGAAGGGCGTGGTTGTTGAACCTTCTTCCTGGTAGCCGCGCACATGCATATTGGCGTGGTTTGTCCGCTTATAGACAAGCCTGTGAATGAGCGCGGGGTAGCCGTGATAAGCGAAGATGACCGGCTTATTTGTTGTAAAAAGCTCGTCGAAGTCGTGATCGCTCAAGCCATGCGGATGTTGCGCTTGCGGCTGCAAGGTCATCAGGTCGACGACATTGACCACGCGTATCTTGATGTCCGGCGCATAGTGATGCAGAAGATCGACGGCGGCGAGAATCTCTAGAGTCGGCACATCGCCCGCGCAGGCCATGACAACGTCTGGATCGCCGCCGCGGTCATTGCTGGCCCACTCCCAAATGCCGATCCCTTCGCTGCAATGTTTGATTGCCGCGTCGATGCTGAGCCATTGCGGCGCAGGCGCTTTGCCTGCAACGATGACATTGATCCGGTTCCAGCTGCGCAGGCAATGGTCGGTTATATAGAGCAGCGTATTGGCATCGGGTGGAAAATAGACCCGGACGGTATCCGCCTTTTTGTTGACGACGTGGTCGATGAACCCTGGATCCTGATGACTAAATCCGTTGTGGTCTTGCTGCCAGACATGTGACGTCAGAAGATAGTTCAGCGATGCAATCGGACGCCTCCAGGCCACTTCGCGTGACGTTTTCAGCCATTTTGCATGTTGATTGAACATCGAATCGACAATGTGGATGAAGGCTTCATAACAAGAGAAAAAACCGTGCCGCCCGGTGAGCAGATAGCCCTCGAGCCAGCCTTCGCAGGTGTGCTCGCTGAGGATCTCCATGACCCTTCCATCGGGCGCAAGATGATCGTCCTCGGGGATTGTCTCAGCGTCCCAAGCGCGATCGGTCGCCTCGAACACGGCGGTAAGCCGGTTCGATGCCGTTTCATCCGGGCCAAAGATACGAAAATTGCGGCTTGATGCATTTTCCCGCATCACATCGCGCAGAAAATTGCCCATGATACGTGTCGCTTCGGCGTCCACTCGCCCCGGCTCGGGGACAGGCACGGCGTAGCTCTCGAAGTCGGGAAGCCGCAACGGGCGCTTGAGCGCGCCGCCGTTGGCGTGCGGATTGGCGCTCATCCGGCGATGAGCTGACGGCGCGAGGGCAGCAATCTCGGCGTGAAGCCGGCCTGCCTCGTCAAACAATTCCTCCGGACGATAGCTCCGCATCCAAGTGTCAAGGAGTTGCAGATGCCCCGGCTTGCTCATATCGCTGATTGGCACCTGATGCGACCGCCAAGATCCTTCCGTCTTGAGCCCATCAACCGTTTTGGGGCCGGTCCAGCCCTTGGGGCTGCGCAGCACGATCATCGGCCAGCGCGGGCGGACCGGGGAACCGCCAGCCCGGGCCGTCTGCTGGATCTTGCGGATCAGCGCAAAGGCTTGATCGAAGGCCGCCGCCATTGCCTGATGCATGATTTCTGGCACATCGCCGTCGACGATGATTGGTGCATAGCCATAGCCCCTGAATAAAGCTTCGAGTTCATCCTCACTGATCCTCGCCAGCACGGTTGGATTGGCGATTTTATAGCCATTCAGGTGCAGAATAGGCAGGACCGCGCCATCGGTCGCGGGGTTGAGAAATTTGTTAGAATGCCAGGAGGTGGCGAGGGGGCCGGTTTCCGCCTCGCCATCGCCGACCACGCAGGCGGCGATCAGATCAGGGTTGTCGAATACCGCTCCATAGGCATGCGAGAGGCAATAGCCGAGTTCGCCGCCCTCGTGAATCGAGCCTGGCGTCTCCGGAGCCGCATGACTTGGAATACCTCCTGGGAAAGAGAATTGGCGGAACAAACGCCGCATCCCTTCTTTGTCTTGCGGCACCTCTGGATAATATTCGCTGTAGGTGCCTTCTAACCAGCTGTTCGCCACCACCCCTGGCGCCCCATGCCCTGGGCCAGCGATGAAGAGAACATTGAGGTCTTGCTCCTTGATGATCCGGTTGAGATGCACATAAATGAAATTAAGACCGGGCGTTGTGCCCCAATGGCCAAGCAGCCGGGGCTTGATATGCTCGGGTTTTAGCGGTTCGCTTAACAGCGGATTGTCCAAGAGATAGATTTGCCCGACCGATAAGAAGTTGGCCGCGCGCCACCACGCTTGCATCAGCCGCAATTGTTCTGGCGAAAGAACCGTTTGGCCGGTCAGCGATTGATTCATGGTCATGGCTGTCCTCAATTTTGCGAAATATGACCAGTGACGCTCATCGGCGGAATGACGCGCTAGAGCGCGTGCCGATCCCATGGCGTCATCTGATCGATGATGCGTAACTCTAACTCAACGCATCGGAGCGTCGGTTGGTTTCCGGCGACGCGGCCTCGATGTCTTTCCAGATGGCGGCTAAGTAATTGAGAGTGCTTCCCGGATGGACTTGAGAAGACCGTTATTGATTTGCGGCTTACGCAAGACTTGGAGAACGCCCGCATGCGCCGCTTTCTGGTCGATCGAACGGTCAGGCCTGCCAGTAATGAGAATCGCGGGAAGCGTTGACCGGCGCGCGCGCAGCCGCGCGAGCAACTCCAGGCCGTTCATCTGAGGCATGCTATAATCGATCACGAAGCAGCCCCGATCAGGCAATACCGGCTGCGAAAGAAGATCCATGCCGCTCTTGAAAGCGGCGACGTCAAACCCTTCCAATTCCAAAAGAAATTGGAGCGAACTCAATACCGCGAGATCGTCGTCGACCAGCACGATCTTCGCAGAGTCCAATGAAGATTGGAGCGGCATGCAAATGGCGATCTCAATATCCGTTCAAACTTTGACAGGGCATGGGCGTGCGAGAACGATAAGATCATGGCAAGTCAGGCTTTTTTTTGCATTGATCCATGTCAGTCGATCGCAACACGCGGGCCTCTTGGCGGCGAGGGCGGGATCTGTGACGTTCTTGCGCAAGCCAAGCTCGCCAGAAAAAAAGTTTCAAAAAATACAGAATAAAAGTTTGAACCTATCGCGGAATTTCGCTTGCCCAAAATCGCCGCGCCGCAATTCGCGCCGCCTTGCGAAAGTCACTTTGCCCAGACCTCAATCGTACCAAAATGTTTCACGTGAAACATTTTGGTACGATTGAGGGGCGAAACCGGACAAAACTGATGGCTAAAACATCAACCTTGCTGAAAACTCGGCAAACAGAATTTCAGAATCGATCAGCGCAACGGCTTCTTCTCCTCCCTCTGAGTAAAACGCGCGCGCCGCGCAGCGGGAATAGGCCGTGATTGCAAGATTTTGAATTTGATCTCAAGCGACGGTACAATCATGTAATAGCATAGCTAGAGGCTCATATCGCCTTGCTGGAGTGATGCCAGTAAATTATCCCAAAAACGAATAGATTACGCAGGACATCCTGGTAAAAGTTCCCAACAGAGGTGGAGATTTCGTGGACGCGCAGTTCGATGAAATTCGATGAAACCGGCCCTATGCGGTTTGCGATCGAAGCGGCAGGGATTGGGACATGGGAATGGGATTTCGAGCGTGATGTGATCCACTGTTCGGAAATCTGTGCCCGCCTGCTCGGCGCGTCTCCAGGCGAGACACTGAGTTCCAAAGCTTTCATTTTCCTCCTTCATCCCGATGATCGCGAAATTATTCGCGCGGCATTTTCCGCCGCGAAGACGGCGGGCCATCTCAACGTCGAGATGCGTGTTGTTCGCGCCGGTGGCCAGGAACAATGGCTGCTGGCCAAAGGTTCGGTTTCCGCTAACCAGAAGACCGCCACCAAAGGCATGACCGGCGTTGTCCTCGATATCGACGAGCGTAAGCGCACAGAACATGAATTGCGCTTGCACCGGCAGCATCTTCAGTCGATTCTTGACACGGTGCCCGATGCGATGATCGTTATCGGAGAGGCCGGGATTATAGGATCCTTTAGCGCGGCCGCCGAACGGTTGTTTGGTTATCGCCCCGATGAGGTGATCGGGCAAAACGTCAGTATTTTGATGCCCGAGCCTGACCGCAACCGGCATGACAGTTATATTGAACGCTATCGGCGAACCGGCGAGCGGCATATCATTGGTTTTGGCCGGGTGGTCACTGGCCAGCGCAAGGACGGGTCGACGTTCCCCATGCATCTTACCGTCGGCGAGATGCGAATCGAGGACCACCAGCATAGAACGGGATCGAAGCATCATCATTTTACGGGATTCATACAGGATTTGACCGAGCGGCAGGAAACGCAGGCGAAACTGCAGGAGCTGCAGACAAATCTTTTTCACGTCTCCCGTCTCAGCGCGCTTGGTGAGATGGCCTCGAGCCTCGCCCATGAGTTGAACCAGCCCCTCGCGGCGATCAACAATTATCTCACGGGCTCGCAGCGTCTGCTTCAGGAGAGCCAAGATCCGCGTTCGCCGATGATCCGCGAGGCGCTTATCAAGGCGTCCGGGCAGGCGCTACGGGCTGGTGATATTATCAGACGCCTGCGCGACTTCGTCAGCCGCCGGGAAAGTGACAAGACGATCGTGCGGATCGCCCGGCTGCTTGAAGAATCAAGCGCGCTTGCCCTCGTTGGCGCGCGCGAGCTCGGCATTATGGTGCGCTTTCAAATCGCGCCAACCGTAACAAATGTGCTTGTCGATGCGGTGCAAATTCAGCAGGTGCTCGTTAATCTTCTTCGCAATGCCCTCGAAGCCATGCAGGAGAGCGAACGGCGCGAACTTTTAGTCGTGGCAACGCTCACGCCAGACTTCATGGTCGAAGTCATGGTATCGGACACGGGTCATGGCATATCTGAGGAATTTCTGCCGAAGCTCTTCGAACCCTTCATGACGACCAAGGAAACTGGAATGGGCATTGGGCTTTCGATTAGCAAAACGATCATTGAGGCGCATGGCGGATGCCTCTGGGTGGACCCAAACCCTATTGGCGGAGCCATATTCCGTTTCACCCTTCCATCCGTCAATGTGGAGTAGGGCGGTGAGCTCCAATGCTATCGTTTATGTGATCGACGATGATTCCGCTTTGCGTGACTCGCTTTCGTTTTTGCTGGCTTCCTCGGGGCTGTCGGTTCGTCTGTTCGATTCGGCCGAAGCCTTCCTCGCGGAGCCGCCGCCGCTTGCCGAGGGGTGCATCCTCACCGATATCCGCATGGAAGGTTTGGATGGCGTTGAGCTTTTGCGCCGCCTCCGTGAAACCGGACACGCTATTCCTGTGATTGTCATGACTGGACATGGCGATGTGCCGCTTGCGGTCAAGGCGATGAAACTTGGCGCGACGGATTTCGTGGAAAAGCCTTTCGATGCGGACGCGCTCATCAAAGTCGTGCGTTCGGCTCTCTTACCGGAATCGCCTTCCATGGCAACAGACGTGCTCCACGAGGAACTCATGGCCCGATTGGCCTCGTTGAGCGAGCGCGAAGCGCAAGTCTTGAAGGGTCTTGTGGAAGGCCAGACCAACAAGGAAATCGCGCGCGAATATGATTTGAGTCCGCGCACGGTCGAGGTCTACCGGGCCAAACTGATGACGAAGATGCAGGCCGGTAGCATATCCGAATTGGTCCGCTTCGCGATCAAGGCTGGCGCATGTTGAGGCTGATATTTTCCCCGCTAGAGCCGTTTTTTGACAGATCCATGCATCGCCGGGGTAGCGATGCATGCAGTCTTGTGATTAGCCCGCGCGTTTAATCTCGATCTTCTTCGTCACGCTGGGCGCCGGCTTCGGCGCCTTGACGGTCAGAACACCATTCGCGACGCTGGCTTGGATTTTGGCGGGATCGATTCCCGAGGGAAGCTGGATCGCACGGAAGAAGGAGCCATAGCGGCGTTCAGTCACCCGGCGATTCTTTTCGTGCTTCTCAGTTTCCGATTTCTTCTCGCCCTTGATCGTGAGCACATCGTCGCTGAACTCGATTTGGACATCCTTCAGTTCGAGGCCCGGAAGTTCCGCCGTGACCTCAAGCGCGTTATCCGTCTCGGATACATCTACGCGCGGAACAAGATCGCCCGAGCGCGCATGGAAAAAGCCGCGTCCGAAATCATCAAACAACACATCGATTTCGTTTTGCAGCAAGGCGAAAGGATCGGAACGAAGCTGGCGGTTGCGGCCAGGGACAAGGGGATTAAAGGACATGTTTTCTCTCCGTCATTTTGGCAAGTTCAAGGCCAATGCCAATCACATAAAACTATCCGGAGACCTTGACCGCGTTGATGTCGATCAATGGCGAATGCATTTCTAGGGATATGATTAATCTAGACCCGGTTTAGAAGCGGCGATTTCCATAGTTTAATTCAGTCCGGTACATGCCATGCTCCTAGCAAACCGAAGTGTCTTCGCTGCCACGTTCATGCTCCTCTTTGCTCTGCCCGTCTGCGCCGAAGGAGGCGACCCGGCTTTGGGACGAAGGCTCGCACAAGAATGGTGCGCGAAATGTCATGCGATTGGTCTTGCCGGAGCAAGCCCGCTTGAAGCCGCGCCACCCTTCCGGGAGTTGCATCTGCGCTATGACGTGGAAGATCTTGCCGAATCCCTTGGGGAGGGCATTCAGGCCGGACACCCGTCGATGCCTGTCTTTCGTTTCGATCCGGATCAAATCATAAATTTGATCGCCTATTTGAAGACGCTTGAAAAACGTTAGGGGATCGTCCTTACTGTACAATAATTCTTTGAAGCGCCTTTCACGCCGCCACGCTGCGGCGAAATCTCAAGCAGGCGAGGCCGAAGAAGAGCATTCCCATTAACGCGACGGCCAAGAATTCGGGCCATACCACGCCGAGTCCGGCGCCACGGAAAAGAATCGCTTGAGCGAAAGACACGAAATGCGTCGAAGGCGATATCTGCATGACGATTTGAAGGAACCTTGGCATGCTTTCGAGTGGCGTGTTGCTGCCTGAAAGAATGTTCATCGGCGTTGCCACGAGGAGATAGAGGAGGCCGAGTTGCGGCATCGTGCGGGCCACGGTTGCGAGAAAGATGCCGATCGCCGTCGCAAAGAAAAGGTAAATCACCACGCCCGCCAAAAACAAAGCAACGGATCCCGCGACCGGAATTCCCAAGAGCGCGCGCACAATGATACTGAGCGAAAGGCCGACCGCGAGTGTGATCACGAATCCATTTGCCCAGACCTTCGACATGGCAATTTCGAAAGGCGTCACCGGCATCACGAGCAAATGATCCAAGGTTCCATGCTCCCGCTCACGGACAATGGCTGCGCCCGATAGAATGATCGCCAGCATCGTGACATTGTTGACGATGCCCATGACGCTCGTGAACCAGGAGGTTGTGTCATTGGGATTGAACGCGACGCGGACGCCGAGAGTGACGGGGGACGGCGGCGCTCTCTCGGATCTCGCAAGGAATTCAGCAATCTGAGTCGTGAGAATTTGCTGGATATAGCTGGCGCCGAGCCCGGCCTGGACCATCGCTGTCGCATCGACATTGACTTGTATGGCCGGTTGCCGCCCAGCCAGAACATCCCGCTCGAAATGCAGCGGAATGTCCAGAATGAAAGTGTAGCGTCCATTGTCCATCAAGCGATTGACATCGCGCAAGGCGATCACCTGCGGAGGATTGAAATAGGGGGGCAGCACAAAGCCTTCGATGACGTAATGCGAAAGCTGAGAATCATCCTCATCGATAATCGCGATCGCCGCATTGTGGAGTTCTTGCGAACGGCTTTGCGCTTGCGCATAGACCGCGAGCGAAAAGGCCCAGATGACCAATCCGACCAGGACGTAATCATGCACGAAACTGCGCAATTCCTTGGTTCCGAGCCAGAAAATATTGGCGAATGACCGCATTGGCTCTTCTCTAGGTTTCTTGGCTGCGCAGAAGGACGAGACTGAGCAGTGTCAGAATCAAGGCGAAGATCATGAGAGCCAAAAAGTTTCCGGCGAGATCCTGAAACCCGAGCCCTTTGGTGAAGGTGCCGACGCTGATCGGCAAATAATAGGTCATTGGGAATATCCGCCCCATGAAGGCGGCTATTCCTGCAAGCGAGGATACAGGCGTCATCATGCCGGAGAATTGAAACGCCGGCAGATAGGAGAGGATGGCCGTCCCAAACAGCGCCGCGATCTGGGTGCTCGAGAAGGATGATATCAACATGCCGTAGCCGGTTGTCGTGATGACATAGAGCAGAGTGCCAACGAGAAGCGTTGCAAAGCTTCCCTTGAACGGAACCGCAAACACAAGACTCGCGATCAGAAAAAGAATCGCGAAATTGACCATCCCTATGGCGACATAAGGGAGCTGCTTGCCGATCAGGAACTCGATCCTCGTGACGGGAGTCACGTAAAGATTGGTGATCGATCCAAGCTCTTTTTCACGCACGATCGCGAGCGCCATGAGAATGGCCGGAATTAAAATGAGTAGAAACGCAATCGTGCCCGGCACCATCGCATACACGCTGTAAAAGTCCTGATTGTAGACCCATCTTGTCTCGATCGAGGCGGGCAGGGCTTGGCTTGCCGAGAGGCCTTCCTTCGTCGCGAGATCGGTGAGATATTGCTGGTGCAACGCCTGCAAATAGCCACGGATGGTTTCGGCCCGAAACGGCATCGCGCCATCGAGCCACGCGCCAACCGTGACAGGAACGCCTTTCTTGATGTCGCGCCCGAAATCCGGAGGGATCTCGATGGCAGCCCTTATATCCGCACTCTGGAGACGCCGTTCGAGTTCGCCATAGTCTTTGATCGGAGTTTTTTCGACGAAATAGCGCGAACCTCGAAGCTCCTCCAGATAGGCGCGGCTTTCCGGCGTCTGGTCGTGGTCGAGCACGGCGAAGGTGAGATTGTCGACATCCGTCGAAATGCCGGCCCCCATGACCACCATCAGGAACGCCGTGCCGATCAGCGCAAAACCCAAACGGATCGGATCACGCAAAAGTTCGAGTGCTTCGCGGATCGTATAGGCGAACATGCGGCGGGGGCTAAACCAGGGATTTGATTTTGCTGGCTGCTCCGCGGCTATTTCTTGAGGGGGAAGGGTCTTCGCCGCTTGATCGGCGGTCTCCTCGCCGGACGTGCGGCGCCTATGAATTGCTTCTTCCAAATAGGAAATGAAGGCATCTTCGAGATTTGTGGAATTTCGCGCCTTGGTCAGCGCCGCCGGTGTGCCGATCGCCAGAACGCGGCCTACATCCATGAGCGCGATCCGGTCGCAGCGCGCCGCCTCGTTCATGAAATGAGTTGAGATGAAGATGGTCACGCCCTGATTGCGCGACAGATCGATCAAAAGCGCCCAGAATCGATCGCGCGCCATCGGATCCACACCCGAGGTCGGCTCATCGAGAATCAGCATTTCCGGCTTGTGAACGATCGCGACCGCAAGCGACAGACGCTGACGGATCCCTAAGGGCAGATCCAAAGTGCCCTGATCGAGATAATCCGTGAGACCGAATTGTTCTATGAGCGTGCCTATCCGCGCCTTGGCTAAAGCAGGCGGCAGATGGAATAAGCGTGCGTGAAGCGCGAGGTTCTGCCGGACCGTGAGTTCGGTATAGAGCGAGAACGACTGTGACATATAGCCGACGCGGGCGCGGGCGTTCATCCCGCCCGCCTCGATGGCTTGACCGAAAAGCAGCGCGCTTCCGGAGCTTGCCGGCAACAATCCGGTGAGCATCTTCATCGTCGTCGTCTTGCCGCAGCCATTCGAGCCAAGAAAGCCAAAGATCTCGCCGCGCTCGATGCTGAAATTGACATTATCGACGGCTGTGAAGTCGCCGAAGCGGCAGGTGAGATCGCGGGCGACGATGACCGGTGCTTCATCGGAAGGCGGACGCGGCGGTATGACGAGGGACGAGCGGCCGCGGCGGCGTTCGGGAGGAAGCATGGCGATGAATGCCTCTTCGAGATTCGAAGCGCCGGCCTTCGCTTTGAGGTCTTGCGGCGTGCCGACGCTAAGGATTTTGCCTTCATCCATCGCAACAAGCCAATCGAAGCGCTCGGCCTCCTCCATATAGGCGGTCGCGGCCAAGAGACTCATGCCTGGGTGCCGCAGCCGGATCCGTTCGGTCAATTCCCAGAATTGCCGGCGCGACAAAGGATCGACACCGGTCGTCGGCTCGTCGAGGATGAGAAGGGCAGGATCATGGATGAGGGCGCAACAAAGCCCGAGCTTTTGCCGCATGCCACCGGAAAGTTTCCGAGCCTGCCGGTCCTTGAACGGCTCCAGACCCGTGCTCTTCGTCAATTCATCGATGCGGCGCTCGCGCTCCCCTTTTGCCTGGCCGAAGAGCCGGGCGAAAAAGTCGATATTCTCGGCGACACTCAAGTCTGGATAAAGGTTCTTGCCGAGACCTTGCGGCATATAGGCGATCTTGAAGCAGGCGGCCGCCCGATGGCGGCGATCTCCCATATCGCCGCCAAGCACTTGGACCGTGCCGGTCTGGGTCCGCCGGCTGCCCGCGATCAGGCTCAAAAGAGAGGATTTACCGACGCCGTCCGGGCCGATCACAGCTATTCTTTTGCCGGCTGGAATGGCGAGAGTGACCCTGTCGAGCGCGATTTGTCTCCCATAGCAAAGGCCGACCTCGTGCACCCTCGCCACAAAAGGGTCGTCCGGGCTCATGGGCCGGGCCGGCCCAGGAGCCACGCGGGCCATTCGACCTTTGGATCGACGCGGACATAGGTATTCCCGGGGAGTCCGGTCCGGAGGGACTCGGCATATTTGAGCAAGAGGTCGGGATCGATCCGCACCTTGACGCGGAACATCAGCTTGTCACGTTCGCTTTTGGTCTCCACGGCCTTCGGCGTGAACTGTGCCTGCGTCGCCAGAAACGTGACCGAGGACCTTATAGGATGGTCTGGATAGGCATCGAGCAGGATACGGGCGTCATTACCGATCTTGACGCGGCCCGCTTCGAGCGTCGGCAAATAAATGTCCATGTAGACATCCGAAATGTCGAGCATGGTGAAAACCTTGCCGCCCGCCGGGAGCACCTCGCCCGGTTCGGCTATGCGATATTGAAGGCGTCCGGCGCGGGGCGCGACGAGCGTGTTGTCGGCAATATTGACTTTATCGAACTCGGCGTTGTGCTCCGCCGCATTGTAGGAATGGATGGCTTCCTCGACATGGGCTTTTGCTGCGTTCAAGGTTTGACTGGTTCCATCGAGCGTCTGCCGGCGCTGATCATAGAGTTCCCGCGTGGCGTAGCCCCTCTGCAATAAGGTGCTTGTCCGATTGAGCTCCTGTTGCGCCAAGATCAGCTGGGTTTGCAGCTGTGCCACATTCGCCTGCGCTTCCAGGATCGCATGTTCATTCTGACGCACCAGCGCTTCGTCTCTTTTAAGCTGGGCGTCGAGATCGCGGGTGTCCATGATGGCAATGACTTGCCCAGCCTTCACCATATCGCCTTCCTCGACGAGAAGTTTGAGGACGCGGCCCGGAAATTTCGTGTCGATGTCGATTTCCTCGGCGTCGGTGCGCCCATTGCTCCAGACAATGCCGGCCGGAACCGGGGAGAGATGAGAACGCCACCAATAGAAGCCGCCGCCGGCGGCGGCACCGGCGAGAGCCAGGAAAAGCAAAATACGAAAGGCAATTCTTCGCTTGGATTTGCGGAGGATAGCCTTGTCGGCAACGACTAGGGGTGGAGTTTCGCGGACAGGCACAAGCGCTGTTGTCGTGGCAGGGGTGGAATCCTCCTCACGCCGCTCCTGCTTCGTGGTTTGCGCGGACGGACTTTGTGGCTCGATTAATGGAACTCCGGTCATATTAGTCCGGCCTTTGCCTCAGACCTGGACAATTGTCCAGGTTTCCTCGCAACCCACCCGCCACAAGCTACGCTTCAAAATGGCGGAATAGGCGCGTGGCCGGTGTCAATACACTCTAAACACTCTAGGCGCCCATCGCACCAAGAAAGGCGCGGTTACGCAAAACGACATGACGCGCCCCGTCAAGCTCAAGAGCGTGCTGTTTTTGAAGCTCAGAGAAGCCACGCGAGACGGTCTCCAAGGTAAGGCCAAGGTAATCCGCGATATCACGGCGGGACATCGGCAGCTCGAACAAGCCGCTCTTCCCATGACTCGCATCCATCTCGATCAGGAAGGCTGCTAGCCGCTCCAGCGCGGTCTTGCGCCCGAGAAGCAGCAAATGCTCTTCGGCATGGCGCAAATGATCGGCTGTCATGAGCCACATTTCGCGCGCGGCATCCATGTTGCGCTGAGCCATGGCCTCGATCTGACGGCGCTTGAAAAGAAGAATCTTGCTATCGGCGACCGCCTCAGCCGTCAAATGATGCAGCTTGCCGAGTTCGAGTCCGAAAAACTCACCCGGAAGATAGAATCGTCCAATCTGCCGGCGGCCGTCCCGCATCATTTTGGAGGTACGCACCGCTCCAGAAATAATTTTGTAGATGAATTGAGTGTCTTCTCCCTCGCCGAAGATTTCTTCGTCGCGGACATAATTGAAGCTTGTCCCAACGACCTCCGGCGCGCAGGCAAAAAGTGGAGCAGCGCATGGCGTAAAGTCCCGCCAATCGGCAATTGGTTGTTTTGTCGTTGTCTCGATCGGCTGAACGTACATTGGTGTCTCCTATTGCAACCAAATGGGTGCCACCAATCGATCGAAACGGCTATTTGGGTCGATCCCCTAAGCGTATTCCCCTACGTATGTTTACGGATGGCTTGATCATGTTCATGCGTTTGCCTTGCCGGGAGCGTGGCGGCTCATAGCATTCGTGAAATCACTGCCTACGGCCAGGATCACGTCAAAATGAATCGCTCAAGCGGACAGCTACGCGTCAGCCTTTGCTTGTGCCCGCGCGGCGGACTTCGCGATCATTCGCCGCAGCTCGGGGAGGCACGATCCGCAATTGGTGCCGGCCTTGAGCTGCACGCCGACCGCTTCCGTGGAACAGGCGCCAGCGGCGATCGCCTGCTCGATAGCCCGCGATTTCACACCAAAGCACGCGCATATCGTGGGGCTAGAATCGAAGTTCGCGGATGCGGTTCTGCCCGCCAGGAAAAAGCGGCGCGCGGAAGCATCGAGCCGTTCCAACTGCCACGCCTCGGCAAGTCCTGTCCACGGCGGCACATCTCCCTCATGCCCAAAAAACAGAACGGCGTCGAGTCGCTCGCGCTTTATGAGCGCCGCGCGAAAAGTCCCTTTCGCGGGATCCTTGTAGGCCGCCTGTCCGGCGCCGCGTGACTGGGCGGCAAGGGTTTCGAAGAGGGCGGTGAAAGGCTCGTTGGTGGCAAACCGTGCCGCATAGCCGCCCTCGATCGCGTTCCAAGCATAGACCGTATCCCCCGCAAGCCGCGTGCGCGTGCGGGCGAGAACAAAACCATGCGCCGCGAAAGAAACGGGCGCCAGCGCCGCCGGAATGGCCTTGGAATCCGGCTGTCCCGAATGCGGGTCGGTAAAGGGATGGACAAGTGCGCCCGCGCGCGCCCGCGCGGCCGTCGCGTCGTTCCAGTGGATCGGGACGAAGATCCGGCCCTGGACTTGGGCGGCGGTTATGGTGACCCGCAGCACGGCGCTCCCATGCGCCGTGCTCACGCGGGCGAAACCATCTTCCGTAAGGCCGAGCTTCACTGCATCGTCCGGGTTAACCTCGACAAAGGGATCGGGCCTATGGCTGGCGAGTTTTGGCGAGAGGCCGGTCCGGCTCATCGTGTGCCATTGGTCGCGCACCCGCCCGGTGTTCAACAGGAAAGGAAAGTTCGCATCCGTGGCTTCGGCGAGGACCGGCTCGGGGATGGCGATGAAGCGCGCCCGGCCCGATGCCGTGAAGAAGCGTCCATCCGCGAAGATTCGCTTTGTTCCGCCAGACGAACCCGCGGGCACCGGCCATTGCACTGGTGTGAGCTCATCGTAATCGACGTCGCTAATTTCCGTGAGGCCGCCAAGATCGAAGTCGCGCGTTCCATTGTTTTCGAAGGCCGAGAGCGCGGCATGTTCGCGGAAGATCGCGGCGGGACCGTGATAAGCGAACGCGGCACCAAAACCGATCCGCTTTCCGACTTCCGAAACGGCCCACCAATCGGGCTTCGCCTCGCCGGCGGCCGGAGCGAAGGCGCGCTGGCGGGAGATGCGCCGTTCGGAATTGGTCACCGTCCCGTCCTTTTCTCCCCAGGCGGCGGCGGGCAAGAGCACATGCGGGCCAGCATCGATCGTATCGGTCGCGCATACATTGTCCGAGATGACAAGGAGGTCGAGCTTGCGCAGCGACGCCCGGACAAGATCGGCACGCGGCAGGCTCACCGCCGGATTGGTGCCCATGATCCACAAGGCCTTGATGCCGCCCCGCGCGACAGCCTCCATCATCGCGACGGCCTTCAGACCCTCGCGCCGGGCCATGCTTGGAGCACTCCAAAAACGGCCAACGCGGTCGATCTCGGCGGCCGAAAATCCCATGTGCGCGGCAAGCTGATTGGCGAGGCCGCCGGCTTCGCGGCCGCCCATGGCATTCGGCTGTCCGGTCAGGGACAATGGCCCCATGCCCGGCAGCCCAATGCGCCCCGTGGCAAGATGGCAATTGAGGATGGCGTTGACCTTGTCGGTCCCTTGCCAAGATTGGTTCACCCCCTGGCTGTAGAGAGTGACGACGCGCTGTGTTGATGCCCAGAGATCAAAAAAAGCCGCGATGTCCGCTTTTGCAACGCCGCATTTCCCGGCGGCCGTAGCGATGTCCGGCGCAACGCGGCGTGCCTCGGCAACTGCTGTGTCCAAGCCCTCGGTATGCGCTACAGTAAAGGCGCGGTCGATGAAATTGCCATCGGCCAGATGAACAAGAAGTCCGGAGAACAGCACGGCATCCATGCCGGGCGCGATGGTCAGCGCGAGATCGGCACCCTCGGTCGTCGCCGTGCCGCGGACATCGAGCGTGACGATACGCGTGCCGCGCTGTTCCCGCGCCTGCACCATACGCCGGTAGAGCACCGGGTGGCACCATGCCGCGTTCGATCCCACAAGCACCAGAAGGTCCGCCTCATCGAGGTCTTCATAGCAGCCAGGCACCGTGTCCGAGCCAAAAGCCCGCTTGTGTCCAGCGACTGAGGATGACATGCAGAGGCGTGAGTTGGTGTCGACATTGGCGGAGCCGATAAAGCCTTTCATCAGCTTGTTGGCGATGTAATAATCTTCGGTGAGCAATTGGCCGGAAAGGTAGAAGGCGACGGCCTCCGGCCCATATCTTTCGATGGTTTGCCGCAATCCTCCGGCGATGCGTTGGAGAGCCACATCCCACGTCGCCCGCGCGCCATCCACCATCGGATAGAGGAGCCGTGTTTCTAACCCCAAGGTCTCGCCGAGCGCGGAGCCCTTGGAACAGAGACGGCCAAGATTGGCGGGGTGGTTTGTATCGCCGGTGACGGCGGCTCCGCCCGCTCCATCCGGCGTTACGGCGACGCCGCAGCCGACCCCGCAATAGGGGCATGTTGTGTGAACAGCCGGCACCTGAGCGTGGGCGTTCATCAGTAGACGTCCGCCTGATACCGGTTCTGCACGCGGAGTTCTTTCACGAAAGCCTTGGCGGCGCCCGGGTCCAGCTTTCCGTGATCCGCGCAGATTTGGACGAGCGCGGCATCGACGTCCGCAGCCATGCGCTTGGCGTCACCGCAGACATAGAAATGGGCGCCTTTGCCGAGCCAAGACCAAAGTTCGGCGGCTTCCTCGCGCATTTTGTCCTGCACATAAACCTTCTTTTCGCCATCGCGCGACCAGGCGAGAGAGAGCTTCGTAAGCGTGCCTGCTGCCTGGAAACCGGACAGTTCGTCTTCGTAGAAAAAATCCGTGTCACGCCGCTGATGACCGAAAAACAGCCAGGCAGGACCGGTGGCCTTGATGGCCATGCGCTCCTGAAGAAACGCACGAAATGGCGCAACGCCAGTTCCCGGCCCAACCATGATAATCGGCGTGTCGCCGTTAGCCGGCAGGGCGAAGGCATGGGCGGGCTGGATGTAAGCCTTGACTCGGTCACCCGGCCGCAAGACCGCGCCAGCGAAAGTCGAGGCAACGCCAAGCCGTTCACGCCCGTCTATCTTATAGCGCACATGATCGACTGTGAGAGAGACTCGCCCAGGCCTGGCCCTGTGTGAAGATGCAATCGAATAGAGCCTTGGTTGCAGCGGCTCCAGGGCCTCGACGAAGGCCTCGGGATCGGGCCGCACTCTCGCGAATTTCTCTATTGCCGCCAGCACGTCGAGAGTCGCGGCGTCGCCATCCGGATCTTCTCCCTTCGCCAAGGCTTTCGCCTTTGCCCGTGCCACGCCGCCGGTGATGTAGGAAATAAGTTCGAAGAGCGTATCGGGTGCCGTCCCGAGCGACATATCCTCGCGGAGCACCTGGCCCAGGGTTTTTCCGGCGATAGGAAAATTCTGCGGCGCGCCGATTGCCGAAATAACACGGCCGACGAGCGCTTCGTCATTCATAGGAAAGATACCGACACTGTCGCCCGGTTCGTAATCGAGGCCGGCCGCGGAAATATCGAATTCGACGTGATAGGTGGCCTTTTCGGAGCCTTCGCGGTTCAGCCTTTTGCGGGCAACGAAGACGGCCTCGGCGGGTGCGTTTCGCGAACGTCCCGGCCGAACGTCGGCGTCGCGGGCTATCACTTCCGCCTTGGCTTCGGCTTTCGCCTTGGCTTCGTCCGGGTCCGTTGCGCCGCCGCCCATCTCTACGATAAGCGTTTTCAGCATGCGGGCGGTTTCCTTGGCGCCGGGCACGCAGAGGTTCAGCCGGTCTTCCGCTTGAGACACGATTGCATTGGCATAGTCTTCGCAATTATAGCCGCATTGACCGCAGTCCTGCTGCGCCATCGCGGCCATCATACGGCGCGGCAGCGGGCGATGTTCGGCGAGCTTCATCCGCTCGCCGAGCGGCAAGGTTTGATCGTGCCAGGGGGCGCCGTCGTCTTCCGCTGCTTGCGGCGCTGTTCCCGGGGCAAAAGCGGCAAGTGCCGCGCTTTCCTGCGCGGGGAGGGCTGTGCCGTCTTGTGGACCAGTCGACAAAAGGCCCGCGAAAAAACCATTCAACCAGGCGCGCTGTTCCGGCGTGAAAGGCGCGCTTTCTGGAATCATAGGCACGGCCTGCGGCGGCCTGGAGACGGCGTTCATGCGTTTTATCCCTCGGCGAAAGCTTTGAGCGCGCCAACTTCATGGCGCGCGGAAAATTCTTGAAAACTCTCGGTGGGGCCCATGCGATGGGCAAGATAGGCGTTGAGCAAACTTTCGACCCTGGCGGGCGCGTCTTGCGCTTTCACGTCGCGCAAAATTTCGCGGCCAATCGCGCCGGTGGCGCCAAAGCCGCCTCCCGCTACGATGTGATAGCCGTCCACCGTATCGTCTTCCTCATTGATGCTCACCCGAGCCGCGATAAGGCCGATGTCGCCGATATAATGTTGGGCACAGGAATGATGGCAGCCTGTCAAATGGATATTGACCGGCTGATCGAGTGTCAGCCGCGCCTCGCACCACGCCGCAATCTCCTCGGCGTGCGTCTTGGTGTCGGCGGCTGAAAATTTGCACCCGCGCGAACCGGTGCAGGCGACGAGCCCGGCCCGGATCGAGGAGGCCCGCCAGTCGAAGCCAGCCTTTTCCACCGCTGCCTTGGCCGCATCGAGACGCGCCTCAGGGATCCCGGAGATCAAAAGATTCTGCCAGACGGTGAGTCGAAGATCACCGTCCCCGAACTCGCGCGCGGCTTCCGCGAGCGCCCGCATTTGCGGGCAGTCCATCTTGCCGACAGGAAGCACAACCCCAAGATAAAACAAACCCGGCTGTTTTTGGGGATGCGCACCGACATGCGCCTGCCGGTCCTGCGCCGGGCGCGGGTGGATATATTTTGTATCCACCCTTGTGAGAGGGCGTCCGAGATGGTGCTCCACCTTGGCGAGAAATCCATTGAGCCCGCCAGCCTCGGCTGCGTAACGGTCGAGCACATATTTTAGCCGAGCCTTGGTGCGATTGGTGCGATCGCCCTCGGCGATGAAGACACGCACGATCGCGTCGGCGACCTCGGTGGTTTCGCCTGGCATAACGACAACGCCGGTCTCGCGCGCGAGATCGCGGTGACCGGTAATGCCGCCGACAATGAGCTTGAACCAGACGCCGGTCGCGACGCCCGCGCCATCTTCGATCTCCACCGCCTGGAATCCGATATCATTGGTGTCCTCAAGCGTCGGAATGGCGCCGCCGCCGTCAAAGGCGACATTGAATTTGCGTGGGAGACCATAAAGCGTGCGTTGATTCAGAATGTGAAAGTGCCACGCACGTGCGTTGGGCCTTGTGTCGATGAGCTCATTCGGACCTATGCCCGCCGTGGCGTCCCCGGTCACATTGCGGATGTTGTCGGCGCCCGACCCGCGTGTTGTCAGGCCCAAATCCTGCACACCCTCGACAACATGGATCGCGTTCCTCGGCGCGACTTCGCGGAATTGCAGATTGGCGCGCGTCGTCACATGAGCAAAGCCGCCGCCAAACTTCTCAGCGAGACCGGCGACGCCTGCAAATTGCGAATAGGAAAGAATGCCATTGGGAATGCGCAAACGGCACATGTAACTGTCTTGCGCCGGCGCGACATAGAAGAGACCATAATAGCGCCAGCGGAAATTATCGGCCGGCTTCGGAGGCTCATTGCGCGCCGCTTGGCCGCCCAGCTTGTGATAGGCATCGAAGGGATGCTCCTCGCGTTTCCATTTTTCCTGATCCGCGAGTTTTTTCCCAGCCTTGACCGTATCATCCTGCGCGATGAGATGCGGTGCGTCGGGGCCGGCTGGTTTTGCCTCCGCGGGCGCGGGGGCAATGGGGGAAGCAGGCAATAGACCGTTGCCGCCGCGTGCTTGAACACCGGTAACAAAACCTTCAAGATAGCGCTTCTGCTCGGGGGTGAAATCGCTTGACATCTGAAAGCCTCAAGCGGCTTGCGGAAGAGCAAGCGCCGGTCCAAAGGCGAGTATATCTCGCAAATGGGAAACATCGGCGCCGGAGCGAATGAGGTCAAGGTACCAAAGACCATCCGCCGTGTCACCTAATAACACCGCACCTCTAAGCTTCTGCTGTTCGATGATAAACTTTTTATAGACTCTGGCATCTTCATCCTCGAAAGTGATGACCTCGCTCGAAGGGGTATCCATGAAATCGCCCGCCGAAAACACATTCACGCCGGAGACTTTCAAATTGGTGGCTAGCGCCGACCCAAGGTAGACCGCGCTCCGGTCACCGGCAAGACGGCGGGCCAAAACTTTGGCCTGTTCATTTGCCGGTTCGACAAGGCCGTAGACGCGGCCGTTATGTTCCGCGCATTCGCCGATGGCAAAAATATTCGGGTCGCTAGTGGTGAGCCCATCATCGACCATGATGCCGCCATTGACCGCGAGTCCGGCGTCATGGGCAAGTTGTGTGTTCGGCCTTATCCCAACGGCGCAGACCACGAATCGGCGGGTATGACGTGCCCGCAAGAAAGCTCGAGGGCTGTCGCGCGATCTTCTCCCAAAACCTGTTTTGTGTCGGCCCCGAGCAGCACCTCTATGCCTTTAGCCTCGATCGCTCGCTTTAAAAGGAGCGCCGCGCGAGGATCGAGCTGACGGTCCATCAAGCGGTCCATCAAATGGACGAGGGTCACTTTCACGCCCGCCTTGGCAAGACCATAGGCTGCCTCGATGCCGAGCAAGCCGCCGCCGATGACGACTGCGCTTGCGTCCTTGCGCATCAGGGCGCGCATCGCACCGACATCGGCGAGATCGCGAAAGGTGAGGACGTTTTGAAGCTTCATGCCGGGCTTCGGCAGCCTGACCGGCCGCGAGCCGGTAGCGAGCACGAGCTTGGAAAATGAAAAATACTGGCCGTTTGCGAGCGTCACCACGCGGGCCTGGCGATCGATCGCTGCGACGGTCTGCCCGTCGAGTGTCGTCACGCCGTGCCTGTGCCACCATCGGCGTGGTTTCAATTCGATCGCGGCCTCGTCGACTTCATTCGCGAGCAGCGACGACAAGAGGACGCGGTTGTAGGAGAGCTGCGGCTCGGCGCCGATCACAATCACGCTGTAGCGGCCGAGCGCGCGCTGCATCAGTTCATCGACAAATCGCGTCGCGGCCATTCCATTGCCAATAACGGCGAGGGGTTCACTCATGCACGGCGCCTCCACTACGCGAAAAACATTTCGCCATACGTTCGATTATAAGATGGGAACACGTCAGGGAACCGTCCTTAAATTTGGCTCCATACCGTGGGTGACGAGCATCCCTATCGCCAGCCACGCCGTCAGCCTCTCGACCCTACACGCGCGCTTCGGCGAGACTCGGGGCGCGCTGCACGAGAAAGCTCTTCCGCATGTAGTGCCACCAGGTGAGCGCCACGCAGGAGAAGTAGAACGCCAAGAAGACTTCCAACGCCAAGTTAGGGCCGCCGGTGGCGGCGATCGAGGCGCCGAAGCTGCGCGGGATCAAATATCCGCCGCAGGCGCCGATCGCCGATGTGAACCCGAGCACGGCGGCACTCTCGATACCGGCCGCCTTGAGGGCCAGCGCCCGGGCCGCGTCGCCCAAGCCCCTTGCCTCCCGGAGTTTCTCGGCGCGGAATATCGAGGGGATCATGCGAAAGGTCGAGCCGTTGCCGATGCCAGTCGTGACGAAGAGGACAAGGAACATGACGAGGAAGCCGGCGAAGCTTTTGATCTCGACACAATGCATGACGCCGATGGTCGCGGCGCCCATGGCGATGAAGTTCCAGAAGGTCACGCGCGCGCCGCCCACCTTATCGGCGAGCAGGCCGCCGAGCGGACGCGCGATGGATCCGACCAGCGGTCCCAGGAACGCGACACCTACTGTAATCGCCGGGAACTGCGTCTTGAGCAGCAGCGGGAAGGCGGCTGAATAGCCGATAAAGGAGCCGAACGTCCCGATATAGAGCCAGGATATCACCCAAGTATGCTTGCTCTGGAGGATGATCAGCTGATCCTTGAGGGCCGATCGTGCGGAGGTCAGATTGTTCATGTAGCGGTAAGCGCCGAATACGGCGAGGGCGATCAGCGGCAGCCACATAAGCCCCGCGTTCTGCAGGAACATTCCCGCCGAACCCTGCGGCGAAGCCCTATAGAGGTTTACCCATCCAAACCCGATCAGGATCGGCGTCAGGAATTGCAGGCTACTGACGCCAATGTTTCCGCCAGCCGCGTTAAGGCCAAGCGCCCAGCCCTTCACGCGGTTCGGGAAGAAGAAGGAAATGTTAGCCATGCTGGAGGCGAAATTGCCGCCACCGAGGCCGGCCGTCGCGGCCACGATCAACATCAGCCAGAACGGTGTGTCCGGCCGGGCGACGAAATACGCGAGCGCGATCGTCGGGATGAACAGCAGCGCCGCGCTCACCATGGTCCAATTTCGTCCGCCGAACTTGGGCACGGCAAAGGTGTACGGAAACCGCATCAGCGAGCCGACGAGTCCAGGCAAAGCGACGAGCTGAAATAGCTGGTCCGTCGTGTAGAGAAAGCCGGCTTGCGGCAGCTTGGTCGCCACGATGCTCCAGATCAGCCAGATCGAAAAGCCGATGTGTTCGGCGACGATGGACCAGATCAGATTACGCCGGGCGATGAACTTGCCCTTGGATTCCCAGAATTTCTCGTCTTCGGGGTTCCAATCCGAGATCCAAGTCGAACCGTTATGCGAGCGTCGTGCGAGTGCGGCCGCGCCGGCCGGGGTCTTTGCGATCATCCGTAAGCTCCATCCCGAAAAAAAAGCCGCTGGCGGGCCTCCACACAAAAGTGATGGCCAGTCAGCGGCGTTGCTGTATGTCCAAGCCCATCGTTGGACCCGGATATGGACCGTAGGGAGCCGGTCCGTATGTCTTATTCGCAAACGATGTGCCAAGTCCGGCGCGTGGTGTTTCTCCCCTTGCGGACAGCCAAAGACATCCCCGTCGGCACGCCGTTTAGGAAATGATTGCCGCACGATCTGCCAAAATGCTGCCCGTACCGCTCACTTATTGTGCAGCGCACGAATGATGCGCTCGATCATGTTGATGACTTTGGATTGCACCCATCAGAGGTCATCAACATGATCGGGTCTTACCGTTTAGAGCGGGATCCGGGCGGAACACTGGGGTATCCACTTTTCCTCATCCGGCTCTCGTGCGCCTGTTTTCGAGGGCCGCAAGGTAAGAGGGAATGTCGTTTGGCGAAAAGGCGGGTCCGTCGAATACGGCGGGCGTGGCGGTGGTATGCGGAATTGGCGGCCCGAGAGCTGGCGCGTAAACGGCCGCCGCTGCTTCGGCAAGAGCATCCGAATAGTCGGTTTGACCGGCGGCTACCATCTGGGCAAAGAGCCAAAGCGCCTGGGCTGGGTCGGCCTTGATCGCCTCCTCGTCAAGCCGCAGTCCGGTGGCCGCGAGGGCGGTGCCTGAGGGGGAGCCTGGAGTGTCGAGAATGCTATCGATCGTGGCCGTGCTCACCGCATGCTCAGCCGTATTTGCGAGCAGCGTCACGAGGGCGCTCCGGTTGCCGGGCACGGCTGCCCAACGCGATGCGTCGGCGACGGCTTCCGCGAGGGCGCTTATCTCTCGTTCATGCGAAAGCGCCCATGCGGCCCGGACGGCCAGCACCTTTTCCGGGCAGTCGCGGACGATGTCCGTTCCTTGATGAAGGATGGCCCCGGTGCCGGCCGCGACCGCGAGTGAGTTCCACGGCGCGCCGACGCAGAAACCATCCACTTGGCCCTTGCGCAACGTCTCGACCATGAACGGGGGCGGCACGACGGTTAGTCTGACATCCTCATCGGGATCGATGCATCCCGCCCGCAGCCATAAGCGCAATTGGTAATGATGGCTGGAAAAGGGAAAGACATGGCCCAATGTCAGCTGGGGTTCGCCGCTTTGGCGGCGCTTCGCCACGACCTTTGCAAGCGCCTTGGCGGTGACCCGCGGGTTGGCCATGTCGCCTTGCGCCTCTTGCAGCAGGGCTTCGAACAATGTGTTCGAGACTGTGATGGCGTTGCCGTTAAGCCCGAGGGCCACCGGCGCCAGAAGCGGCGCCTTAATGTGTCCGATGCCTAGCGAGACCGCGATGGCGGCTGGCGCCAGCATATGTGCCGCATCGAAATAGCCGGCTACGAGCTTGTCGCGGATATTGGCCCAGGACACATCAGCCACAAGTTCCATCTCGATACCCCGCGCGGCGGCGAAATTCTGGGCTTTCGCCACATGGAGCAGGGCCGCATCGGTCAGTGGCACATAGCCGATCCGCAGCCTTTTCGTCATCGCAACAGCTCCGCGGCGGTAATGATGGAACGGGCAACCTCGGCAATCTTCTTGTTTTCGTTCATCGCCACCTGGCGCATAAGGGCATAGGCCTGATCTTCCGGAATGGATTTGGCGCGCATAACCAACAGTTTGGCGCGGTCGATCATTTTGCGATCCTCGAGCTGCGACTTCGCCGACTGAAGCTCCTTCTTGAGCTTGGCGAAGGCATTGAAACGGCTGATCGTGATGTCGAGAATGGGCTTCACCCGGTCCTTGCGGAGACCATCGACGATATAGGCCGAGATACCGGCATCGATCGCAGCGTCGATCATCGCGGCATCCGACCGGTCGACGAACATGGCGATCGGCCGCGCCACCGAACGGCTCACTTTGAACATATGTTCGAGAATATCGCGGCTTGGGCTTTCGAGATCGATCAGGATGACATCGGGATCAATGGCGTGGATACGGTCAAGCAGGTCCGCGGTGTCGTCGATGTGCACGACATTCAGGTGCCCGGCCGCGCGCAAGCCATCTTCGAGAATCGCCGCGCGCAACGGATTCTTGTCGATGACGGCAATGCGCAGATCCCGGCTCACCGATGCTCCATGAGTGCATGATCCCAATCTAGCACGCTGCGGGCCAAGGGATGGGTTTCGCCTGTTGGTCCTCTGGGCGTATGATTTCCAACAAGCCGTTTCACCGAATTGACTTGGTTTGCGGGTTACCTTTATAAGGAGCGAAATTGCAGCATCGGTGTATCTCTTCCTCGTTCCAGCGGGAAGGGAAGAGGTTGCTGCGCCGCTTTCATTTGGCGGCATTGGCGCTTGTGCCGGCCTCGACTTAAAGTTATGAGTCTTGCCGGAACAGATTTTATTGCGTTATTGGGACCATTATTGGAGCGGCACGGTGAAGCGGACCTACCAACCAAGCAAGCTTGTGCGTAAGCGCCGGCATGGGTTTCGTGCCCGGATGTCCACCGTGGGAGGCCGCAAGGTTATCGCGACGCGGCGCGCCCGCGGCCGCAAACGGCTCTCTGCGTGACTCCTTCGACGGCGCAACAAAAATTTTCGATGTTGCTTTCCGGTGTTCCGATGAAACATCGAAACATACGAGCGTCTCAAGATAGCATTGTCTTGGCGGCGCCTCGCACTGCCGTTTCGCAGGGCGGCGATCGTGGTGTATCGCGGGGCACGGGGGCGAGGCGTTCCTCGGCCGCCTGACCGAGCAGGCATTGCCCGAATAGCGTGGCGTACAAACGGCATGGCGCAGAAACAAAGACTTACGCATAAACAATGACTTGGCGCAGAAAAATTGGCGATCGATCAATTCGGCGGGATTGAGTTCCATGCGAAAGCCTCATGCCAAGCGCGGCGCCCAATTTTTGGGCCAGCTGCCAATTGAGTTGGGGGGAATGCCTTGGACCAGCCGCATGGAAACGCCGTGGCGGTGCCGGGACGGCTAAGACGAAGGGCTGATTTCCTGCGCGCGGCGAAGGGAAAGCGCTTTCACGCGCGCGGATTGACTTTGCAAGCCACGCTGCGCCCCTTTCTAACACCGGAGAGGCTGAACTGGAGCGCTCCGGGCGATCCCAGCGCCTGCGGCGCCGGGGCGTCGATGGGTCAAATCGACAATCCGCTGGGTGCTCCTCCACACGGGGAGGCGCCTCCACGGTTTGGGTTCACCGTGACAAAACAATCCGGAAACGCGGTCCGCCGCAACCGGATCCGCCGCCGACTCAAGGAAGCGTTGCGGCTGCTAAGGCCTCTTCCGGCGCGGCCAGGCTATGATTATGTAATCCTCGCAAGGCCCGAGGCGCTAAGCATGTCCTTCCGGTCCTTACAGGCGGAACTCATGCGTGCGCTCGGCAAGATCGATACAAGCAAAACCACACCGCCAATCCGTCTGGATCATCGCCGCAACGATCCCGTTTCCGGTGGCCCGGGTGAGGCAGGCCGCAAGAGTGTAAAAGGCAGGACACCCAAGGGATGAACCAGGAAACCAAGAACATCATTCTAGCGACCTGTCTGTCGATACTCGTCGTCCTCGGCTGGGAAGCTTTTTATGCCGGACCGCAGCTTGAAAAGCAGCGCCAGCTCCAAGCCCAAATGCATCCACGGCCAGCACCCGATGCACAACAGTCAGGCCCGCAGGCGGCCAATTCCGCAGCCGCGCCGGGGTCCGGCACTCCGGCGCAGGGCGCCGAGCCAGTGTCGCAAATTACCCGTGCCGATGCCTTGGCGGAGAGCCCGAGGGTCAAACTCGACGCACCCGCCATCTATGGATCGATTGCGCTAAAAGGGGCGCGGATCGATGACGTGTCGTTTAAAAATTATCGCGAAACGGTCGATCCCAACAGTCCGCATATCGTGTTGCTCTCACCGGCTGGTTCGCCGTCGCCTTATTACATCGAGACGGGTTATATCGCCGATTCCGGCTCCAATCTCGTCCTGCCTGGGCACGATACGCTGTGGCAATCCGATCATGATACGATAACCGAGACCGCGCCTGTAACACTCACCTATGATAACGGCCAAGGCCTCATCTTTCACCGCAAAATCGCGGTGGATGATCGTTATATGTTTACGGTGACGGACAGCATCGAGAATAAGTCAGCACAGGCGGTTGCGCTTCACCCCTTTGCATTCGTCAAGCGCCACGGAAAACCCGAATCCGCCGGCTATTCCATCCTGCACGAAGGCTTTGTCGGGGTCATCGGCGATTCCGGCGTGCAGCAAATCAAATATGACAAGATCGAAAAGGAAGAGCACGCGACAAAAAGTTTCTCCGGCACCGGCGGCTGGCTCGGCCTCACCGACAAATATTGGGCCGCCGCCGTCATCCCGGATCAGAACATTGCCGTCGAAGCAAGCTTTTCGGGCGTGGTTACGCTTCCCCCAATTTATCAGTCTGGTTTTGTCGACACGGAGGCAAAGACGCTTGCGCCGGGAGCTTCAAGCGAATTCACGTCAAGGGTTTTCGCCGGCGCCAAGGAGGTCGATACCCTTCAGAAATATGAGGCGGGTTTGGGTATCAAGAAGTTTGATCTTCTGATCGATTGGGGCTGGTTTTATTTTATCACCAAGCCGATGTTCTATATGCTCGACTTTATTTACAAGTTTGTCGGCAACTTCGGCGTCGCTATCCTATGCATCACGGTTCTGGTCAAGGCGGTCTTTTTCCCGCTCGCGAACCGGAGCTATAGGGCGATGGCCAAGATGAAAGCGGTACAGCCCCAGATCCTGGCGCTCCGCGACCGTTTCCCAGACGACAAGCAAAAGCAGCAAATGGAAACCATGGCGCTTTACAAGCGCGAAAAGATCAATCCGTTATCGGGTTGCCTGCCGGTGCTGATCCAGATTCCTGTTTTCTTCTCGCTTTACAAAGTGCTCGTCATCACGATCGAGATGCGGCAGGCGCCGTTTTTCGGCTGGATCAAGGATCTTTCGCGGCCCGACCCGACCAACATCTTCAATCTGTGCGGGCTCATTCCTTATGATCCGACGCAGATTCCCGTGTTCGGCCCGTACCTCGCGCTTGGCGTCTGGCCCGTCATCATGGGCATCACCATGTTCGTCCAGATGAAGGTAAACCCGGAACCCGCCGATCCGGTGCAAAAGCAGGTCTTCACCTGGATGCCAGTCCTTTTCACCTTCACGCTTGGCACATTTGCCTCCGGCCTCGTCATCTATTGGAGCTGGAATAATTTTCTGTCGGTCATTCAGCAGACGACCATCATGAAGCGAGCCGGCGTCAAGATTGAACTTTGGGACAATTTGACCGGCATGTTCCGCAAGAAAGCGACAACCTGAGTCCGGGCGTGGCCGTGGAAGAGCCGGCAGCCGCAAAGCCAGATTTTACGGAAACGGGCCGCAGGCTGTTCGCCGGGGAATGCGCATTTATCTGGGCGGCGGCGGCGGCGTCCCAATTGCCGCCGCCTGGCGCGCCGGAAATCGCCTTTGCCGGGCGGTCGAACGTGGGAAAATCCTCGCTCCTCAATGCGCTGACCAACCGGAAAACCTTGGCGCGGACCTCACATACACCTGGGCGCACGCGCGAACTTAATTTTTTCGCGCTTGGCGGGGACGTCGAAGCCGCGAAGCTGCGCCTCGTCGATATGCCTGGTTATGGCTACGCGGCCACGTCAAAGGAAAAGGTCGCGTCCTGGAGCCGCTTGATCGAGGATTTTTTGCGCGGCCGGGCATCTCTGCTGCGTGTTTTCCTTCTCGTCGATGGCCGCCACGGCGCAAAACCAATCGACATCGAGATGCTCGATCTTCTCGATCGATCAGCCGTGTCCTATCAGATTGTCTTAACGAAGCAGGATGAAGTGCGTGCCGGCGAGCGAGACGCGCGCCTCGCCGCTATCCTCGCCCTCATCGCCAAGCGTCCCGCCGCTTTTCCGGAGGTGTTATTCACCTCCTCGCTCGGTGGCGAAGGCATCGGCGATCTGCGCGCCGCGATCGCAAAACTGCTGGCGGAAACCGGCACGTAAGGCCGGGTTTAGGTCGCCCTACGACTCTCCGATGCTGCCTTCCGCGTCGGCAAGCGCGGCGCCGACTTCTAGGCCAAGATCATCCAAACTCGCCTCCTCGACGATATTCAGCGCTTCCCCCTTGGCCTGGCGTTCGGCTTCCGTGGAGGAGCGGGCGACATTGACGGTAATCAAAGCTTCGATTTCCGGATGCAGATGCACGGGGACTTCATGCAGTCCTAGCGATTTGATGGGCGCTTTCAGGACGATTTGATTGCGATTGGCATTGAAGCCGCCAGCCGTGACTGCGGCGGCAATGTCGCGTGGCGAGACCGAACCATAGAGATGACCCGTCTCGCCCGCCTGGCGGATGATGACGAACACTTGGCCGGCAAGTTTTTCGGCAACAGCCGCTGCCTCGCCTCGTGATTCGAGATTGCGGGTTTCGAGCTGGGACCGCTGACTTTCGAAACGGGTCTTATTTGTCTCCGTCGCGCGCAGGGCTTTGCCGCCGGGCAGCAGGAAATTGCGGGCGTAGCCATCCTTCACGCGGACGGTATCGCCCATTTGACCGAGTTTGCCGACACGTTCGAGCAAAATTACTTCCATAATGAGGCCCTTTGAGTTGCGATAGAAGTGTTGTGTTCAGGGTTGTGGCGAAGCCGCCTTGTTCTTGCGTTCCCGAAAAGAGAAAGCAGAGTCGAGAATGCCGGCCACCACGAGCCCAAGCAGAAATACAAACCATGTCACCGGGACAGCGAGGCCAAGATAAATCGCAATGAGCAGGGGAATCCGGAAGCTCGATCCGCGTGGCAGATAATGCGCTACAGCTAGTCCGACCAGCGCGTAGGCGATGCCGAGGGTTACGGCGACAATGATGATGATAAGGCCGGGGAGGCCGCCGATATAGGGGCCGATCGCGGAAGCGACGCCGAAAACCAAAAGATAGATCCGCGGCAGCCGCAACTCCCACGCGATGTCGGGCCACGGGCGGGGAAGTTGGCCGGATAACTGCGCCACCCGACCGGCAAGCCAAAGATTGAGCATCAGCATGATAAGGGTGCAACCCGCCACCATCGGCGCCGCCGCCAAAATTGTGGCACGCGCCAAGCCATGCACATCAACGCCGGCTGGGAGCTGCGTTTTGGAGCCAATCAGCTGTTCGACGAAAGGAGCAATTTCGGCGCTCAACCGCTCCAGCGCCAGGTCATACCCGCTGTAGAGCGAACTGACATAGATCGCGATGGCTACCCCTATAGTGGCGCAAACGGCCGTGGCATAGGAAAGAACGCGTTCAAGAGGACAATATTCGCGGGCGAAGAAGCTGCCTACTCTCGTCGTGACAACCCAGTTCGGACTTCCTTTCACCCGGCTCAATACCGACAGGAGGCTGAGCCAGAAAGCAGGCAAACCAAGGAAGAAAGCGAAAGTCAGGCCGGCGAGAGCGGCGGTATCGAGACTCCCGAGTTTCTCCTGCGCATAGTAGAGCACGGAAACAGCAAGCGTGGCCGAGACAACCGCCATGGCCCCGGCGACGGCACCATAGCCAAGCATCGCGATCATGATAGGAAGCGGAGTAAGATTGGCGAGAACAGCCGAGAAAATAGTCCCCCGGCTGGCAAGGGCGCACAACACAGCGGCCGCAATTCCCGCTCCGATACCGATGGCGGCGGCTGGGGCCAGACTTTGGAGGCGCTTCTTCATCATGCCTTGCTGTGCCGCAAAAAGGCGGCGGTTGGACCAACAAATCCCCGCCGTCTCACCGCGTGGCCGACGATCTGTTTCGTTCGTGAGTTGTGGATATAGAACAGTTCCACCTTGGTGGAAATATCCCGCAAGCGGAGACTCGGCTGGTGCCGGACACCAAATCAGCGGATTACGTAAGGCAACAGCCCGAGAAACCGGGCGCGTTTAACCGCCTTTGCCAGTTCGCGCTGCTTCTTGGCCGAAACGGCGGTTATTCGCGAGGGGACGATCTTTCCGCGCTCGGAAATGTAGCGCGAAAGAAGGCGGGTGTCCTTATAGTCGATCTTAGGCGCGTTGGGGCCGGAAAACGGACAGGTTTTGCGGCGGCGGAAAAAAGGCCTGCGGGGCGCGGCTGCGGTTGTCATCAGAAGCTTGCCTCCTCATTGGCCACTGACTCGTCGCGCGGCCGTCTTGGTCCTCGCTCACTGCGCTCGGGGCGCGGGCCGCGGCCGCGGTCACCTCGGTCCGGACGATCGCGATCGCCACGGTCGTCATCGTCGCGCTTGCGCATCATCGCCGATTGGCCCTGCTCGAGGGCTTCGACACGGATTGTCATGAAGCGGATAATGTCTTCATTGATGCCCATCTGCCGCTCCATTTCGGTGAGCGCGGCGGGAGGAGCGTCGATATTCAAAAAAGAAAAATGCGCCTTACGGTTCTTTTTGATCCGGTAAGCGAGGGATTTCACACCCCAATATTCCACCTTCTCGACTTTGCCGCCGAAGGATTCGAGTACAGATTTAAATTGCGCCGTCAGCGTTTCCACCTGCTGGGCGGAAATATCCTGACGCGCCAAATAGATGTGCTCATAGAGCGCCATTGGCCAGCCTTTCCTCTTTACAATCATCGCGTTGCCCGGCGCCGAGCCCTTCGAGCCGGGAAAGGCTCGATCAGCAAACGAAGGCGGAGACACCGGGACTAGGACTCGATCAATCCTGCCCGCACAGCGGGTTCCCGTTCAGCCCCCGGCCGAAGCCGCGAAGCGGGCTTTATACAAGGATTTTCCTTGGAGGCAAGGTAAGTTTCGGGAATTCTTTGATGGATCGTTGGCGAGTACAGCTTGGCAACGGTTCAAACGCAGGGGCCCCATTGCCCATTGGCGCGGATGCGCCAGGCTTTCAACCCTGCCTTGGCGACGACAATCCTCCCGCTTTTGGCCATTGCGACAAGATGTTTGAAGACAAGCGGCGTCAGCCAGGCGAATGGCTTCTCGGGATCGCAGACGGCGCGGTATTCATCCGAATCGGGATCTTCCATCAAGATCGTGCCGGTGCGATCCGGGCGCAAACGCGGGCTCATCTTCCGGTCGCTTTTCCACAAGCACTCGTAGTCGCGGCACACCTGCGGTCTTGACGCATAGATTCCGCAGCCGCCAGAACCAGAGCTCAGACAATGTTCGCATAATTTGCCGGCGGATTTTGTAAGTTCGGTGATCTCGAGAACCTTGCAACAGAAGCTGCATTCACCACAGGCTTTTCCCGGAATTGCAAGCATGAGCGCCTCGCAGTGCCACCTGATTCGACAATCTCAACTCTGTGATCGCGAAGGCGCTCGCGCAAGAGGATTCACAGCATATCCCGAGTACCCCCGGTTTTTAGTCCCGCAAAATGCGGCTATTCCAGCCGCATCAAGAGGTCCCTTGCGTCAATCTGCTGGCCAGGCGACACTAGTATTTCGGCGATCTTCCCGTCACGCGGGGCGTGCAGCACGGTCTCCATCTTCATGGCCTCCAAGGTGGCGACCACATCGCCTGCCTTCACGTCCTGGCCAAGGCGCACGGCTAAGGTCGAGACAGAACCCGGCATGGGCGCCGCAACATGCGAGTCATTGCCCTCCTCGGCCTTGCGCCGTGCGGCGGTTTTCACCGCCGCGTCGAGATTGCGCACCCAGATGATCCTCGGCTGGCCATTTAGCTCGAAGAAGACCTTGACCTGCCCCTCCTCGTCGGTCGCCCCTAATGTCATCAAAACGAGCACGAGCGTTTTGCCAGGCTCGATTTCGATGGCCATCTCTTGGCCGGGTTGCATGCCATAGAAAAACACTGGCGTCGGCAGCACGGAAACCGGGCCGTAGCGGCGAATCATGGTTGCGAATTCCGTGAATACCTTTGGGTACATAAGATAAGAGGCAAGCTCGTCATCGTTCAGCTGCCGGCCGCAGGTCTTTTCGGCACTGGCCCGCGTGGCGGCGAGGTCGGCCGGTGCGAGCAGCGATCCGGGCCGCACGGTAATCGGCTTTTCGCCCTTCAAGGCTTTCGCCTGTAAGTCCTTTGGCCAGCCTCCCGGCGGCTGGCCGAGATCGCCCTTCAACATTTCGACGACAGACGCCGGGAAGGCGATATCCCGCTTGGGATCGAGCACATCTTCTGGCGTTAAATCCTGGCTCACCATCATCAGCGCCATGTCGCCGACGACCTTCGACGAAGGCGTCACCTTGATGATGTCGCCAAAGAGATCGTTCGCCGCGCGATAGGCCGTGGCAACTTTGTCCCAGCGTTTATCGAGGCCGAGCGCGCGCGCCTGTTCCTTCAGATTGGTGAACTGGCCGCCCGGCATTTCGTGCAGATAAACCTCCGCGGTGCCTGTCTTGAGGTCGCTCTCGAAGGCTGCATATTGCCCGCGCGCAGCCTCCCAATAGGTACTGAGCTGGCGAATCACCGCCGAATCGAGGGCGGTGTCGCGATCGCTATGACGCAACGCTTTCACAATCGAACCAAGGCAGGGCTGCGAAGTCGTGCCTGACATTGTATCGATTGCGGCATCGGCGGCGTCGACCCCGGCGTCGGCGGCGGCGAGAACAGTCGCGGCCGAGATCCCCGAAGTATCATGCGTATGCAAATGCAACGGCAGACCGCTTGCCTCGCGCAACGCTTTGACCAGCACGCGCGCGCCCGAAGGCCGCAGGAGGCCTGCCATGTCCTTGATCGCCAGGATATGGCAGCCTGCCCGCTCGAGCTCCTTGGCGACGCCGACATAATAATTGAGCGAATATTTGGCCCGGTTGGGATCGAGAAGGTCGCCCGTGTAACAAATCGCCCCTTCGGCGAGTTTCCCCGTCTCGCACACCGCGTCGATTGCGACGCGCATGTTCTCGACCCAGTTGAGGCAATCGAAAATACGGAAAAGATCGATCCCGGCGGCGGCGCGGCGGACAAAATATTTTACCACATTGTCCGGATAATTAGTGTAGCCGACACCATTGGCGCCGCGCAACAACATCTGGGTCAGAAGATTTGGCGCCCGCTCCCGAACGAGCGCGAGACGCTCCCAGGGGTCTTCTGACAGAAAACGCATCGCGACGTCGAAGGTGGCGCCGCCCCAGCATTCGAGCGATAGCAGTTGCGGCAGGCCCTTGGCATAGGCTCCGGCCGCCGCCGCGATGTCTTTCGTGCGCATGCGCGTCGCCAGCAGCGATTGATGGGCGTCCCGCATGGTGGTGTCGGTCACCAGCAGGCGGCTTTGCCCGCGCATCCAATCGGCGAAATGTTTCGCGCCGAGTTTTTCCAGCAATTGGCGCGTTCCATCTGGGATTGGATCAAGCGAAACTGGCGGCACAATCGGCTCGCGCGCCGTGGCGGGGGGCCGCGCGCGGTTCCTGGTTTCGGGGTGGCCGTTCACTGTCACTTCGGCGATGAAGGTTAGGAGTTTGGTCGCGCGGTCCTTGCGTTTCTTGAAATCGAAGAGGGACGGCGTCTCGTCTATGAAACGCGTTGTGTAGTCGCTGGCGACGAATCGGGGGTGGCTAATAATATTATGCAGGAAGGCAAGATTAGTGGCGACACCACGAATACGATATTCGAGAAGCGCGCGAACCATTCTGAGGATCGCTTCTTCGGGAGTCTGCGCCCAAGCGGTGATTTTCTCGAGCAAGGGATCGTAGAAACGGGTCACGACGGCGCCGGAATAAGCGGTGCCGCCATCGATGCGTATGCCAAAGCCCATCGCGCCGCGATAAGCAGTGATGCGGCCATAATCGGGTATGAAATTGTTTTCGGGGTTTTCCGTCGTGATCCGGCATTGCAAGGCATGGCCGGATAGGCGAATGGACTCCTGCGGCGGTATGCCGGTTTCTTCCGGCACGCCAATGCGCTTGCCTTCGGCGATGCGAATCTGGGCCTTCACGATGTCGAGCCCTGTGACCACCTCGGTCACGGTGTGCTCGACTTGAACGCGCGGATTGACCTCGATGAAATAGAACGCGCCGGTATCCGCGTCCATTAAGAATTCAACCGTGCCGGCTCCGGCATAATGGGCCGCGCGCCCGAGTTTTAGCGCGGCCTCGCAAAGACCGAGGCGCGTTGCGTTGTCGAGATAGGGTGCGGGAGCGCGCTCCACCACCTTCTGGTTGCGGCGCTGGATTGAGCAATCGCGCTCGAAGAGATGCACAAGGTTGCCGTGCGTATCGCCGAGGATCTGGACTTCAACATGGCGCGCCCGGCGCACCAGTTTTTCGAGATACACCTCGTCCTTGCCAAAGGCGCTCTTTGCTTCCCGCTTGCCGCTCAATACGGAATCGAGAAGGGTGTCCTCGGACTCAATTGGCCGCATGCCGCGGCCGCCGCCGCCCCACGAGGCCTTCAGCATGACAGGGTAGCCGATCTCGCGGGCGAGGCGCTTCACTTCCTGCGGATCGTCCGGCAGCGGTCCCGTCGCGGGCATGACCGGGACACCACAGGACATCGCAATATTCCGCGCCGCCACCTTGTTGCCGAGGTCGCGCATCGTCTGCGGACTCGGGCCGACGAAGATAATGCCCGCCTCCGCGCAGGCATCGGCGAATTCCGGACTCTCTGAAAGAAATCCATAACCGGGATGGATCGCGTCGACCTTGGCTTCCTTGGCGACCCGGATCACCTCTTCGATCGACAGATAGGCTTCAAGCGCCCCTTTGCCGGCGCCGACTTGATAGGCTTCGTCCGCCTTAAAACGGTGCAGCGAAAGCTTATCCTCTTCGGCAAAGATCGCAACCGTCCCAATTCCAAGTTCGGTTGCGGCGCGGAACACCCGAATCGCGATTTCGGAGCGATTGGCGACGAGTAAACGGCGAATTCGGCGCATGGGTACTCGCTTAGGGATGGAGAATATGCAATTTTCCACTCCTGCAAATCATGCACCAGCTGGGACGGTCAACAGGAATAAAGACGCTGGCTCGTATGAACTTTTTCGCATTTAGATGGGAAAATCAAATTCCGCCGCCCCGGTTCGCTTGGACGGTCAGAGGCCATTGAGCAATCATTTTCCGCGCGATGAGATCCGCATGGAACAGTTTGCCAGCATTCCGGGGTTTCCGCCGGTATCCCGCTGAGCAATTTTGCTTCGCTGTCCAGCACGATATAAGCGAAGGCGTGCCACGAGAAAAGCCGAGTTCGTCCGTGCCGGGCTTAGACAAGGAGCTCGGCCCGAGGAGAGACTCGGCCGATCTACTGTCCGGGAGGAAACCATGCCATCGACAAAAAATGAGATAAAACGCCGCTCGACCGCCTATTATTTGGTGTTTGTGCCTAGCGCCGTGCTTCTGACGATCGCCATAGGGTGGTCGATGTTCTGGTATATCGCGTCCCATCGGACGGCGGCTGCGGTCACCAATTGGATGACGCACGAAGCCCAGGCCGGACGCAGCTGGACCTGTCCCGATCAGAAAATCGGGGGTTTTCCTTTTACGATCGTCATTTTCTGTACGAATCTGCTCTTCCAAGGCGAAATCCTTGACAAGACATTGACCGGAACCGTGGGTGGATTTCACGCCACCTCGCCGCTTCTGCGTAGCGACACTTTGCTGGCTAAGATAGAGCCGCCATTTACCGTGAAAACCAGCGATGGCACCCTCGACATGACAGTGCGGTGGGATGCGCTTTATATCGACCTTGCAGGCCCGCCAGGCGCATATCAAAGCGTTGTCTTCACGGGCACAAATGTCAAGGCGGAAGGGAGAGCGGGTACCATAGAGGTATTGGACGCGGCAGCCGACGAATTTCACAGCTCTCTCTCCTTGTTGCAAGACCGGCAAGACCAGTCTTACGAGTTCACGTTGTCATTCAATGACGGCTCAATTCCTGCGCTCAGCAGTCTTTTGGATTCGCAGCTTCCCCTTTGGGTGCAGTTCGGAGGCACGATATCGCAAGCCCGGATAGGCAGTGCGGAATCGCTCTCTGATTGTCTCGAAAAATGGCGTTTGGCGAACGGTCGCATCGATATTACCACCGCGCGGCTGACAAGCGGCGGTATTCAATTTGAAGCCAAGGGTGGCCTCGTTCTCGATGATCAGCATCGTCCGGAGGGCAAACTCGATGCTGTCTTCGGCGGGTTCGCAAAAGTTCTTCACCAGCTGAATGTCGATCCCGGCCTCATCACCGCTGGTCAGGTCCTGTCGGGAATCCTCGGCAAGGGCGGCGATGTCCCCGGCCGTTTGCATCTGCCGGTCACTCTCTCAAACGGCTTTTTGTCGATCGGTCCTGTACGCACATCGATCCAAATTCCCCCACTTTATTGACGGCGCAACCGGGGACGGCGGGAGCTTGTCAAGTCTCGCCCGCCCGGCGGCCAAAATCCGGGGCGGCGGTTTCCTGGCCTTGCTCGATAATGCCGCGCCGGATCGCCCGGGTCCTGGTGAAGAGCTCGAAAAGGCCGTCGCCATCGCCATTGCGGATCATGCGCTGAAGAGCGCTCAGATCCTCGTTGAAACGGCCGAGCATTTCGAGCACCGCGTCCCTGTTGTTGAGGAAAATATCGCGCCACATCGTCGGGTCGGAGGCGGCGATCCGGGTGAAGTCGCGAAACCCGCCGGCTGAAAATTTGATCACTTCTGACCGCGTCACTTCTTCGAGGTCGGCCGCGGTGCCGACGATATTATAGGCGATGAGATGCGGCACATGGCTGGTGATCGCAAGCACCAAATCATGATGGGCGGGCTGCATGATTTCGACATTCGCGCCCATTCCGGCCCAAAAAGCCGCGAGGCGCGCGACGGCCTTGGGGTCGGTCCCCTCCGGCGGCGTCAAGATGCTCCAGCGATTGAGAAAAAGCGTCGAAAATCCGGCCTCTGGACCTGATTGCTCGGTTCCCGCCACGGGATGCGCCGGAACAAAATGGACGCTGGCGGGCAGATGCGGGACGACCGCCTTGACGATCGACTCCTTGACCGAACCGACATCGGAGAGGATCACCCCCGGCTCTAAATGGGGAGCAATTTCTTGAGCGATCGGCCCCATCGCGCCGGTGGGCGCGCAGATGATAACAAGATCCGCTCCCGCGACCGCGGCCGCCGCCGTCGCCGCGACCTGATCGGCGAGTGCGAGACTGGCCACCGTCGCGCGGACGGCGGGTGATATGTCCGAGGCAATAATCTCGCGCGCAAGCCCCTTGCGCCGGCTCGCCCGCGCTAGGGAGGAGCCGATCAAGCCCATGCCGATGAGGGCGAGGCGTTGGAACAAGGGCTCGTGCAAACGAGCCCCGAGACCGTCAGGCACGCGCGCGGCTCTCGAAACGGACGAATTCCTTGAGGGCGGCGACAACGAGACGGTTCGCTTCCTCGGTGCCGACGGTAAGCCGAAGGCAATGCGGCAGCCCATAGGCGCCGACCGCCCGCAAAATCAAGCCCCGGCCCAAAAGAAACTGGTCCGCCGCTCGCGCCTGCGTCTCGCCGTTGAAATGCAAAAGCAAAAAATTTCCGGCGCTCGGCGTGATCTTGAGCCCGAGCCCGGAGATTTCACGGGTCAGCCAGGCAAGCCATACGTCATTATGGGCGATCGCTTTTTCAATATGGCTTCGATCCTCCAGTGCCGCTACTCCGGCCGCGATGGCCCCGCCATTGATGTTGAATGGCCCGCGAATGCGATTGATCGCGCCGCACACGGCAAGTTGCGCGTAACCCCAGCCAAGCCTGATCCCGGCAAGACCGTATATCTTCGAAAACGTGCGCGTCATCACGACGTTTTCATTGTTCGTGACAAGTTCGACGCCAGATGTGTAATTCGGGCGCGTGACATATTCGGCATAGGCCGCATCAAGAACGAGCAGGACATGGCTTGGCAGGCAAAGGGCGAGCCGCTTGACTTCGGCGAACGGTAGATAGGTGCCGGTCGGATTGTTCGGATTGGCGAGAAAGACCACCTTAGTTCTCGGGCCAACCTTGGCGAGGATCTTATCAACATCTGCGGTCAGATTGGTTTCATCAGCGGTAATGGGGACGCCGCCCGCGGCGAGAATGGCAATTTTGTAGACGAGAAAACCATGCTCAGTAAAAATGCCTTCGTCGCCCGGGCCGATATAGGCGGCGGCGAGCAGATGGAGGACTTCATCCGAGCCGTTGCCGCAGACGATGCGTGCGGGGTCGAGCCCATGCTTTGCGCCGATAGCCTCGCGCAAGGTGGTGGCAGAGCCATCCGGATAGTCCTGGAGACGCTCGGCAAAGCCGCGCAAGGCGTCAACGGCGCGGTGCGAAGGCCCGAGTGGTGTCTCGTTCGCCGAAAGCTTGAAAATCTTGGAAGCCTTGGCGGCACCGGGCGCCGAGCTTTGGCCCGGAACGTAAGGGTTGATCCCGAGCACGCCAGGGCGCGGTTGCGGCCGGGGGTCTTGTCCCGTTGTCGCGATTTTGATCATAGAAGAAAACTCCAAAACACAATCATTGCGCTGCCACCTTGTGGACTCCGCTCACATCGAAGCGGGCCGCGTGGCTGCCGATTTCGATCACAAGTGGTTCGGCGGTGCCGGACCGGGTAAGCATTTCGCGCCAGTGATCGAGCCCGGCGCCCGCTTCCGTCGCGATCATCAGACAAAGACCATCACCGGTTTTAACGCTATCGAGAATTTCCAGCTGGGGCGCATGAAGGTCGGGAAGGAGCTTGTCCTCCCCCTTCGGTATTGTCACAGCATAAAGAACCACGTCGCGCACCGCCGCTTCGGCGAGCGGCTGGGCAATGATGAAAACGGGCATTCCAGCTGGATGGTCCAGCCGCTCGACGAAGGGCAGCCTGGCAATGATTTTCGGCGCTCCTGGCCCAGTAAGATCACGCCACCAAGGCCCCTCCGGCGAGTCCGCCCGCACCACGCCGAGGTCGCCGCCCGATTTGGCGACGGCCTCGATGACATGCTTGGCAGTGGGGTGAGGCACATAAGGAACTGTAAAGCCGAAATGGAACCGGCAGCAATCGCGCATCGCGGCATCGCCACCGGATATATCGGCATGCACGCTGTAGTTCGACTGGACGAAGGTGAAGGTCGAGATGATGATCCGCCAAATGCTCTCGACGGTGTCGAGCGGCAGCAGGCCCTGATGGCGGGAGACGAGAGCCCGCATCATGTCGGCCTCGCGGCCGGGCCTGAATGCCAATCCGCCGCCTTGCCGCGCCTTGGCTTCGATGAGCCGGTGGATGATCTCGCCGCGCTCCATCAACAGTTGGTGGAGCGCCGCGTCGATGCGATCGATCTCGATTCTGAGATCTGCGAGGGTTTCGAGACGGGAAGGCGTGGTCATGATCGCAGGCGCTCACCTTTTTGTTCGCCCGTCTTAGAGCATTTTGAGGTGCGGTGGGAACCGTTTCTCGGCAGAAAATCAAACTCAGCCGCGCGAGATCTTTGTTTTGTCACATTTTTTGACGCGAAACCGGCAACTGCTCGCTCGAAAATGCTGCGGATGACATCGATTACGGCTTGCGGCTCTCAAAAAAGCCAAGTTCCACCGCGTTCCAGACGACAATCGCCGCGAGTACGGCATCGGCCCCCACAACGTACCAAAAGGGGATGTCCTCGGCCACGCGCGGCTGCAGCCAATGCGCGGCGCCGCTCGCCAGCGCGGCGAGGGGCAGCAAGCCGGCCAGCGCTCCAGGAAAGCGCCAGCCGCGGTCGCGCCAGCGTTTGGCGCTAAGATTATAATGGCAAATTGCGATCAACAGGATCGCGAAGGCGTAAAATATAAGATAGACAAAGGTAGCAACCGTGGCCCAAGCTAGGAATGGCGCGCGGGACAGGTCATGCTGCGCGAATGGCGCCAAAACAAGCCAGATTAGGGTCAAAACAGCAAGCGGCACGCCCAAGAAAACAGTGCCTTGCCACCAAATCTTGGCGCCGATCCGGCCTTGATCGGTGCGGAACCCGAACCGCCCGGCGCGTTCGGCGAAAGATGCCGCCATCAGTCCCTCAGCAATTCGTTTATCGCGGTTTTCGAGCGGGTCTGGGCGTCCACGGTTTTCACGATCACGGCGCAATATAGCGAGGGGCCCGGTGCTCCGGAGGGCAAAGGTTTGCCCGGCAGATTGCCCGAAACCACCACCGAATAGGGCGGCACGAAGCCCACGCGCACCTCCCCGGTTGCCCGGTCGACGATCTTTGTCGAGGCGGAAATGAAGGTCCCCATTGAAATCACCGAACCCTGTCCGACTATGACCCCCTCGACGATTTCCGAGCGGGCGCCGATAAAACAATCGTCTTCGATGATGGTCGGATTGGCCTGCAAAGGCTCTAGCACCCCGCCGATGCCAACCCCGCCGGAAAGATGCACATTCTTGCCGATTTGCGCGCATGAGCCGACGGTGACCCAAGTATCGACCATCGTGCCGCGATCGACATAGGCGCCGAGATTGACAAAGGAGGGCATCAAGATCACCCCCGGCGCGATATAGGCCGAGCGCCGAACCACGCAATTCGGCACCGAGCGAAAGCCCGCCGCGGCATGCTGCTCGGGACCCCAGCCGGCGAATTTGGAGGGCACCTTATCCCACCAGGAGGTACCCCCTGGCCCGCCAGGAATCTCCGCCATGTCGTTGAGGCGAAACGACAAAAGCACGGCTTTCTTCAGCCATTGGTTGACCGCCCAGGACCCTGGTCCGCTTGCTCCTTCGATCTTTTCCGCAACGCGAAGTTTTCCGGTATCGAGAAGCTGCAAGGCCGCTTCGACGGCCGCGCGGACCTCGCCTTGCGTATTTGGATCGACATTGGCGCGATCCTCGAAAGCGGCGTCGATAATTGTTTCGAGATCGTCCATCGAAATCTCCCGTGAAAGGAAAGTCAGCGAGGCGCGGGTTTGATGGCCGCGCGCGGTTGGAAATGACTTCTAGAGCAGTTCTTTATGAAAACGGATCGGCTTTTTCGCGTCCGGGACGCTCCAACTCTTTGATTTTATGCAAATCGATTTAAGCCACCCTGTCTAGACGTCAGTTCCACCGGACGCGTCCGGGAAGAGGGCCATCAAGAACAGCGCAAGATCGCTCGTCACGAAATCGATATGCGGCGGCACGGCTTCGCTGGTAATCTCGAAAGCGTCGCGATGATCCGTTTGCCCAGGCTTCGGAACGACGAGCACGGTCCTCATTCCCCTTTCATGGGGAATAATGAGATTTCTCGCAAGATCCTCGAACATCACAGCCTGCGCCGGATCGACCATGTGCTTTTCAAAGAATCGTTCATAGGTCGCGGCCTGGGGCTTCGGCACGAAATCGGCGGCGGCGATGTCGAAAATATCCTCGAACATCGCCTTAAGACCAAGCGCCTCGGCGGTTCGCATGGCGTGCTCGCGCGAGCCATTTGTCAGAATAAGCTTGCGTCCGGGGAGGGCGGTGATCGCGGCGGCGAGAGCAAGATTGGGGAGAAGCGAGGAGCGGTCGATGTCATGTGTGAAATCAAGAAATTCATCCGGGCCGATGCCATGTTCCTCCATCAGACCGCGCAAAGTCGTGCCGTAGCGCTGATAATAATATTTTTGCAAGGCGCGCGACGACATGCCGTCAAGCCCGAAAAGCTGCGCCAGGAATAGCGTGATCCGCTGGTCGATCTTCGGCCACAGATCGCTATCGGCCGGATAAAGCGTATTGTCGAGGTCGAAGACCCAAGTGTTGATATGCGAGAGCGCGTCGCTATGCGATAAGGCGCTGGCGAGTGATGCGGTTTCGCCGTTTGCAACCGGTTGCTTCCCTGGCCCCAGCGCGGCATCGCCAGCACGTTCCATTTGCGGGCCGCCGGAAAGATCTTTGAAAAAGCGTCTCGTGTCGTTCACCTTGTAATCAGAGTCCCTGCGCCGTGATCGGTCAAAAGCTCGATTAGCACGGCATGGGGCATCTTGCCGTCGAGAATAACGACCCCTTCGACGCCCTGCTCCAGCGCGTAGATGCAGGTCTCGACTTTCGGGATCATGCCGCCGGTGATCGTGCCGTCGGCGATCAGCGTGTGAATGTCATCGATGCTCAATTGCTTGATCAAATTCTTACCACGATCAAGCACGCCCGGCACGTCGGTCAGCAACAGCAACCGCTTCGCCTTGAGCGCGCCGGCGATGGCACCGGCAAAAGTATCGGCGTTGACGTTATAGGTTTCGCCGTCCTCGCCCTGCGCGACCGGCGCGAGGACAGGGATGAGTTCGCGCCCGAGCACTTGATCGAGCACGGTCTTATCCACCTTGGCCGGCTCGCCGACGAAGCCAAGATCGACGTCATTGCTGATCCGCGCCACCTTGGCGGCGATCACCATATTGCCGTCCTTGCCGCACAGCCCGATCGCGCGGCCGCCTTCGGCATTGATGAAGCCGACGATCTGCTTGTTGATCGAACCGGCCAGCACCATCTCCACAATTTCCATGGTGGCCTTGTCAGTGATCCGCAGGCCATCCGAAAGCGCCGACTTAATGCCGAGCTTGCCTAGCATCGCGCCGATCTGCGGGCCGCCGCCATGGACGACAACAGGATTGACCCCCGACTGTTCGAGCAAAACCATGTCGCGCGCGAAATCCCGCGCAACCTTGTCGTCCCCCATGGCGTGGCCGCCGTATTTAACGACGACGATGGCATCGTCATAGCGCAACATATGAGGCAGGGCCTGCATCAAGATCGCGGCTTGCTGCTGCGCCCGCGCTTGCCCTTGGTCCTGCGGGATCGGTTCTGGATCGTTCATCAGCTCTCGTCTCTAGAGCGCGATCTGCACAAAGTTGCCGACTTTCTGGTTCAGATCATGCGATAAAACAAAGACATAGAGACCATGAGCGCCTCCTCTTGAAGCGTTCAGGGTCTTAGCAACCGGGATGAGTTCTATCCGCTCGTTGTGACAAGCTCAACGCAAGAAGGAATAAGAAGGAAAATGCACGGGAAGCGCTCACAGCCGAAGGTGAGCGCCCGAGCCCTATCGAAACAGGATCCTTCCCTCGATCTTCGCGTCGATCGTCTTTGCCGCCGTGATGTAATCTATCACATCGAGGGCGACAAGCCGGGTGCCGGAATCCGCGCTCACATGCGTCTTCCCCGCGAGCATCCCATAGCCATCGCCGCCAAGTGCCATGAAATCATTGGTTGCGATCTTGTAATCACGGCTGATGTCGAGCGCTTCGCCGTTGATTGTCACCGTTATCACGCGCGCGCCTGGTGGCGCTCCCGGATCGGCAACAATGGAAAGCCCGGAAACCTGTGGAAATCGTCCCGCATGGCGCTCGATCTGAGAAAGCCCGTTTTCAAGCGCCTCCAGAATGGCTTTGCCCGGAACATTGGTCACCATTGTCTTGTTGCCGAACGGAAGCTCGTCGAGGATGTCGCGCTTCAAGAGTCGGCTGCCTGCCGGATAGAGCCTGTTCCCCCGGATGCCGCCTCCGTTGATGATAGCAACGTCGGCGGTGGCAGCCTTGCGCATCGCGTCGGCAATGAGATCACCGATCGCGCATTCCCCCGTTCGCAGAGCCTCTGAGCGGCTGTCCAGAGGTGCTGCAAGAGTCGCGATTTCGACATCGAACAGCCGGTTCAAGCCGGCGTTGTACATCTGGACTTTGGCAAGCGTCGCCGGATCGGAGCCGGTCTTCGCGGTATCGATCACGCGAAAATTCGGCCACCACGATAAAGGGCGATTTGAATCGCCCAGGCTTGGCGTGACATCAATGTCGACCACCGTGACATAATTTGCGTCCTGCTCGGACTCGACAAGTGCGGTCCGGCCATCGAAATCGATATGCAGATCGTGATTGTGGCCGGACAGCACGAGGTCGGCGGCATGCGAATTCTTCAGGGCGGCGCCCGTAGCCTTGTCGGCATGCACGATCGCGATCACGAGATCGGCCCCCGCAGCGCGCGCGCTTTTGGCGTTGGCAAGCACCGCCGGTATCGTCGGCGCGAAGGCAAGATCGCCTGGACGCGAGGCGGACGCCGTCGCTTCATAAGCAGCGCCAATAAGCGCAAGCTTGAGGCCGTCCGCCTCGATAACAATTTGATCCTGGTGACGAGGCAGCCTCAACCCAGCTGCATCCCGGAGGTTGGCGGCAAGGATCGGGAAACGCGCCTGGCCTACCCGGTTGAAATAAGCCTCTTTGCCGAAATCGAACTCATGATTGCCCGGAACGAAAGCATCGAGCCCCGCATCGTTGAAGAGATCGATCATGTGGGCGCCTTGATCAAAGCTCGACAACAAGCTCGGCGACAGCGTATCGCCGGCGTGGACACAAATAAGATGGCAATTCTCGGCGAGTGCTCTGGCGCGCTCCGCCTTTACCACGGCCGCGAAACGCGCCATGCCGCCGCGTCCATCCTTTTCTTCGATCCGGTAGACATCATTGACCAGAAGAAAGGAAACATGCACGGCGGCGCCGGCACGCGCGGCAAGCGTGGAGGGCACGGCGGCACTCGCGCCAGCGGCCAGGATCGATGCCATGGTCTCACGGCGGGAAAGCTTTCGCATTCTTGCCCCCTGTGCGAGCGTTGAAGGCAAACTCCTATTATAGAAAGTTGATCAAGCCAAGGCGTAACATCCCGCATAGCCTCGCGGGACCTCGACCGGGTTGGCCACAACAGAAGCTAGCGCAGGCAAAAAGCAATTGGGCTCGGCATGGATCGCATAGCGATCGCTCATCAATTCGACCGAGAAATCCTTAAGGTGCTCGGAGATTCCAGCACCAAGCGCCTTCAGAACAGCCTCCTTGCAGGTCCAGATTTTGTAGAAAGCCTGGAGCAGCTCGCTGTTATCGAGGCCTTCGAGAGCATGATATTCGGCGTCCGAAAAGAAGGATCGCGCCAATTCCAGTTCGCCGCCAGCCCTGCGCATCAATTCGATGTCAACGCCGATGGGGCGGCGATCCGATACTCCGATCAATGCCCAAGATCCCGAATGGGAGACATTGAAATGGGGCCCGCTGATCCCGGCCAACCGGGGCTTTCCGAAAGGTTCTTCCGCGAACAGGATTTGATCGGCTGGAACGCTTGTCGCCTCGCTCAGCAGAGTGCGCAAGACAGCGCGGGTCATGGCAAACAAAATCCGATCCGGCGCATTGATGAACCGCTTCGCACGCTCCCGTTCGGCGGCTAAGAGCGTGTTCCATAAATGCGGCGGAACTCCGCCTGGATCGGCGGGGCCCGCGAGCCAAAGCACGACGCCCGCGCTGCAAGGCAAGGTTAGCCGTTTAATGGGCAGCGCGTCGACGTCCGTCATGGCGAGGGCGGAACCGTCAGTTCCGTGCCGGTGCTCAGCGGTCTTTTGACCGGGAACCATCCCGGCCCTCCGGTTCGAATCCCTCCGGATTGTCGTGGCCGTCATGCCGCCACGCCCAATGCTCATGGCCACCGCCCCAGTTGGCGAAATGGTGATGGAAGAGAAGACCATGCGCGAGCAGCGGCAGGCGATGCTTTTGCTCTTCGTTCAAACTCGCATAGAGAGGTGCCGCCGCGTCCGCGATCGCTTCCAGATTTTGGCCCCGCGCCACTGCATTTTCGCCGCGGTGCCGCAACCGGTCAATGAGACTTGCGGACTTGGGCTCGTCCTTGAATTTCTCACGCCTGTCCAGGGTGTTCTTCGCGGCGGTGCGCAGCGAGGATTCGACGGAGGGCCAGAGCTTCTCCTGGTCCGGCGACAATTTCAAACCTGCATGGAGCGCGGCAATCCGCGCGTCGAGGAAAGCGGCGCGGTCGGCCGGTGAGAAAACAGGCCTTTCGGTTTGGGCTGGAACATTGGCAGGGGGTTGCTGTGCATGGCTGCTAAAGGCGGCCAGTGTCACGCCGGAGCCAACAACGGCGATCATGGTCAAGGCGGCAGGCAAACCCGGTTTCATGGAAATTCTCCCTATCCATTATCGCATGATCCGCGAAAATAATTTTAACCATCGCGACCATGCCCATCTGCACCATCGAAACAATAGACACGGGCGCCGAAGGCTTCAAATGAAGCTTTGGTCATGTTGGCTTATCCTTAAGAACATCCGGCGCACCTATATGGTAAACAGTGTCATTGCAAATAACGCGTTCTCCTTAACGTGGGCTCAAGGGCGTGCGTTCATAGTGCGGGTGAAACTCCAATCGAACTGGGCGTGGATGGAGGCCCATCTTGGCCATGCCGCAAAGGAAGCCAAACACCGCCGCTGATTTCGGTGAGATTCTCTCCTCGTTCGACCGGGGAGCGACCGATGTCGCTTCAGCACCGGTGTGCCGGGTCCAGCGGGCGGAGCCCGAAGCGGAGGTCGAGACCCTTGATTCACCGCGTCTGAAAAACCGTCTGCGGCGCCTGTTAGGAAATATATCGTTGCCGTGGCCAACCGGCATTGGCGGCCTTATCGGTGGCTTTGGTCCGCGCTCACCGGCTCCCTATGCCGAGGAAGCCGCCGAAACGCAAAGTGCTTCCCCAGCCAAGCCATCGCTCAGCGAGCCAGCGAAACCAGAAGGCGCGAAACCGGAGGCTGTGGGACATGAGCCGGCTTCGACCGAAGATCAAGCCATCGCCGAAGAACTTGGCTTGAGTCCGGATCTTGCGATCGTAGATCTTCAGCGCCTTCGCCGCGCCTTCGCCAAGAAGAACCATCCTGATCGCTTTGAGCCCGCCCGCCGCATCAACGCGGCGCGCCGCATGTCGATCGCCAATATGCTGATCGACGAACAGATGCGGCATAACCGCTCTCCTCGCTAGGGTGCTTCCAGGTCAGATAGAATCATCTGTTCGAAAAGGAATCGTTGAGAATTAAAGAATTGGAGCCTGTCGGAAACGAAAAAGTCGTTCAACTTTGTCGGAAAATGCTTGAGGGCAAGTGCCGATGCCTCCCGGGGCCATCCCGTATCTAGAACCGGGTGTTTTGAAAACGCGCCGGCAATGCAGGCATCGGCCCAGTAAGGGTGATTTCTTAGCGGCAATTCCTGTGATCATCCGTTCGGGCCGGCGAAGGGCGCTTGATACGCCATCGCCGGGATTAGCCGAACCGCATCAAGAATGTTCTTGTCCTCCTGGCGGCCGTTATAGGAGTGAAAGATTTTTGCAGTTGTCGACCACCGAATATTTGGCGCCAGGCGGATTTGATTTAATGATGATCATCCCTTCATTGATGCTCTGGACGCTACCGCGCTCGTCGGTCCCTGTATCATAGGCAAGTTGGATATTGTACTGCTCGTCTTCTGGCGCGCCCGTAGGGTTGTTTGTGGCGAGTGGAATAACGGCAAAGCCCGCATCGTCGAGTTTCTGACCTTTCGGGATCGTCGCTTCCGCAACGTATTTCACACCCAAGGCTCTCCCGAATCGCGGATCCTTATTCACAAAGCGGCGGTTCCAACTATACACGCTCCCGTGTTCATATTGGTTTCCCGCCAGTTGTTGAGCGTTGGATTGGTTCACGTAAATGCGCCCCGGATCGAAATTGAAGAGACCATTATACTTTGTATTGTCGACCGATTCGATTTTGAAGATAGCAAAGCCCTCGTTAGGTTTGGCTTGCTCCGTGCCGTTTGCAGTCTCGTAACTTTTGCATATGCCGACCTGATGATAGGTAACAGTCGTCGGCGCACTTGTACTCCGGCCGCAGCCTGATAGCGCGACCGACCCTGCGACAAGCATTGGTACCGACAAAAAACATAGTGTTGATGTTCTCATAGCACTCTTTTCCTTAAGCGAGCGGGTTATTGGCCGTTGTGGCGGCCGGGGATAGGGGAGCCCGTCACATCGGACGTGCGTGGGGCCATGCGCAGCGTGGCTCCGACGTGGCAGGAAATTTCTAAGTGCTCTTGCTGTAAGTTAAGCGAGGCCTCGACGCTGCTTAAGAGGGGCCGAAGCAATGACGAGGGTGATGAGCCGACCGATCATGATCGCACTTAAGATCAAGTCGACGATGAAGATGGGCATTAGATAATCCTTTCGGCACATCGCTCTGGCCGCCAAAGAGCATCGGCTTTTTTTATTCGCGAATGCATTCGATGCATTGATCTAGCGCAATATCCCCGCAAACCGATTGCTCCTGTGCCGGAACATGCGCTTGAGCGTGTGCCGAACAAGTTGCTCAGGATTCACCCTGTGCAGAAACGTTGTTTCATCGCGTTCCGGTGTGCTGTTTTCGGAAAGCCAGGGATGGCGGCGCGCTACGAGCTAGCATCGGTCAATGGGAGTGGCTGGCAACGTTCTTGTCGGGCAACGCGTTTAATCCCGGCCGGACAGCGGTGGCCAAATGTCTCCTGTTCGTCCACGGCGTCCTTTTGGGCGATGCACTTCGGCGTCCACTGGCAAAATCTGTCACAAAACCATGCCCTTATTCGGGGACAGGAATTTGGCGGGCGGTGTTTTTTCGTCTTGGCCGTATTGCCGAATCCGGAAACGCGACTAATTTAGAACGTCAGCGCTGCCATTTGGCCGCTCGCGAGGCGGAACGTCTCTTAAGTCTGGACTGGGATGCATGTCTGTAGGGGATGAAAGACTTGTGCCTGGAGCGGATTCGCCTGGACGCAATGTATTGGGTCAATGTTTTACGTTTTGATTCAAGGGTCGCCAGTGTCCATTGGAGCGTGTGAGGGCTATCATGGAAAACTCATTGATCAAATCGCCCATGCAATACCTTGACCAGGCGACAGGAACCTTGCGCGATCTCGGGATCAGCCAGGAGAGACCGGATTTCACGCCGATCACCGCACTGCTCGAAAAAATATCGGGTCTCGACCATGACCGGATCGCGGTAATTTCCCGTACCTTGGGGCAAACGGAGGTCTTCAACGCAGTCGTGCGCGATCAGACACAGGCGATGGACATAGGCCGCCGCTATGAAGACATAGCGAAATCGTTCAATTCGATCCGCGACGATGCCAAAATGATGGTCGATCAACTCTCGGACGGCAAAATAGATTTTTCTGAGCGTGTAACAAATACATGGATGAAATTGACTCGCGGCGATATAGCCGATCGCTTCGACAAAATCCGCGCGACCTATCTTACTGTAACGAAATCGACGAAGGATCAGATTGAGCGTGAAGCTAAGATCCTCGACGCTTATCATGATTTTCGTGGCGCGCTGAAACAAGCCGAGGTGCTGGCGCTGGAGGTCTTGAAAAAAGCCGAGGTGAAACTCGACGCGGCCAAGCAGGAACTCGCCAAAGCGTCCGAAACGGTTACGAATTATACGGGTAGGGATCCCGCCGAGCGCGCCAATCTTGAATTACAGCGCGACGAGCATTTGCGCGCCTTGCAGGACGAGGACAAGCGCTATCAAATCGCCAAGGATTTGGCCGATAATTTGACGATCAGCTACAATACATCGGAAGTCATCATGGCGCGGCTTAATCAGACAACCAACGTTAAGGAGCGCGTCTACGCCCAGGCCGTGAGTTTTTTCTCGACAAACGACTCGGTGCTGACCGCGTTAAAGGCTTCATTCACAGGGCTCGTCGGTTTGCATGAATCCACCCAGTCGCTCGTCGCGATGAAGGAGGGGGTCTCGAAAAGCATCGAGGTTCTGTCAGAACTCGGCGACAAGGTCCAGGAAGCAGCCGTCCGCGCTGGCTATGGCCCGACCATCCGGGCGAGTGCCGTCGTCAAGCTTGTCGATTCAATCACGAACTTCCAGGAGAAGTCGTTCGGTATCATCGAGGAGATGCGCAAGCTCTCGACCCAAAACTCAGAAGAGATCCGGACCGCGGTTGAGGATGGCAAACGCCGCCTTGAAGCCCTCATACTCGATGGTAAGTCTATCGGTGCCAATGTCTGAGATGTCCGTCGCGGCGGCGGGCGCGTCAGCGCCGAAGCTCGATGATCTCATGCTTGCGATGGATGTCGTCGATACCCTGCGTCACGATCAGCGCCTCGTCGAACGCGAACTCTCGGCCGATGCTAGCGATGAAGCGCTGATCAAGCGGCTGCGCGAGATCTACAAAGGGCAGGGGATCGATGTTTCGGACCGGATACTCGAAGAAGGTGTCAAGGCGCTCGGCGAGAAACGCTTCTCTTATGAGCCGCCGCGCCAGAGCGTTGCGCGGAGCCTTGCGCTTTTATGGATAAACCGCGGCCGTATCGGCAAGATCCTGCTTGGCGCTTGCCTTGCGCTCTTTGCTGCTTGGCTTGCCTATGATTTTTTTGTTGTGCGGCCGCAACGATTGGCGGAAAGGCAAGCGGCGGTGGAGATCTCCGAGATTTTGCCGAAAACGCTTGCCGCTGGCTACGCTGATGTTTTGCGAGAAGCGAGGGCCGATACCGCGACCCAGCATGCGGCGCGGCTTTTGGCGGATGGCAAGGCGGCCTTGGCGCGCGGCGATGCGGCGGGTGGCCGCGCCGCCGTCGCGGATATGGAAGGCCTGCTTGGCGATCTGCGCGCGGAATTCATGCTTCGGATCGTCAATCGTCCGGGTGAAGCAAGCGGCATTTGGCGCGAACCGCAGATCAATACCAGAGCGCGCAATTATTATCTGATCGTGGAAGCCGTCGCCCCGAACGGCAAAATTCTTTCAAGGCCCATTCTTAATGAGGAGAACGGCCTCACCTCGACGGTCAATAAATGGGGGGTGCGCGTGAGTTCTGATGTCTTTGAAAAAGTAAGCCAAGATAAGCGCGAAAATGGGATTATTGAGCGCAACATCATAGGCCGGAAAAAGCGCGGGACTCTCGACATTGATTATGCGATGCCGGTGCTCGGCGGCGCGATTACCAAATGGTGAGATCGCTATGATCACCGGCAGGCAAGCACTCAATTCGATCGAGGAGGCGACCGCCAAAGTTAGGACCGACGAGATGCGGCTTGATGCGGCGCTGCGCTCGGCTTCCGAGGAGGCGGCGCGCCTGCGCCAGGACCGCCTCAAGGAATTGAACGCGCTCGCGCAACTGAAATTCGGTCTGATTCAACGCGGGGAACTCATCCGCGAACTTGACGCGGCCGAGCAGCAGGCGAAAGAGCTTTTAGACCGTATCGGCCATGACATGAGCAAGGCAGAAAGCCAGCGCCAAGAAGCGGCTGATGCCTTGCAAAAGGCAGAAGCGGTTCGGCGCGAGCGGGCCGCCGTCTATGACGCGGCCGACGAGGAGCTTCGTGCACGCAAGGACGAGATTACGAAAAGTGTTACAAGCGATCCCGCATGGATCGCGCTGAAGGCGGGATGTGACGCCGCAAGCACCACTGCTGAAAAGGCGGAAAAGAAAGCGGCGCTTGCTGAAGCCTACCGCGCACGAAAAAAGATCCCCTATGAGACCGACCCGATCTTTATGTATTTGTGGCGGCGCAAGCTTGGCACGCCAGACTATCCTTCGGGGTTTTTTGTCCGCTATTTCGACGAAAAGCTCGCCGCCCTCATCGACTATCGTGAGACGCGCGCGAATTACGCCATGTTGAACCAAATTCCGGACCGGCTGCGGGCGCATGCAGGCCAACTTGCCGCGGATTTTGAAGCCGAACGGCAAAAGCTTGGAGACTTCGAACAGCATCGTATCATCGAGGCTGGAGGGGGGCCGTTACTCAAAACAGTGGTGGAGGCCAAGGCGGCGCTCGGCGCGAGCGAGGCAGAGGTTGCGGCGGCAAGCCAAAGGCTGGAGACTCTGGACCAGCATTATGATTCGATCGCTGGGCAGGACCACAATGGTGCTTTTACCAAGGCGATCGCACTTATGGCGGAGAATGATTCGCGCGACGATGTCCGTACACTCTATCGCGAAGCCGCCCGCACGAAGACGAACGAAGACCGTGCCAGCGTCGAAAAGATCGATCGACTCACGCAAGCAATTGCGCGTGCCGACGGGGAAATCATGCAGCTTCGAGGACAAATCCGCGAGGTCGCGGCAAGGCGCGTCGAAATCGATCGGGCGCGCGTAGAATTTCGCCAGCGCGGCTATGATTATCCCGGCACGACTTTCGGCAATGAAACGACGATCAGCGATGTCCTCGGCGGCATTCTCCATGGCGCCATAAAAGGAATTGTGCTTGGCCAGGTGCTGCAGCAGGGATACCAACGGCCGCCTGCACCGGGCTGGGGCGATGGCATGCCACCTCCCCCAATATTTCCGCCATCGACACCTCGGCGCGGTTCCGGTGAGGGGTCGCTGGGCGACGGTTTCCGTACAGGTGGAATGTTTTAGGGTTTTGGACCGTTTTCAGATGTTTATGGCCGGTCCGCTGCGACTGGAAAACAATCAATGACGTCGATCCATCCTTCGGGCCAAAGCGAGGATGAGGCAATCTGCGTGGCTCAACCTCGGAATTGTTTGGGTTCGAAGAGAGGGGCAGCCGGACATATTAGCCTTGCGGCAAACCCAGTATTCTTATCGCAATACCCACGGCTTCTGCTCAATTATCTCTCCCCCTCACACCCTAATCAGCAATCTTCCAGATCGGATCTCCATTTCCTTCCGCGTGCAACGAGAGCTTGTTCCAAAAAAGTAGCGGCCCGACACTTTCGATTAGATGATTGCCGTGCCGTGGGCGCGGGGTAGGGGAATAAGCTCTGACCGGCTCAGAAGGCCCGCTGGACGCGCAAGCGGCCCTCATATTGATTGGTGTTCGCCTGGAACGACGGCAACCCCGACTCGTTGAGCAAGGCGTCCGAGGCGAGGCCTGCTGGCCGCGTCTGGTTCAGATGCACATAGGAGAATTC
>Ga0181535_10000524_pt1 | contig 57234 bp, 37 predicted proteins | sample PEATcosm2014_Bin_44_FD_119774 | JGI IMG/M metagenome (GOLD analysis project Ga0181535, IMG submission 119774) | Peatland microbial communities from MTU Mesocosm Facility, Houghton, MI, USA - PEATcosm2014_Bin17_30_metaG | ecosystem: Environmental > Terrestrial > Soil > Wetlands > Peat | place... | reverse complement strand
GACCGCAGTCCCTGATCTTCCATTTCGGCGTCGCTTGGGGACCGAGACATTTCCCGCCGAATCGCCGTTTCGCCATTTTTCCGAATTCTCCCTGCACTATGCAAGCGGAATCCGGGTTTTAGGGTCTAAGCCTCGATATAACACTGATTTGTTATTGATGGCCTGCTGCACCCAACCGACAATTGAGGCGGCCTCCATCGAAAAGCGGCACACCGTTGTGTTCTGCCTTCTGTGCGTTCCAAGGTCCGCGTTTTCATGGTTCCCGGTGAGGGGGCGCCAAATAAAATGACTCTGCGCAATCGCCTGCAACTCGCACTCCTGCTTCCACTTGCGGCCATGCTGTTTTCCGCGAACCCGGCAAGCGCTCAGGCGTCCGATCGGCTTCCGTCCAGCTTCGATTCGGCGCAGGTCGAAACATTGGCCAATCACCATCCACTCTGGGCATCCCCAGCCAACGATGCCGGCGTTCTTCCGGCCGAGCTCCCCATAAGCAACGTCACCCTGGCTCTGGCCCGCTCTCCTCAGCAGGAACAGGCGTTCGAGCAGTTCCTGCGCGATCAGCAAGACCCCTCCTCGCCTGACTATCACCACTGGCTCACGCCCGACGAAGTTGGCCAGCGTTTCGGCCTCTCCGACAACGGCATCGCGGTCATCACCGGCTGGCTTCAGTCTCGTGGATTGCAGGTCAACTGGATCTCGCCGAGTCATCTTTTCGTTGGATTCTCCGGATCAGCGGCGAACGTAGGCCGCGCCTTCGGAACTGATCTCCACTACTACGAGGTGAACGGCAGGCAGCTCGTCTCCGTATCGTCCGATCCCACAATACCCTCGGCGCTTGCGCCTGCCATCCGGTCCGTTCGCGGGCTCTTCACAATCGAGGAGCACCCAACCCATTTCGCCACGCCGATGGTCTCCAGCGAGCCCAATTTAACCATTCCCGACGGCAACACAACCTACCACTTCATTGCGCCCGGCGATTTTGCCACCATCTACGATCTGCCGGCAGGCGTCACTGGCGCCGGAACGGCAATCGGAATCGTGGCCGAGGCGCGCACCGATTCGGCCGACTTCGACAACTTTAAAAGCCTCACCGGCTCCACGTTCTCTGACCCCACAGTAATCATCCCCACCGCATTCGGCGGGGTCGATCCGGGCCCGGCCTATACGTCGCCAACAAGCTGTGGCAGCTCCTGCGATCTGATCGACTACCAGGGAGAAGCGACTCTCGACGTCTTGCGCGCCGGCAGTGTCGCGCCCGGCGCTTCGCTGCTGCTTGTTGCTGCCTCCGCCGCCAGCGGCGGCATCGCAGACGATGCGCAGTACCTTATCCAATCCACTCCCGTACCCGCCAAAGTGATGAGCATCAGCTTCGGCCTCTGCGAGCTTGAGGGCGGATCTTCGGGAGTCGATTACTGGGACTCTCTCTTTCAGCAGGCTGCCGCCGAAGGAATCTCTGTCTTCGTTTCTTCCGGTGACTCTGGAGCATCGGGGTGCGATAGCGCATTCGTCACCCCTCCAACCAGCCCCTATGCAAACAGCCCCAATTACATTTGCTCTTCCAGCTACGCCACCTGCGTGGGTGGAACCGAGTTCGATGACTCATCCAACCCATCCACCTATTGGAATTCGAACAATGGCACGGGCCTTGCCTCGGCCCTCGGCTATATTCCCGAAGGCGGCTGGAACGAGCCGCTCACTTCGAGCTCCACGACGGAAGTTGCAGCCTCGGGCGGAGGCGTGAGCGGTTACATCGCCACGCCCACTTGGCAAACCGGGACCGGTGTGCCTGCAGCGCGCGCGGGGCGCTATACCCCCGATGTTTCATTCTCCGCCTCTGGGCACGACGGCTACTTCGGGTGTTTCGCAGCCGGTGACGGCAGTTGCGTCAGCGGCGCCGGCGGAACTCCGTTCACGGTCTTCTCGGGTACATCGGCCGCTGCGCCTGGAATGGCGGGTGTGGCCGCGCTCATTGACCAGCAATCCGGCTCCGCGCAGGGCAACCTGAATCCTTCGCTCTACTCCATGGCGGCCGGCACTCCCGCGGCATTTCATCAGGTGTCGGTTGCCTCAAGCGGCGTGACGAATTGCTCTACCGCAACGCCCAGCATGTGCAATAACAGCATTCCCGGTCCCACCGCCCTCACTGGCGGTCAGGCGGGTTATCAATTAGGGGCGACTGGCGGATACAGTGAGGTCACCGGCCTTGGCTCGCTCGACGTTGGGCAGTTTATCAGCAGCTATACCAACACCGGTTCCTCCAAGCCCGCGCCAGTCGTTTCGCTGTTGGCGCAGCCCACGGTCACCACGGCTCAGTCCGCGTCCATCCTAATCACCGTGACTGGAACCGGCGGCACGCCTCCTGCTGGAACGGTAACGCTCACGAGCGGCGCCTATGCCTCGCTTGCGACCACGCTCGACATTCCCGGCCCCGACAACAACGCCGTTTACATTGTGATTCCCAGCAACGCCCTTGCACTTGGAACCGACACACTTACGGCGACCTACACTTCGGGTTCTTTGGATTACAGCGACGCAATCGGAACAACGACGATCGTCGTTACGGCGCCAAAACCAATTCCCACGATCACGTGGGCCACGCCCGCCGCCATCGCTTATGGCACAGCGCTCGGCGCAACGCAACTCGACGCCACGGCCAGCGTCGCCGGTTTGTTTGTTTATTCGCCCGCTGCAGGCACAGTTTTCACCGGCGGTCAGCATACGCTCACGGCAGTCTTCACGCCGACCGATTCCACTGACTACAGCAGCGCCGTGGCAACGGTCACGCTCACGGTCAACCGCGCCACGCCGGTTGTCACCTGGCCCACGCCCGCTTCAGTCCCCACGGGAACGATCTTGGGCGCAACGCAATTGAACGCCACGGCGAGTGTGCCCGGAACATTTAACTACAGCCCCGGCGCCGGAACTCTCTTTTCATCGGCAGGCAGCTTCGGGCTTTCCGCATCGTTCACTCCGGTTGACTCCACGGACTATGGCCTGGCGAGTGCCGGGGTAACGCTCACGGTTGTTCAGGCAACAGTGACGCCCAGTGTTACGACTTCCAGCGCCACATCCGTAACCACAAACCTGGCCACTTTGGCTGGACTGGTCACGCCGAATGGTTCCGACACGCACGCCTGGTTCCTCTATGGAACCAGCAGCACTCTGAGCGGAGCCACCCAGACGGCCTCGGTGGATCTTGGCTCGGGAAACACCGGCGTGAATATAACCGCCAACGCCACCAACCTCAGCGCGAACACTACTTATTACTTCCAGGCGGTGGCACAGAATAGCGCCGGCACATCGCAGGGAACCATTCAGAGCTTCGTCACGCCGGCTTCGGCTGCATACACAATCAGCGGCACAGGAGCCGCGTTCGCCAAGGGCTCCAGCACCGGCAACACCTCCACCATCACCGTGACTCCAACCGGCGGATTCTCGGGAACAGTTACGCTGAGCGCGGTCGTCACCAGCGGCCCCGCCGGCGCGCAGGATCTACCAACCTTCAGCTGGACTCCTTCCAATGCGCAAATCGCGCTCTCCGGGTCGAGCGCCGGAACCGCGACGCTGACGATCATCACTACGCCCGCTGCGGCCGCCGCCAATCAACGTCCGGCCAATCCCGCAGCACGCTGGTACGGAACGGGTGGCGCGGTTCTCGCCTGCCTCGCGCTGTTCTGGCTTCCCTCGCGCCGCCGTGGAATCCGCAACATGCTGGCCGTCGTCGCTTTGTTCATTGCGATGGGCGCCGGCCTTGTGGCGTGCGGAAACAGCAACAATACAACGGTCGGAGGCGGAGGCAATACCGGAACCACCAGCGGCGCCTACACCATCACGGTGACGGCAGCATCGGGATCGACCAGCGTTTCCACGCCTATCAGCCTGACCGTCGAGTAGCCAAGATACAGGAGTACCGCCGGCGCCCAAGCCGGCTGTCGGGAGAGTACCGCCGGCCTCTGGCGGCTGTCGTGCGGGCGTCCTCGCCCGCACTTGGAGCTGGGTGCCCCATCCTAAACGCGCAAGCGTTTAGGGTGGGATCGCACCGAACCTCAATCCACCTCTCTCAACTCTCCATAAAACTGGGTGCCCCATCCTAAAAATCTGCGTCGTGCGCGGAGTTTTAGAGTGGGAAAGCGCTCCCTTCAACCTATTGCGCCGTCTCCGAAATCAGCCGCACCGGCCCCAGCAACCCAGAAGGCAGCAGCGACGAATCCGCTTTATACGGCATGAAATCCGCAAATGCATACTTCTTCATCGCCCACGGCTGCTGATCGCCGATCATGCGATTCACCCATAGATTCGTTACGCGGATTTCGATCTGATTCTGGCCAACGTTCAGTGCGCTGGTCACTTCGACCTTGAACGGCGTCTTCCAAAGAATGCCAAGATCGACGCCGTTGATCTTCACGTCGGCCATCTCGCGCACGTCTCCAAGATCGAGCCAGAGGCGCGCGCCCTTCGTGATGTCGTCTGCCGGAACCTCGATCGTCTTTGCGTAAGTAGCCGTGCCCGAGTAATACTTGAGCGCTTCGTCTGAAAGCGGCAGAGGGGAATCGCTCCAGGAGAAAAGCTGATGGAAGCCGATCGATTCCGGAATCCCTTTGACCGGCGCAAAGCTGACGCTCCAATCGTGGTTCAGCGCCAGATCGAGGCCTTCGATCACAGTCTCCTTCGGCGCGGGCAATTCCACGCCGTTTTGCGTCGCCGCCTTGCGGAAAACCACAAACGTCGTCCCATACTGTTCGAGATCGAGCGGCACCGTTGTGCGGCCATCTGCAATGCGATACGAAACCGGCTTCGTCTCGCCCGTCGCCGGATCCCACAGTTCCGGCGCTTTCCCTTCCACGCGAAACGTCGCGTCAACTTTTTCCTCGCGATCCTCACGATTATCGACAAAATAAACGTCGCCATCGTCAACCTTGCGATGCACAAACATCAGGTTCGTGTCGGCTTCCGGTTTTGAGTACTCCCAGTCGGGTGCCTCGCCGAGAGCCGCCAGAACTTCGTTCGCGCTCATGCCTGTGTACACTCGCCCCTTACCCACCTTGCGCATCGTTTTTCCGGCCGCGGGATGTTTTCCCCAAAGCTGATCCGCAACGCCCTGCAATTCCTTTGGATCGTCCGCAAGGCTCGGCGAATCCGTCGGCCGGTTGCCCACCAGCACTGCGCCTTGTGTTACCAACTCGTGAATCCGCCGCAGCACCGGCAGCGTCATCCGCTGGCTTCGACCGCCCAGATAGAGAATCCGATAACTCGTTCCTCCCGGCGTATTCAGCCGGCCATCCTGCACGCTCAACTTATTCAGGATCACGTCGCTATTCACAAAGTCGAAACCGTATCCATCTGGCGCGTCTTCGATTCCCTTCCACCCGAACACGGCGGTCAGCGGGCCCTCCTCGCCATAAAAGTAAGCGACGTCCGCGGAGTAATGTCCCTGCTGCAGCATGTAGGAGCAGCGCGCCAGATAATCGACCCACGGTTTGGCCTCTTCGGCCCAGGTGTCGTTGCGATTGAACCAAAGCCCGTACGGCCCGAGCGTCAGTCCCGGAGCCAGATCAGGCACAGGTTGATGCGTCGATTCATGAATCTCGAAGCGATTCACCCCCAGTGCGAACTCCAGGTCCGCAACCTTCTTCAGGCTGTTCGGCGAGAACGACCACGCCGGCCCGCGCGACGTCATCGACTCCGCACCGACCAGATTCTGCCCGTAGATATGAGCGATCGACGCGGCTCCCCTCAGATCGGAAAGATAATCCACGTCCGGCCCTGGGCTGTTCGCCCATGTCCACATCGCACCCATGGGAACATCGGCCTTGCTGCGCATCTCCATGTCGTCGCCCAGCGAGGGCCGATGATATTCGAGCGCTTCGCTGTAGTACTTCATTCCATGGCTGTGCAAGTCGTCGGCAATCTCGCCGTAATGGTTTTCTGCGAGCAGTTGTCCGAGCGTCCGCCGAAAATCCCACAGAAAACGATCTGTATCTTCCATGCTCTTGATGACCACCCCCGTCAGTGCGGGCAGCCATGGCCGCGCGTCATAGCCCCGCCGATCCTGAAATTCCTTCAAGATGTTGTCGGTCCAGTTTTGCGGTCCGGCCTCGATGCTGTCGGTCAGCAGGTACGAAATCCCCTCGGGCCCCATCGGCGCCACGCCTGCATACATCTTGAGATAGCCATCGACATAGTTCTTCACGTCATCGCGATTCAGCTTGTCGACTTCGAGTCCCGTAGCCTCCGCCGGAGCCGGGCCATTCACATGGCCCGTGAGCGAATATCCGATGCGCAGGACCATCCACTTCCCCTCTGGCGGCGTCCAGTCGAGCGTTCCATCCGCCTGCATCTTTCCCGTCAGGTCAATCACTGCCTCTTGCGGCACGATAAACTTCGGCGCGACCGCCGGATCGCGAATCGCAAAATAATCCCGCGCGCTCGCATACCCCGCGCGTTTTTCCCATTCGTTCACGCGAGCCCCGCTCGCAAGCACCAGCTCCGTAATCTTGTGGTCGCGCCCTTTCATGGTCGCCGGTTGCGCTGGAAAAACAACGCGAAAAACACGCGCCGTCACGGCATCGAACGAAACCGTGCGCTCGATCAGGCTGCTGAAGGAAATATCAGCCACTTTCCTGAAGGTCACACCATCGTCGCTCGCTTCAATCCGCGGAACAACCGCATTCCCTCCGTCATCGAAGACGCTGATGCTGTCGTTCAGGCTGGCGAGTGTCACAGCCTGAATCATCTGCGGATGGCCGTAATCAAACTGGACCCATGCTTCCTTGCCTGCTCCACTGTCAGGCAAATCGAGCGCCACGGTATTCACATCGCCGTCTGAGAGCGCGGCCCCATTTACAGTTCCGCCGCTCGAAGTAACTTGCGGATTGAGCTCCGCCTGCGTTTCGTCTCCTTCTGGAATCTTGTACGCGACAACTTCCGCGTCGGCATAAAACCGCGGAGGCGTCACGACGGTTCCGTCCGCCGCTCGCCGGGGGGTGGCTTCGAAATTCTGGAAGATACCATCGACCTCCGGTGGATGTGCGAGGCGGCCCTCAAATCGTTTTCCGCCCTCCACGCGCGTCGCGCTCCACACCATCTTCTTCATCCCTTGCGCAGCGGGCACCCATGGTCCGCCGGTTTCGCTCCAACCCGGCGAACTGGCAATGGCAACTTCCATGCCGAACCCGTGCGCAGTCGTAATGGCTGATTGAAATGCGCTCTTCCACTCCGGCGTCATATAAATCAGCCGCTCGGGAACCACCTGCGGCGTATTGATGGAGCCTTCAAAGATCGTCACGCCCCCCAGGCCGATGCGATGCATCCACTCCAGGTCGAGCTCGATTCCCTGGTTTGAGATGTTTCCGTTCATCCAGTGCCACCACACGCGCGGCCGCGCTCCGTTGGGCGGATCGAAGAATCCGCCAAGCAGCGCATCGTTTTGCGCAGCGGCATTCGCCCGCGAATCAGCGGGAGCTTGTGCATGAACAAAGCAATTCACCGAGCACGCGGCGCAAACCAGAACAGCGAGAATCGACCGGCGTTTTTTCATAAGGACCCATTGTAGATTTGTTGCATTGCGGAATGAAACCGAAATCCTCGGTCTGACCGTAGGGCGGCAAGCTCTTCGTCTTTTTTGACGCCGCCCTGCAGCCGAATCTTTTAAACATCGCACAGATCTACAGCAGCTCGCAGGCTTGTCAAGGGATCACGCACCGGTATGAATTCGTGCGCAACATACCCTTTAAAGCCAGCATCGGCGATGGCCCGCATGACTCCATCCCATTGCACCTCCTGCGTATCGTCGAGCTCGTGGCGTCCGGGCACGCCGCCCGTATGGAAGTGCGCAATCCATGCGAGGTTCGCCATGATCGTCGCGATCAGGTCGCCTTCCATGATTTGCATGTGATAGATGTCGTAGAGCAAACGCACGTTGGGCGAATTCACTTCCTCCATGACACGCACGCCCCACGCCGTGTGATCGCACATGTAGTCCGGGTGATTCACTTTGCTGTTGAGCAGCTCGAGACAGATCGTCACTCCGTTGTCCTCGGCGATTTTCTTCACGCGGTTCAAGCCAATGATCGTGTTGCGCGCGCCTTCGTCGTCCGTCATTCCGCGGCGGTTCCCTGAGAAAGTGATGACATCCGGAATCCCGGCTTTGGCAGCCAGCGGAACGTTGGTGCGCAAGTTGGCTTCAATCGCAGCGTGATTTTCCGTGCGATTCAGCGCATCCGGAATCGTGCCTGCGCCAGCATAGGCCATGGTGCAGATCATCCCATAGCGTCGCGGGACATCATATTCCTCCGGTTGCAGCAGGTCGATGCCCTTCAATCCAATCTGCGCGGCGAAAGCGCACAGCTGGTCTAACGGAATGTCTTTGAAGCACCACCGGCACACCGCCTGGTGAATCCTGTCCTTGCGCGCCGGTGGCGGCCCTTCTCCAATTGCAAGACCCGGCAGCGAGGCCAACGCCGTCGCAGCGAGACCTGATTTCAATGCATCGCGACGGCTGAATCGAGAATGGGTCATTCGGTTCCTCGAGTCCTATACGAATCCAGAACCAAATGTACTCCAGCGAAGGCTGACCGCACCGCCTCTAAAGGCTGCGCGCAGCAGGAAAGTGGAAAGGTATTTCTTTTGAACGGCATTTTGGGCAGCGTCGAATTCGGTTCTCGTTGCGGCCAGCTGCTAGCGCTTCGCGTGGACAACATGAACGCCCGCGTGCCCGGGCGCGAGCCCTTGAACGGTGCCGCCGAACCTGGACGCGATCTCCTGGAAACCGATGTCTTCGAGATCGCGAAATCCGTGCGAGCGAAGAATCGCTGCCATGGCAGCGGGCTCGAAACGGCTGTCCGATCGTTCACCCATCTTCTCAAGTTGCTCCGACCGCGCTTTCTCTATTTGCCTTAGCTCGTCTGAGAATGCCTCCGGTGGTTCCATGTAATCGAACACCACCTCCGAGTTCTTGATGGTCGACATGAAGTCCAGGTTCCGGCCGATAGCGTCCTCTGTCAGATAGGGCACGACCCCGAGCCAGGTAAAAAACACGGGCGAGTTCGGCTGAACGCCTGCATCGGCGAGCTTCTCTCCGATACCGTCCCGCTCGAAATCGACCTGCACGAAAACAAGCCATGGCGGAAGTTCGATTTGGGCCTCGGCCAGGAGTTGACGTTTCCATGTCTGTGTCCCAGGGTGATCCACCTCGTAGATGCGGATCCCCAGTGAGCGATGTGGATTCCGGAGAGCGAAAGTGTCGAGTCCCGCGCCGAGGATCACGATTTGCCGAACCCCTTTTTCGACAGCTCTGGTCAAAGCATCTTCCGCAATCCGGCTTCGTGCGGCGGTGATCAGGCGTCCGATGCTGGCCACTGGATGTCTGTTCGCAAATTGAAGCACGTCCTTTTCGTCTTCACGCAGAATCTTCACGGCAAATGGGTCATGGAGAATTGCGCCATGATCGATCAACTGATGCGCGGCTCGTTGTCGAGCGATCATCAGGGCTGTGCGGCTGGGTTCATTGGGCTTCATGATTGAGGTTTCCTTTTCATCAATTGCTTGAGGAATCGCAAAATTCCCGCGAAACGGCGCTTCTCTCAGATTCTTGGTCAGCGCCATAAAACCAAATGAGAAAACGTGGCGCCTTCGCGCCGATGCATCATCAGTCTTTAAGGAGTGTGTTTGAGAAGGATCAGAAGGTGAACGCTAGGCCTGCGCGCAGGCTGCGCTGATCGTCCGCAAAAAGAAGCAGCGAACCATCGCTCAAAATATAAGGTCGATAGCCTTCGGCGAGCAGGTTCCTCACTTCGACCAGCGCTTCCAGCCCGCCCGATCCATCGCGAGTGATGTGGATGGGCTGCTTCACGCGGATGTTCAGGAATGGCGAGGAGGCATTCTCGGCAAAGGGATCAACTTCAGTGACCGTGCCATCCGGTTGCCAACGATAACTCGCGCTCCAACGCGTCCGGGTGCCATCGAGTGTCCCCGAAAGCGCCAGGGTGTAGGTCTGTGCTCGCCTTGGATGTGCCGATGCGAATATCTCCGCCAGCGGGGTCCCCTGCTGCGAAGCGGGCATCACCAGCGCTGCGCCGCTGGCATAGCTCACGCGAATGCGATTCGCCCCCATCAATTTGTGCTCAGCGCTGGCTTCCACACCCGCGGAGGAGAAGGCCGGCCCCGCGACGCGAATCAGATCGCTCGCCGGGTCGAACAGCGCGCCGGCGTCGGTAGCGGAACCGTCTTCAGCGAAATGGCTCATCGCCTGGAGAACAGGATTGTCGATGTGATCGGAGTAAACCAGAACGGCCAAACCCGAAGAATCTGTTTGCCGCTCCCATCCAATCTCCTGATGCATTCCGTGCTCAATGGCCAGTGCGCTGCCATGCATCGCCATCGCCGGCAGCCACGCCGAGGATTCGGAATCGTCCTCGCCCGCGCCCTGAGGCTCCGTCATCGTCGCCAGCCGGTAGCGAATGCCGTTCGCGCCATGCCGCCACTCGACACTCACAAACGGCAGCATCGCGGTTGCCGTGCTCGGACTATTCCCTCCAAGCCGTCCAATCACCGCCGTCGAACCAACCTCGGCATCAATGTCCGGCCCGAATTCCATCGTCTCGAAGCTGCGAACCGCGGCCTCATCCAGACCTTGATCTCCGTCTCCTTCGATCTCTGGTGACACGGTCAACGCGGCCACCGATTGCACCGATCCCGCCATGCCCAGGTCCTGGCGGAAGCCCAACATCGATTCCATGCTGCCATCGGTGCCCGGCGCAAAATCAACGCGTGCCAGCAATTCACGGCTGTCTGCCGGGGTGTCTTCCACGGTGGTTGAGAAGCGTTCGCCGCTTTCCCCAAAGGTGCCGGCCTGGCCGGTCGCCATCAGGCGTGCTTTCAATTTCGGTCGGGCGCCCGATCCATCAGAGACCACGACCAGCGGGCCATCCTGAAGACAGCGCAGCAACGGTCGGTTCGCCGCCGAACGCAGCGTCCATGCCCAATCGTCTCTTGACGATTCGCCCGCGCGCGGCTGCGCCGGTAGCCATTGGATCACTTCATACAGCGTGTTCAATGTGAGGTTGACGACCACGGCGCCCCGAACTCTAACGCCTTCTCTCAGCGCCGGGAGAAAGTAGGGGCCCATCGCCTTGAGAGCATAGCTACCGGGCAGAAGGGATGAAATAACAAAGTGGCCGGCGCTGTCTGTGTAGACGCTGGTCACTAGGCTCATGTCGGGACGGAGAAGTTGAACCTCGGCGCCAATCTGTGGCACGCCGGCCGAGTCGCGGATCAGACCAGACACCGACGCTGACGCCGCTCCAAAGACTGGCGCGGCACCAAAGACGATCAGCACGGCTAAACCGGCGAGATGGGCACTTCGCTTCATCAGCAGATCTGAGATCCCACCACGTCCCTGGCAGTTTTCCTGAATGGTTGAACCGCGCAAGCTCCTGAATTCTCTTGTTCAGATGGCGTTTGCACGGTTAATTCCTATTCGACGACAAAAGGAGCCGATTGTGCAATCCCTTGTTTTGAGATCGCATCGGTGATCGTTACGGTCACCTTGTACTTGCCGGGTTCCAGTCCGGCAACGGGAAGAGATTTCTCCACCGTCAGCTGGTCGCTGTGTTGCCCTAAATCCTTTGAATCCAGTTCTTTCTGCAAAATCACAGTTCCTGCGGCGTCTGTGATCTGGTAGGTAACCGTCGCCGAGTTACTCTTGGTAGCCTCGTCAATGCCAAGGTTATAAAACTGCATCCAGAAATTCAGATCCTGGCTCCGTTTAAAGCTCACGGGTGTCGCCAGGCCCGTCGCCACACGCGGCCGAATAAATGTGTTGCTGATGATGAAGTTTCCACTGCCGATCTGTCGCGATGAAACGGTGTTCATCTCGTCGGCCAGGATCAGTGACGACGCTCCGATCTTGTCGTCCTGATAGGTCGGGACGTCGAGTGCCCTTCCGAAGATTCCGATGTGATCGGGGTTATTCACATCCTTGATGGCGATATCCAGGCGGTAGAGTCCGGGCTGCAAGGGAAGCGCCTTCCAATAAAGTGATTTGCGATCGAGGCTCTTCTCCAGCAACTCCGCCGGTTGTTCCACTTCAACAGTGTCCTCGAAAGTTTGCACGGTTTTGTGCATGATCGTGGTCACTTTGCCCAGAATGTTCACCACGCCCTTTGAGACTCCATCTTTCGTCACGAACGTGATATCGCGGTTGCGCAGTTGGATGGTGATCGGGACCATATCCATGCTGTCCGTCACCTTCACGAAATCGGTGCGCACATCGAAAGGAAAAGGCGGCCCGCTCAGCAGCTTGTGAGTGGAGCTAAAGGCGTCGAGAGCCGCGTCAAGATCGCTGAATTTGATGGGCGGTGGCGCAAACAGTTTTGACGCCAGCTCAATGCGGTCAAACTCCTTGGCCTGGTCTCCGGTGCCCATTGGCCCGTTGCCGAGCTGCTCCAGGCCATTGCCACCAAACCTGTCCTGCTTGCCCTGGTGGCCCAGCTCCTCAAATTGCGTCAGCCCAGCGCCGGGCACGTTCTTCAGCGCGTCTTTTTCGCTGCGGTCGATCGTGAAATGGTAGTCGCCGCACTGGCAGGTATCAACGAACTCAATGTCGACGTTTTCGCCGATGCCCTCGAGATAACGGTAGTGCCACACCTCGAATGGAAACGTCGACGTCTCTCCGCCGCCTTCTTCCATGGGGCGCTCATAAAGCCCGCCCGAAGGGTGAGAGTCAATAGAGTCAGGCTGTCCCCACATAATGTAGATGCGCCCGCGGTCGGTCTTCCATCCCGGCTTGCCCGCTGGGTAATGGTCATTGGCGTACTGGATACGACGGTAGTGCTCTTCGCGAAATTCATTCTCAGGGGAATCGGGATTCGGGTTGCGCCTCTGCCAGAAGTTCTCAATGAACGCTTCCCGTTCCTCATCGTTTGCCAGGCTCATGAATGCCTTGCGTTCATCATCGCTGATGATGTACGGAACTTCCTCGTTCAACCACGTTTTATAGGGACCCTTCAACTCCTGCCGAAGTTCATGCTGGGCCTTGAAACGTTCCTTATCGTTGAGTTGCCGATTGAGCGGATCGGCCGTCTGGCCCGGAGCGCCTGCCGGCGTTGCCGATTGAGAATCGGCGCCCGGAGATGCGCTGCTCTGCTGCGCCCGAAGCGCGTTCACTGGTACCCAGACGAGGCCCATACCAACTGCTGTGACAAGAAGACGGCGGCTAAGGAACATCATTGCCTTTAAGACTCCTGCAATCTCTTCATTTTACGGCTACTTTTGCCGTCGGGCAAGGTTCCGGGCAGGGTCGTTCACTGGTTGGACGCCAAAGAGGCATCAATGTCAACATTTAGGGGTAAACCCGGTTTAGATTCGGGTTCCTTTTTCACCCCACCTGGCTCCCTTGGAGAGCCTCCCGCCGTCAAACCAGCTGGCTCGACTCCCTTGAACGCCTGCCTCGCAGCCAGAGATCCTCGCTCGCGAAAGAAAACCGGCATGCGCGGTCGCCTGCCGGATTGCGCAGGAGCTCGCGATTGCGAGCCACGGGAACCTTCCGTCGTTCTCTCGCGTACACTTGTATGTAGAAAAAAAACAGGGATTTCATACGCTCATGAAGAAAATCCTTCTTATCGCTCTAGCTGTGCTCGTCGCTGCCGGGCTCGTCATTTTCATGGTGGTCAGGCAGCAGTCCGGCTACACCAAGGTCTACACCGCTACCCTCACGCGCGAGGATCTCTCCACGATCATCAGCGGCACTGGACAAATTAAGCCCAAAAACTACGTCAATGTCGGCGCCAACGCAATGGGCCGCATCACCCACCTCTACGTGGCCGAAGGCGACAGGGTCCACAAGGGAGAGATGGTCGCCACCATCGAGAACGTGCAGCAGGAAGCCAACGTCAACGGCCAGGAGGCCGCGATCGCCTCTGCGCAAACCGACATTGCAGCTTACGTTGCCGCGGAAAAAACGGCCCAGGCGAATGTCCAGCACGCGCAGGCGGACCTGGAACAGAAAAAGCTCGATTGGGATCGCGCCCAGGCCCTCTTTAAAGACGGCATCGACTCCAAGCAGCAATACGACGCCGCCAAGGCTGCCTACGATCTTGATGTCGCCGACATTGCGCAGGCCGAAGCTCAGCTCAACCAGGCCAAGGCCAACACGGACTCGGCTCGCGGTCGCCTGCACACCCAGGAAGCCGATCTAAAGGTGAATCAGGACCTCTACAACCGCACCATCGCCGTCGCGCCCTTTGACGGCATCGTCACCAACGAGCCCCCTCGCGAAGGTGAGATGGTTGTCACCGGCATCCAGAACACCGAGGGCTCCACGCTCATGACCATTGCCGACATGAGCGTCGTCACCGCCGACGTCAAAGTCGATGAAACCGACATCGTGAATGTTCAACTCGGTCAGGTTGCTGAAGTCACGGTCGATGCGTTGCCCAACAAAGTCTTCAAGGGCCACGTCACCGAAGTCGGCGACCAGGCGTTGCTCCGCTCCACCGGTGTCGCGACATCGCAATCCACTACGGGTACCGAGGAGGCCAAGGACTTCAGAGTTGTCGTTACTCTCGATGGGACTTCCGACGATCTTCGTCCCGGACTCAGTTGCACCGCTAAGATCACCACCGCGCATAAGCCCGATGTGCTTGCCCTCCCCATCCAGGCGCTCACCATGCACGATCCGGCCACCGACAACACCAAACCCGGCTCCGTGCAGGCGGCCTCCAACGCACCCAAGTCCAACCCCGTCCAGGGAGTCTTCGTCGCCCAGAAAGATGACCATGGCAGGCTGCGCGCCAAGTTTGTTCCCGTCACCACGGGCATCACCGGAGCCACCGACATTGAAGTTCTCTCCGGCCTGAACAAAGGTGAAGAAATTGTCACCGGCCCTTACAAGATTCTGCGCGACCTCAAGGGAGGCGCGTTGCTCAAGCGCGACAAGTCCGCGCCGTTGACGACCAGCGACAATTCAAGCGGCTCAAGTTCGAATTGACGCACGAGCAACCCGAAATTGAATGACCGAAGAGCGTGAGGTTCAGATGGCTTTGAACGGCATCAGCATCGAAGAACTACCCGAGAAAAAGGTCCTGAACGCGAACGACGTCATCGTCGTCGAGGATCTTTGGCGCACATACGACATGGGCTCTGAGCAACAGGTTCAGGCCTTGCGCGGCGTCTCCCTCCGCATCCGTCGCAACGAGTATGTGGCCATCATGGGCCCCTCCGGCTCAGGCAAGTCGACGCTCATGAATTTGATCGGATGCCTCGATACGCCTTCCAAGGGTCAATACTGGCTCAACGGCCAGCTCGTGAGCGATCTCGATGATGACCAGCTCGCGCGCATTCGCAACAAGGAGATCGGATTCGTCTTCCAGACATTCAATCTCCTCGCACGCGCCTCTTCGCTGCATAACGTCGAGCTGCCCCTCATCTACAACGGCACCCCGGCCGCTGAGCGCATAGCGCGCGCCAAGCAGACCCTTGCCGATGTGGGCCTTGAATCGCGCATGATGCACAAACCGAACGAGCTCTCCGGCGGTCAGCGCCAGCGCGTCGCCATCGCCCGCGCACTGGTCAACAACCCCTCCATCATCCTTGCCGACGAGCCCACGGGCAACCTCGATTCCAAGACGGGCATCGAAATTATGTCCCTGTTCGATCAGCTCCATGCCAAGGGCAACACTATCGTCCTCGTCACCCACGAGGCCGACATCGCTCAGTATGCGCACCGGGTTGTACATATTCGCGACGGACAGATTTTCTCCGACGAGCCATCTTCGCGCGCCCGCTAATCGTCGAGGCACGAAAAAATCCTTCCGCTCTGTCGACAAATCGATTTGCCTAACTTTTCCACAACGATCCGCGCAATCTTCTTTCAAACTTCACCAAACTTCCTTGACATGGATCGGGAATAGGTCCAAGATTTCCACAGAGATTGAGGGAAGAGACGCAGGCGGTCAGGGTGGCCGTTCAGCGCACAGCAGATTTCATCCTGACCTTCCTTCTGTCCCCTTCCTGATCGGCGTTTTCTCCCGCCGTCAACGAGCGCGCTGGTCGCAGCGCCTGGGTAACAAGTTCTCCTCGGGTCTGTTCGCCGATCAAAATAATCGCGGAATCGCCTTGGTGCATCTTTTTGCATCCGCTGGTTCTGCATCGTTCAACGCGTTTTTCCGCCTTCATGGGATTTTTGCCAGTTCACGCTCTATCATGCGGTTTCTTTCGGAAACCCGCCGCGCGGGTTTTCATTTGAAATCGAACTCAAGGGATTTTCAACCGGCCGGAGGAGTTCGATGGTAGTCACTTCGCAATGCAATGGCCGCCGTGTAACTGGGCTTTATGTCGGCCCCGGCAACGTGCGGCGCTATTTTTCCAGGCGCGTAACCCAGATCGAACTCCGGCTCGACCACCTGCTCATCGAGTGCGGCCTCTCCCCGGGTTTTTGGCGCGACAAACCGGAGATTCACGATCCCCGTTTATGCCTCTGGCTGGAATCAAAGCAGCGCACCGCTGGAAGCGCGCCGGTTCCGCTCGCCATGATCCCTTCCGGAAATAATTCGTTCGTTCTCGGCCCCGCGAACAACGAATCCACTGATCCATCGCTGTACGAGATGGGAGATGCTGATGACAACGGTCACGATGTCGACTGATTTTGAATCGCGCGCTGCCGATGCGCTGAGAGATTTGCTCGCGCGCTTTTCCGCCATCAAGCTTGTTGAGCTCAAGCATGAATCGCAGTCCGGAAAAAGCGCCGCGCTTCTCGCGCGCGTCAGCATCTACGGTCACAGCCACACGCTGGCTTGCGACCTCAATTCGAGCGGCGAGCCTGCCCGTCTGCGCGCGGCTTTCCGCGTACCTCGGGCAGTTGCTGCGCCTCATCCTGCCGATGCCGTCCCCGTCCTCATCGCTCCTTATCTCTCGCCGGAAGCGCAGGCGCTCTGCAAAGAACGTCAAATCGGTTTTCTCGATTTCGAAGGCAATGCCCGCCTGACCATCGGCGATTTTTTTATCGTCATGCGCTCCATGCCGCGCGCTGCAGCCGCTCGAGTCTCCGCGGTCCAGCCGGATCTGCCCGCCCTCGTTGCCGTCGATCCCCTTTTCCCCAACGTGTTGCCAAAAGTCCCGGGAAAGCAACCATCGCTGGTGCTCTCCGCCTGACACGTCGCCCGCTCGCCCACGATCTGTCATCCCGAGGTCGCCGTGGCGACCGAAGGATCTGCGGTTGCTTTTCGCGATCTTCATCCGCCAAAAAAATTGGGGTGCCCGATCCTAGCTTCGCTAGGGTGGGATCGCAAGGACCCCGGTCCCGCGCTCTTTTGAGCTCCCGTGGGAGCGACAGATGTTAGCCCAGGATGGAGCGCGCTGTGGCGCGCGGAATCCTGGGAAAGTTCCCACCAACAACCTCAGCCCCGTAGGGGCGACAGAAACCTCGCTGAAAAACCCAGGCCGCTCCCCCTCGATCCGTCATCCTGAGCGAAGTTCGCCTGCCGCGCCGTCCTCTCGTATCATCAATCTCAGCGAGAGAACTTGAATGACAACCCCTCGAATCTCCCAGGGAGTCGTGCACAACCTGCCGGCTGACCTTCGAAAAGCGCTCGCGTCCAACCCCAGGGCGCTCGCGGCCTGGGAAGACATCACGCCCCTTGCGCGCAACGAGTGGATCTGCTGGACCATCTCGGTCAAGAAACCGGAGACACGGCGCCAGCACGTCGAAAGGGTATGCTCCGAGCTGATTGAAGGCATGCGCCGTCCCTGCTGCTGGCCCGGTTGTCCTCATCGATAAGGTCGAATCACCGCCCCGGTAGGAATATGTTTTTGGCCGAGCACAGGCGTCTGCTAGACTTTTGAGGAAATTTTAGTGAGGTGATCGATGCGTCTCAGGTATGTTTGCACGGCTTTGATTCTGGGCGGCTCTATGCTGGCAGGCTCTGCGCAAACGGCTTCAACAAGTGCAACGGCGGCCGTCGGCGCCCAAATGTCACCCGTGCAGGCGCAGGAGGAGTTGTTGAAACTCTTCGAGCAGGAGTTTATGGGAGTCGCGCAGGCAATGCCCGCGGACAAATACGGCTTTGCCCCCAATGCGGCAATCTTTGCCGCCTCGCAGGGCGCGAAGTTTGACGGGGTTCGCACGTTCGCGCAGGAAATATCGCATGTCTCAACGGCGAACTACTACTTCGCTTCCAAGATTCTCGGCGAGAAGATGCCGGTTGACCCGAAAAGCATCGACAGTCTGACGACGAAGGACGAGCTCCTGAAGGCTGCTGCGGATTCATTCGCCTATGCGCACAAGGCGCTCGCGACCATCACTCCCGAAAACGCCTACGCCACGATCGACGGTGTCGACGGTCTGCATACGCGGTCGGTCATCGCATCCTTCATCTCTGCTCACGGATATGACCACTACGGGCAGATGGTCGAGTATCTGCGCATGAACGGCATTGTGCCTCCAGGTTCGAAATAAACCCCTGCTCGATCGAGCTGATGCCTCCATTCCAGGTTTCGCAGCACACCTCACGATGTACCACGCAAGGATCTGCTCTTACTTCTCGGCGATCTTCATTCGCCACGAACAACGGGGTGCCCCACCCTCGCGGCGCCGTTTCGCTCCCTCGCGGCGAGGAATCTCTGGGACCTTGCCATGACATTGCGGAGCGCGGGGTGGAGTTGCGCGATGATTCGCGCGGCGTCTCTTCAGATCCTCAGTTAAGACGCTATTCTCGCTGGCTGGTCTTTCGAAGCATATGCAAAAGCTGCGACACGCATCCTTCTGCAAATTCTTCGTTCGAAATAAAAGGGGATTGCCGAATCGTTTTTCCGTGCACAACCCAACCGATTTCGAGCGCGTCCGAAAGAGTCGGCTGATATATTTTTCGGTCAAGCTCCTTCGGCGGAAAATACGCTCCGCCCGGGAACTGTCCAGGCAGATAAAGATGCCCGCGCAACTCGACGGAGTTGAGCTGTGCGCGATCTAAAGAGTTTATGAAGGGCTGTTCCCAATTCACAACGATTCCAAGATACGGTGTCTTAAGGACACAAGCCTGCGTTCTCCCCTGAGGAACTATTTGAAAGCCGCACTCGATATCCAAGTTGTGCTCTGCTTCGACTTCATTACATTTGGCGCAGATGAGGTCGAACAAGGCTTTTACGTTTTCATTGACTTTCTCTAGGCCGTCCTCATAGCCAAGAGCGGACAACCGGTATGAATACTCTTGCTCTCTTTTATGAATGGCAGCGACATCGAGCGCAGAGGGAACCCGCCTCGCCTCTTCCGCTTGATATTCCTTGCTACTGAAGATTGTCCTTATGGCCGACTCGAATGCATCCGTGAGCGCTTTTCGAGCCTTCTTCTTCTGGTCCTCGGAAGCGGATTCAGCCAGCGAATATCGAATAGGAAATCTCACATGCGCCAGATTGAAAGGCAGCGATTGATTCGACGCTTGGCCATACGCTTCGTTCATCACCGCAAAGATCCGCGTCGAGCCGGGTGTCTTTAGCGCATAACCGTATTCGATCAACACATTCGGATTGGGGATCGGCCTCCCGTCTTCGCGCCGGCCGACGAATGTAAGATCGGACACCACAACTCTGGCGGCCTCGATCTTCAACAGAATCGTTTCGAAAATGGCGGGAGATCCCGGTACGTTCTTCGTGTCTTTGTCGAGTTCCAAACCCTCCCGAATGGAGGCATCAATTTCCACATCAGCTCGGAGCCGATCGATAGCTGACTGGAGAGCCCGCTCGATGAGATTGCGACAAACCGACCCCGGCCTGTCGCTCTGCCAGGAATAGAAGATGGTGCTCATAATTGAAGGATATCAACCACGAAGAGACCGCGGCGAGGTCGAGATCGTCGCTGTCGTTCTTCTACAAGGGCCGACTCCCAGCTGGCTGGCGCTATCCCTCGATCGCGCCTCCAGTCTGAGAGGGCCCTGAATTCGCGCGGCGAAGCTCCGGTCGATTCGCTACCGCGCCTTCAGCCCAAACTCGAGGGCCGCTGACGTATCCCATGCGTGTAGTCGTATTCGTCACGGTCTAAGAACCGTTCCCACGGATACGGAACGCGCCCTAACTGAACACGCATTACGTTCCAAGCATTGAACGTCTCAATGTAGTGATATTGAAAGGGCTTATCTGTCAAGCCGGCCATCGATCGCAAACAGTCAAACTGGATGCAATCGTCGAAGTCTTTTCCTAAATGTGCATCTTCTTTTTCATCGAGGTAGTTCACTTCAGACAGGACATTTAGCCGCATTTTCTCGCCCGGCTTCACTGGGATAATTCGCAGGGCGTTCTTGTCCAATAATGGCTCGACATCTGGATGCAGGAGAATTCGCAGGCCAGGCACGCCGCAGTGCTCTGTCTCAACAGCCCTAACTACACCCGTACCCAAAAACTGCGACATGTGAAAAGAGACTTGAGCAGAAAAATCAGTGAGGACCCTCAGCATGCGAAACGAGCCACGTGCAAGCCCCATGCGGGTAGGTACTTCGCTCGTAACTAGCTCGAACATTAGCGTTCGCGCGAGATGAACCGCACCCTCGATGCTATCTATACGAAAGAACGCCGAGTCGGAGAAGACTATTGCCGTTCCCGCGCCCATCTCCTGAAGGCGCACGCGAGCTTGGTTGAGACATCGATGAAAATTTATAAACCGGTATCCAAGTAGGCTCTCTGCGGAGGATGGTGAATACAGTTCAACTCCAGTGAAGATCGGGTTGAGTTCATTGAGTTCATCACCCTCCTTTTCGACGAGGGCAGAAAAGCCAAGCATGTCCACAAAAAGAATGAACGTCGTCTCAAACGGTTGAGCCATTGAATTCAGGTAAAAGCAGCCTCAGCTTACCACGGACCTTCCGGCGCGCCCACAGCCCCAATTCGCGCCAACTCGCGCATGAACAATGATTTACGCAGCAAGGACTGCATAAGTCCCGATAAACGCCTTCTCCGCCGCCGATCACGTCCCGCCCATTTCTTGTCAAGCCCCGCCCACCCCTCATTCCAGCTCATCTCCCTCATTCCAAAAGAAATATAATTTTCCCCAAGTTTGCCGATTATTTCTGCCTTTTCGCTACACTTGTCTTAGTTGGGTATTTTCTCCTTCTAAAAGCAGATGGGCGGCTCACCGGGCTGGCGGGGATTACAGCTTGGGTGGCCGCCCATCCCTTTTTCTGGGCGATTTCACCGAAAACCAGTTCAAAAGGCCGGAAAAACCCTCCTAAGTCATTGATTTCAGGGATCTGGCATTCTAACCCCTTTGTTTTCAAGGGGTTACAGGCACAACCGCACATCTTAAGTCCTTCATTCTAAACAGCTCAACCGCAAAATAGGCTCAAAAATGTTTTGGGGCAGAACAGTTTCGCATCTCATCTCGGTCGAAGGAGGGCACCAATGAGCGACTTACATCTGGAAATTGCCACTACTCAACACTCCCAAAAACTCCGCGTGAATCCTAAAACCGTTCCGGGAGGAGCCATGATTCCGATATGTCGCCACATCAAAACGAGTGGAGAACGCTGCAAGTCGCCCGCCATGCGCGACCACTCCTTCTGTTATTTCCACGCTCGCGTCCACTCGCGAACCAGAAGCGCCGATCGCGTCGAGATCTCCTTCTCTGTGCCCGAAGACTTCGCAGCTATCCAGGAATCCATCGCCAAGGTCTTCGACGGCATCGTCAGCGGGCGCATCAGTCCCCAACAATCGTCCCAAATCCTCAGGGGCCTCCACCTCGCCATGCAAACCATCCCGCGCAAGCCCGCTCCGCCTGCCGACTCCGTCCAGGAACTCACGCTCTCGAAGAAAGGCGACGAACTCGCTCCGCCGCTCGAGCTCCCTGCCCTGGAGCTCGAAAGCGGGAGCAGCCAAAAAGCCCTTCCCGCTTGCACCTGCACCGATCCCGCCTGCGCCTCCGGCAATTTTGTAAGAGTGAAAAGTGTCCGCGCGGAAATTCTCGGCAGCATCCAGCAAGGTCAACTGCTCATCGGCGAGGAGAAAGTACTTCGCTGCCTCGACAAACCGCACGAACCCGGCCAACCTGCTAACTTGCTAACAGAAAAGGCCCCATAATGGGGCCTTTTCGCTAACTTGCTAGTTCGCGTCTCTGCTCTTGTAGCGCCGGCGTCCACGCCGGCTGTCGTGCGGGCGTCCTCGCCCGCGCTCGCGGGTGCCCCCGGTCGATCGCATGCGGGAACGGGGGACGGCGCACCGCGCAGAGCCTTAGGGTCGGATCGCACGAACCCCGCCAACCTGCTAACTTGCTGACAGAAAAGGCCCCATAATGGGGCCTTTTCGCTAACTTGCTAGTTCGCGTCTCTGCTCTTGTAGCGCCGGCGTCCACGCCGGCTGTCGTGCGGGCGTCCTCGCCCGCACTTGCCTGTTCCCTGTTCTCTATATCTCTAATATCACCGGCATAATCATCGGCCGCCGTCCGGTGCTCTTCTGGATCAGCCGCTTCAACTCCACGCGCACGCGCTCGTTCACCATGCCGTAGTCGGACTTTTGTTCCGCGCTCAGCCCGTCCAGCGTCTTCAGAACTGTTTCGCGCGCCTGGTCCGTAATATCCGCGCCCCCGAATCCACGCATCAGCACTTCAGGCTCGCGTTCCACCTTGCCGGTCTTTTTGTTGATCGCCATCACGGCCAGCACCACGCCGTCTTCTGACAAGATGCGCCGGTCGCGGATCACCAGATCCTCCACCACGTCGATCGACGATCCGGAGTCGATCAGAATGCGTCCCGCCGTGACCTTGTCTTTTTTGCGCGCGTCGTCCTTGTCGAGTTCCAGCACGTCGCCGTCTTCAATCACGATGGCATGTTCCACCGCGCCCGTCTCCATGGCCAGCTTGGCGTGTTGCCGCAGAAAACGATAGTCGCCGTGAATGGGGATGAAGAACTTGGGCCGCACCAGGTTGATCATCAGCCGCATCTCTTCCTGGCTGCCGTGGCCGCTGACGTGAATCAGCCCGTGCTGCCCGTCGTCGTAAATGACGTTCGCCTCGCGCCGGCTCAGGTGATCGATCACTCTGAAGATCCCGCTCTCGTTGCCGGGAATGATTCTCGAGCTCAGCACCACGGTATCTCCCGCATCGATGTGCGCGTGTTTGTGGTTGTCCACCGCGGCGCGGCTCAATGCGCTCAGCGGCTCGCCCTGCGTGCCGCTGATCAGGATCATCAGCTGCTCCGGCGGAAAGTCGCGAATCTGCCCGGGATTGATCATCAGCCCCGGCGGAATATCGATGTAGCCCAGATCCTGCGCAATCTCCGTGCTCTCAACCATCGACCGGCCCACCACGGCAACCTTGCGTCCATGCTTGCGCGCCAGTTCCATGGCGATGCGGATGCGGTAGATGGACGACGAGAAGCAACTGAAGAAGAGCTTTTTCTTGGTTTGGGTGAGGATCTCGTCAAGACGAGGGATGACCGCGCGCTCGCTGGGCGTGTACCCCGGCCGCTCCACGTTCGTCGAATCCTGAAACAACGCCAGCACGCCTCGCTTGCCGTACTCGGCAAAGGTGTGCAAGTCGAAGGCCTTGTCATCCAGCGGCGCCAGATCGATTTTGAAGTCGCCGGTATGAATAATCACGCCCACTGGCGTTTCGATCGCCAGCGCCACGCAGTCCACCAGCGAATGCGTCACGCGAATGGGCTCGATGGTGAAGGGCCCGATGGTGAACTTCCGCTTCGGCTCAATCTCGATCAGCTCAATTTCATCGAGAAGCTCGTGTTCTTCGAGCTTGTCTTCCACATAGGCCAGCGTGAATTCCGTGGCATACACGGGGACCTTCAGCTCGTTCAGCATCCATGGCAGGCCGCCAATGTGATCCTCGTGCCCGTGTGTCAGCACAATGGCCCGAACGTGCTTCTTGTTTTCAATCAGGTAGGTGATGTCGGGAACTACGATGTCGACGCCCAGCAGCTCTGTTTCGGGAAACATCAGTCCCGCGTCGATCACAATAATGTCGTCTTCCCAGCGCACTGCCAGGCAGTTCATGCCGAACTCGCCCAGCCCGCCCAGGGGAATGATCTGCAGCTTATTTGTTTGCATCTGTCTCTTTGATGCTATCACTGACGGCGTTGCACGAACGGGACAGTGATTCCCCACTGACGACCCTGACCCCGCTGATGTAGATTGTTTCCACTGCGCTTTCACGGCTCAGGAGACAAACTGATGAATGCCACGAGACGAAAATTCATCCAAAGTTCTTTCGCCGGAGCGGTTGCCGCCGGATTTCCAGCCATCGTTCCCAACTCGGTTTTCGGCGCCACTGCTCCGTCCAATCGCATCAATATAGGAGCCATCGGCGTGGGACGCATCTCGCGCGGACACGACATGCCCGGCGTGCTGCAATTCACCGGCGTTCCCGGCCGCGACAATCGCATTGTCGCCGTCTGCGACCTCAGCACGGAACGTGTCGAACTGGGGCGTCAATTCGTGGACGATGCTTATACGAAAAAGCTTGGCAAGCCCTACTCCGGCACAAAGGGCTATTCCGATCACAGAGAATTGCTCGCCAACAAAGAGATCGACGCCGTGATGATCTCAACTCCCGATCATCAACATGCCAGGCTCGCCGTCGCCGCAGTTGCAGCCGGCAAGGACGTTTATCTCCAGAAGCCGGCGTCGCTCACCATCCGCGAAGGGCGCGTCATGGTCGATCACGTCAAGGCCACCACGCAGATTCTCCAGGTGGGATCGCAGCAGCGCTCATGGAAACAGTTTGCGCGCGCCGTGGAACTGGTGCGCAACGGCCGCATCGGCACTGTGCAGCGCGTCGAGATCGGCCTCCCCGGCGATCCCGCCGGCGGCAATCCTCAGCCCATGCCGGTTCCTGAAGGATTCAACTACGATGAGTGGCTCGGCTCAACACCCGAAGTCCCGTATACCGTCGATCGCGTGATGCCGCAAAAAGGCTTCGACCGCCCCGGATGGCTGCGCATGGAACAGTTCGGCGCGGGCATGATCACGGGCTGGGGCGCGCATCATGTCGATACAGCCCACTGGGGTATGGATACCGAGCTCACCGGTCCCGTCGAAATCTGGGGCCACGCCGACTTCCCGGCAGAGGGCCTCTGGAATGTTCACGGCCCATTCAAGACGTACGGCCGCTATGAAAACGGCGTGGTCATGACGATTTCAGGGGAATTTGAAAATGGGATTAAATGGATCGGCGACAAGGGCTGGATCTTTGTCTGCCGCGACACTGGCACCACACCGACCTCAACCCTCGGAACCCCGGCGCCCGCGATCGTTCCACTCCGCGCAAGCGACCCCGCTATTCTCGATTCCGTGACGGGCCCGGCGGAATTCCACGTCTACACTTCCGACGATCAACATGGAAACTGGCTCGACTGCATTCATTCAAGAAAGGCCCCCGTGGCGCCGGCCGAGATTGGACACCGCGCCTGCTCCACTTGCCTTCTGCACTGGATCGCGATGAAGGTGCAGCATCACATCTACTGGGACCCCAGGACGGAGATGATCCAGGGCGACGATATTGCCGCCAGCCTGCTCTCGCGTCATCAGCGGCATCCTTACGAAATCACATAAGCCGCCCCCTGCGCCGGCAACAAAAAGGGCCACACACCGCTTCTTTTGCAGTGTGTGGCCGCTGTTTCTTCTGGATCCTTTAACTATTTGTTACTTGGAGTGCCTCTGCGTTCAGCCCTGAAACCCGATGGTGAAAGAATCTGTCCGGCTCAGGCACATGCCGAATACCGGACTCCATTTATCGAGCTTGGGGCGAGGTACCTCACCGATTTTAGTATGCGTTCTTGCCCATGAATCCGCCCCATATAGTCATGAGGATGATGCGCATATCGAATAACAGGCTCCAGTGATGCAGATAGTAAAGGTCATATCGAATGCGCTTCGGAATCGGAGTGTCTCCTCGCAGACCATTGACCTGCGCCCACCCTGTGATCCCGACATTGAGATGATGGCGCGTCTGATAGAGCGTAATGTTCTTGCGGAATTTCCCAACAAAGTGCGGCCGTTCGGGTCTTGGCCCCACAACGCTCATCTCGCCTTTCAAAACATTCAGGAATTGCGGAAGCTCGTCCAGGCTTGCCTTTCGTAAAAATACGCCGATGGCTGTGCGCCGCGGGTCGCCCTCTCCGGTCCACACGGTGTCGCCCTCCTGCGTTGAAGTCACCCGCATGGTCCGGAACTTGTACATCGTGAAAACTTTGCCATTTCTGCCCACTCGCTGTTGTCTGAAGAGTATGGGCCCGCGCGAAGTCATCAGGATCACAAGAGCGATCACCAGCATCGGAATCGCCAAAACCATCAATACCGCGCTCGAGAAGACCATGTCGAAGATGCGTTTGAAGAGATAGTAGCCAATCGATGGCATCGGGCTGGGATCGAGATCCAGCATCTGCAGGCGGCCCAGTTGGGTTACCCGGTCTCGCACCTTCATTCCATTGCCAGAGTTCACAATGATCCGAATCGGTTTGCCGAGTCCATTCAGCTTTGAGATACAACGGCGAAGGCAGCCGAACTCATCTGTCGGAACCGCAATCAGAATGTTATCGGCGTTCAGGTTTTCAATGGCATCCAGCTGGTCCATTTGAAACACTGAGACGTTGGTCACCTTAACTTCTTCCCCAGGCAACTGGATATGCCCCACAACCACGGAACGGACGAATTCATTGCGCTTGATTCGATTAGCTGCCTGCGCCGCGAACCGGCCCACACCCACGATCAGCACTCGCACCGCGGAACGGCGCCCGCCCACCGTTATCAGCAGAATCCGCACCAGCGTGCGCACCAAGACTGTCAGAAACAATAAGATGACAGCGCTGAGAACAATCAACGCCCGCGGGAAGCGGAGCTGATGGACAAAAAAGAGCGCACTGAGATTTGCGACAAACGTAATTCCGCAGGCAGCAAACGAAGCGCGGACTCCTGTGTTTTCCGCGCTGACCCTGGTTACGCTCGTGACTTCCTGGCGTTCCGCAACAATCGACCAGACCATGGTGGTAAACAGGGCCAGATACACAAACTCGGCCGACGTGAACTCCGGTTTGAGCCCCATCCAATGAACACTGAGAAAGCCCGCCAACAGAAATGAAACAAGCGGAAGCACGAATATTGCTGCACGTAAAACAAGTCCATAGCGCCGAAGCTCTGCAACCATGATTTGCCCCCGGAAGTAACCAAGGAATTCGCAGAGTTGAAACGGCGCCTGCTATCTGTTTCATAGCAGGAACATTTCCGGGAGAATCTTGACCTTAGATTTGCAATCTTGCAGGGTTGGTTTTGTTCGCATTGATAGCTATAGCAAGAATCAGGCGGCTGCCGGCCACTTCTGTGGCATTCACTCCACAGGAGTGTCTTTCACGCTTGATTCCCTTTGGCTCTTATAATTCCGGCGAGAACACCGAAGAGTTGCGAACATGAGCGCGCAGCGAGAACCATCGGTGAAATAGCTCCCACCATTGGATCGCGCGCAGCGCTACGCAGCGTAAACGGAATCGTTGACACAAGAAATAGCCCGAGGACAATTGCTGAAATGGGTACGGCGGGCCGGATGTATAGATCGAGCACCAGGCATGCAAGAGTAGCCGGACCGAAGAGCAGCTGGAGTTTCATCAGTTGCGGTGTGTGGCTATCTTTGACTGCCTTGCTCGGGTTCTTTCGCACCGCGAGGACGCGCCAGAACGCAAATTTGAACTTCTTTTTCAAGTAACGGCCGAACGAATCGGGATGCTGATGATAGACAATAGCCTTTGGCGCGAATCTCATCTGCCAGCCTCTCGCCGACATTCGATACGACAGCTCCACGTCCTCCGCGCATGCTACAGGAAACTGTGTGTCGTATCCGCCCATTTCAACAAACCGCTCGCGCTTGAACGCCGCCGAATACGTATCGATGAAATCGATATTCGAGATGCGGGCCATCATGCGATAGCGATCTTCGTATTCGGCCTGAACGAATCGCGCAATCAGCGGACTCTGCCGCGTTCGGTATGCGCCCTTCACACCAACGACCTCCGGATCCGTGAAAGGCTCCAGCATCGCATCGAGCCACCCCGGCGCAGGCTCGCAATCGTCGTCTGTAAACAGAATCACGTCCGCGCGGGCCTCGCGCGCGCCGTGATTCCGAGCAGCGGCGGGCCCTGCGTTCGCCTGGGAAATCAGGCGTACCCCGCTGAAACGCCCCACCAATTCGGCGATGTTGTCGTTCGAACCATCGTTCACAACGAGAATCTCGGCCTTGCGACCGGCCGTTTGCTGTGAGAGAGACTCGAGACAACGCGCAATCCGTTTCGCGCCGTTGAAGGTGGGAATGATAATCGCTGCGGTGAGGGATTCAGTCGAATGTTCCATTAGCCGTGCTCACCAAATCACCGGGCTCTTCCGAGGACGCATGAAGAGTCTTCAGCTGTCCGGCGCTTGCAATTTGATAGAGGCTGATGTGATCTTGCTTGGTCCGCGGTTCCCGGCTCTCGGCCGCCGCTTGGGCGTTGCCGTGCCGGCTTCCGAAAAGCAGGTATTTCGAGAGCGTGGCAAAGCCTTTAAGATTGCGTTGCAGCTCCCGGCGATCCTTCAGAGATTGCACGAGCTTGTACGTCAGATACGAGGGGCTCAAGTAGAATCTTCGCCGCGCGCGGTCGCAGAAACTCACAAGCTCGTCATGAGTGATGTGCGGAAGCGTCACCACGCTGTTATGGAGCCCCTCTTTGGTAAGCCATGCGCCCCAATCTTCGTTCTGAATATACCCACGCTTCTTGGCGTCACGATACGCCGCAGTTCCCGGATAGACCATGATCGGGAAAAACTGTGCTGTGTCAGGCCGCAGTCTTTTCGCGAACATCAGCGTTTTTTCCATGCTCGCCGGCGTTTCATTCAGATTGCCCACCATGAAGCATCCGTGCACCATGATTCCCGACTCGCGGCAACGGCGCACAAATCGCAACGCCTCATCGTGATACTTGGCGTCACGCCGGTCGTCGTTGTTCTTGTGCATTCCGTGAATCACTTCTACGTCTCCACTTTCAAACCCCACGCAGAACAGCCGCGCGCCCGCCGCATGAAGAGTCGTCAGTAGCTCTTTGTCCGCGCCGATATCTGCTCGGCAATTGGCATCGAATGGCAGCCGGTTACCGCGCCGAATCAACTCGCGTGCCAGATCGAGCGTCCGCGGCTTGTTGACAATAAATGTGTCGTCCTCGAGCATCACCGACTTGATCTCCGGCATCTCGCGCGTCACAAACTCGAACTCGTCAGCCACATTCGAAATTGACCTGTAGCGCATCGTGTGCCCGCTGAAAGTCTGCGGATAAACGCAAAACGCGCAGTGATAGGGACAACCGCGGCTGGTGTCGAAGACAGCCAGGGGCCACAGCGAATGCCCGTAAAAATAATTCCGTGCACTGAGGAAGCGCTTGTACACTTCGGTCACGAACGGCAATTCATCGAGATTTGCAATCGGCTTCCGTTCGCCGTTTGTCAGGAGCTCGCCGCTCGCGGCGCTGCGATAAACCAGTCCGTCGACGCTCGATAAGTCCGCACCGCAGGCTTTAGCCTCAAGCCAGTCGCGCACCGTATATTCGTACTCGCGCATCGCTACGGCTTCTAGCTTTTGCGACATAGCAAGAGTTTCTTTCGGCAACGTGGAGACATGCCGACCCACCAGGAGCACGCGCAACCCCTTTCTCGCGGCGATTAAAGCTTCAACAACCTTTACATCGTTCACGATGCTCGGCGTGGACGTATCGCACACCACGGCCTCGATGTTTTTCGCTTCCATCCGATCGATGACCGCCTGCACCGAATAGCCATCCGCCGGCGCATCCACCAGGTCCACGTCATGGCCGTTTCGGATGGCCACCCCTGCCGCCGTCGCCAGCCACTTCGGGTAATACAGCGTTCCGCTCTTGGTCACAGCAGGACTGCGCTGCTCCCGCGAAAATCGCGGATGAAACGGCGGATTCAAAAACAATACGCGCATCCTGAACTCCTATGGATTGTCGAGTGGTGGAACGTTCGATGTTGCCAATGGGGAGGATTGATCGAAGTTTTTATTGTGAGTAGCGCTCTCGACTTTTGAGAGACATTCCTCCAATACTTCCCAGGTTTCGCGAGCGCATGTTCGCCAACTGAATCGTGCCAGCTGGAGATCCATCGCCGCTTCTGAATTCCGCTGCTCGCGAGCAGACCCAATGGCCGCAATGATTTGCTTCGCGATGTCTTCAGGATCGTTCGGATTACAAAGCTGCGCCAAGCCCCCGAAAACCTCCGGCATCGACGCACGATCGGAAACCACCACTGGGCATCCCAGTGAAAGCGCCTCCAGCGGCGGGAGCCCGAATCCCTCATATAGGGAAGGAAAGACAAAACACGCTGCATTTTCGTACAGCGCTCGGAGCTCGGCGTCAGTCACGGACCCAAGCTCCTTCACGGCAGATGTTTTTGCGGCCGCGGAGCGAAAGACGCGATCGTCGTGATTGCCCGCCACAGCGACGTCATAGCCGAGGTCCCGCAAATGCGGAAGAACCTGCGCCAATATCCGAAAGTTTTTGTTTGGGTTGTTGGACCCTGCGGCAAAAACATATCTGCCCGAAGTCAGCGAGAAGCGCCCCAAAATGGAAGAATCAGCCTCTACAGCATGAGCGTGTTCTCGCCCTTCATATATGATGGCGATCTTGCTGTCGTCGCGGCAGCACCAGCGAAGCAGTTCCTGCTTCGAGAATTCCGAAACTGTCAGGATCTTTATCGCGGAGCGGCACAGTACCCGACCCAGGATCCTGTACCAGATTCGATAGGGCAGCGAGTAGCCATTCGGAGCGCTGAAGACGGCGGCGTCGTGAATGGTGACTACATTTCGGCTGTGCAGCAGCGGCGCGGCGGAACTTGGGGTGAACAGAACGTGCCCGCGGCAATAAAACGGCAGCTCCAACTGTTCCCATGCATGGCCATTAAGAAAGCCGACCCTGCGAATCGGGATGGCACGGTATTGAGGAAGATTCTTCGATCCGGTGGGGACAAGGACCTCTGCATGGATCGAATCCTTCAAGCCGGCGAGAATCGCATCAAGTTCGCGGAGCAATTCCCGCCCGTAGCGCTGAACCCCTGTCAGGGGCCCCGAAAGAAAACGGCCGTTGATATAGAGGTGGCTCATCTCGGGGCTTGAACCCAGCACGGAAGCGGTTGCGATTTCTGTTCTAGACTGCGCCGTCAATCGGATGCTCAGATAGAGCCCCCAAGGCCAAACGTGGCGTCCCACTTGTCGATGGATCTTCAATGGAGCTAAAGGCGGGGTTGAACAGTTTGCGGCAAGCGCCGGATATCCCAAAAACTCCGGCGAGTACGAAGAGGGTCGCCATTCCTGCCGAAAGTGCAATGTCCGTCATTAGAGTCAAAAGGACTGTATACGAGAATGCCCGCATTAGCGAGGGTCTCGGACCTTGCAGCGCCCGCTTGACTTGCATATCGACCTTTCGGACGATTGCCCCGATAAATAGCCCCATTAGCAACACTCCCGTGTAGCCAAAGTTGAGGTAGGATTCACCAAAGTAGCCCGGACGGAGCCCTGGGTGGGTCTCGGGATTGAGCCCGACCATCGTCGTGGTTACCGCGCCGAGCGACCAAGTGTCTCTGAAGCTGGAGAGCGCGCGGGGGACGAAGCCCATCAAACCAGCTAGGTAAGTGCGGCCAAGCCAGAAATGACCATTCCAACCCGAAATCACAAGAGCGAAGTCTCTCAAATCGGAAAACGTATTTCCGTAGAAGACCTTAAAGAGCAGGAGGGCCGATGCCTCTCCGACGGAGGTATTGTCGTAGTACCCCTCTCGAAGTCCCTCGGCAAGCGTGAAAACGAGGATGAGCAGAACACCTGCTCCAAGAAGTTTTGGAAGGCTCACCTTCTCGCGCCGCGATACGAGATAACAAATTGTGGCCATGAAGAAAACCATCACCACGTCAGTCCGCGAACCGAAGAAAAAGAGCTCTGCACAAAGAAGAAGCGTGGAAATGAGCTGGGACCTCTCCTTTGTTGCCAGATACCGAGCGAAACAATGCCCTCCGATAATCATCGAGTAATTCGAGATGATCACTGCCACGGGTCTGAGGGATGGATGCTCAAAGGTATATAGCCTAAGGTCGAATCCGAACCCATCTTTCCGGAAATAGACGGAAAGTATCCAGGCTTGAAGAATCATGCATCCGACCGCCTGACTCGTCAGAAGGCGAGGGTAGGACATGAGGAGTTGCGATTGGCGAGGGAGAGCTTCGAGAAAGCCGGAACGTGATGACCTGCCGGTGGGGGGCTCCATACGCTCCCACAACCACCCTCCTGCAAGAATGCCGAGATATCCAACCATTGAAATGACGAATGCTCTTCCAACAAAATCCCGGGCGCCAAACCAAAGATTACCCAAAGTAAAGAAGTTGGAGTCGTCATCGGCGAAAGGGGCAAGCATCTGGCAAGTCAGCACGCAGATCTGGAAGAGCGTAAGGTGCCAGATGTCCACCTTGTAACCGCGCTTATAACCGTTTCGGTAATAGGAAAAAAAGAACAGCGCAATAGCTGTCGCGTCGATAGCATATAGGGTGCTGGTCATTTGCTGGCTCTATAATTCAGCGGCTCTCTCCGTTATCAATATCGGCAGTTAACACTCGACTCGTCTCGGCAGAATCAAAAACGTCGCCAATGAAGCCAACTAGCATCACGCTGCAACCCTGGCCTACACGGCAGTCTCAATTGACCGTTGATGCAGAATCGCAAATCCCATGGTCATGATCACTTCTCGCGTCACCACGGCAATCGCGATCCCGGTTGCAGCCCACGCGTATCCGAGGCTGAAATCGAGCCCTGCGGCGATCACCAGCGTGGCAACGTAAAAGCCAAGGTAGACTCGCGGACGATTGAGCGCGAAAGCCTGGTTCACGTAAAGGGAATTCCAAAGGATAAAGGGCGTGGCCAGCAGCACAATGCTCATCAGACGGCCGGACGCGGCATACGATGGGCCGAACAGCCAACGCAGCACGACGGGGCCGACGCAAATTCCAATCAACGTGCACGGTATTCCAACCTTGGCAATAAGGACCGCCCATCGCCGCACATAACGGCTCAGAGATAGGCGATTTGCGCTTAACCGGTTCATCTCAGGAAGCAAAACGGTGCCGAAGAGCCAGGAGACCGGATAGACAACCAGGATCGCCGTCTGCGCCGCGGCAAACCGTCCCACCATTGCCGTAGTCGCGATCAGCGAGAGCACAATGACGTCGAGACGCAGAATTCCATTAGCAACGTTGAAGGTCATCCCCACGCTGGTGAAGCCACGAAGCAATGCATAGCAGGCCTTGAGCGAGACCCTTGCCGGACGAAGGCCGGAACGCCACAACACCGCAAGTTCTAGAAGAAACTCAAGCGTCTGCCCGGCGATAAAGATCACCAGGACAGGCATGATCCCAGATGTACGCAGGTAGGCATAAAGCATGGCTGCGCACAGGAACGTGAAGTGTGCTCCTTGAATGGGACCAATGACAGTCATGCGATCGAGCGCCTTCAGCATCGCGATCTGAAGTTGGCAATAGGACTGGCCGACTACCCGGACCATGGTCAGGCACGAAATCATCCATGCGAGCGGGGAAAGACGAATCAAGGCAGCTATACCCGCCATCAGGGCCAGCATGGGCAACACAAGGACGGTCTTGGTTGCGTAAAGATCGCATCCAACTTCGCTCAACCGCTCAGTCGAACCACCGATCTTCTTGACCGCCGCCACCTGAAGGCCATTGTCCGTAATCATTGTGGCTACGGTTGTATACGCGAGGGCCGCGGCATAGCATCCGAATGCCTCGACGCCGCCGTGCCGCGCGATGATGACCGTTGCCCCAAGATTCGCCACGCGCAGCAGGGCCTCGCCACCCACGACGTGCGCGAGATTTGCAAAAGTACGCCTTGAATCTGTGGGCGTAAACTCGGCTTGAAGTGGATCACTCAGAACTGTGGCCATGTTTATACGCTTCTATGTCGCAAGAGGTGGACAACAGCAAGGCCGCGGTGTTCGTGGATTTCAACGATCAGCTTCCGCCAGGGCGTCTCAGGATCGAGTCTTTCCCAAGTCCGTTTTAAGGAGAACCAAAGCAGGCATACTCCAATGGCGGCGAAGGTTCCAAGCAGAACAATCACTGCTCGGGGCGGCCAGGATTTCTTTTCAGCAATCACCGGCGCATCCAGGACCTTGATGCTCGGAATCTCTTTGGCTTCCTCCACCTTGGCGACCTCATATTCCTGGCTGAGAGTTTCATAGACGGCTTCCAGGATTCGCGTCCGGCGATACAAGTCCGAATAAGTGTCACCCAAGAGCGGCAATTCGGTGAGCGAAGGAGACAAATCGTCGGCCCCGGGTGGCGAAGCTGCGCTGCCTGCGGAAGTCTGAGCCCCAATAAAACTGTTCAAATGCGCCCGAAGGTCGCCGACGCGCGCCTCAACGCTGCGCACGCGCGGGTTATCGGGCGTGTAGAGTTGCTGCAAACCGCGAAGTTCGGCTTCGGCGGCGATCAGCTGTCCCTGTAGAGTGGCTCCCGCCTCCAGCATCGCGCGACCCTGCGTCTGCAAATCGAGGGTGCGGTTCTTGCTTGAGAACTGGCTAAGTTGCGCCGAGGACTGATCCAGCTCACCTTTCACTTCGTTCAGGCGTCCCTCAAGAAATACTCTCTCGCGATGGGCGGAAGATGTCGTTAAATCCGCGGCCCGGCGATTGAGCGCGTCTACATAGGCCTGCGCGATGTCTTTTGCGCGCACACTGTCGCTATCGATCACTGCGATGGTGATGATGCCGCTCTTGCGATCTTCAGAAATGTCGCTCCTTTTCTCCAGAATTTCTCGTGTGTCGATGTAGCGCTTCCGCCAATAAACCTTGCGCAGATCAAACTTGTTGATAATCTCATCTTCCACGCTGCGACTGCGCAGGATTCCCATGACAACGGCAGTAGAGTTATTCACGTTGAGCATGCTGCCGGCCAATGCGCCGATCGTTCCGCCGGCCTTCGAACTAAGAGCGCCCAGCATTGCCGCGGTGCTGTTGTTTTGGTCGGGGGGCATCAGCGAGACGGTGGATTGATAACGAACCGGAAGGAGAAATGCAATCAACAGTGAGAGCACCGCTCCCACGGCAGCAGCTCTCGACATGTCAGATCGCCGCTCCCACGCCAGCCGGGCGAGGGCGCTGGCCGCCGATTCAGATCTCACCGTGCCCGGGTCGGTCACCGGCTGGCCCACAAATTCGTCAATGGGTTGATTCACAAGTACAGACATCTCATCTCTCAACGTCTGGGAAGCAATATTTTCGATTTGCGGCCTGTTCTTTCCATTCGTCCGTGCGGCTGGATGTAGTTGATCCTGGGAGATCGCTCTGATACTCGGCGCTAAAAGGCCCCCGCCACGGCTCCAGTGAGGGCTACCGACGACATGATCTGCGCAGTCCCGATCAGGTTGCGCCAGATCTGCGAGCCCCCCATCACTTTCTCGGGCACCACAATTGAGTCGCCGGGATGCAGTCGAAGATCGAGAACGCTGTTTCCGAATAGGATGCTTCCCTGCGCGCCCACAACCGACCCATCCGCATGGACGATAAAAATGTTTCCTTTGTCGCCGTCGCGGGTTACGCCTCCGGCCTGACGCAGGTACCACCTGGCATCTTTGCCGGGCCGGAAGGTGATGCCCGTCGCGTTGTACACCTGCCCGCTAACAAGCACGAAGTCGGGACGCTTGGGGATGCTCAACCTGTCCCCGGAGCGCATCACTACATCCGCCGAAGTCTTTTCCCATTCGCTCAATTCCGGCGAGATCTCGATCACCAGCCGGCCGGATGAAGCGTGACTACGCAGGCTTGCTAACACCTGCTGTTGTTGCTGCTGCATCGTTTGCAACAGGTTTTGCTGATCCTGCGGTGTCGAAAGCCCGGCCGTCACCGTCGGCATAGTGGTCTCAATGCGGCGAATCATCTCCTGCCGGTTGTTTTCCTCCATTTGCCGCACCGCTACCCGCTCCAGAACCGCACCTGCTGGATAGGCATCGTCGCGGAACCCGCCGGCGCGCTCCAGTACTGAACTCAGGCGCTCGCCTTCTTCGAGCCCGTAGGTTCCAGGAAACCTCACCTCTCCGTCGATCGTGACCGACGCTCCAATATCCTGCCATCCAGTCATCTGGCGGATGCCGACAACGTCGCCTGGCTGCAGAGCGGTGTCGGCGCTTTTATCGCCATCGAGCGCCTTGGCGATATCGACAACGCTGTGCTTCGCCAGAACCTTTTCATCGTTTTCGATCACATAGCTGCTCAGGTCGGCTTCCTTGCGATAGGCGTTGCGCCTGAAACCGCCGGCCATGCGCACCAGCCCGGAAACGGTCATCCCTTCCGACATGGGGTATTCGCCGGGGCGGAGCACTTCACCATGGATCGATACCTTCGGTGGATCGATTTCGTATCGCCCGTACACGCGCACCACATCGAATGGCTGAAGCGCTACAGGATCATTGCCTATCAATAATGCGGAGAGATCGAAGCTGATGACTTCGGGCCGCAGATCCGGCGGCTCAAGCCGGATCACCTCAGCGTAGCTGGCCGGCTCGGGCATCACGTCCTTATACGAGCGGAGCAGGTCATTCACCGTCATGCCCTGATGCCACGCGTGGGGTCCGGGCCTGAAGACATGGCCGTCGAGGTACACCACTTCGTTGTCATAAGGAAGGATCGGTGCGACGGTTACGTTGTCGCCGTCCTGCACGTGGAATGCTGTCATCTCCGCGACGCTTCCCTCGGCGCCGTCAGGAACACGCACGCTCAGTGTGGTGCGCCTATCGTGAGCTTCAACCCGCTCCACGCGAATCTCCTCGAGGCTCGCCGACACAAGCAGCCCACCGGCAAGCGTCAGAATCTCATTGAGATTCTGCTCACCTTTGAGCTCGTAAATCGCCGGCCGGCGCACCATCCCTGTCACCGTAACCTGCGATCCCACGGGAGGAACAAGAATCGTGTCCCCCGGCAGCAGGCGTTCCAGGTCCGATCGCACGCCGTGCAACAGAAGATCGTATAAGTCGATTTCGCGTATAAGTTGTTGGCCGCGGTAATGCTTCAATGTGCGCAGCGATCCACGGCCGGTGGGCCCTCCAGCGGCATAGAGCGCGTTCAAGGCCGTCGACAACGAGCTCACGTCGTAAGCGCCCGGCCGCTGCACGTCGCCCACAACGTAGACCCTCACCGTCCGCACTTTGCCCAGCGACAACTCCACATGCTCATTTTGAAATTGCGTTCCCAGCGCCGATTGAATGGCGCTTTGCGCCTGGTTCATCGTCAGCCCGTTCACAGTCACCGTGCCGGCCTCCGGAAGGGCCACCTGGCCCTGGCGGTCGATCACCCGCTCCAGCCGGCTGGATTCGACGCCCCACATGTTCACCACCACGCTGTCCCCGGGACCAAGAACATAGTCCGGGCCCGCTGGAAGATCCATTGGAAGCTGGTTCGCATTCCCAGTACCAAACCGAAAAGTTTCACTTCCGAATCGGCGCGGCTTGCCGCTTGCCGGAACCACCTGGGAGTAGAGCTCAATTAACGATGGCAGGCTTGGATAAGGTATCGGCTGCCGCTTGAGCACTTCGCTCGGCTGCTCTTCGGGCTGCATCGGAAATCTCGAATTCGCCGCCTCCTGCAAAGTCTGCGGTCTCGCCCGTCTTCCAGGCAAAGTCTCTCCGCGAAGCGACCCCGCCGGACCCGCCTCTTGCCGATTTGTAGAGTAGCCCTGCTCCGAGAGCTCTGCGGTCACTCCACTGCGAAAGTTCGCGTCCTGACGGATGCAGTTGTAAACTCCGTCGTCCGGGATAATCGATGGATCGACCCCAAACCCCTCCGCTAGAGCCGTCCTGACTTCTGACAGAACGTCGGGATTCTGTTGAAGAATCGAGATGATTTCATTGGCAGACATCGCAGTCTGCATTTGATCGGACGTTTGTCCCGTATTCTGCTGATCCGTCGTATCCGCACTGCTTTGCAGCTCGTATTCGCCCGTTTGCTCCGAGGCGTTTGCTTTCGCTTGCTGCGCGTATCCGCCATCAGAGGCTTCCATCTGGGAAAGAGTCGATTGCGGCAACGCCATTCCCGCCGCTCGGATTGACGAGCCGGGAACAGGACCCGATCCGCCTAAATAGCAGGCCTGAGCAGCCCCCTCGAATCCGTTCTGTTGATCGGAGGTCTGTATCGGTTGATAGGGCTGTTGCGAAACCGTTTGCGCGAGTGCGCACCTGCCGGCCAGCGCGCAGAGGGTTACACCAATCAAAAGATGCAGGAGATGCATCGCGCTGAAGGGGGCACTACGCCATGGGTGATCATTCTGCATTCCGTTTCGTCCAATCTTCATCGCGTCCGTCGCGCGCCTTGAAAATCCGCTGCAACCCAATTCGCTTTCCTGAAGAGTTCCGGCCGTCAATCCCCGTCCTCGATCTCGTCAAGAATGTCCATATCGCCTTCGGTGGTGTCGATCCCGTTCGATCGTTTCCTGGCCTTGAGAAGTCCGATCTCTGTGGTCAGCTGTTCAATCTTGCCCTGCAAACTCTTCACGAGCGCGGAATGTTCATGCACGGTCGAAGTCAATGCGCTCTCTTCATGGGCGCGGTTCAAGAGACTGCAGATTGCGCTGCGTGCGAGATCCGAAATACTCCGCGCTCCGCTGGCAACGCAGTATTTTTCCAAAGCGGAGAACTCCTCACGGGAGAGCCTGATACTAATCGAACGCGCACGAGGCATCAGAACTGTCATAACTGATTTCGATTGACAGGGCTGCGGCCGCTTCTCGTCAATCTGCGGTGGACGCGCACCGCAGTGCAGACCCTCTCGCGGGCAGGCTCCGCCCCTCTTGATCCCACGTGTAAGTTGCAGTCTTGGGAAAAACAGAAAGGTAATGGCATCCCGCGCCGCGGTCTTTAGCCGTGTCGTCCGGACTAGTCGACATCGAAAGCGCACAACTTCGCTTGGAAGCGAATGACGCTTCGTGCGACTTCAATCATCTTGGGGAATTGCCTCGGACTATAGCACTCGACTCATGCAGACGCAAGCAAAAATGTGTGACAATTGAAAAGCATTTGTGAATAATTCCCAAATTAGACGCAACAATATGTGAACGATGTCACGCTTAACTGAATCCACTGTGATCCGAGTCACTAACTATCCAAGCTCCTGAGTTGCGCGATAACTGACTTAGTTATGTGTCCATAACAGTACTCGAGCTCATTCGCGCGATCGAATGCGAAAGATCAATTTGTGTCTGGATAGATTCACTCAAGCGGAAAACTGGAAGCTCTCCAGAACGTCCAATCGAGTCCGAAGTCGACGCGCCGGTTTCGCTGCGTGAATAGGAGCTGAAGCTCGAGAAAAGAACTTAAGGCACCGCTTGGCGCAGAATTGCATCGCATTCCGTTGGAGTTTCGATACCGCTGAACCCGAATCCATTCCACCGATACGCAGCGATCCGGGTTGTCTTCGTCGCAGGATCGGGCATCAGGAAGGAGTCGCCCCGATGAAGCGCGCACAGAACTCCGTCTTTTGATTCGACCGCATCGATCAACGGCCACGCCAGCGCAGAGCCTCGCCACCGCGCAATCAACCCGTGAGGACCAGTTGCGTAGACGTACGGTCGCAAACCAACCTCATCGTCGATAGAGGAACCATGGCGTTCGAGTGAAAGCAGCAGCGGCTCATCCGCCATGGACGTGGTTACTTGCAGCGAAACAAGCGCCTGGCGTCGTGACTGCCAAAGGCGCCTCCCCGCCTGGAAGCCATCGAGAATCGTCCCATCCGTGGGCTGCTCGCGAGACCATGGCTCCGGCCGGATCGTGACTCCATTCACCTCCGCGCCCTTGCCAATCTCCGGAGAACAGCCCGCAATAGCCTGGTCGGCTTTCGCGTTTCTGCCCACCAGCCTGGGATAAGCCGTGGTCTCATCGGTATGCGTGCTGAGCGCGCCGCAGGTCAGGTGATCGGCATGGACGCTGCAGTCGGCAATCATGCCGTCCTTCGTCTCCGCGTACTTCTGGTCGAAGAGATGATTGCCGAGCGAGAAAAAGACGGGCTTGCCCTCGACACATGCGGGAGCCTGGACAACATGAGGATGATGCCCGACAATCAGGTCCGCTCCATGTTCAACAAGCCATCGCGCATCCTGCTGCTGCGCATCGGTTGGCCAATCCTGCAGTTCATTTCCCCAGTGAATAGATACAACGACTAGATTCGCCAACTGACGAGCCAGCCTCAGCTTTTGCGCCAACTCCACGGAGGGAACCTGCTGCACGCGCCCATCGGCGGCTTTGATGGTTGTCACCGCAATGAAACCGACCGTCAGCTCGCCGAAGCGAAAAAACTGCGGCGAGCTCTCGAAGTCGAGCGCGGCCAATCCGCTCCGCCGGAATGTCTCGCGCGTTTCAATTCGGCCCGCCTGCCCAAGGTCGCCGGAGTGGTTGTTCTCCGCGGTCACCATGCTGAATCCAGCCTGCCGCATCATCTCGGTTGCGGCGTCGGGCACAGCAAAACAAAGCTTGTTTTCCGGAGCGCATTTTGCCGGATCGCCCAGCGCGGCCTCGAAATTGCCGCCGACAAAACTCACGCTGTGAAAGAGGTCGGCAAATCCGGCCCACGGACTTGTTCGCCGCTGCTCCATCTCGACCCGCACCAAGCGCGACATCATCACGTCGCCTGTAAAGAGCATGCGAAAATCGCCGGAAACCTGCTGTGCCATAACCGCCGGCACACTCAGAATTGCGGCGGCGATGGTTAGAACGGCGGTTCTGCCGGACATGCCAGGCTCTCCCTCGAGATGAAAGAGCTGACCCACGCTGGATGAGCCTCCGTATCGACCTTGCCGGGAACTGCTTTGTCTGCCGGTGATGGATTCACGGGATCGGCGTCCGGATTGGCAGGCTTTCCGGCCCATGCCTCGTCGGTGAGCGGCTCGGACGAGGGGAACTCGTAGTAGGAATAAACGCTTCCCTTCACAATTTCGCGGCGGCCGAAGTACGGAACCACCTGGTCCCACTCCAGCGGCCGTCCGACTGCCGCTTCGAGGTACGGCACTTCACCGCCCCCGGCAACATCGGCAATCTTCATGATCGGATTCGGAGTAGACAGAGCAAGGTCTGCGCTGGCAAGGCTGTTGTAAACCAGAAAGTCATGCTCAGCCACTGCCCCAACATGCAGAATCTCGTCGTAGTCGCTGTCGACGAGCGGCTGATTCTGCAATTCTTTCTGGGCCATGGCTCCGAAGAGCCGCGTCTTGCTCGCCGTCGCCTGCAGACGGCGGATAATGCCCGCTTGCAATGGCTGAGCTGGCTTGTCGTTCGATGAGTCTCCACCGTCGTTCGAAGATTCCACGATCTCCGATGGGTCCTGCGGCAAATTCCCCGTAAAGTTCGCCGACTTCGCCACCACCTGCTCCATCTGGTCGAACAAAGATGCAATGGCTTCGAAGGTCTTCGGATCTGGCTCCACGTATCCTCTTGGCGGACGCAGGACAATGGCCTCAAAGCCACCCTCGCCGCACTCCGCTGTGCTTCTCTCGTTCACCAGCACAGTTGCGTGGCGCAGCGTAGCCCAGGAACCCAGACCTGTCTGAATTCTTTTCATATTCCAAAGTGCGTCCTGCGCATAGCCCGGAAACGTAGCATCGTCAGCCCACTGCACTGCCAGCGCGCTGATCCACGCATCATATAGATCCGCCTGCGCGGCGCTTTTCGGCTCACGCCCTTCAAGTGCGTCGATCGCGGGACCAAGCGTGGGATACGAAGCAAGGTCACCTTTCAACAGCGAGCGCGCGTAGCTGCTTCCCAACGCCGCCGCAAGATCGAGACCCGAAGGCAAGCCGCGCGATCCTTTGGGTCCGGTGATCTGTTCCGCTGCAGGCCAATCGGAATGGTAAACAGTCGATAGCAGCACCTCATTGTCAAAACCCCACGAGAGAGGAAAAACTTGCGGGCTGGTGACGGCATGAAGCGCAAAGGCGGGCGGTAAGAATGTTCCGCTACTCCAAACCAAAGGTGCCCGACTTGGCGCGATGTAAAAGCTGTATGCCGCAATCCACGTGAGCGCTTTGGCTTTCACGTCGTCGGGCAATGCATTCAACGGGGTTGCGTCGATCGCCGCCGCAGCAGTCGTCAGGTAATGAACAGCCTTGAAGTACTCCTGCATCTCCGGCGTCGCAGTGTAGTATCCGCGCGGCGTCAACTCGGTGAAATCGAACGGCTTGCCGAAAACCGGCGACTGAAATGTCCCCTGCGCCTGTTGAATGTGCGCAGCCTCCGAGTCAGATGTATTCGTCGCACTTTGCGAATCCGCCACCGCGTCAAAGGCGACAGCCCAGGTGGAGTTGGGCGCGCTCGCGTCGAGCGATTGGCGCGCAGCGGCGACAAATGCCCAGAACGCGGGCATCGCCTGTTGGCGCTCCTCCACAATGAATGTTCCTTCATAGGCCGAGGCCACCAGTTCCCAGAAGATGTCGGTGGTCACAAGGTAGGGCCGCGTCGGTGTTGCGCTGTCGTATTGCCCGCAGGCATACGATTCAGTGTCGTAAAGCTCGTACATCTGGCCTTCGTCAGTCGTACGAAGCATGCCGCCGTTCTTTGTATAGCTGTTCCGGTCGGCTGTGTCCTGTGTAAACATCCACGCGTCGATCACATCGGCCAATGGAACTTGAATCGGCACGTAAACCAGCGCCTGCGCGCCCGCTTTCTCCACCAAGCCGATAATCCCTCTGCCGTCGGGCACCGACGAAGGCGTGGATATAAATTGATAGCCCGCGGCCTGCGTCGAGGTTGTGCTGCCGTGGTCACCAATCACGGCTACGCCTGGCACACCGCTTTTCCAATGCAGCAGAGCCGCGCCATTCGGAGTCATCGTCAACGATCCCCCGCACGGGTTTCCAACAATCTTCGATGGCTTATCCCAGTTCTGCCCCGCATAGGCAAGCTGCTCGAAGCACCCCCCGCCGTCTTCCCAGATCAGCAAGTGCCCATCCGGATGAAACGACTCCGGCAGCGCCGATGCAACGAAGTTGGGTGTCGGATCTTCAGTTTCGTCGGGAATCTTTACGTAGGTTGATTGCGGTCCAATCACCTGGTATTCCCGCTGGCCATCTTCCGTGATTGACCGCGTGGAGTACACGCCGCTCGGTAAACGCTCCGCGAAGAAAATCCGGTAACTTTCGATTGCCTGGTTCGTCGTGTCGTCGTAGCCGGTCTCAAACGGACGCGGAGCAACCAGAAGTCGCCGCACATCGGCGGAAGTTTGATAGACCGTGTGTGCGGTCCAGTTTCCTTTCACGTTGTCGACCGCCAGGATCTGGGATTGCTGTCCGGTCTTCCCCTCCACAAAAAAGCGCTGACCCATGGGATGGACCGTGAGAGACGAAGCCGCAAACGTCGCTGGTAAATCGAGCAGCGGAACCGCGCTCGCGTCGCCCGCGTGCCAGCTCACCACGTGGTTGCCGGCTTTGTCGTGGGTCAGGATGACCGCATCAGCGCCAGTCGGCCAGATGTCGAAGTCCACAACGGATGTTCCGGCGGGGAAGCCCAGCTCCGAGCTCGCCGCCGGCGAAGGTGTCACGTTGAGTTCGGGTGTCGTAAACGACGAAGGCGCGGCCGGTGCCTGCGCAAATACGGTAAGAGCCGGAAGGCTCAGAAAGATCGCCAACGCGCGCGAGTGCGCATGGTTCATATGGGCCTCCGGGGGGACTTAGGCAATTCTAGAGCATGCGACGCGCACGAGCGGCAAAAGGACTCGTGACTTCCGCACTCCGCCAGACTCACCTATTTATGTTTGTTTGCTCGGGAGGTCACAATGATCTCTTGCAATCTATTCCACTACGTGGACGACAAAGGTCATCGAACCGTGGCCGGAACCGCAGTATACGGAGCAACGGCCGGCGAAATCGCCGGCCTTGGTCGCAGTGAATGTCCCTTCGGCGGTTTGACCGGCCTTGACCTTTATGTTGACGCCGAGATCGGGAATGTGAAGTCCATGGCTAACGTCCATGCTCTTCAGCACCAGCACGACGGGCTGTCCCACCTTCACGGTAATCTCGCCCGGCTTAAAAACGAACCGCTGCGCTGTAATCTCAATTCGCTGTGGAGTCGGTTCACCCCAGGCCCGTTGCGCCAGGCTCGTGAATCCCGCTGCGCCCAGAAACAGTACGAGCAACATCATCTTTTTCTTCATGCAATCTCCTGGCTCTCCGCGTCTTCACCGCATATCAAAAAGCCCGCTCAAAAGCGGGCCAAATCCTTGAGTTTCTGGTAGCGCTACCGGGAATCGTTTCTCGCCCGTCCCGGATTTCCCATAATTAACGGAAAAACTGCGCCAAGTCAATAGCCTGCAGCTGGAAGGCCGCTTTCCGAAAATGCAGTGTCTTATCATTCACTATTGGAGTTAGCGAGCTTCACAATAGGTTTCTGCAGCACTTGTCCGAGAAGCCGACTATTCGTCCACGTGGATGACCGCGCAGCGAAGTGCGCCCATTAATATTCCTGGCACGTCTTTCGGGACGAATCGCGAAAAGGGCCGACAAGGGCCTCTCGATGGCGCATTGGCCTGTTGACGTCAACTGAAGCTGATGACAATCGAGATCGGCAGACCGTTGCCGACATGCGAGGACTAATTCCGCTCCAGAGGGCGCCACCACGGAGGTCGAAACCCCGCAGAGCTTTGAGCGCTATTTGCGAATGAAGCAGGAGAAAATGGGTCACATTTTCGAACATTTCAGTGCGATCGATCGTCGAGAATTCTCGATCCAGGTTTCTTCGATCGATTGCGCGAAGGTCCCCGCGCGCAAAGGAATGTGGCGCTAGCCAGAGGTCTTTGGAACGCAGCTTAGACTTGCGTTTGCAGACACATACAGGGTCGCTGCCATCCCCGCTGAGCAGCGCAAGGTTCTTGAATGATCGTGCTAGAATCGCTGTCACTGGATGTGCGATGATCGAGGCTCAGGCGCAGTACGGCACCACCCCGGGACTGACCGCGGAGATGATCCGCGCACAGCTTGAACTGCTGGTCCGCGATGAGGCCTTCCGCTCCAGCAAGCGGTCCGTCGCATTCCTCAAGTACGTGGTTGAAATGACTCTGAACGGCGCCGCTGATCAGATCAAGGAACGCACCATCGGCGTCGAGGTCTTCGGCAGAGACCCATCGTACGATACAAACCTCGACCATATTGTGCGGACGGCAGCCACCGAGTTGCGCAAAAGACTGGCATCCTACTACGTTGATGAAAAGCACCGTTCCGAATTGCGCATGGGCCTCGTTCCTGGTTCGTATGTGCCCAGGTTTACGCTCCCCGGGCAAACCCGGCACATCGGTGTAGAAACTGAGATCGAAACCGAACCTCCCGAGCCGTTGTTTGAAACGCACGCCGCACGCATTCATTTTGGGCCGGTTCCTGTCAGTGGACGAAAGAAGCCTGCGGCCATGCGGAAGCGATCTTATATCGGCGCATTCGCTGCGTTCGTTGTTGTCATCGCAGCCTTCTCCGCATATACATGGGTCCATCGAACCAATCCCGAAGACTTGTTCTGGAAACCGGTTTTGGATACGCCGGGCCCCGTGCTGCTCGTGGTGGGCGATCATCCGAATGGGCCGCCGACTTTACCGGATGTGGGTGGAAATGGAAGCCCTGTCACGCCTGTGCCCAGCTCCGACTCTTCGGAGACAGTTCCCTTCGCCGACACTGTAACCATTGCCAAGGTGGTTGGCGCGCTCGAGGCTCGGAACAAGCAGGTCCTCATTCGCAGAGGCAACGAGAGCTCATTTTCCGACCTTCGCAACGGTGCTGTCGTTCTCATCGGCGCATTCAATAACGAGTGGAGTCTGCGTCTCACACGCCAGTTGCGCTTCAGCCTGGCCTTGGACCCAGATCAGCATCTCATCTACATTCGCGATGCAAAAAGCCCTTCTTCGCGCAGTTGGAGTTGGGGCACCAACCAGCCGCGCGATCCCGCTACCGGAGCCAACAGCCCCAAGTTGGAAGATTTCGCCTTAATCTCACGGATCAGAGATTCGGAGACCGGACATGTGGTGGTCGTGATCGGAGGCCTCTATACCTATGGCACCGAAACTGCCGGCGAATTCCTGACGGATCCAAGCCTCATGCACGCCATTGCCGGGATCGAGCGCCTCCACGGAAATGAGCCAAATCTGCAGGTGGTTCTAGGGACAACCGTCACAGACGGAACCCCCGGCCCCCCTCGGGTGGTTGCTGTGTCGACCGAATAAAGACAATTGCACCCATCCGCTCCTGACCGTCTTCTACCTTTTTAAATATCAGAAAATATGGCAAATAGATAAAACTCCTGACCGTCAGGGACGGTACCTGTCTCACCAACTGTCAATCTATTTCAATACAAACTTCGCTGCTCATATTATCGTGCGCCCGGCGCGATCTGTTCTGGGCACCAAGCGATTGTTCTCACCCACAGTTGCAACATTTCAGGAGGCAAACATGAGGGCTATTCCCAGGTTAATCGGTTGTTTTGTCGCCGTTCTCGCGCTGAGCGTTTGCGTTTCGGGCCGGTTGTACGCGCAAGGATTCGGAAGCATTAATGGCACCGTTACCGATGCGAGTGGAGCAGTTGTCCCCGACGCTCAGGTAATGGCAATCCAGGTCGGCACAGGAATCTCGTCAACGACTACTACCGGCAACCAGGGCAACTTTGTTTTCCCGATTCTGGCGCCATCGGTTTACAACATAACCGCCACGCGCACAGGGTTTGAAGTCTACACGGAGAAGGGCGTTGCCCTGCGCGCCGACAACGCTGTGACGGTGAACATCGCGCTGAAGCCGGGTAGGACAACTGAAACTGTGACAGTGAGCGCCGACGCCGCCCAGGTGGACGTGACCACGGGAACGCAACAGCAGGTGATCGGCACCGCGTCGGTAAATGAGCTGCCGCTGAACGGGCGCAACGCCGCCGCCCTCACTGAAGAAGTAGCCGGGATTACGATTGCGCCGAATGGGCAGGCGGATCAGGGGAATACCAAAACATTCCCTGATGCCGTAACCATCGCGACCAACGGCACATTCGTGGGGCAGACGAACTACATGCTCGACGGCGGCAACAACGTTGACGAGTACACCAACGTAAACGAGCCTTTTCCCATGCCCGATGCGTTGCAGGAGTTCAGCGTCGAGACGAGCAACTACTCCGCGGAATATGGCCAGAATGCTGGCGGAGTGGTCAACATCATCACCAAGCACGGCACCAACCAATATCATGGCGACGCGTTCGAGTTCGCTCGCAACCGGGATTTCAACGCGGCCAACGCCTTCACTTACAATGCGGCACTTGGACACAAAATAGTAGACACAATCAATCGTAACCAGTTTGGCGGCACGGTCGGGGGACCGCTCGAAATTCCCCATCTCTTCCAAAGCGGCCGTTCGTTCGGTTTCTTCGGCTACCAGCGAACGATCAATCATTCAGCCTCGACTGCCGGTTCCTCCACCATTCTGTTGCCCACTATCGCTCAGGCCGGCGCGAACTCTTCGGGCGGCGCGCCGGGCACAAACAACTTAGTCTTCACCGACTGCGTCAGCAATCCGTTCGACCCGCACGGAACCACTTACATGGTCGCCGATGCTTCGTGCGCGAACCAATCGCCTTATGCTACTTCCCACACTTGGAAGCCCGGAGCGCTGAGCCCCGTGACTGCGAACTTCCTGAAGTACGTTCCTGCGCTCACTGCAAGTGGCACTCCGCCGCCGTTCCAACTGCCGAACAACTTCAATCTGGCAGAGATCACGGCGCGCGCCGACCAGGAGCTGGGCGCGAAGGACAAAGTGTCTGAGCGGTACTTCTCTGACGCGTTCATCCTGCAAGGCGTTGAAAACCTCACGAACATTCTCAGCCTGTCCGACGAAGCCACAAACCATTACTACAACTCGCTGATCTCTGAGACCCACACATTCAACGAGCACATCGTCAACAATCTGATCGTCAGCTATCAACTTCAAAACGATTTCCGCGGGCCGGCCGGCAACGGCATTGACGTGCTCGACCTCGGCGTGGATTCGGCCAATTTCTTCAATCCGACGCCTAAGCAGATCAATCAGATCTATGTCGAGGGAGGTTACTTCGAAATCACCACTCTGGCGCAGGCAACGTTCCGGAGAGCGAACTATACGCTGACCGACGATATCCACTTCCTGATGGGAAAACACAACATCGACGCCGGCTACCACGACGAGTTGTCGAAGATCGACGTCAACAACCTCAACACGCTGCCTGGCCAGTTTAACTTCAGCTCCACCGGCACCAACGACGCCATGGCCAGCTTCCTCTTTGGATATCTCTTTCAAATGAACCAGGGAACCGGCCAGATCTTCAGACCTCGTGGGACGTTTCAGGGGGCCTACGTGCAGGATAGTTGGAAAGCCACGCGCAATCTGACTTTCAACTACGGCGTCCGCTATGAGCCCTTCGTGGCATGGAGAGAGAGAGATGGGAGAATGGGAAGCTTTTCTCCCACTCTTTGGGCATCCAACACCCATTCCACCGTGTATCCCCTTGCGCCGGCAGGGATGCAATTCGTCGGCGACCCTGGCTTTAATCCGCGCGGAGTTAAATCTGCCTACAACCATTTCATGCCAAGGCTGGGATTTGCTTATGACGTCTTCGGCAACGGCAAGACTGCGATACGTGGCGGAGCCGGCCTTTTCTTCGACAGCCGAATCAACAGCACGCTTTTCAATATCTACTCGAATGGCGAGCCGTTCCTCGAATCCGTCGCGCTTTCTTCCACCTTCTCAGCCACCAATCCCGCCAATGACATCAACATGAGCTGGTACAACCCGTACGGCACCGCTGGGGTTGCAAATCCCTTCCCAGCGCCGCAAGTCCCGCCGAACACGTATCCCATTTCATCGTCGAATAACTGGCTGACTTACGACCCATACAGAGGCTTCCAGGACCCGCGGACAGTGGCCTTTAATCTGGCGGCGGAACAACAACTGACTTCGAGCCTTTTGTTGCGGTTAGCCTATGTGGGCGAACAAAGCAGGCACGAGTGGCAGGACCTCGAACTCAATCCTCCCGTCGCTCCTGGTTCATCAGTTCTAACTTTCGATCCCGCGGGTTGCGCGGCCACCAACAGCTGCTATCCGAAATACATCACTGCGGCCAACACCGGCGGCAACACCAACTACAATTCGCTGCAAGTGTCGGCTGAACAACGCGTGAAATACGGCCTTACCATGCTCTTCAACTACACCTGGGGCAAATCGATGGACAACATGCCATGGAACCAGGCAGCAACATCGATCGGCGCTCAAAACTCATTCGCCTACCCCATAACGATGGCGAACTTCAAAGCGCTCGACTACGGTCCGACGGAATTCGATCACACTGACGTGATCGCGGCATCGTACGTGTACACCGAGCCGAAGATCATGCAAAACGCCCCCGGCGGGCTCCGCTATTTAGTGAACGGATTTGAGACTACGGGCCTAATACAGCGCCGCACGGGCGACCCATTGACCATCTTTTCGAGCGCAGCCAATAACTCCGGTTCTTTTCAGAACCGCGACCGCGCCGTGTATAGCGGCAGCGGCGCTTACGGCGGCACCGCATGCACGACGACCGTGAACTGCAAGAACTACCTGAACCCGGCGGCCTTTTCGGTCAACCCCGTAGGCACCTTTGGAAACGTTCAGAAGGGAACCTTCAGGGGCCCGGGCTACGCGGATTGGGACGTCAGCGCTGCGCGCAATTTCCCATTCAGTGAGCGGATAGCCCTGCAATTCCGGGCTGAGTATTTCAATGTGCTTAACCACACCAACCTGGGCGACCCCGGCACGACTCTGGGAGGGTCGTTCGGAAAGATCACGAGTACGAGTCCACAGTTGTGGACAAGCACACAGCCTCAAAACGATCCACGCATTGCGCAGTTTTCGCTGAAGCTGCTCTTCTAACAACTTGCGGAGTGTGGTCAAACGCCGCACTCCCCAAGGACATTTGATACAGCAATCGATGGATATTCGAGCGCCGAATAAAGCGGCAGCCGGAAGCTATTTCTATCTCTATAGAGCAACCTGGGCGGAAGCGAAAAGGCCATTCGATGATTCAAAGAACACGAAACCTGATACCGAGCCCATCGCGAATACTGTTGCCTTGCCTTTGCCTGGCAGCATCCTTCGCAACGGCGCGAGCGCAAGCGCCACTGCCCGTCGCTCGAACCGCGCTCGCCGGCGACACGACTTCATCGCTGGGATTGAAGCCCACATATCGCAATCCGATTCTGTTCGCCGATTACTCCGACCCTGACGTCATTCGTGACGGCCTGAATTACTATCTCGTCGCTTCCACCTTTCACTTCGTGCCCGGCATTCCCATTCTTCAATCAACCGACCTTGTCCACTGGACGATCATCGGCCATGTGGTCGACCGCCTCGATATGGATCCCCGTTACAGCCTGATCGGCGGCAATCGTTACGGCAAAGGCGTATGGGCGCCTTCGATCAGAAAACACGATGGCCGGTTTTATGTTTTCTTCCCCACACCCAGCGAGGGAATTTACGTGAGCACGGCGGAGAGAATCACTGGACCTTGGAGTGAGCCGTCAGCGGTCATCGCAGGGGAGGGTTTCGAGGACCCTTGCCCCTTTTGGGACGACGATGGAACTGCCTACCTGATTCACTCGAGGACTGGCGCCGGCCCGCTCATCCTGCACCGTATGTCGCCGGATGGCAGGCATGTGCTGGACGATGGAAAAGTCATCGTTCAGGATCCTGAGCGTCTGCCTGTCCTCGAAGGTCCCAAGCTATACAAACGCGACGGATATTACTACATCTTTGCCCCCATCGGCGGCGTAGGCGGGGGTTCGCAGGCCGTACTGCGCGCGCGCCAGATTTATGGACCCTACGAGCATCGCGTCGTACTCACCCAGGGTTCGACCCATATCAACGGCCCGCATCAAGGCGGCTACGTGGAAACTCCGGACGGCGAAGGATGGTTCATTCATTTCCAGGCCGACGGCGCGCACGGACGGATCGTTCACCTTGAGCCGGTCCGCTGGCACGATGATTGGCCCGTTATCGGCGCAGATCCTGACGGCGAGTTCACCGGCCAGCCCGTTCCTTCAGGCCCAATTCCCGGCGATCCTCGCACCCTGTCCCCGCTCCGGCCTCAGACCTCGGACAACTTCAACAGTGCGACTCTCGGACCGCAATGGGAATGGAATCACAATCCCGACAATGATCACTGGTCCCTGATCGCCCGTCCTGGTTACTTGCGCCTCATTCCCATGGCCGCTGACGGCTTGCTTACCGCGCGTAACACGCTTACGCAGACGATGCAGGACAACGCCTTCGAATTCACGGTCGGAATCGATCTTGCACGAATGAAGCCGGGCGTTCACGCCGGATTGGCGATGTTTGAATTCGCAGCCAGCGGGCTCGAGGTTGTGCAGTCCGGGGACGAACGCCGCTTGAGTTTCTTCCGTCAGCACGACCGGACCGAGGGACCGGCGCTCACGCAGCCCCTGATTCAACTTCGAGTGAACGTGGAGGGCGACCAAGCCATCTTTTCTTACAGCCTCGACGACGGTGTGATCTTCCGGCAGCTTGGCGCCCCAACATCCATCCACTTTAGCTGGTGGAAAGGTTCACGTCCCGCCCTTTTTGCCTACACCACGCAATCCACCCAGCCAGGAGCTGTCGATTTCGACTGGGTCCACTATCAGCCCCTCGCGCCGAACCCCTGGTGAACATGACACGGGCCAATCGAAACCGCCGAGCCGGCGATTTTCTTCAGGCGCTGCGCGAACGAGCGCAGGAAGTCGGGGCGGGAGAAATCGTGCCGATCGGGCGCAGGCCGCAACGCGATCCACTTCGACTCGCCGGTCGGCACAAAGATACCTCATTGCTCGCCGAACATGTTCGCTGCCGCTGAGGTGCCGACCCTACTTTTCCATAACCCGCATCGACCTGCTCCACGCAACCTACGGGCTGCAAGTTGGCCCGCGAGGTCGATCCCGGAACCGGGACGTACAGCCGACAATCCGGCACAACCGACGGCGATCCGCCACGAGAAGCGAAATTCTGGTTTACTCCGCCGTAAGGCGCTGTATAAGCGGTTGCTGCACATACATACCGAACCGAGAACTTGAGATAGTGACTTTGCTCGTTCAATAAATTGACAGGTAGAACCGCTGATTATTCAATGGGGCGAAGGAGACGCGGAGATGCTGGCCGAAATGTTTGGCAACGGGCGTGGGTGGCGGGCTAAGCCTTTTTGAAAAATAAGATAGAAGAGGCTGGTAGCGCTACCGGGAATCGAACCCGGGTTTTAAGATTGAGAATCTCACGTCCTAACCCCTAGACGATAGCGCCACATATTGTGTGGAAACGGCCCACGGGCGCGGGCCACTTCTTTACTTTAACAAAAATCTGACCTCAATCCAATTGCGCGACGAGCCAGGGAGAGTAGCCTCAGATCCCCAGCTTGCGCACTTCGTCGTTGTAGTATTTGCGGTACAGAATGTCCCACTCCTGCGATCCTTCAAGGATAATCTTGCGCTGGTTGGCGATCTTCTGCCGCGCCAGCATGTCGATCTTCGCCTCCTCGGTCAGCAGCAGTTCCAATTCCTTCCGCGCCTCCTGCCGGATCGTGTTGCGATCCTCCAGAAACCCCACCTGGTCGATCTCGGCCAGCGTGTCCGCCACGGTGTGGGCCAGCTTGTTCAGCTTGTCGCGGTTGATCCTCATAGCACCGCCTTGTATTTCTTGGTCAGCTCGCCCTTCACCTTCTTGAACATCTCTGCGTATTGCGCGCCGCTCTTGCGCATCTCTTCGGAGTAGGCTTCCAGAATCACGCGGACCTCTTCGTTGATGCGGTCTTCCAGTGCAAGCTCCTCCACCAGAGCCGCGTTCACGCGCTCTTCCGTCACCTTCAGCTCACTGGTGGTGATCATCTTGGCGTCGATCAAGTGTTTGACCGTGCGGCGGGTGAGGTACCCAATGTAGTCGCGAGAAAAAATCATGGGTTAAACGTCAGGATACCGCACCGCACCCGCGCCTGTACACCCGCTAACTGGCATAATTGCCTTCATTTTGCGGCAAACCGCCTCGCGAACCCGCTCACCTGCTTCGGTCCTCTTTTACGCGCCCCTGCGCATCACTGCGTAATACGGCTGATTCGAGAGCGTCTCATTGAATGCCGGCTCCAGTCGCGTCTCTCCGCTTTTTCCAACAAGATCAAAGTAGTATTCCAGCGGAAACTCGGTTGTTGTGTAGTCGGCAGGAATCGCACCCGTAAAGCTCACGCCGTTCCCTTGCATCTCCACCCGCTTCCACCGTTCCGCCTGGTCAACGTGCCGGTAATGCAGACGAACCGTGACCACCTCATCCGGAACCAGCGCGATCACCGAAAGCGCCAGAGGCGCGCCCGCCTCGAAGCTCGCCGGCGGATAGTGATTGCACGCCAAAACCGGCCGCCCCGGTCTTCCCGTCGCTTCGACAGTCGCGCGCCGCGTGTTCTCACTCGATACGTCCGGTTGTCCCGCGGCCTTTACGCGCGCCGTCAAAATCTCAAGATCCTTGTCGATCGCGTTCAGCCGGTCGCTCCAGTGTCCCCGCCGCATCGGAGTGCTGCCGTAGGAAACGTCTCGCTGATAAACTGCCGCAGGGCCCTTGGCCATGTCTGCCCACGCATCTCGCGCCATTCCGTATAAGTCAATCGCCTTTCGTCCCGCCGCCATCTCGTCAGATTGCTCAAAGACCGCATAAAGCACGCCGCTTCGCAGCTTGGACGCAAAAAACCATCCCAGTCCAATTTGAATCTCAATATCCGCCTCGATGCGCCGAAACGCCGGCGACCTGCGTGTAACAGTCACGCGCCGCGCCTGATCCAGCGCAGCGCTCGCCGTCGTCGCGCAGTCCTCCATCCACTGCGCCACCTCAATCGGCGAATACTTCGCGTTCGCGGCGCCACCCATTTCATCCGTCGCATGTTCGTCGATCGTCGCGAACAGTTGCGGATCGAGCGGGCTCACCGTCCCAAAGTATCGCGGCTCCGGCGTATCGCTGTAAGGCGAGGTCTCGCTGCCTCGGACCACCGGCATATTCGTGTACATCTCAGGCCAGTAAGAGTGATTTGACGCCGATGGCAAATGCGCCGATGTCGCGAGCGGTAAAATCCGGCTCGCATTCGCCACGGCCGTCTCCACGGCGATCGCACCCGCGCCAAATCCCTTGCGCAACCACCGTCGCCACGCCTCCGGGTTCGAGTCGGGATCGTATAGCCGCCTGCCCCATACCCTGTAGTAAAGCTCAAATTTTTCCCAGTCAGCCGTTGGGTTCAGGCTCGCGTCCGCATACGCGCACCGCCCGCCCGCGTGCCCTGACCCTTCCCTTCCTTTGAATGTCAGCGGCTCCATCAAATCCAATCCAACCGCTCCGCAAAAATGTGCGGTCCTTCCGTAAGCCGCCGCCATCTCCGGATCGGCGCTCAGCAAATGCCGCTGCGTGCCCGGCCAAAGTCGAAACAGTACCTTGTATTTGCTTCCCGCTTTCAGAAAATCCGCATACCCGTATCGCGTGAATGATCGCGACCCCGAGCTCAACCTGAACGGCCCCGCTTCGGCCTCGACATTTCCGTTTGGAATCTCCAGCGCGCGAATGTCCGCCTGCTGGTAGCCAAGGCTCTGGTGTTCCGCCGAATACTTCGCCCCCAGCTTCACCGGCATTCCCGTCGCGTTGGCGATGTCGATCATCGTTTCGTCCACGCCCTTTGCGTGCATGTCGATCTCGATCTTCCGCCCGCATCCCTTGATCGCCTCGAACAACGTTTTCCAGAAGTCATAGCTCCCCTCCGGAATTCCGCTCTCGCCGTGCACGCGCAGCGTCAACCCGGAAATCTCAGGACACTCCTTCAACAAAATCGCCAGCGCGTCGCGGCAATACGTCGCGTGTGTCTCCTTCGTCGGTCCTTCAATGTTGTGATAAGCCTGTGGGCTATCGGTCCATTGATATGCGTGCGTCCAGATTCCCAATTGGAATTCGAGCCCACGCGCCGCCGCCTGCGCCGCGATAAACTTCAGCGCATCCAGGTTCATCTTCCGTTCGCCGTCGCTCAGCTCAACTGGCGCCGGCAGCACCGTTCCATCCGGCGCGGTCCGCTGCATCACGCGCACGCTGTAACCCGGAACGTTCAATAAATATGGATACGGAAAGTGCAGATAATCGCTTGTCACGCCCCTCGGAAAGTCGTACTCCAGCCCAAACGCAAGGCAGAACCGGTTGAACCGGCACGCAATCAGCAAATCCAAGTACCCCAGCCAGAACTCCCGGTCGTAAAGCCACGGCTTGTCCTCAACTTCGCTGCAAAAATAGCGGCCAACGCTGCGAATCTCGTTGGCCGGCTTCTCTGAAATCGGTTCCGCCACGCGCAACGCCGTCCTCGCGTCCGCGCCAAATCGCACGCGCTCCGCCAATTCGAGCAGTCCGTATACATACCCGAGCACGTCGCTGCCCGAAACAATCGTGGCCTGCGTTCCGGCATACCGGATCGGCGTCAACGCAAAACTTTCCCGCTCGCCCTGCCACACTGGTAATCTCGGCGCATTTGCGGCCGGCGTCAGCCCCGCGGACGTTGGTTCCTCTGAATTCACCAGCACATAGAATGCAGCGCCGAGAAGTTTCTCGCCGCCCTTAACAACCCGGCACAACGCACCCTTCGCTGCCAGCGCCGCGCGCAGTTGTTCCGCCGCCCACAGCACGGGAGGTGCGCCCGCTACGGGATCGCGGGCGTCGATCTTGATCAAACAGCCCCGCCCCGACTGCGCCAGCGCGCCCCGCGCAACGCTCGCCGCCGACGCCACTCCAGCCAGCTTGATGAACTCTCTTCGCTTCATCGCCGATCTCGTCCCGCGCTCTCAGCCTTTTTGGCTTTCTTCAGTTTGCCTGTTGCTGTCTGCATTTCTAACTCCGCGAGCTCCGCCAGCACCGCTAACTCCGCTGCTTCTGCTGGTGCGGGCAGTCCTTGGTATTGAGACAACTGTCCGCGATCCGCAACCGCTCCACCGGTCGCCCGCCCACCAGGTGCTCCCTCACAATCTCTTCCGCGTCTTCCGGTTTCACGTTCCCGTACCACACTGCCTCCGGATATACCACTACCGTCGGCCCATGCTCACACTGATCCAGGCACAGCGACTTGTTGATCCGCACTTTGCCAGCCAGGCCGGCATCTTTGCTCAGTTGGCTGAGTCGCGTATGCAGCTCGCTCTTTCCATCCGATGTGCACGAGGGTCGCGGCGCATCGGCAGGACGTACGTTGTGGCAGACAAACACATGGTGTTCAAATAGGGGCAAGCGGAAATCCTCCTCAATTCATTCAAGAGTAACAACTGCGCCCACCCGCAGCATCAGCCCCGCCCGCCGAGTCCCCGCGCGCCCGATCCAAAAAGTTTTCCTGATACCGCCCCGCCCCCATCTGCGAGAATAGGTGTCTGACGATGAGCACAGATAACCTCCTCTCGCTGAAAGACGACATGGTGGCCTTTATTGAGGGCCATGGTCTCCATCGCCTTCCGGGCTACGTCACCGACGACATTCCCTCCGTCCTCTGGGAAGGCCGCGGCAATCCCGACGCGTGGAAAGACTTTGTGGAGATGGCCAAGCACGTGGGCGCTCCCTTCGTCACCTTCAGCGAAATGACGCTTGATCGTGAAGAGCTCGACGCCCTCATCGAGGAAGCCGGCGAGATGAACTTCCCCGACGAGGAAGCCGCGGAGATGGTTGAGGCCAAGTGGCTCCGCAAATACTCTGGCATGCTGGGCTACATTCAGCTCGGCTTCATCTACCAGGGCATCGTCTTCCTCCACGAAACCACCACCGAGTGGTACGAGCGCTACCAGTCGCTCCTTGAAAATATCGAGAGTTTCCACGACATCGTCATCGACGATGCCCACTCCCACGACGACGAGGACGAGTAAGCCTCAGTGGCCGAATTAGCAGCCGCCATCGGGCCCTCCAGCCGCATTGCTTCAACCTGCGCCATGCCGCCCCAGCGCTGGCTCCTCGCCGAGCCCAACCCCGAAGCTTCCGCCTTTCTAGCCCGTGAGGCCCGTCTGCCCCTCGTCCTCGCGGAGCTACTCATCGCGCGAGGCATCACCACCGCCGCCGAGGCCTTCGCTTTCCTCAATCCAGAACCCTCGCATCTCCACGATCCTTTCCTCATGCTCGGCATGTCTACCGCCGTCGAGCGCCTCGAACGCG
>Ga0181535_10000522_pt1 | contig 57389 bp, 44 predicted proteins | sample PEATcosm2014_Bin_44_FD_119774 | JGI IMG/M metagenome (GOLD analysis project Ga0181535, IMG submission 119774) | Peatland microbial communities from MTU Mesocosm Facility, Houghton, MI, USA - PEATcosm2014_Bin17_30_metaG | ecosystem: Environmental > Terrestrial > Soil > Wetlands > Peat | place... | reverse complement strand
CAATCGCAAACATCTCTTCTTTGATCAGGTTCAGCAGCACATCATTTGAGTTTGCCGAAGGAATTGCATGACCAGCCGTCTGCATAACTGAACGTGGTTTTGCCTGCGGCAAAGCCCGCGTAAAAGGCGCTTCGGCGTCCAATCGGTCTCCGGTTCCAACTCCGGTTTCGATTGCTTCGGCTCTTCTCCGCAACAGAAACCCAGCGGCAACAACGAGGAGCAAGGCGATTGTGGCGAGAATCCAACCTTTGTATTTTGAGAGTGGATCAGGAGTGCCGATTGGCGGTCCGAGCCCGCCACCCGGGCTGTTGTCAGCACCATTCTCACCCCCGCCTCCTGGGCCGCCCATGCCGCCCTGCGGGGACATTCCAGCGCTCTGCGAATCGGCCGGCATCTGCCCTTCGCCGGAGATGGAAAAGCCAATTGCCTGTCCCGGCCGCACGTTCTTTGCGCGAAACGTCTGGACCCTCGGATCCTCCTGAGCCGATTGAAAGATCGATCCCTCGGCAGGTTTGAATTCAATCCCTTGCGCGGCATAGACCACGAGATTGTCCTCGGGCATCAGCGGGCGCGGATGAAAGACGTACTTGCCGTTGTACGGAATGTGAAATTGAACCTCGAGCAGCGTCTCCTTTTCGCCCTGGTCCGGTTGAATCGGCGTATTGAAGGTGTAATGTCCCTTTTCGCTCAATGGAGTCAAGTGCGTATTCGTGCCTAAACCGCCGGGCCGAGTGGCGGACGCGCTATCGATTTCTGCGTCGTCTGGGAGCACGACTTCAAATGTGTTTGCACTGAACTGCGTCTTGGGCGGCAAGCTGGCATTGCGAACAAGAAATCGCTCGTGAACGCGCATCATGCCGCCTGCAGCTTCGACAAGATACATATCCGCGTCGATGGCGACGCCGTCGACTTTTGCTGCAACATCGTAGACCGTAACATTACCCGGCGCGCCGCCCTGAGGCGCGGCGATGAAATACGATGCGCCCTGGTGTGTTACGCGGATCAGGTAAGGCCCCATTCCAGGCGCGTCAAAGGAATACTGACCACCGCCGTCGGTGGTTGCGCTTGCGGCCTCAGTCATTCCCGCCTGCACGTCGACAAGGGCCACCGTATCGCCCCCCGACGGCCGGTTCGTTGTCTTGTTTGTTACGGTTCCGGTGATTGAAACGGCCTGAGCCGTTACTCCACAGGCAAGGAACATCAGCGCAGCAATGCGTGGGAAGATCTTTGTTGGTTTCATCGACATCCTATCCATTTGCCATGCTCAGGTTGGTTGATTCGTTCGATCCGAACTCTACGCCCGCGGCCCTGAGAAAGTCGGAGGGCGGGGTTCCACCCGCAAAGATCCAGACAAAGTCGTTCGGCAACTCACGAACCACTCCGTCCTGCTCAATCAAGACGCTTCCAACTCGAAACTCCGCGGGCATTGAATTAAAAAACACTTCAACTTTGTTTGAGCTCATGTATTCGGCGATGCGCTTCGCGTTGCGATCTTTGAGCCGGCTGAATTCACCACGCCGGTACGACAGCGTGACCTTGTTTCCGGCCTGATGCGCCAGGCCCATTGCTGCCTCCACGGCGCTGTCGCCTCCGCCGACCACCAGAACGTTCTTGTCAGTGTAGTGATCCGCCTCAATCAGGCGGTAGAGCACATGAGGGAGCTCTTCCCCTTTTACTCCGAGTTTGCGGGGAGTTCCCGCACGGCCGAGCGCCAGCACCGAAGCTCGCGCTCGGTACTCTCCGCACCGTGTGCGCACGCGGAACAATCCGTTGGCGTCGGCATGCACCGAGTCCACTCCCTCGCCTTCGCGAATGTTCAAATCTGTCCTAGCCATGATCTTTTCCCAGAACTTCAGCAAGTCCTCTTTGGAGAGGGCCATCTTGCTGAACTTTCCATGCAGCGGGAACTCGACTGGACTGGTCATCACAAGTTTTTGGCGAGGATATTTTGAGACGGTCCCGCCGACTTGCTCGCGCTCCAGAGTCAGCGCTTTCAAGCCGCGTTCCGAAGCCCGCAGCGATGCGCTGATCCCCGCAGGTCCAGCGCCAATGACAATCACGTCGAATACCTCTGAGCCGGGGATCCTGGCGCGAAGTTCGTCGATCCGCTCCGTGATCACATCGATGGAATCGCGGCCCTGGTTGACGGCATTCTTGATCAGGGCCAGCCCGCCCAGCTCGCCGACGATGAAGAGATTGCTAACGCTCGACTCATAGTTTTCGCGGATCAAGGGAAGGTCCGCTCCCGAGCTGGGTTTGGCCATCGCCATGGTAATTGCGCCAACCGGGCACTCTTCCGCGCAGAGGCCATGGCCGACACACTTATGTCCGTTGATGATGGTTGCCTTGCCGCCGATGAGCGCGAGCACATCTCCCTCAGGACACACTGAAACGCATGCTCCGCAGCCGATGCACGAGTCTAAATCGATCTTTGGGTGCTGCGCCCTCGGCCCATCGGAGAACAGAGGACCGCGATCCGCTGCTTCGCGAGCCAGCTGCTCCTTGCGCTTTTCTGCACGCCAGTAACGGATCATAAAGAACCCGAGCACGCTACCGGCAATCAACCAGGTTAGTAAAGTCTCCATGTGTCAGCGCAATCCAATGGAAATAAAGCCGAGTCCAGAAACAACGACGATATGAATGATGGCGAGAATCGCAAATGCGTAACTGAATGGCCGGTGAATCACATGCCAGAGGTGAAAGACCCGCTGCGTTTGATCGAGGAACAAAACGCGCTTGGAGAGCTGAATGTTCTTCCGCACAATGCGGACGATTTGCTCAACCTCGCGGTTCCCAGTTGAAAACAGACCCCCGATTGAGATAAGCCTGCCACCAAAGCCACAGGACGCGCGGCGCAGACGGGCCGCGCGAAACGGAAGCCCCAGGTCCAGGGTGATCATCTCTCCAACTGCACGCAGCGGGCCGAGGTGCCGGATGCGTTCTTTGGCGGGAACCTGAAGAGCCCTTTGCAACTGCTCCCGGGAGAAGGTCGACTGCGCGAGCAAGACCCCGTCAGGCTCCAGTTCGCTGTTTCGCCACTCAGTAAGAAAAAGTTCCGCTGCCGTCAACGACCGCGGAATCTGCGAGTAAAGATATCGTCCGACGACCCCGCTTAATGCGACAGCGAGCATAATCCAAAAGGCAAAACCGGCAATTCCCTGAAACTTGAAGGAGGCGTGATAAGCAATCACCACTGGGGCCGACACACCTGCAATCACGTGAAAGTCCATCCAGTGCCGCGCGGTTCCCCAGCGACCCAGCCACGGGATGACCTTGCGTAGCGCGTAAAGAAAGATGATGAAGAAAAGCACCGTGCCGAGGACGCCCAGCTTGAGTCCAATGCTCCCGCTTGGCTTGAGCAGTTCGTGTTTCTCTGAATAGGGCCGTTGATCGAGCGGCAGCATGTAGTAGCTCGCACCGTAGATGCCGACTGCCGCCAGAAAAACGAAAGATACTGCTGCCGCAATGAATACACGAATGTGATGACCGCGTTCCTTGCTTCTTTCGCGGTCGCGCGATGCGGCTACACCTGGAATATTGCTTTGCAGAAGCGACATATTCACTCCCTCCCCATGTCTCCGGTCAGGGCCGGGCGCACGACGGGCTGCTGATCGGAATTCGACCCGCTATTGAGGACTTTCACCTCCGGCTTCTGCTCAACGCTTGTTGAGAAGCTTTGATAATTCCCAAAGAAATGCGTGTTGCGCCAATGCTGCCGCGGAGTCATAACGTCCACGACTGCCAGCGCGGGCATCATCACGTGCTGGGCACCTGTTCCGAGCTTGGTAGCCCTGTATTCCACATGGATGCTGAGCGAGCGTAACCCCACGTCGCTCATTTCGTGAAGCAGGGATGCGTCCATCTTCACCACCTCGCCGGATTCCTTGTCGAGCCACGCGGTTCCTTGCAGGTAGAGAGGATACTCGCGGCCGCGGAGCGCCAGCGCAGCAGGCGAGCGCCGTCCGGGAATTTCCGTGAATGCGATAGGAATCGTGGTTCTTCCGTCAATGAGCTCCTCTGAGTGAGTCTCGAACTGAAAACTGTCTCGGTAATAGGGATGGAAAACCACCAGCATGGTCGACATCCCGTTCGAAATCAGCATTGGAAATGAGAGCAGCTTGTGCCGGAATCCGGAAGCTTCAATGCGCGATTCGGTCAGTTGGAAATCATCTTCGTTGCCGCTCATCATAATCAGGTAGTCGAACTGCTCCCTCGCCGAAGCTTCGACATGCCCGTCTTCGGCGAGCTTCTCCTGCACCACTGTCTCTGTGCAGTGAACGTCCGCGAGCTGCTCCAGATACGCGGAGATCTGCTTTTCAGCAAGCGCCACAGCGCCTGCCTGATTCTGAGCCGGTGTTCCCGGTGCGTAGCAGAGCGCCGCCAGGAGAAACGCTGCCGAAACGGCTCGCGATCTATGGATGACTCGCATCTACTATCCTCCTGGTTGCCGCCCGGTTGTTGAATCTCAGCCCGACCGTGTTGGTCCATTGGTTGTAGTTAAGTGAGCCGCCACGCTGCACAGTGAACATGCTCTCCACAAACAAGCGTGAGCCGAGGTTTGTGTCCAGCACGAGATTCCCAAAATCCGAGCCGCTGTTCGCCGCGGCGGTTGAGGAATACGCGTAGCGACCGGCCTGCAGGTTAAGCCGAAAACGCTCAAAAACATCTCTGGAAACCGTCAACGTCGTATAGGTGCCGGAGGCAAACACGCTATCGAACCTGGAATACCGCGCGTCTACTTCCAGGCCGGTTCTCCAGATGTTCGAGACAGTGGCGCCGAACATCTTGTTCAAAGAGTTCTTTGGGTCCGTCGAATCTTTGCTTTGCCCCAGGCTGAGATAGCCTGCGATGTGGAACGGAAACTCGACGCGCGCACCGCCGTTGATGCCCTGATACAGATACGCATCCAGCAGCCCCGTTCCAACCAGCGTTGGGTCGTAGGTTGGCACATCGCGAAAATATGTGTCTGTCAGGTTGACTGTGATGCGGGGGTGAACCTGCACTTGCAGCGAAAGAAGGCTCTGGCCAAGGCCCATGCTCACGGCCGGCGTTGAAGGGTTGGCTGTAGGCCGATCGATCTCCATCGAGTGGTAGATCGAAAAGTAGCGCTTAAATGAGAATTGGTTTTCTGTGAAAATGAAGGGCCGAGTGATCGTCCAATTCATCATTTCCACTCCAGCGCCCGCCGTTAAGGCGTAACGAAGATTCTCATAACTTCCGCCATGAATGTTGAAGTAAGCGCCGCCGATCTTCCGCTGCGGGTCGTAGTCCCAGGCAGACGGATCGGGCGTCGAGCCGCCAAATACGCTTATCACTGCGCGTGACCCCACGTTCCTCCCGAGATAGCCGCCATCGATGGCCTCAAGACTGCTTGCCCAGGGCAGATAAAGCCTCCCAATCCCCGCGCTCCAGTGCGAGTCAGGATTGATGTAGCTCAAGCTCATCAAATAGGTGCGGTTCAAAACGTCCTGAATGGTTGCCTGCGACGGAGTGGAACCAGTTTGTAGTTCGCCGCGCCAGTAGCCGTTCAGGTTCCAATGCGTGCCACGGATCCGCGTGAAGTCCGCTCGGAATACCATCCCGTACTCCGTAGTCGTGATGCCGCCCGGTCCTGACTGTTTGATCGTGCTCATGTCGAATCCAATCCGGCCACGGATTTGATTGACCTCAGGCAGTGGCGGGCGCGGAATGGCGTCTCTCACCTCCTCGTCCAGCGGATCACCCTCGCTGAAGCTGATAACGATCGGATATTGACGCGTGCTTCCCACCGCGTCTCTCTCCACGAGGTGCTCCACCTCAACATCCGCCAGCGAGACAACGTCGCCCGGAACAATGTCGCGCCCCGATTTAGCCACCTCCAACACTGCCGAGGTGGAGGCAACCGCAACAACGGTGAGCTTGGCGACAATTCCGGGCTCAATCGCGACGTTTGAGGTGTCAGTAGCGGGTTTCGTTGGATCTTGCTTGAGGAGCAACGCCATTCCTTCGGTCAGTCCTGCGTCGCGTCCGCCGTCGATGTAGACGTTGGGCCCGTTGATGTAACGGACCTGAAAACTTGTGCGCACTGGCACGGCTGCGGACGGAGCGGGCTCCGGCGAGGGCTGGCCCGGGTCTTGCGCGGTACACAGCGGAACGATAAGAAGAATCCACGATAGGGGGAGGGACCGCATTCGTTTTATCCCCCTCCGTTCTTATGGCAGGCATAACAGTTCACGCTGTTGTACACGTACCCGGTGATGCCCTGATGTTGCGGATTGGTCGCCGATTGAGTGTGGCATCCAGTGCATTGGAAGACTGAATAATCAGAGGAGTTTGTGTGGCAGGTAGCACACACACCATTGGACCCGCCGTGATCCAGCGGAAAGAAGGTGTGGTAGCTCGCAGGCAGCGTTGCAGGGATCCACGCCGTCGTTGTATGGCACGTGTTGCATGTTGTGGGCCAACCCGCCGATACATGATTGGGATTCGTTGTTCCCGTAAAGTCGGCAGCGTGGCAGGAGTAGCACGTCGTTGGGGTTCCCGCGAAAACGTTATTGATGTGGCACTTGATGCAATCCACGGTTGTGTGCGCGCCAGTAAGAGGGAAGGGCGTGTTGTTGTGATTGAATGTCGCTCCAGTCCAGTCTGTTGTGGTGTGGCAGGTATCGCAGGTGGTCGGAAATCCTGCCGCGGCATGATTCGGATCCGTCGTGCCATTCCAATCGGCCTGGTGGCATCCATAGCACGTCGTGGGAAGCGTCGTGTAGTTGTTGTTCGTGTGGCACTGCGTACAGGCCAGCGTCGTGTGTGCGCCGGTCAGCGGGAACGCAGTGTTGTTGTGATTGAACGACGACGGGCTCCACGCGCTCGTCGAATGGCAGATTGAACAATCTGTCGGGAATCCTGAAGCCACGTGATTCGGGTTGGTCGTGCCATTGAAGTCCGCCTGATGGCACGAGTAACAGGCAGTTGGCGTGTTCGAGTAATTGTTATTCGTGTGGCACTGAGTGCAGGTCAGCGTGGCATGAGCTCCGGTGAGTGGATAGTTGGCGTACAAGGCGTGATTGAAGTTGACGTTGACCCAGTCCGTAGTCGTGTGGCACGTGTCGCAGCTGGTTGGAAACCCGGCAGCGGAGTGGCTCGGGTTGGTCGTTCCATTCCAATCCGTCTGGTGGCAGCCATAACAGGTTGTAGGCAATGTGCTGTAGTTGTTATTGGTGTGGCATTGCGCGCAGGCCAAAGTGGCGTGTGCTCCGGTTAGTGCAAACACCGAGGCATGATTGAAGGTCGACGGCGACCAGGCGCTTGTGGTGTGACACAGCGAGCAATCGGTGGGGAAGCCGGCCGCAACGTGATTTGGGTTCGTTGATCCCGCATAGTCCGACTGGTGGCAGCCGTAGCAGGTCGCCGGTGTATTTGCGAAGGCATTATTCGCGTGGCAGGCTGTACAGGGTAGAGTGGCGTGCGCGCCCGTGAGCGCATAGCCGGTGTATTTCAGATGGTCGAAGTTTGCGTTGAACCATGTGTCCATGGTGTGGCACGATTCGCAGGTTGTTGGGAAGCCTGCCGCGACGTGGTTCAGCACGGGGGTCTTAAAGTCTGCCTGGTGGCAGGAGTAGCATGCCGTTGACAGGCCCGTGAATTGCCCGGCCGCGCCGTTCTTGTGGCAATCGTCGCATTGCAGCAACGCATGTGCGCCCACCAGCGGGAAACGATTCTGATGATCGCGAATCTGCTGGAGGGATGCTTGCCAGCCCTTTACCGAGTGGCAACTTTCGCAGTTGGCTCCGAACTGCCGGCGATGAATGTCGGCGTGGCAATCTGCGCAGCGCGTGCTCACGTTCTTGAATGTCAGGCTGAGGTGGCACTTGGTGCACGGCACGTTTGCATGCATGCCGCGCAGCGGATACCCGGTTTGATCATGATTGAATTCCGGATTCGAGCGGATCGGTTTCCAGCTTGTGTAGCTATGGCAGTTCATGCAGGGAATCGAGATGGGCCCGTGCGGGTTGGTGACCTTGGCCTGTGGACCGCCAACACTGGGCCGCGGATTGCCGGCCGTTTGTTGCGGCGCCGCGCCCGCAAGCAAAGGAAACAACCCAACTGCAATCACAATGAGCCAGCGTCCACGCATCATTGATCTCTTCGTCTGCTCCTGCGCGCAAGCTGAATCCACCGGCGACCTGGCCTTCAATGTCATGGGCCGGAAACACCGTTCCGCTCTCAAGCACTCAGCGAAAGCTGCGTGCTCGCTCGAAGCAGCTTCGCAAACCTTCCGCATTGCAATTTCCTCGTGCGCAGGTGGATTCTTTTGCCGAAATCATCCAGCCGCTGGCCAACGGGTATAGTCCTGGCGTCGGCAGCCCGGCGCGGACTTCCTCTAGCGGACGATGAGTCCAGAGATTGTGCAGTTAGGGCAACTCATTAACAATGGTGCAGCTTCACAAGCCATGAAGCTTGGGGAAGAACGGGAGCCCAGAATCAAATGTTGATTCGCGTTTAGCTTACAACGGACGCGCCGGTCATTGCATTAGGGATCAATCAACTGAGACGTTACGCCGGTGTTCTTCGCCCACAGGGATGACTTTTTCGTCATTTTGGAGTCCCGGCTGCGTGACAGGCTTCGCAGGCAGTGGGGGTCGGTTTATAGAAGAGCACGGCGTTTCCGCCGACAACCCTCTTGAGCGTATGACACGCGGAACACGCGACATTTTCATGCCCGCCCTTGAGCGGAAAAGCCGTCTTGTTGTGGTCGAAAAGTGAGGGCTGCCATTGGATTGTATTGTGGCAACTTGCACATTCGGCTCCTCGCGCGCCGAACTGGTCAGCATGCGGGTTTTGGTGGCAATCGGCGCAATTGACGGGGGTTTTAGCGAAGTCCACGTGCTGCAAATTCAATTCCAGATTCGGTGGCTTATGGCAGTCCGCACATGCAACCGCGCGGTGTGCGCCGACCAACCGAAAGCGCGTCTTCTCATGATCGAACTTCGATAGATCTTTCCAGTCATGCGTCGAGTGGCAAGCCTCGCACCCGAGCGGTTTGCCCGTGGCGCCGAGCGCCGCCATTCGATCAGCGAATTGGTTTTTGTGCACATCTTCGTGGCAGGTTGTGCAGCTCAGTTGATTGAAATGGTACGGTATTACTTTTGTACCGGACATCGGCTTATGGCATTCGTTGCAGGGCACCGCCAAATGACCGCCCGTAAGTGGGAATCCAGAAGCCTGATGCTTCCCGAGCGTGAAGCTCGTTGTCTTGAATGTTGCCCCGTTGTGGCATTGCTCGCAGCGATTGCGCCATGGGTCACCCGCGAACTGACCGTCATGTTCATCGCGGTGACAGTCAACGCAGGACGCGAAGTTGATTTTGAATTTGGTTGCCGTGCCCGCCGGTACATGGCAAGCAGAGCAGCTCACATTTGCATGCGGAGAGTTCAGCGGGAAACCGGTCTTCGCGTGGTCCGCGATTGAAAACGTCGATGGGCTCCAGCCTTGCACGGTGTGGCAGCTTTCGCACCGGCCGCCGTCTGAACGTTTTGCAAACTGGCCGCTGTGCGGATCCGGTTTATGACAGTCGGCACACTGGTTGTGTGGAACCGGCGTTTTGAAATCCCCGCCCACGTGACAGCTCAAACATTGAACCTCGGCGTGTTTCCCCAACAACGGGAAACTGGTCTTTGCGTGATCGAACGTCTCAGCAAAGCGCGATCTCTTCCACGACGTCGTTGTATGGCAGGTCTCGCAACTCTGTTTGAACGATCCGTTGTGGGGGTCGCGATGACAATCGGAGCAACTGGCGAATGGCAGCCCTGCGTATCGAGCCTGGCCATTTGGGCCAGGAGTGTGGCAGCTCTCACACTTCACCTGCTGGTGGGCGCCGGTGAGTGGATATTGCGTCCTGGAATGATCGAATGCTTTCTGGTCGACGCTCGCCGCCTTCCAATCCGTGGTTGAGTGGCATTGCGCGCAATTGCTTCCGAGACGGCCCTGGTGAGCATCTTCATGGCACGTGGCGCAATTTGGCGTAAGTCCCATCCATGTGTGGTTAAGGTCCTTGCTGGCGAGAAGCGCTCGTTGCGGCGCCGCAATGTGTTGCAAATTATGGCAGGCGCGGCAGCTCACGCCCGAGTGTTTACCGTCAAGGGCAAAGCCCGTCGCAGAGTGATTAAACCCCTGTGGAGTCGGATTCCAATGCACCATTTGGAAATCGACGCCGTTGTGATCGGAATGGCACTTCACACAAGCCGCGCCGGGCGCGCCTGATCGCGGGAACGTTGCATGAAGACCTTTGTTCTGTTGGAGCTCATTGGCAATTTCCCGATGGCAATCCAGGCATTTGAAGGAGGGCGTCTCGACGGCGACCTGGTGACATTGGATGCAGTCCGCAGCCCCACTCAAGCCCTGATGCGCCTTCGCCAGCGGCCCAGGGGAGATTTGCGCCGTCGCGGGAAAGCTAAAGCACACAACAAGACCGGTTAAGAGGAGCGTGCGAAGAAGCCAATCGCTACGAGTGAATCTCGAGCGATGCTGGCATCTTCCGCGATCGCTTTGCTTCCGTCTCATCTTGCTCCGTCCCACCCGGCGATTCTTTGGCGTCGATTTTGAGGGCTCACGACATGTTCCCATAGAGAAGGACATGGCGTTGACCCCGGAATTGCGTTAATTAACAGCTCTCCTCTTTCGAGGGCCCATGCAGACGACGGGGAAAGAAGCCGCAATCGGTCTGCGCCGAGTACCAGGAAATATGCCCGGAACACCGAACGCCAGACCGGAGAAATGGAGGATCCAGTTCTTGGAAGTATGCCAAACTAGAGCCGAATTTGCCTAGATTGAAATGCTGGTTCAAAAACTTCGGTTTGCAACGAGGATTCCGGAACCACTTCTAAGCCAGATGGAATCTTGACTGCAATGTGCGCTCCGCCCGTGTCCCGATTCGTGACCGACACCGTGCCACCATGGGCGCGAGTGACGGCTTCGACGAACGCGAGGCCTAGTCCATGACCGTCAGAATCGCGGCCCTTTACACGGCGCTCGAACAGATGGTCAAGCACCCCCGATTCGAAACCGGGACCATCATCTTCGACGATCAGCGATGCGCCATCCTTCGCGCCCTGCAGCGCGACCGTAACCGTGCAGCCGTCCGGCAGATGCTTTAGCTCATTATCGAGAAGATTTGCGATCATGCGGTGAAGGAGCGCGGCATCGGCAAGAACAGTTACAGAACCGCTGCTTCGCATTCTGACCTTTAGGCTTTTCTCCGACATCGACGGTTCATAGAGATCGATCATTGCGCGCAACAAATCATCCATGTCGACCTCGATCCGCGTTAGGCGAAGAGCGTCTGCCCTGGCCTCTGCAACATCCAGAGACTTGTTCAAGAAGTCAGTGAGTCGATCGAGTTCGTCAATCGCGGAGACGATGGACTCGGTCTGATCTCCCCCCGCGTCCTTCGATAGGGATGATTCAAGCTTGCCGCGAATGGCCGTAAGAGGACTGCGCAAATCGTGGGCCAGCGAGTCCGTGATTGTGTGTAACTGATGCATGGAGCTTTCGATGCGGTCGAGCATACGATTGAGCGTCAAGGCGAGCTGGCTAACTTCGTCGTTCCGGCGGGCAATTGGAACTCGTGCATTCAGATCGGAGTGGCCGATGCGAGAGGCGGCTTCAGTAATCTTGCGCACGTGGCTCAACATACGGCGCGTAGACAAAAACACCATCGCGAAACCAAGCATGACAAGCATCAGCCAGAGCAGGAAGAAGCGCAGACGGAGATTCCGGAGCACACGGAGATCGTCTCGCTCCGAGAGGCCGAGAAATATATGGCTGCCGTCCTCAATGCGAACAGATGCGACACGAAAGGGAACTGAGAAGCCCTGCACATGGATATCGGTCGGATTACCGGACGGGATCGCTTTGACACGCATCGCATTCAATTCGGCCTGGCCATCGCCAACCCCGACCCAGAGTCTGAGCGAGCCGTCGTCGCCGGTCTGGAGAAAGAACACCGAGTCGTTAAAGCTGCCTTCCGAGGGCAATTTATTCGGTACCTCACGAGTGGCGAGTTCCGCCACCTCTCCCAATACGCGCTGATAGAGCGCGTTTTTCGGTGTGTGTTCGGCAACATTGCCAAGCACTTCAACTTCGCCCGACAGCCATGCGTCGGTGCGCCGTTGAATGTCAGCTACGACGAAGCTTTGGAGAAAAAGGAAGAACACCAGGGTTCCGCACGCGAAGGCAAAGGTCGCCCACAGTGAAATGCGCCATGCAGCACTACGCATGTGCGGCTTACCTGTCTGTGAGGACATAGCCCACGCCTCGCATGGTTCGAATCATCGGCTGTTGCCCGGTGCCATCGACCTTGCCGCGCAACCGGTAAATATGTACGTCAACTACATTCGTATCCGGCTGTATGCGCATGCCCCAGACTCTGTCGAGAATCATGGAACGCGTGACAACGCGCCCCGCGTTCCGGCACAGATACTCCAGCAAAACGAACTCCTGCTGCGTCAACTGCAGCAGCTGGCCACCGCGCGATGCTTCGCGCCGCAGCAGGTCCAATTCAAGGTCCATTACGCGCAGCCGCGTCGCTTCAGCGCTTGCGGGGCTGTTGCGTTTGAGCAGATTGCGGAGGCGGGCCAGCAACTCGGCGAGTGCGAACGGCTTAGTCAGGTAATCGTCACCGCCCTGTTCGAGCCCGCGCACACGGTCGTCAACCGATCTGCGTGCGGAAAGAATCAGGACTGGGGCCTTCACGCCCAATTGACGCAAGCGAAGGATCAAGGTAATTCCATCTTGGTCGGGCAGCCCAAGATCGACGATGAGTATGTCAAACACGCTATCAACCGCAAGCCGTTCGGCGGTCTTGCCATCCGAGGCTGCTTCCACCTCGTATCCCGCATCCTCAAGCGAGCGGCGGAGGAAACTTTGAATGTCGGTTTCGTCTTCGACCAGAAGGAGGCGCATGAAAGGATATTAGTGCATTTGCGTTGTTCTTTTACAGATTGAATCCGCGTCTCGGTTGTCGCCATTCACCAACGTGCAAGCGTTTGGCAAAAAATGAACGCGTTGTCATCTGCACGTTCACTCCCGGTCATCCATCTTCGCTATCGTTAACAGCAGGTCCGAGACAGGCGCTGGAACTCGCCCGCGCGGGCCGAGAGCTGCGCCCTCTCAACTTTGAAGATGAACGAAAGGTCATGCAAACGACCCCGATTCGACGCTTTCCAAAGTTCCTTAGCCGCCGTCTTACAGGGCATTGACTTCCAGAACCGCAGTTCAAAGAACCTCGTTGAGGAGCCGAAAGTATGAATCGTCGCTTCCTTCTCGGTTATCAGTTGATCATTGGAATTTCAGACACCGTGATCGGCACCCTGCTAATCGTGGCGCCGGAGTTCACGCTCGACCTGACCGGCATCCAAGTGCCTTCAGGCGCAATTCCCTTCGTGTCGTTCATCGGTGCCTTCGTCTTCTCTGTGGGCTTTGCATGCCTCTATGGCGCATGGCTCACCGCTCGCGACGAAGGCCGCGCGAGGGTGGAGATGATCTGGCTCCTCACCGCGATTACTCGCACCGCCGTCGCAATCATTCTCGCTCAGCGTGTAATGGCTGGCACGCTGCAGGCTGCGTGGCTGATCGTAGCGATTTCTGACGGTGCGTTCACCCTCATCCAGGCAGTCGGGTTGCGCATGATGTGGGTGGCTCATGCGATTGCTGAGTAGCATGCGCTCCTAGATGGCTCGACCATGACGGAAATGGGGAACTTCACAGTACCCTACGCCAAGTTGGGGGCTCACGGATCCGAGCATTCTTATTCTCAAGATGGCAGGAGAAGTCGATATCGACCTCACACTGAATGGATGTTTAACAAACAAGGACTGATGTCGGGTGCGCTAGCGCTGATACCGAATGGACTTTGGCCCTGGATACGCTTCAGGCAATCTCGGATCGGGTTTGCGAGAATCACGTTATCGCTATCCTCCGACGGCGCTTCGAGTTTCAAATGAGGTGGAATGGATCTGCCAATTCCCAGACACGCTCAATTCGCATTTGCGGCGGTTTTCTTCGTCTTTATCTGGTGCGTCGGCCTGCGCGCACAAGAAAACTACGAGATTCAGGTCTACCCCTCGGAGACCATGGCGCCTGGAGTACTGCTGACTGAGTTGCATAGCAATTACACCGTAGAGGGAAGCACCTCGACCCAGTATGGAATGTTGCCGACTCAGGGCCAGGAACATGAGACGGTTGAATTCACGCAGGGAATTACCAATTGGTCCGAGGTCGGGTTCTACATTTTCACCGAGGAACACGTTGGGACCGGTTTTCAGTGGGTTGGCGATCATATCCGCCCGCGCGTCCGCGTTCCGCTATCGTGGCATTGGCCTGTGGGAGTGAGCCTGTCGAATGAGATTGGCTACGCGCGAGCCGCTTATGCCAACCCCACATGGTCCTGGCAGATCATGCCGATTGTCGACAAGACGATGGGAAAGTGGTACTGGTCCGTCAACACTACGCTGAATTGGGGCATTCACCCAGTCTCGCTGCCGCCCGGCTCCTCCGAGTCGACGATTCAGTACTACTATCGCGACGTTTCTCCGCATGGCGTAACGTTTGGGCCGGCAGCAACGCTCACCTATCAGCCAAAGCCAATCTTCAATGTTGGAGTCGAATACTACGGATACTGGGGCGAACTTGGACACTTCGTAAATCTCCACAATCAGCAGCAGCAGTTGTTCCCCGTTGTAAATCTCTTTGTCTCTCCGAAGTGGGAAATCAACTTCGGAGCCGGATGGGGAGCGACAGCTTCTACCGATCATCTGATCGTGAAAGGGATTCTAGGGCGATACTTCGATTGGAAGCGTCCGCGATTGCATCCACTTCGGTGAGGCAAAAAGAAATGCGAAGCGGATCGCGGCCACACCGATTTGAAAACGAACTAATTCATTGGAGTGAATAGCCGACTAGCTAGCCCGTTGGCAACAGCTGTGAGAGAAGGCCCGATAGATCATATGGGCAGGTTCGATCATGGCTTGCGAGACAAGGACTAAGGCTAGTCACTCGCCCCTTTTGGAACGTGAGTCGTGAGCTTCTTCAGAACGAATTCACAATGGGCGGTATGCAGCACGATGGATATGCTGTCATTTGCCGCACGATTGGCAATCCGTAAGCCTGAACGTTTGAACGAGGTACTGGATGGAGCGAAGCAGATTCCTTGTAGCCGCTTTTTTCACCATAACGCTGGCCACCGCGGCGCCCGCTGAACCAATTCCAGTTACACATATCCAACTCCCTCGGCACGCATCAATGGTGGCGCGCTCCGAGAGCGGAAAGATCATCGCCCAGGTTGAGTTCACCGAGACCGTGCAAGGCGATGAAGTGACGATGCGCCTGACTTATCACTTTGTGGACGGGTCGATTGACGATGAGACCACGACTTACAGGCAGCGGGGCACGTTTCAGCTCGTGCGCAACCACCACATACAGAATGGGCCATTCTTTGCTACGCCCGTCGACTTTGCGGTTGAAGCTGCTACCGGCATGGCGACCACCCGCACGACAGACAAGGATGGAAAGATACACGCCGCGAGCACGCACATTGACCTGCCGGATGACCTGGCGAATGGGTTCGTTGGAACGTTGCTGGTGAATGTACCGCCCAATACCGCGCCGTTCCGAGTGGGGATACTCACTCCGGTCTTCGGAGGGCGATTGATTCGGATCCTCATCTCGCCGGAGGGCGAGCAACCGTTTCAAAAAGCGGGACAGAACCTTAAAGCGACGGTTTTTCGCATCCATCCGGAGTTGGGTGGCTTCCTGGGCATGATTGCGGCGCTGGTCGGCCTTCAGCCGAAAGATGTGATGGTGTGGGTCCTGGAGGGCGAGAGGCCTGCTGTGATGAGGGTAGTTGGACAGATGAGTGGCTTCGGTCCTGTAGTCAGCTCGGAGCTGGAGGGGACCAGCTTCGGGAAATAGGAGATTCATTGAAACCCACATCTCAAAGACGAAATGCCGATCACTCGTGTTGATGACGATACCCTGAGAATCTCCTGACCTCCTGTTTCGCTACCCGACGGCGCCATCAACGTTTGTATGCGGTTTTCGGAAAGTCCTCGTCTCACTTGGGCGAATAACCGGCTGCACGGAAAAGTGATGCAGAAACTTGATGCGGTTCCAAAAACAAGAATGGCGGCAGACGTGTGGCACACATGGCCGCTGCTCAGGGGTTGGTTTTACGAGCCAATCAGGGACCGGAAGACTGACGCGGGTTCAGCACCTGCTGCATCCCTGAAGGTCCGCGGGTTGGCCCACAGTCGGGCAGACGACCGGCACAGGGTGCCGGAGAGGACGGGTTTTATTTGAATTCCAGAAGAACGTTACTAAGCGGGAACTCAGTGGCTGCGCGGCGGCGCCCGGCGCGCCAGAAGAACGTGGACTCGGCGAGCAATCGGGGGCATTGACAAGATCGATCAACAGAGCTCTGCCCCGCCCAACGGCGCAGCATCCCCGCAGCAATCCATCACGCACACAATCTTCATCTTTAATCTCCTTGCCCGACAGGTAGTTGTCATTAAGGTCAAAGAGAGTAGAGAGGAATTGAACAAAAGAGAATAAGGACAATAGAAAAGGAAGGGCAAAAAGCAAGCAACCAGGAGGTCCTTCCAAATAGCGCAGTTTATAGAGGAGCGGAATCGAGGAGGCGCAGTCTCCGGATCGCAAGAAAACGCGTCATTTCGAGGCCGACAAAAACCCTGCGCAATGATCCAAAACCTCATGCGCAACACCAAAGCGGTGCCCTTGGAAGTTAGCGAGGAGTAACTGACGGGTAGCCGATAAACCGGGCAGAACTCATTCCCGGACCCTGCGGCGTTTTGGGGGAGTAATCCGAATAAGCATACTTAACTAACGCTTGATGAGCAGATTGGAATGTCTTCGTCAGTTCAAGAGGTACAGGAACTCACGCTTCAATGGGGATGGGGACCGGCGCCCCCTCCAGTGCGTATAGCTTCTGCGGGGCGCAGCAAGCTTTGTTCAATCTCATTTGGTCTGCTTGCATCGCCTTATCTTCATTGAGCACAGAGAGCGTTTCGCTCAGGATTTGTGCGGCGCCGGCGTACTTCGGTACGACAATTTTGTAGTGCATCCATTTCCCTTCGCGGCGAGCAGCGACGATGCCCGCACGACGCAAGTAAGCAAGATGCCGCGAAATCTTAGGCTGGCTCTGCCTGAGGATCTCCACGAAATAACAGACGCACACTTCCTTTCCGTTCATCAGGTTCAACAGCCTGAGACGGGTGCGATCCGCGAGCGCGGCAAATAGCAACGCCAGGTCGTAGCTCTTCGGAGAGATATTCACAGCTCCATTATATACGTCTTGACAGATGCGTCTAGAAAAGAATACATTCGCTTTAGCGTATGCGAGGTGACGCATTCAATGGAGTCGACGACAAGCGTTCAGGAACAGGTCAAGGAGAAGTACGGAAGCGCCGCGCGGGCTGTGGCGCAGTCGGGCAGTTTGCATGCATGTTGCGACCCTGGCCTTCGGTGCTGCGATCCGATCACCACCAACCTCTACGGCGCCGATCAGACTGGGACCATTCCTGAGATGGCGGTCAAGGCCTCTCTCGGGTGTGGTAATCCGACCGCGCTGATCGATCTTCGGCCCGGAGATACCGTACTCGATCTTGGCTCAGGCGGCGGCATCGACGTGCTGCTTTCGGCAAAGCGCGTCGGCCCAACGGGCAAAGCGTACGGCCTGGATATGACGGACGATATGCTGGCACTCGCGCGCGAGAATCAGAGACAGGCAGGCGTCACGAACGTTGAATTCCTGAAAGGCGAAATTGAGAATATCCCTCTACCTGACAACTCTGTTGATGTCATCATCTCGAACTGCGTCATCAATCTCTCGGCCGACAAAGATGGAGTTCTCCGCGAAGCCTTCCGGGTGCTGAAGCCCGGAGGACGGTTTGCAGTATCCGATGTGGTTGTGCGGGGCGAAGTGCCTGAGCAAGTGAGGCAAAGCATGCTGCTCTGGGTTGGCTGTATCGCCGGCGCGCTCGAAGAGAGTGAGTACATCGCCAAGCTGACGGGTGCTGGATTCGAGGATGCTGCGGTCGAGCCGACGCGCGTTTACAGCATCGAGGATGCCAGACAATTTCTCACCGAGGCTGGCGTCGACGTGGACGCGATCGCTCCCCAAGTGAAGGACAAGATCTTCGGCGCCTTTGTCCGGGCTAACAAACCCAAAATCCCTTGCTGCCAATCCGGTTGCTGCGCTCCCGCTGTCTCGGCAGCAAAGGAATAAGGATCATGACCGATCATTACGACGTTCTGTTCCTCTGCACCGGCAACTCTGCGCGCTCGATCATGGCCGAAGCAATCCTGAACCAAAAAGGCAAGGGCAAGTTCACGGCTTACAGCGCAGGCAGTCATCCAACCGGACAGCCACGGCCAGAAGCCCTTCAGCAGATCGAGTCAGCGGGACTGTCGACGGCTGGCCTACGCAGCAAGTCATGGGACGAGTTCTCCGGGCCGGAAGCGCCGAAGCTAGACTTCGTTTTTACTGTTTGCGACAACGCAGCGAAGGAGCAGTGCCCTTACTGGCCTGGGCAGCCGATGACGGCGCACTGGGGTGTTGCTGATCCGGCGGCGGTCAAGGGAACTCCAGAAGAGATCCGTCGTGCGTTTCGTGATGCTTTCACGGTGCTTGATCGCAGGATCGGGCTGTTTCTCTCCTTGCCCCTTGCGACGCTTGCGGACATAGCCATCAAGCGGGAAATCGACCGCATCGGTGATTCGTAGGAGCTTAGGTGAAAAAAGGCCGGTTGTCTTTTCTGGATCGCTATCTAACGGGATGGATCTTCGCTGCGATGGTGTTCGGCGTCGCTCTTGGCTGGCTTGTTCCCGGAGTCGTGCCATTCCTCAACCGTTTCAGCATCGGCACAACGTCGGTGCCGATCGCGGCGGGGCTGATCCTGATGATGTACCCGCCGTTCATGCGTGTTCGCTACGAAGAACTCCACGAAGTGTTCCGCAACAAGCGCGTGCTGGGGCTTTCGCTCATTCAAAACTGGCTGATCGGGCCGATTTTGATGTTCATACTCGCTATCGTGTTCCTTCGCGGATATCCCTGGTACATGGCCGGGGTCATCATGATCGGGCTCGCACGCTGCATCGCCATGGTCATCGTGTGGAACGAGCTGGCGAAGGGCGATACACAATTTGCGGCCGGGCTGGTAGCGTTCAACTCGTTGTTCCAGGTCTTTTTCTACTCGGTCTACGCCTGGGTGTTCATCACAGTTCTCCCCGGCTGGATCGGCCTGCGCGGAACCCAAGTCAACGTCTCCATCGGTGAGATCGCAAGGAGTGTCTTCATCTACCTGGGAATTCCTTTTATCGCCGGCTTTCTGACGCGTACCGTTCTGGCTCGGGCGAAAGGACGCGAATGGTACGACCGGAACTTTGTGCCTCGTGTTGCGCCGATGACGCTGGTCGCACTGTTGTTCACCATCGTGGTGATGTTTTCTCTCAAGGGCAGTTACATCATGCGTTTGCCTCTGGACGTCCTGAGGATCGCCATACCTCTGTTGATCTACTTCGTGGTGATGTTCCTCGTGTCGTTTTACATGGGTCGGAAGCTTGGCGCCGATTACTCCAAGACAACCACTCTTGCGTTCACAGCCGCGTCCAACAACTTCGAGCTGGCCATCGCTGTAGCCGTCTCGGTGTTCGGCATCAACTCCGGCGCGGCGTTCGCTGCTGTCATCGGTCCCCTGGTGGAAGTGCCAGTGATGATTGCCCTTGTGAATCTAGCTCTATACTTCCAACGCCGATACTTCGCGAATCTGGAGTCAGCAGAAACGGAAGGGGTCTGCGTTACCGGTTCACGATTGGTCTAATCGGGCCTCGCAGGAGCTTGTTGCGCTGCCGGTTTCGCAGTTCATCTGGCGTCACAGACAGGGTGAGCGTCGCTGACGGACTCGCCGGCGCCGATTACTCCCGAAATGTCGGCATGTCGAATGGAACCTCGATTGCGGTTGTCGGAGGTGGGGTCGGGTTTGGGGCGCGACACCCCACCCTAGCAAAGCCAGGATGGGGCACACCATTCTTGTGGTGGATGAAGATCACCGAAAAACAACCGCAGATCCCTCGACTTCGCTCGGGATGACAGCACAGGATGGGGCACCCGATGTTGGTGATGGATGGGCAACCGCGGATTCAGGCTGGAACGCCGACGGCTCCCACGGGTTCCGGTTGCTTGTGAGAAATCTTCGGCAAGGCATGGGGACAGATCCGATCGAGGGCCGTGCCCGCGGGCGATTTCTGTGACGCCGCGGAGACTCGAGTTGCCGGTTTGCGCGGCAGCGAGCGCATGACAATAAAGAAATCGCCGACGGTCAGGCGGGCATTGCCCTGGAAATCGAGAAAGCCGATCTTGTTTTGCTTGCAGAGCTCCTGCGCCTCCGGCGAGAGATGCGGCGCGATGACGATCGGGATGGCATCGGCCGCAAAAGGTGTGGCAGCGTGCAGCACCTGGCGCAAACTGTCCCGCGCCTCTGGCAAGCTGTCCTGCGCTTCTGGCAAACGATGCTGGACTTGGCACAACGCCGTGCGCAGACGTGCCGGTTCACCATGGAGATGGGCCTGGCAGGCCAGTGAATGGCGGTGACCGCAGATTTCGATGCGTGCGTGGATTGCGGCAAAGCCGCGGCCTGGCTGCGATTCATGCTGGAGCTCAATGAGCTTGATGGCGGAAAAACGCCCGAGCAGAGCCCTCAACGCATCGGCAGCGCGCGCTTCGAATTCAGTCGATACCGCGCCCGTCTTCATCGGTTTCTCCCATTTCGTAGAGCAATGGAGCCGCGGATTCCTGTTGAGCGGGGCCGAGAACGAACGAATTGTCGCCCGAGGGAGTCAAGGCCAACGGAACCGGCGCGTGCCCGCTGCTGTTGCGCTGCTTTGACTCGAGCCAAAGGCACAAGCGGGGATCGTGAATCTCCGGCTTGTCGCGCCAGAACCCCGGGGGCAGGCCGCACTCGATGAGCAGGTGGTCGAGCCGAAGCTCAATCTGCGTTGCGCGCTTGGAAAAATAGCGGCGAACATTGCCGGCGCCGACATAAAGTCCGGTGACGCGACGCCCATTGCATTGTGAAGTGACAACCATCGAACTCCTCCGCCGGGTCTAACGTCCGTTGAGTCCGCCACTCTATGAAAGCTCACGTGGCGGGCTCCCGAAAGAAACCGCATGATGCAGCGTGAACTGGCAAAAACCCATGATTGCGGGAAACGACTGTGAACGATGCAGAACCAACAGATGCGACAAGATGCACGGGTACGGCCCTGCGATGACTTTGATCGGCGAACAAACCCGAGGAGAACTTACGACCGAGGCGCACTAACCGGCGCGATGGTTGACGGCGGGAGAAATCGCCGAACAGGAAGGGGACCAAAGGAAGGCCAGGATGGAATCCGACGTGCGCCGAGCGGCTACCCTGACCGCCTGCGTCTCTTCCCTCACTCTCTGTGGAAATCTTGTACCCATTCGCGATCCGTGTCAAGGCGATTTGATGAAAGTGGAGAGAAGATTCCGCGGCGTGCTGTGGAAAAGCTGTGCCGATGGCGTCGCCGACGCGGAAGTGGATATTCTTCGAGGCGCGACAGTTATCGTGCGCGCGAAGAGGGCTCGTCGGAGAAGATCTGCCCGTCGCGGATGTGGACGACGCGGTGCGCATACTGAGCGATGTCGGCCTCGTGCGTGACGAGGACGATGGTGTTGCCTTTAGCGTGAAGCTGATCGAACAGCGACATAATTTCGACGCCGGTTTTGGAATCGAGGTTGCCTGTCGGCTCGTCGGCAAGGATGATCGATGGATTGTTGACCAGGGCGCGGGCGACGGCGACGCGCTGGCGCTGACCCCCGGAGAGCTCATTCGGTTTGTGCATCATGCGCGACTCCAGGCCCACATCGGTAAGGGTCTGCTTGGCGCGTGCGATGCGCTCAGCTGCCGGAGTGCCGTTGTAGATCAGGGGCAGCTCGACGTTGTGCAGCGAAGAGGCGCGGGCGAGGAGATTGAACGTCTGGAAGACGAATCCGATCTCCTTGTTGCGAATGCGCGCGAGCTGATCGTCATCGAGGTCGCTGACGAGCTGGCCGTTGAGCCAGTACTGGCCCTTGGAGGGCGTATCGAGGCAGCCGATCAGATTCATGAGCGTTGACTTGCCCGAACCGGACGGGCCCATGATGGCCACATACTCGTTGCGCCGAATGCGGAGCGAAACGCCGCGCAGGGCCTGGACCTGCTGCTCAGAGCCCATGTCGTAGGTGCGCCAAAGATCCTTGACGACGATGATGTCGTTCGCATCCACGACCTTGGTCTCCGGTAGTTCTTCGATGCCGACGCCGTTTGAAGCCATCTCTAACTCATCCTTGTCTGAAATTCGGTTGCCGTTCGCCAGCAAATCACGCATGTCAATTGGAACTGGTGGAACTGCCTGAACTGTCGCCGGTGGTCAGCGGCGCAGACTTGTCGCGCTTGAGCAACGCGCCTCCCTTGAGGTCGCGCAGAGTCTTGTAAGGTCCGGTGACGATCTCCTCGCCATTGTTCAGGCCGGAGAGAACTTCGATGTCGGTGGCTCCAGTGATGCCGGTGGTGACGGGAACGAACTTGGCGCGCAGCCTGCCGTGGTCATCTTTCTGGACGACGAAGACTCCCTGAACAGGGTTGGACTTTGGCGTGTTGGAAGCCGCCTGGACGGAGCCGGGTTTTGCGTTGTCGGTGGCCGGATCGTGCATGGTGAGCGCCTGGATGGGCAGCGAGAGCACGTCGGTCTTGTGCGCGGTGGTGATTTTCGCGGTGCAGGAAAGGCCCGGACGAAGATCGTCGGAGGTCCCGTCGAGCGTGACCACGACTCTGAAGTCTTTGGCCTCTTCAGTGCCCGTCGTGGATTGCGACGTGGCCACTCCGGTTGAGCGCAGCAACGCCTGGTCGCCGACTTCAGTGACGTGGCCCTTGAAAACCTTGTTCGGCAAAGCGTCGACCGTGACTTCGGCAATCTGGCCGAGTTGGACGTTGACGATGTCGGTTTCGTCCACTTTGACGTCGGCGGTAACGACACTCATGTCGGCGATGGTCATGAGCGTGGAACCTTCGGTGTTCTGGATACCGGTGACAACCATCTCACCTTCACGCGGGGGCTCGTTGGTAACGATGCCGTCAAAGGGCGCGACCGCGATGGTGCGGTTGTAGAGATCCTGGTTCACCTTCAGATCGGCTTCCTGGGTACCGAGGCGACCACGTGCCGAATCTGTGTTGGCTTTGGCCTGGTTCAGCTGCGCATTGGCCTGCGCAATGTCGGCGACATCAAGATCGTAAGCGGCCTTGGCGGCGTCGTACTGCTGCTTGGAGTCGATTCCGTCCTTGAAGAGGGCCTGGGCGCGATCCCAATCCAGCTTTTTCTGTTCCAGGTCGGCTTGCGCGTGCTCGACATTTGCCTGAGCGGTTTTTTCCGCGGCGATGTAAGCCGCAATGTCGGTTTTCGCAGAAGCGATTGCGGCCTCCTGGCCGTTGACGTTGGCTTCCTGCTGGACGTTCTCAATGGTGGCGACCATCTCTCCCTTGTGGACTCTGTCGCCTTCCGCCACATAGAGATGGGTGATGCGGCCCATTGCATTGGCGCCGACGTTGACATAGTTCTTTGGCTTGATCTGTCCCGTGCCGCTGACAACGGTGGAAAGATCCTCGCGGGTGAGGGTCGCGGTGTAGACCTTGGTATAGCCGGACTGCTGCCTGATCACCATGAACGCGACGAGGCCGGCAGCAACGAGCACAGCAAGAACGATAAGAAGAATTTTCTTCATGAGCGTATGAAATCCCTGTTTTTTTTCTACATTCAAGTGTACGCGAAGGAGCGGCGGAAGGTTCCCTGAAGGCTTTGAGCCCGCAATCGCCGGCAGACGCGGGCGGTCCCTCGCGAGAGCCGATGACCCCGGCGGGTAAACGCCGCCGGCTGCGAGTCTGGCGTTTGGGGGCGGGAGAAAAAGCCTGCTGGTTTGACGGCAAAGGGCCTTTCACGCGAGCCGGGGAGCCCGAAAAAGCGCCGAAATTCTGCGCGGGTTTGCCCGTAAAACGTTGACATTGACCCGGCTTATGCGTCCAACCAGCGAACCACCCTGCTCGGAACCTTGCCCGACGGCAAAAGTAGCCGTAAAATGAGGAGATTGCAGGAGTCTTGAAGGCAATGATGTTCCTTAGCCGCCGTCTTCTTATCACAGTAGTTGGTTTGGGCCTTATCTGGGTACCCGCGAGCGCTCTTCGGGCGCAGCAGAGTGGTGCTCCCCCGGCCACCGATTCCCAGTCCGCCGCGCCGGCAGGCTCTCAGGGCCAGGCGAACGATCCGCTCAACCGCCAACTCTCCGATAAGGAGCGTTACAAGGCTCAGCACGAACTGCGGCAGGAGCTGAAGGGCCCCTATAAGACCTGGCTGAACGAAGAAGTTCCCTACATCATCAGCGACGACGAGCGAAGAGCGTTCATGAGTCTGGCGAACGATGAGGAACGCGAAGCGTTCATTGAGAACTTCTGGCAACGGCGCAATCCGAATCCCGATTCCCCCGAGAACGAGTTTCGCGAAGAGCACTACCGTCGTATTCAATACGCCAACGACCACTATGCGGCGGGCAAGCCGGGATGGAAGACCGACCGCGGCCGCATCTACATCATGTGGGGCGCGCCAGATTCGATCGACTCCCATCCCTCGGGCGGGATGTATGAGCGCCCCATGGATGAAGGCGGCGGAGAAACATCCACTTTTCCATTCGAAACCTGGCACTACCGTTACCTGGAGGGACTCGGCGAAAACATCGACCTCGAGTTCGTCGATTCGTGTCAGTGCGGCGACTATCACTTCACCATCGACCGCAGCGAAAAAGATGCGCTGAAAAGGGTGCCCGGCGCGGGTCTCACGCAATACGAGGAGATGGGCAAAGGGGACAAGAGGGACCGGTTCACGGGCAATGCAATCGAAGAGCTCGGCAACGGCCCAATGGGCACCAACGATCAATCAAAGGAATTTGACCGGATCGAGTTGGCCGCCAAGCTATTTGCGCCGCCGCCCATCAAGTTCGGCGATCTTGACGCAGCGCTCGACGCCTTTAGCTCGACACACAAGTTGATGAGCGGGCCGCCTTTCCCGTTCGATGTGCGCACCGATTTTGTGAAGGTGACCGACAGCATGGATATGGTCCCGATCACGATCCAATTGCGCAACCGCGACATCACGTTCGTGACCAAGGACGGAGTCTCGAGAGGTGAGGTGAACATCCTGGGCAAAGTGACCACGATTATGCACAAGACCGTGCAGACCTTCGAGGACACCGTTGAAGTGGAACAGCCGTCTGAGTTGCTCGAGAAGAGCCTCGATCGCAAATCGCTTTATTGGAAAGCGCTCCCTTTGCAGCCCGGACTATACCGCCTGGACATTGCCATCAAGGATGTCAACAATCCGGATCACATTGGAATTTTTGGACGGGCACTCGATGTTCCAACGTATCAGGACGACAAGATCGGCGCCTCGTCTCTGATTCTGGCTGATGAGATGAACACGGTCTCCTCGCGGCAGATCGGGAGCGGCAACTTCATCATCAGCAACACATTTATTCGGCCGCGCGTGGCGACGGGCATGGCCACGCCGGTGAGCTTCAAGCGCAGCCAGGAGCTGGATTTCTGGATGCAGTTTTATAACCTTGGGATTGACGACGCTACCAAGAGTAACTCAGCAATAGTTACCTACCAGATTACGGACTCCACTGGGGCCGTGATTCTGCAAAAACAGCTGGATTCAAAGGATTTAGGCGCGCACAGTGACCAGTTGACAGTGGAGAAATCTCTCCCCATTGCCGGCCTGGAACCGGGTAGGTACAGGGTCACCGTGACGATCGACGATGCGATCTCAAAACAAGGGATTGCGCAATCGGCTCCTTTTGTCGTCGAATAGGTATCAATCTGTGCACACGCCAACTGAACATGAGAATTCAGGAGCATGCGCGGGTTGTCATTTAAGGAAAACTGCCAGGGACGCGGTGGGATCTCAGATCTGCTGATGAAGCGAAGCACCCATCTCGCCGGTTTAGCCGTGCTGATCGTCTTTGGTGCCGCGCCAGTCTTTGGCGCGGCGTCAGCGTCAGTGTCCGGCCTGATTCGCGATTCCGCGGGTGTGCCTCAAATTGGCGCCGAGGTCCAGCTTCTCCGTCCAGACTTGAGCGTGGTGACCAGCGTCTACACCGATAGCGCGGGCCGCTTTGTCATCTCATCCCTCGCGCCCGGGAGTTACGCTCTCAAGGCGATGGGCCCTTATTTTCTACCCGCCCTGAGAGAGGGCGTGAGAGTTCGCGGCGCAGTCGTCGTCAATCTCACTTTGAACACCCTCTATGAAGTGATCCAATGGCTGCCGGCGAGGCCGCGCGCAGGAGAAACGTCAAAGGACGACTGGGCGTGGACGCTCCGCTCCGCGGCGAATCGGCCGCTGTTGCGCTGGCTTCAGGATGGGCCGCTGGTCGTGGTCTCAGACGGCTCGGGCGCGAGACCGAAGCTGAAGGCGCGCCTGATGGCGACCGGCCAGGCAGGGACATTTGGCGAGAGCGGCGAGCGTTTCTCGACCACCGTTGAAGATACGCCAGTGGACAGCCGCGAGTTGCTGGCCCGCGTCGATTTTGCTCCAGGCACCGATGGCAGCATGGAATCGATGCTGGGCTTCCGGCAGGATCTAGGTATGGCCGGATCGGTGCAATCGGTCGCGGCGGTGACTGTATCGCCGGAGATCGAGGGCGCGGGAGATCAAGGCCTGGATGAAGCGGCGGTGCGCAGCTTCGAGGACATGCAATTCGGACCCGACGTTGACGCCGAGGTGGGTTCGACAGCGGTGATTGGGAGGCTTGGAGGAGAGAGTCCGAGCACCGCGACCGCGATGCTTCCGTTTGTGAAAGTCGAGTGGCGGCACGGCGCCAATGGGATTCGATACCGGCTGGCGACAATGACGCAGGACCGGGCTTCCGGCGAGGACGATTCCGAATCTTCAGCTTGGCTTCCGGCTATGGCGATGCGCGGCAGTACTTTAGCGATCGAGCATGGAACGCATCAGGAGATCGGCTGGGAACGTCAGACCGACTCTTCGGGCTTGGCCGTTGTGGTTTACTCCGATCGCATTGACAATCCAGTGCTTCAGGCGCTGGGCCACTTTGCCCAAGGCGGTTCCGCGACAGACGCAGCCGCGCTCTTCGATCCGTCGAGCGATCTGCTTCGTGCGGCCGGTCCGGCCTTTTCCTCCTCGGGAGTGCAGGCCAGCGCGGAGCGCCGATTGGTTGGCAGCAATCGCATCCGCGTGAGCTACGCAACCGGCGCGGCGCTGGTGATGCCCGCTTTGCCGCAAGGAACGCCACTGGCCGAGGTACTCGGCTCGGCGCATCCAAGGCGAGCACAAACCTATACGATCGCGCTGTCTGGTACGCTCGATGGCTCCCGTACTCGGTGGAGCGCGAGCTATCGCTGGCAGCCGGATGGCACGGTGGCTACCGTCGCGCCCTTCGCTGAAAATGCGTCGGCGCCATTCCTGAACGTCCGCGTGAGCCAGCCCATCCGCGTGACCCGCGACGGATCGGGCGGCCTGGAAGCCTTGCTCGAAGTGAGGAACCTGCTCGCCGAAGGCTATCGCCCCTATGTTCTAAGCGACGGTTCGCTGCTTCTTTTTGCGGACGATCAGCGCAGTGTCCGTGCCGGCCTCGCGTTCACCTTCTAAACTCGCCCCCCAACACATTCGAACGGGAGTGATGATGCGCAGGCGCAACGGCGCCGCGTTTCCACTCTTTTTCCGTGAGTGGTTCAGCTCGCCTCCTCGGGAGTACATTTGGGTCTGGACCGAACATAGTCCAAAACAAAGGAGAGAGCCTCGATGAATTCTGTTCGCTTGAGTCGACGCGCCGCCTTGAAGTCAGGTCTGGCTGCGACGGCGTTGGCCTCGCTGACGGATCTCGCAATGGGAGAAGGACAGCCGCCGGCGCGCATGGGAAGAATTCAACAGGCGGTGTGCCGGTGGTGTTACAAAGACATTCCCCTCGACCGGCTCTGCGCCTATGGGGCGGAGATTGGACTGAAGGGCATCGACCTGCTGCAACCGGAGGAATACGATGTGCCGCGACGCTACGGATTGATCTGCACCATGGGCTACGCGGGTGCGGGCACGATTCCCGATGCGCTCAACCGCCCGGAGAATCACGCGGCGATTGAAGCGAGCCTGCGCACCAACATTCCGCTGGCGGCCAAAGCTGGCATTCCCGCCGTGATCACTTTCTCAGGAAACCGGCGCGGCATGACGGACGACGAGGGCGCGCGAAACACGATCGCCGGGCTCAACCGCGTGAAGAAGATCGCCGAAGACAACGGGGTCGTTATCTGCATGGAGCTGTTGAACAGCAAGGTGAATCATCCCGACTATATGTGCGACCAGACGGCATGGGGCGTGCGAGTCATCGAGGAAGTGAATTCGCCGAACGTGAAGCTGCTTTACGACATCTACCACATGCAAATCATGGAAGGCGATCTGATCGCGACGATCACGGCGAACCTCGCATGGATTGCGCACTTCCACACCGGCGGCGTGCCCGGACGTCATGAGCTCGACAACACTCAGGAAGTGCAATGGGATGGAGTCATGCGGGCCATCGCCAATGCGGGATTCAAAGGATACGTCGCGCATGAATTCATTCCGGTGCGCGATCCGTTGGCAAGCCTCAAGGCCGCAGTAGATCTGTGTGACGTGTAGAAGATTAGGTTGAAGCGTAGCAGCGCACGGACGAAGGGTGGTGCCGCGACCCGATCAGCTCGAGAATTTTGGTTTCGCTCCATGAAGCAGCGAATCTACAATGGGTCCCTATGAAAAATCGCCGGTCGATGGTCGCTGTTCTGGTTTGCGTCGCATGCTCGCTGAATTGCTTGGTTCGCGCGCAGGCTCCTGCTGATTCGCAAACGAAGGCCGTTTCGCAAGCCGATCCGTTGCTCGGCGGATTCCTTGACCCGCCGAACGGAGCCCGGCCCCGTGTCTGGTGGCACTGGATGAACGGAAACATTTCGGTGCAGGGAATCGAGCTCGATTTGGAGTGGATGCATCGGATTGGCTTGGGCGGCGTGACTGTCTTTGAGGGTTCCATTAATACGCCGCAGGTGGTTCCGCATCGACTGATCTATATGACGCCGGAGTGGAAGGATGCATTCAAGGCCGCAGTGACCACAGCGCGAGGCTTCGGGATGGAAGTGGCGATTGCCAGTTCACCGGGCTGGAGCGAAACCGGCGGACCCTGGGTGCCAGCGGCGCAAGGGATGAAGAAGATGGTGTGGAGCGCGACCCGCATCGAAGGCGGGCGGCCCTTTATGGGCAAGCTGCCTCATCCGCCCGAAGTCGACGGAATTTTCCAGAACTTCGAGGCTTCCGGACGGCGTGCCGCGGATGGAACCGTCGTGACTCCTCCGAGGTTTTACGCCGACTCGTCTGTCATCGCGTACAAAATTCCCGACGGCGACGAGCCGCAGGCAGAACTGAATCCGCACGTTACGTCGAGCGGAGGTACAGCGAACGCGGCCGCACTCTCTGACGGCGACGTGAATACCGTGGCGCTCGATTTGCCCGAAGGCGAAGCGGGCAAGGAACCGTGGGTCCAATTCGATTACGGCCACCCGCAAACGATTCAAGCAGTGACGCTGGCGAGCCTGAACGACTCCATTAGCGTCTTCGACCAGGAAGGCAATGCGGTATTTCCAAGGGTTGAGGCGAGCGATGACGGCGTTACGTTCAGGAAGGTTGCCGATATTCCTTTCAGCAGTCTCATCGAGCGAACGGTTTCATTCAGCGCGGTTGCGGCTCTGTATTTTCGCGTGGTCTTTCCTGCGCAGCCGAACGGTACCCATGGGCGCGACCACAAAATTACGGAGCTGGTGCTCGGGAGCGGCGCGCGCATGAATGAATGGGAAAAGCGCGCAGGCTATGCCAGCGCTCGAGATTTCTTCGCCATTCGCGATCCGCAAGTCGCGCCGAAGTTCATCGTGCCGCAGGAGGCCGTGATCGACCTGACGGGGAAGATGCAGCCCGATGGAGCGCTCGACTGGACACCGCCGGAAGGGAACTGGATGGTTCTTCGCATCGGCTACTCGCTTACCGGCCATGTGAATGGACCGGCTCCGTCGGAGGCGACGGGCCTCGAGGTCGACAAGCTGAACCGCGAATTTGTAAGAAACTATGTTGACGGCTATCTCAAGATGTACTCAGATATGGTGCCAATGGGGCCTGCGGGAGTTTCGTTCCTGCTCACTGACAGCATCGAGGCCGGACCGCAGAACTGGACCGATAACATCCTCGATGAGTTTCGGGAGCGGCGTGGATATGACGCGCGCCCGTGGCTGCCGGCACTAACTGGGGTAGTTATCAAGAGTGCCTCAGATACAGATCGTTTTCTGTGGGACTTTCGGCGCACGCTTGGCCAGTTACTCGCAGAAAACCATTATGGCGAGATTGCCGACGACTTACACAGCCATGGGATGAGTTATTACAGCGAAGCGCTTGAGTATCATCGACCCTCTCTCGGTGATGACATGGAGATGCGCAGCAAGGCGGACGTCCCCATGGGAGCGATGTGGACATGGGCGGACAGCCCGCAGCCCGATGTGGACTATAGCGCCGATCTGCGCGGAGCCGCGTCTATTGCCCACATTTACGGACAGAATCTGGTTGGCGCGGAGTCCATGACTTCGCGGGGGCCGGCGTGGTCCTTCTCGCCGAACAGCCTGAAAAAGGTTGCGGACCTTGAGTTTGCACTGGGCGTGAACCGCTTCCAGATTCATGAGTCCACGCACCAGCCAGCGCCCGATCTGGCGCCGGGACTGACTCTTGGGCCCTACGGTCTCTGGTTCAATCGCAACGACACATGGGCCGAGGAGGCAAAGCCGTGGGTCGACTACCTTGCTCGCTGCTCGTACATGCTGCAGCAGGGACATTACTTCGCGGATGTGGCTTATTTCTATGGCGAAGAAGGCCCGCTGACCGCAGTCTTCGGGTGGAAACGGGTTGAAGACGCCCCGGATGGTTACGGTTTCGACTTCGTGAACAGCGATGTAATCCTGCATGAATTTAGTTACAAGGATGGAAGGCTGGTGACTCCGGGAGAGACGAGTTACAGAGTTCTCTATCTAGGCGGACGGAGCCAGCGCATGACTTTGCCGGTGTTACGCCAGATTCACGAATTAGTCATGCAGGGCGCAGTGTTGGTGGGCAACAGGCCCACGGATTCGCCGAGCCTCGCGGATGACGAGAAGGAAGTTCAGCACGTTGCTGATCAGCTTTGGGGAAATCGGCCGGCCGCTGGTAAGTCGATGCGCAAGGTAGGTAAGGGTCGAGTGTACACGGGCATGAGCGCGAACGACGTCCTGGAGGCTCTCGGTGAGGCGCGGGATTGGGAATACTCGAAACCGGAAGCAGATTCGGATTTGATGTTTGTGCATCGCAAGCTCGACAGCGGCGACATCTATTTCGTCGACAATCGAAACGACCGCGCCGAAAAAGTCGATGCGACGTTTCGTGTGGAGGGGAAAGCGCCGGAGCTATGGGACCCTGCGACGGGCAAAACGCAACCGGTTTCGTATCGCATTGCAGATGGCCGCACAACCGTGCCGTTGCAACTCGATCCATACGGGACGACGTTTGTGGTTTTTCGCACTACGGCAGCGAAAAATACTTTGGAATTGCCCGCGCCGAAGGAGACAGTTATCGACGGTCTGGATCAAGCGCTTAACCGCGACTGGAGCGTCAGCTTCGAGCAGGGAAAAGGCATTTCGGAGACGATTGGCTTCGATCATCTGGCTTCGTGGTCCGACTTGCCGATTCCGCAATCGGATGAGGCTCTCAAGTACTTCTCGGGCACGGCGACTTACTCAAAGACGGTTGATATTCCGGCAGGCGACCTGGCGCAGGGCGCGCAACTCTGGCTGGATCTTGGAGACGTGCGAGAGCTCGCCGATGTAAAAGTGAACGATGTGGACCTTGGCGTTCTTTGGAAGACACCCTTCAAAGTCGACGTGACGAGCGCGCTGAAGCCGGGCCTCAACCGGCTTGAGGTACGCGTAACGAACCTTTGGGTGAATCGCATGATCGGCGATCAGCAGCCATGGGCGATGAAGAAGTATGCGTTCGCCGATTTCATGCCGTACAAAGCCGATTCGCCGCTGTTGCCGTCTGGGTTGCTGGGGCCGGTGAGGATGATTTCGGAGTCGGCGCAATAGGTTGAAGGGAGTGCTTTCCCACCCTAAAACTCCGCGCACGGCGCGGATTTTTAGGATGGGGCACCCAGTTTCGCGGAGAGTTGAGAGAGGCGGATTGAGGTTCGGTACGATCCCACCCTTAACGTCCGCGCGTTTAGGATGGGGCACCCAGTTTCGTGGAGAGTTGAGAGAGGTGGATTGAGGTTCGGTGCGATCCCACCCTTAACGTCCGCGCGTTTAGGATGGGACACTCAGCTTCGAGTGCGGGCGAGGACGCCCGCTCGACAGCCGGCCAGAGGCCGGCGGTACTCTCCCGGCAATTGGCTTGGACGGAGGCGGTACAAAGCGGGCGGCGGTACTCGTGTGTTTTGGCTACTGAACGGTCAGGCTCACGGGCGTCGAGACGCTTGTCGATCCCGACACTGCGGTTACCGTGATGGTGTAGGAGCCGCTCGTGGTTCCTGAGTTTCCGCCGCCGCCGCCACCACCCACTGATTTGCTGTTGCCTCCGCACGCCACGAGTCCAGCTCCAATCGCAACGAGCAGGGCCACCATCGTCAGCATATTGCGTAATCTACGACGGCGCGAGGGAATCCAGAACAGCGCGATGCATGCGAGTACAGCGCCACTGGTGCCGTACCAGCGTGCGGCAGGATTATCCGGGCGCCGATTCGCCGCAGCAGTCGCAGCAGTGGTGACGATCGTCAGCGTTGCACTCCCGGAGCTCGATCCGGAAATTACAATCTGCGCATTGGAAGGTGTCCAACTGAAAGTAGGCGGATCCTGCGCGCCGGCTGGGGTATTTGTGATCGACGCATTCAGAGTGACGGTGCCTGAAAATCCGCCAGTCGGAGTCACGGTGATGGTGGAGGCATTGCCGGTGCTGGAGCCCTTGGAAAGCGTTACGGGGGTGCCGCTGACTGTGTATGTGGCCGGCGCAGTTGTAACGAAGTTCTGGATGCTGCCCTGAGTTGTACCCGCACTGTTTTGTGCGACCACTTGAAAGTAGTATGTGGTGTTCGCGCTGAGGCTGGTGGCGCCGGCATTGATATTCACGGCTGTGTTTCCGGAGCCAAGATCCTGCGATACCGTCTGGGTGGCTCCGCTCAAATTGTTGCTGGTTCCGTAGAGGAACCAGGCGTGAGTATCGGAGCCATTCGGCGTTACCTGTCCATTCAAAGTGGCCAGGGTTGCCGTAACGGATGTGGCGGCGGAAGTTGTAACACTCGGCGTTACCGTTGCCTGCACGACCGTGAGCGTTACCGCTGCGCTACCCAGGGCGTAGTCAGTGGAGTCAACGGGCGAAAACGAAACAGAAAGCCCGAAGTTGCCGGCTGCCGAATAGATCGTTCCGGCGGCGGGACTGTAGGTGAATGTGCCGGGCACATTGGCCGTGGCGTCCAACTGTGTTGCGCCCAGCACGGTTCCTGTCGGGACTGTGGCCGGCGTGGGCCAGGTCACGACTGGCGTGGCGCGGTTGACCGTCAGAGTGACAGACGCGACGGCGCTGCTGTAATCGGTGGAATCGGTGGGCGTGAAGACCGCTGAGAGCGTGTGCTGGCCGCCGGCGAAAACCGTGCCTGCCGCAGGTGAATAGATAAACGTGCCGGCTACGCTGGCCGTGGCGTCGAGTTGCGTGGCGCTCAACGGCGTACCGTAAGCGATTGCGGCGGGTGTGGCCCACGTGATCGTAGGGATGGGTTTTGGCGCGGTTACGATGATCGTCGTGGATCCGGTTGCATTGTTGTAATCCAAAGAAGTGGATGTATAGGATGCCGTGAGCGTGTCGGTTCCCAATGTAAGTGCGTTGCTGGGAATCACAATATAGACGCCGTTGCTGTCGGGGCCGGGGATATCGAGAGTGGTGATGGCGGAGACGTATGAACCGCTGGAGAGCGTCACCGTCCCTGTAGGGGGAGTGCCGCCGGTCCCGGTCACGGTGATCAGGACCGAAGCAGATTGAGCCGTAGTGACGGTAGGCTGGGCCAAAAGCGTGACGGTGGGCGCGGGCTTGGAAGAACCGGTGCTGGTGTAGCTGTTGATGAATTGACTGACGTCGAGCGATCCGAGCCCTGTGACTTCGCTGTATCCGCCGGTGGCGCCCAATTGAAAGCCCGCCTGGCCACCCGTGAGCCCGGTTGGCCCCGGAATGCTGTTGTTGCACATGCTCGGCGTTGCGGTGGAGCAGTTCGACACGCCGCTTGAGGCAACCGATACCGAATGAAACGCCGCCGGAGTGCCGGCTGCCATGGCGTAGAGCGAAGGGTTCAGGTTTCCCTGCGCGGAGCCCGACTGCTGGTCAATGAGTGCGGCCACGCCAGCCATTCCCGGAGCAGCGGCCGAAGTGCCCGAAAAGACAGAGAACGGAGTTCCGTTAACGCCGCTGACGCAAGTGCCGTCGCCCGCAGCGAAACACCCGAAGTAGCCGTCGTGGCCAGAGGCGGAAAATGCGACATCGGGCGTGTAGCGCCCCGCTCGTGCTGAGGGCACGCCCGTTCCGGTTTGCCAGCTTGGAGTGGTGATGTAACTGCTTACACCTCCGCCGGACGCTGCAACCTCTGGAGCGGAACCCGAAGTGAGAGGTTCATTCCAGGCGCCTTCGGGGATATAGCTGACAGCCGATGCAAGATTTGTGCCGTTGCTCGAGTTCCAATAGGTGGATGAGTTGGTGGAGTCGTTAAACTCGGTTCCACCCACGCAGGTGGCGTAGCTGGACGAGCAAATGTAATTGGGGCTGTTTGCATAGGGGCTGACCGGAGGAGTTTCGAATGCGCTGTCGCAGCCTGAGGCGCCGGAGTCTCCGGAGGAGACAAAAACTGAGATTCCTTCGGCGGCCGCCTGCTGGAACAGCGAGTCCCAGTATTGGACTCCCGACAATCCGCCCGCGAGCTCGCAGGCGCCGAAGCTGATGGTCATGACCTGTGCCGGGACAGGAGTGGATTGGACAAGGTATTGTGCATCGACTGCAACGCCGCCGCTGGCGGCGGACGCAGCGATCAGGAGCAGCGATGCGCCGGGAGCGACACTGCCCGCGCGAAACACGTCGAGCGTGGCTTCTCCCTGGACGTCCAACAGCTCGCAGTTGCCGCCGCAGTTTGGCGGCGATGTATAGGCCGGGCCTGGATCGACACCGCCGAATGCCGTGGGGACGATCTCAGTGGGGTTGGGGAAAGTGGAACCCGTTAGGCTCTTGAAGTAGTTGAAGTCGGATGGATCGGTGCGCGCCTCGGCCACGATGCCGATTGCCGTTCCGGCGCCAGTGACCCCCGCCGGCAGATCGTAGATGGTGGCAAAATCGCCCGGCGCAATAAAGTGATCGGTTGTGCCGCCGTCGGGAATCGATAGATTCGGCCCGCTGGATAGCATCGGCGTGGCGAAATGAGTGGGGCGCTCATCGATCGCGTAGAGGCCGCGGATAGACCGGATGGCAGGCGCCACCGCCGCGGGAATCGTGGGATCGGACGACACGGAAAGAAGCTTTTTGCCGTTTACGTTGTAATAGTGAAGCTCGGTTCCGAAGGCTCGGCCCACATTTGCTGCCGTTCCAGTAAATCCAACGAAGAGGCGGCTCGGCGACACCCAACTGACCTGCAACCCTTGAGACTGGAGCCAGGCGGTGATGGCCGCGATGTCGTTGTTGGAAAGGCCGAAGCGCTCGCCGACTTCGTCGGGAGAAAGCCAGTGGTGATAGTCCGGCGAGGAGGGGTCCTGCTGATCCCGAAGCAACTGCTGGAACGCCTCTTCCTGTTGAGCAGAGCGGGCCAGCGCCAGCGTGATGTTGCTCATGGACAGCTCGGAGGGAACCGCGCCGGCATCGTTGGCGGCGACTGCCCACCGAGGATGGTGATTGGCCAGGGTCTGCACCTGCGCAGAATCGATGACGTGCGGAAGCCGATCGGAGACCTGAGCGCCTGCCGCGCGTCCGGAAAACACGACGGCTGCAAGTGGAAGCAAGAGTGCGAGTTGTAGCCGGTTGCGCGGAGTCATCGTATTTGGGAGCCTCCTCCAGTTGGGAAGCCAGGAAAAGCGGCCAATTCGCAGGCGCGTCAGGCGAGGCACACCCATGCGCGAGTGTCGGTTGAGGGCCGTGCCAATTGTCGGTCGGATCGAACAGACATTCAATAACAAATCAGTGTTATATCGAGGGTTAGGCGCAGGAGATCGAATTCCGCTTGCATTTTGCAAGGGAGATTCGGAAAAATGGCAAAGCGGCGTTGCGCTGAGCAGATTCGGTCCCCGATGCGACGCTGAAAGCGAACTTGAAGGGCTGCGGCAGGCAGGAGGTCAAAATGAGTGGTGTTCGAGTCCTTGTTGGAACGCACAAGGGCGCCTTTGTTCTCAACTCCGACGGCAAGCGAAAAGACTGGACAGTGAGCGGGCCGTTTTTTGCGGGCTGGGAGATTTACCACATGAAGGGATCGCCCGTGGATCCCGACAGAATTTACGCTTCGCAGACGAGCGGCTGGTTCGGGCAACTGATCCAGCGCTCGGACGACGGCGGCAAGACGTGGCACCAGCCGGGATTGGCCGATGAAGCGATTCCCGCTCCCGGGCCGCCGACTGCGCTACCCAACAGGTTCGTGTACGACGCGTCGCCGGAGACGGGCAGGCCGCTGACCACGCACCAGTGGTACGACGGCACGCAGCATCCGTGGGAGTTCAAGCGCGTGTGGCACATCGAGCCCTCGCTCACTGATGCAGAGACAGTGTATGCGGGCGTGGAAGACGCGGCGCTTTTCAGCTCGACCGACGGAGGCGAGAACTGGCGGGAGCTCTCAGGTTTGCGCGGGCACGGCACCGGCCCGAAATGGCAGCCGGGCGCAGGCGGCCTGGGATTGCACACCATCCTTCTCGATCCCACCGATCCCAAGCGGATCTACATTGCCATTTCGGCCGCGGGGGCGTTCCGTACGAACGATGGCGGCGTAACGTGGAAACCGATCAACAAGGGACTACGCTCGCAGTACATTCCCGATCCCAACGCCGAGGTCGGCCATTGCGTGCATCATGTGGCCATGCACCGTTCGCGCCCCGATGTGCTGTTTATGCAGAAGCACTGGGACGTGATGCGCACCGACGATGCCGGCGAGAACTGGCGCGAAGTGAGCGGCAACCTTCCTACTGACTTTGGATTCGCGATCGACGTGCATGCGCATGAGCCGGAGACGCTCTACGTGGTGCCGATCAAGAGCGATTCCGAGCATTATCCTCTCGACGGCAAGTTGCGCGTCTACCGCAGCCGTACCGGCGGCAACGAGTGGGAACCGCTGGCCAAAGGGTTGCCAGAGAAAGATTGCTACGTGAACGTGCTGCGCGACGCGATGGCCGTCGATACGCTTGACGACTGCGGCATCTACTTTGGAACCACGGGCGGGCAGGTGTATGCCTCGGCCGACGCAGGCGATAGCTGGGCGCCAATTGTGCGCGATCTGCCGGCAGTACTTTCGGTGGAAGTGCAGACGCTGAATTAAGCAGGGACCAAAGGAACGAGGGAACAGGGAACAGAAAAGCGGAGATCAAGGGAACGAGGGAATAGGGGGCGAGATGGTTGTGATGAGAGGGTCTGCGCGTTGAGCGAGGCGGCGAAGACAGGCGCGGCGACGGTGCGGGTTGCGCTGCCCTTTCATTTGCGCAACCTGGCGCGTGTCGAGGGCGATGTGGCGCTCGATGTTTCCGCTCCCGTCACGATTCGCGCCGTGCTCGATGCTCTGGAAGCTCGCTATCCCATGCTGCGCGGGACGATTCGCGAATATGAAACTGGACAGCGCCGCGCGTTTCTACGCTTTTTTGCGTGCGAAGAGGATTGGTCGCTCGAATCCCCTGACAAACCGTTGCCTGACATTGTGGCATCAGGGAAAGAGCCGCTGCTGATTCTAGGCGCGATCGCGGGCGGGTGAAAAAGCAGGGACCAAGCCATTCCAGCGACTTGGACCTGTCGCCCCCGCTGCGCGACCCCGGCAGGGAACAAGGGAACAAGGGAACAAGAAAACAGGAACCGGAAGAGCAGAGAGCAGCAATTGAGGACCAACGGACCGGAGACCCAGGGGCAGGCGTCGGGGCAGAGGTCATCCCATTAAAAGAGTTGACGCAGCTGTGACTTGCCAAGGTTTCTATGGGTGTGCCGCCAGATACTTTTTGAGCGGATCCCAATAGCGCATATACCAACCGGGATCGAGGTGGTCGAACTCGCCTTCGGGAAAGCCTGTGTGGTCGAGCACGAGAGTCGTTCCGGAGGCCGAAGCCTTCAGCTCAAAATGGACGACTGTATAAACGGCCGGGGTCCAGTAGGACGGGCGCCAGGCCTGCACGATGCGGCTGTTGGGAATGATTTCGATGTTGCGGCCTTCGATCAATCCACCGAAGGTGTTGAATGTGCCGCCTGCGCTGGGGTCGATGGTTGCCGGCATTCCGGTGAACGCGGCAAACTCTTTCGAATCGAGAAGCACATGGAAGATGCGTTCCGGAGAGGCGTTCAGATCGATCTCCTGATGGAGAGAGGTGCGCGCTTCATTCCCGGTCGTCGAGGGCTGCCGGCCTGGCGTGGGCTGCTGCGCGAGCGCCGGAAGCCGTGAAACGGATAGCGCGATTCCGGCGGCGGCTCCAACCAGCGCCCGGCGGCGCGTAAATTGGGTGCTGCTGTTCATGTTGACCTCACAGATGCTTGCTGCAACTGGGGACCATGGGAACATGGCAGGACTTTATGATCAAGAACATATTTTGTTCGACATGGACGCTTGGGATGACAGATACTTTGCCGGATGGAGGACGACAATATGCCCTACCCGGAAGGACATCGCGACGAGGTGCGGAAAAAGATCGTGGAGAGCGCCCGGAGGCTGTTTAACCGCCGCGGCTTTGAGCAGGTGACGCTCGAAGAGATCATGAAAGGCGCGGGCCTGACCCATGGCGGATTCTACAGCTACTTCAAGAGCAAGAGCGATCTCTACGTTGAAGCATTGAATTGCTTCTTCACTGATCCGGAATGGAAAAATTGCTGGGAGGGCGTGGAGATCAACCCGAATTCAGCGGACTTTGGGCCGCAGGTGATTCGCGCCTATCTTTCGCGCCAGCATTTTGACGATGTGGAGAACTCTTGCCCGATGGTTGCGCTGCCCGCCGACGTAACGCGCGGCGATGTGCGGCTGAAGCGCGCGTTTGAAACCGTGTTCGCGGCGATGGTGAGTATCCTCGAGCGGAACATGAACGGCCGCGGGCGAGAGGTTCGTGTTCGGGCGCAGGCTACGGCGGCGTTATGCATTGGGGGCATGGTGGTGGCGCGCGCGATGGAGAGTCGCGCGGCGGCCGATACGCTTCGCGATGCGTGCATGACGGTCGCACTGGAACTTGGCGAGAGAACCGGGAGGCCGGTGAAACGGAAACCTCGAACGCGGGCGCGATTGATCAGCGGGCAGCGGACAAGGGACCGGGGCTAGGGTCTGGGCACTTAGGGCAACAGATTAAAGAAGAGGAGACAGCAACGGCTAGCGCTCTTCTTTGCCCGGCCGGAGCATCAAGTCGCGGATGGCTTCGCGGGGGTCTTTGCCTTCGTTGAGGATGAGCTCCATTTGCCCGGTGATGGGCATTTCGACGGCGTGTTTGCGCGCGAGGCCGAGTGCGGCATGCGTGGTGTGCACGCCCTCAGCCACCTTGCCGCCGAGCGAGGCAAGAATCTCGGGCAACTTGCGGCCCTGGCCGAGCTGCTCTCCTACAGTGCGGTTACGGCTGAGCGAGCCGGTGCAGGTGAGCACCAGATCGCCGATGCCGGAGAGTCCGGCGAGGGTTTCGCGCCGCCCGCCGCATGCCACGGCGAGCCGCGTTATCTCGGCAATGCCGCGCGTAATCAGCGCGGCTGTGGAGTTATAACCGAGGCCCACACCAACGGCAATTCCGGCGGCGATGGCGATGACGTTCTTGAGCGCGCCGCCCAGCTCGACCCCAATGACGTCAGTCGACGTATAGAGGCGGAGGGTTTCCGATGAAAATTCCTGCTGGATGAGTGCGGCGACTTCAGAGTCGCTGAATGCGATGGTGAGCGCTGTTGGCTGGCCGTGCGCCACCTCCTGCGCGAAGCTCGGGCCGGAGAGCGCACCGATGGGGAGCAGGAGCCCGACAGGCTCGAGGGTTTCAGAAAGGACCTTGGTCATGCGAAAGAGAGTGCGGTCTTCGAGGCCCTTGGTAGCGCTGACGATGAACTGCCCGCTGCGCATCGAGGCGCGGATGCGGAGAAGAGTGGGGCGGAGAAACTCAGAAGGAATGGCGGAGATGAGAATGTCGGCGGCGGTGATGTCGTCACGGTCGCCGGTGACGTTGACGGGGGGCGGAATGGGAAATCCTGGAAGGAATTGCGCGTTTTCTCCGGCGTCGAGAATCTGGCGGGCGAGCTCGGGCGTGTGAGCCCAGAGCGAGACATGGTGACCGCCGCGGCGGTGGAGAGAGAGCGCGATAGCGGTTCCCCATGCGCCGGAACCTAAGATGACGATGCGGCTCATGCTGGCTTGTGAGCTCCGATTTTGGATTCAGTGCCTGCGATCAGGCGCCGGATGTTGGGATAGTGCTTGACGATAATGAGCAGGGAGACCAGAGCGGCGGCCACAAAGAAAAAGGGCGGCCGAGATCCCGTGACGAGCAGCCAGGCAAAAATCGGAAAGCTGAACGCGCCGACGATTGACGAAGCAGAAACATAGCGGCTGAGGGCCAGGACAACGGCGAAGACGCCAATGGCAGCCAGTGCGGCGATCGGCGAAACGACGAGGAAGACTCCAAAACCCGTGGCGACGCCTTTGCCGCCGCGAAACCTGAGCCAAACGGGGAACATGTGGCCAAGCACAGCGCAGAGGGCTGCAAATGCCTCGGCAGTGCGCAGGGGAACGGAGGGCATCCACAGCGAGGCAAGCCAGCCGCCGAGCCAGACGGCCGCGCAGCCCTTGAGGACGTCGAGAACAAAGGTGGCCGCACCGAGACCCTTGCCGCCGGCGCGAAGCACGTTGGTGGCGCCGATGTTGCCGCTGCCAAAGGAGCGGATGTCCTGGCGCCGGAAGATGCGATAGAGCAGGAATCCCGTCGGGATGGACCCGAGCAGATAAGCGGCGATGGCGATGCCGGCGAGGGCCACAACGACCGAGTTTAGCAGGTGAGGGCACACCTTTTGGACGCGCCGCCGAGCCGCATGGGTTGCGTGTGAGCCGGGCATTCCCGTGATGTAGGGTGCGACGGCGAAGCTGAACACGGTTCCAGGCTAATAGATTGCTTTGCGGGCGCTGCGAACCTCGGCGGCGAGGACTTCAAGCATCTTGAGAGACAAAGCCGGATTGGAGTGCATCAGTGCTGTCAGATCGGCATTGCTGACAAAGGTGACTTGGGCCCCGGCGCGAGCGATCGCGCTGAGCGTGTAAGGCTGATTGCTGATGGCGCCGGGGAGGCCGAGAATAGAGCCGGGCTTGGCCTGCACAGCGAAAAGCGAGTGGCCATCCGCCGACATCATGCTGAGCGTGACCGTGCCGTCGTGAAGGATAAAAACGCCGACCGAGGGCTCATCTTGCCGAAAAAGCACGCCATCGGACCCGCAGGGAACCGGAGTGGAGCGCCCACTGAGGACCTGAAGCAGTTCCGGATCAGCGATAAACGCATTGGGGTCGAGCTGCACGTGCTGGTCTCCCAGGGGAGAAGACTTCTTCATTTTGCGCTCCGAAGGGAAATATCGAAGCCATCATTTCATTAGACGCGGCCCGAAGGTTGTGATCGGCGTCACGTGCTCTAGGTTAACAAAGTTGCGGGCCATGCAGACTGGCCGGCAAGGGCGGTGCGGTACGGTGGCCGGCACGGTGGGTGCGGGGCAGGCTCTAGACTGGAACAAGGATTCGACACCATGGCGAGCATTCTAAGCAAGATCGGCACCACGCTGGAGATGATCAAGTGGGAGCACTCGATCTTCGCACTGCCCTTTGCCGTGACGGCGATGCTGCTGGCTGCCGGCGGTTGGCCGGGCTGGCGGACCGTGGCATGGATCGTGGTGGCCATGGTGGCGGCGCGGTCGGCGGCCATGGCTTTTAACCGCTGGGCCGATGCCGAGCTCGATGCCGAGAATCCCCGCACCCGGAGTCGGGCCATTCCAGCGGGTCTGCTTTCAAAACAATTTGTGCTGGGATTTACGTTCGTGGCGATCGCCGTTTTTCTGGCAGCCGCTGCGGAGTTGAACCGGCTGGCGCTGGAATGTGCGCCGGTGGCGCTGGCGGTGCTCCTCGGCTACAGCTATCTGAAGCGCGTGACGCGGTGGTCGCACCTGGGGCTGGGATTGGCGCTGGGACTTGCCCCCTCCGCGGCGTGGATTGCGGTTCGCGGCAGCCTGGACCCGCGCATCCTGGTGCTGACCGCAGCCGTAACGTTGTGGGCAGGCGGATTTGATGTGCTGTATTCCTGCCAGGACTACGAACATGATCGCGTGGCAGGGCTGCACAGCCTTCCGCAGGCGAGCGGCATCCCGGCGGCGTTCTGGACGGCGCGAGTGATGCACCTGGCCATGCTCGGGCTGCTGGTTTGGTTCGGATTTCTTTTTAGTTTTGGGCTGACAGGCTGGCTGGGGATTTGCGCGGTTGGTTTGCTGCTGGCTTACGAGCACTCCATCGTTTCGCCGCGCGACCTGCACCGGCTCAATGCGGCTTTCTTCACCATGAACGGCGTGATTGCGATGGTGTTTCTGGGATTTGTGACAGCTGATCTGTGGATGCGCCGCGGATAACGCCGGAGGCAAGGAAGTTGCAGCCTTGCGCCCGCCGATTGCTATGATTGCACCCATGAAAGCACCCCATCTTCTCCTCGCGAGCCTTGTTTTGATTGTCGCGACGGTTGGAGGCCGAGCGGCATTCACGCAGGCCACGCCCGCCGCAAAGCCCACTCCATCGGCCACGGCTACGGTTCCGTTTGTTGGCTGCGTGTCGGACGGGCAAGCGGGCTCACAGGCGGCGCCAACCGGGCAAGGCCTTGCGGTCGCGATTCCGGCTGCGATGGCGCGACGGCTCGCCTACTACAAATCGGAGTACGGTCCCGGCACTCTGGCGCCGCGAGGTTGGCATTGCTTTTCCAACTACGGCTCCGACGGCAGTAACCTGTTTGTGAGCCCCGACCCGATCAACACCAGCGACTTGTCCTCGATGAACTGGAAGGGATTTACGGGACATGTCATCGAAGTCTCGGAGATGGACGGTGGCACTTCGGGAAGGTTTGAAGTGGCGAAGATCATTGCCCGCGTGTTTCCTGCGTACAAAGCGTTTGCGCAGAAGGTCATTGCCGAGGGGATCGAACCGGCCAGCGACTTTTCGTTTGGGCCGTATCCGAGCGACAAGCTGACCAATCGCGGCAAGAATATTGTTGAGTTCGAGACCCCGGCCAATGCGCAAGGTCTGGGAACGGATTCGCTCCTTCAGCCGAACGCGAGCCCGATCGATGGAGTGGCCATCATCGCGGGAGCGGATACTGACCTGGTGCTACTATCTGCGCGAGTTCCCGCGGCCGACAGCGATCTGATTCCGGCCATGGTTGCGCAGGCGGAGAAGGAAGCGGCCGCAGACACGTCGCAATAAACCGCGCGGGAATGGCGGCCGCATTCATATGGTATGGTGCGAGATGAATGCGCGGATGGGGCTCGGTTCCCTTGCCGCCCGCGCCGGGAGCAAGAGACTAAAGGATGAAAATCGCGATTCAGGGAGAGCTGGGCTCGTTCAGCCACGAAGCGGCGCTGAAGCTCGTGCCGGATGCGGAGATTCTTCCGTGTGCGCTCTCGGCGGAGGTGTTTGCCGCGCTCGACTCGGGCGCTGCCGACGCCATCGCGATCCCCATTGAAAATAGCCTGGCCGGCTCGGTCCTCGAACATTTCGACTTGCTGCTGCATCACGACGTGAAGGTGGTGCGGGAGACGCTGATACGCATCCGGCACAATCTGATCGCTGTCGCCGGCGCGAAGATCGGCGACATCGAGCGCGTGTACTCGCATGCCGTGGCGCTGGCGCAGTGCCGGCGCTTTCTGGCGGAGCATCCTGCGATGAAAGCAGTTGCCTTTTACGACACTGCGGGAAGTGTGAAGCAACTCGTGAATACGCGCGACGCAAAAGCCGCGGCCATAGCGAGCGAGCGGGCGGCCACACATTACGGCGCGGAGATCCTTGCCCGCGGCATCGAGGACGATGCGGAAAACTACACACGATTTTTTCTGGTGCGTCGCAGCGCCGACGCGGAGACCGATGCCGAGTCAAACAAAATGAGTATCGCGTTTTCTCTCGAAGATCGTCCCGGCGCGCTGGTCGCCGCGCTGGTAGAGTTGTCGGCCATCTTCACCAACATGACCAAGATCGAGTCCCGCCCCATCCGGGGCAAGCCCTGGGAGTACATCTTTTATGTCGATTGCCAGATCCGCTCGGCCGAGGAGGGCACGCGCGCGATCAACGCGCTCGCCCCGCACTGCGTGATGGTAAAGGAACTGGGCCGCTACCGCGAGGCGGGAAGCTGACGGCGTAGTCCGGCGCGACAAGGAGATGGAAGGAAATCTTTCGCAGCGTGGGTTCGGATGCCGGTGCTTCTGAGCGGACAATCAACAAAAGGGCGGACTCGATGTCCGCCCCTCTGCCGTTTTCCCATTCCGCTTTTCTGTTCCCTGTTCCCTAATCCCTGTTTCCTGCTTCTTAGAAGTGGTAGGCCACGCCAACCATGGGCTCGGACATGTTCCACCATTGGTTTGTGGTGAAGTTGTAGCCGCTGGCTCCCACGCCGAAGGTGGGCACCTTGGTGACCAACCCGCGATACTCCACGCGGATGTCGAAGCTGGGGCTGACTTCGTAAGCAAATCCTGCGCCGTACATGGCGCCGACCGCCGTCTGCTGGTGCGCGTCAAGCGTTTTGGTTCCGGAGTTTAGGATCGGCAGGAAGATGACCGCTGCCGGTCCACCCTCGACGAATGGGTTGAAATTCTTGTAGACGAAGGAGCGCACGTAAGCGCCGGAGATCTCCTGGGTGCGGGTAAGGATGCCGATGCCGGCCGGAAACTGCGGACCGTAATAGGTGATTTTGTTCTCGTACGTAATTCCGTAGTTCACTTCAAGCGCACTGGTCGGCGTGAGCATGAAACGATAGCTGGCCAATCCGCCATAGGCGGTGGTGGAGTGGACTTGAATGTCGGTGGATGAGGCCTTGTATGGTTCGATCAGCGCCGTACCGCTCAGGCTGATGTCCTGACGGCTTTCCTGGGCACGTGCTGCGGCCCCGCAGACGGCCAGCAGGCAGACAAAAAAAGCAATCTTCTTCATTCGATCCTGATCCTCGCGTTTGCACAACCGTGCGGAGCGGAAAGACACATGCCGATTTCCGCACACTGATCCGGCGCACCGGAATCCCCGTGCCCCGCTCTCAGCATTGTAAATGGCCGGAGCGGGTGGGGCCCGATATCCGATTCTAAACGCCGAAAGGGTAAGCACCTGGAGCCTTAGACGCGAGAGAGGGAAAGAGGGAAGTGGGAGATTGGCCGCTTCATCCGGCGCGCTCAACGTGGTAATAGAAAGGCGGTCCCTGCTCTTTGGCCATGGTTCGGAGCGTATTCAAAAAGGCCTTGGCGGCATAGGAGAGCGCGGCCTGACGGCGGTGAACGAGGCGAAGCACGCGGCGCACGTCGAGCTCATCCACTTTGACGCGTACCAGATCGCCGGTTTCGAGTTCGCGGGCAACGGTAAGGTGGGGCACCAACGCGACACCGTTGCCCATGGAGACAAAGCGTTTGATTGCCTCAATGGTAGGCAGCTCGATGCCCATATTGAGTGGCGTGCGGTAACGCTGAAAGGCTTCAATGACTTTGCGGCGCAGCGGCGAGGCCACGTTGTGCGCGATGAAGTTTTCGTTGCCCAGGTCGCGGATGGAAACGCGGCTGGCGCGAGCGAGGGGATGATGGGGGCTGACGATCAGCGCCAGGCTGTCACCATAGACGGCGATGCTGCGGAGCTGCGCCGGATCGGGCTTGAAGGAGATGACGCCGAGCTCGAAGGTACGCAGAGTCAGTTCTTCGGGAATGTGCGAGGCTAGCATGCGCTGCACGGTGACGCCCACATGGGGAAACTCGCGGCGGAAGGCGTCAACGGCCGGCAGCAGGTACATGCAGGTGTACTCGTTGGCGGCCAGTTGCAGGTGGCCGCGCTCAAGGCTTTTTAGCTCGTCGAGGGCGCTCGACGCCTCGCGGCGCAGGGCCAGCAGGCGCAGGGCGTAGTCGCGCAGCAGTGTTCCGGCGGCAGTGAGCGAGCCATCGCGCGATGTGCGGTCGAAGAGCGTTTCGCCCACTGCGCCCTCCAGCTTGCGGATGACCTGGCTGACTGCGGGTTGTGTGCGGTGCAGGCGCTGGGCGGCGCGGGAAAAGCTGCGCTCCTCGGCGACGGCGAGGAAGGTTTCAAGCTGGCTGAGTTCCATGGAGGCTCCTCCGGAAAGTGAAAGAGTGAAGCCGCGAACAATAAGAGTAACGAGCGGTGAAGAAGTGAAAAAGTGAAACACCTGAATCAGGTGGGGCAGCGAGGATGAGATTGAGGAGCGCCACGGCCGGTTGCCCCTCTACTCGTTTTCTCTTCTTCATCTGTCCGCTCTTTCACTATATAATCAATACTTATCGCTATCAAAAGAATTATAACTTTGCCTTATACTGCTCGGTAGGTGACAATAAAGGAGTTGGACGAGGCCGGTCTTCCCCGGCAGGCACAACCATGAGCACAGATCAGGTAGTTTTTTTTGACACCACCCTGCGCGACGGCGAGCAGTCGCCCGGTTGCAGCATGACCACGCAGGAAAAGCTGACCATGGCCCACGCCCTTGAGGACCTGGGTGTGGACATTATCGAAGCCGGTTTTGCCATGGCTTCGGAGGGCGACTTTGCCGCAATCGCGACGATCACGCAGGCGATTCGCAAGCCGCGCATCGCATCGCTGGCTCGTGCAAAGACCGAGGACATTGAGATGGCGGCGCGGGCGCTGCAATTCGCCGAGCGTGCACGCATCCACGTGTTTCTGGCGTCGAGCGACCTGCACCTGGAATACAAATTGAAAATGAGCCGCGCGGAGGCGCTGGACCAGTGTGGCGAATCGGTGCGGCTCGCGCGCTCGTTGTGCGACGATGTGGAGTTTTCTCCCGAGGACGCGACGCGTTCGGATCGCGATTTTCTGGTCGAGATGGTGCGCATTGCCGTGGAGGCTGGCGCGACTACGATCAACATGCCCGACACCGTGGGCTACGTGACCCCCGAGGAGTACGGCAAAATGTTCCGCGAAGTGCGTGAGCGCGTTCCGGCGGTTGACGAGAAGGGTGTTGTGCTTTCCGCGCACTGCCACGACGATCTGGGGCTTGCCGTGGCCAATTCGCTGGCGGCCATCCAGGCCGGCGCGCGCCAGGTGGAGTGCACCATTAACGGCATTGGAGAACGCGCGGGCAATGCGGCGCTCGAGGAGATTGCGGCGGCGCTTTTCGTGCGCGGCGATCACTTCGGCTTGTCGACTGCGATCAAGCTCGACCAGCTTTATCCCACCAGCGAAGTGCTGGGCCAGCTGATCACGTTCAAGCCTTCGCCGAACAAAGCGATTGTTGGGACCAATGCGTTCGCGCACGAGTCGGGCATTCACCAGCACGGCATGCTGGCCAACCCGCTGTGCTACGAGATCATGACGCCACAGCTTGTGGGCGTGGCCCGCACGCATCTGGTGCTGGGCAAGCACTCCGGACGGGCGGCTTTGAGACATCGATTGGAACAGCTCGGCTTCACCGTAAGCCGCGAGGAACTGCAGCATGTCTACTACCGGTTCGTCGCGCTGGCCGACCGCAAAAAGAACATCTACGACCAGGATCTGATTGGATTGCTGCCGGACAACATTCGCGAGCGGCGGAGCGAGCCGGTCTCAGAATTGGATTGAACGCGGCTTCGGCCTCTAATCCCCGTTCTCTGTTCTCTGATCTCTAAGAAGGAAGAAATGAAACTGAAGATTTTAGTGACGGCCGGTGACGGCATCGGCCCCGAAGTGACCAACGAAGCAGTTGCCGTGTTGAAAGAGACGGCGGCGCTGGGCGGGCACGAATTTGCGTTTGCCGAGAAGCGCATCGGCGGCGTGGCGATTGTGCAGGACGGTACCCCGCTGCCTGCGGACACGCTCGAAGCAGCGCTCGCCTCGGACGCGGTTCTTCTCGGCGCTGTGGGCGGCAACGAGTTCAATTCACTCGCGCCGGACAAGAGACCTGAGGGCGGGTTGCTGCAGATTCGCGCAGCGCTCGGCGGATTTGCGAATCTGCGCCCTTGCTTTTCGTTCAAAGAGCTCACGGTCAATAGCCCTTTGCGCCCCGAGGTGATCGAAGGCACAGACATTCTTTTTGTGCGCGAGCTTTTGGGCGGGGCGTATTTCGGTAAGCCGCGCGAGTGGAATAAGGAAAAGGGCGTCGGCTACAACACGATGATTTACACGAGGGATGAGGTCGTCCGCGTGGCGAAGATCGCGTTCCAACTGGCGGCGAAGCGGCGCAAGAAACTCACCAGCGTGGACAAGGCGAACGTGCTGGAGGTTTCGCAGCTTTGGCGCGCGACGGTGAACGAGGTCGGCAAGGATTTTCCGGGCGTGATGCTGGAGCACCAATATGTGGATGCGATGGCGATGCACATTATGAATCGCCCGCGCGACTTTGACGTGGTGCTGACGGAGAATTTGTTTGGCGACATTCTGAGCGACGAGGCGGGCGTGATTACAGGCTCGCTGGGGATGCTTCCTTCGGCGACGATCGGCGGCAAGGTCAACTTGTATGAGCCGGTCCATGGATCGGCGCCGGATATCGCTGGCAAGGGGCTGGCAAATCCGCTGGGAGCGATTTTGACCGCTGCGCTGATCCTGCGCCACTCGGGAGGGCTCGAAGCGGAGGCCGCGGCGGTGGAGTCTGCCGTGCGCAAGGTGCTCGAGCAGGGCTTCCGCACGCCGGACCTGGCACGAGGCAGTACGCAGGGAGTGACGGTGCTCTCGACGAAAGAAATGGGAGCTAAGGTAAGAGAAACGGTGAAGGAACAGCTATTAGCTCCTAGCCGCTAGCTTCTAGCTCATTGTGCTGGAGCAGACGCTAACCGTAAATGCGCAAATGGATGAATGGGATGTGTGCGAAGTCAAGAAAGATGAGTTCGCAGAACAGGGCTAGAGGCTGGGAGCTAGAAGCTAGGAGCTTTTTTGATGAGTAGTGAAGCGAAAACATTATTTGAAAAAGTTTGGGAGCAGCATGTAGTGGTTGAGCCGAATGGCGAGCCGACGCTGCTTTATATCGACTTGCATTTGGTGCATGAGGTGACTTCACCGCAGGCATTTGAGGGGCTGCGGCTGGCGGGACGCAAGGTCCGCAGGTCCGATCGCACGATTGCTACAGTCGATCACAATGTGCCGACGACGATTGAGGGCCGGCTGAATATCGTGGACCAGATTTCGGCGAAGCAGATCGAGACGCTGCGCAAAAATTGCGCCGATTTCGGCGTCGAGCTCTATGACGTGAACTCGCGTGAGCAGGGAATTGTGCACGTGATTGGGCCGGAACTGGGCTTGACCAAGCCGGGTATGACGATTGTGTGCGGCGACTCTCACACGTCGACACACGGCGCGTTCGGCGCGCTGGCGTTTGGCATCGGCACCAGCGAAGTGGAGCATGTGCTGGCCACGCAGACGCTGCCACAGGGGAAACCGCAGACCTTTCGCATCGCAGTCGAGGGCAAACTCCCGCTTGGCGTTACGGCGAAGGACGTGATTCTGGCCATCATTGGCAAGATCGGAACGGACGGCGCGACGGGGTGCGTGATCGAGTACGCGGGCTCGGCGATTCGCGCGCTCTCGATGGAAGGCCGCATGACGATCTGCAACATGAGCATCGAGGCGGGCGCGCGCGCGGGCATGATCGCGCCGGACGAGACGACGTTCGAGTATTTGAAGGGCAGGCAGTTCTCGCCCAAGGGTGCAGACTGGGACAGGGCTGTGGCGGAATGGAAGAAGTTGCCGTCGGATCCCGGCGCGAAGTTCGATCGCGAACTGGTGATCGACGCGGCGACATTGGTGCCGTATATAAGCTGGGGAACGAGCCCAGGCATGGTGGCCCCAGTGGTCTCCAATGTGCCCGATCCGGCGAACGCCGCGAATGAAACCGACCGCAAATCGTTCGAGCGGGCGCTCGAGTATATGGACCTGAAGGCGGGCACGCCGTTTGAGGAGATCGCAATCGACCGCGTCTTTATCGGCTCCTGCACCAACGGGCGCATCGAGGATCTGCGCGCGGCGGCGAAGATTGCCGCGGGGCATAAGGTGTCAACACACGTGAGCGCGATGGTGGTTCCCGGCTCGCAACTGGTGAAGGCGCAGGCCGAGAAAGAAGGCCTGGACCGCATCTTCCGCGAGGCTGGATTCGATTGGCGCGAGCCGGGTTGCTCCATGTGCCTGGGCATGAACCCCGACATTCTTTCGCCGGGCGAGCGCTGTGCTTCGACGAGCAATCGCAACTTCGAAGGCCGGCAGGGACGCGGCGGGCGCACACACCTGGTCTCGCCCGAGATGGCCGCGGCGGCCGCAATCGCCGGGCACTTTGTGGACATTCGTAACTGGCGCGTGAATGAGGAGGTAGAGGCCTAATGGAACCCTTTCGCACATTAACCGCACTGGCCGCGCCGCTCGACCGCGCGAACGTCGACACCGACCAGATCATTCCCAAGCAGTTTTTGAAGCGCATCGAGCGCACTGGTTACGGCGATTTTCTGTTCTTCGATTGGCGGCAGACGCCGAGTGGCGAGCCGATCGCAGATTTTGTTCTCAACGACCCGCGTTACAAGGGCGCGAGAATCCTTGTTGCCGGAAAAAACTTCGGCTGCGGATCGAGCCGCGAGCACGCCGCGTGGGCGCTGAGCGATTACGGATTCCGCGTCGTGATTGCACCGACCTTCGCCGACATTTTCTTCTCGAATGCCGGCAAGAACGGGATCGTTCTGGCTCGGCTGTCCGAAGGCGAGGTTGATATTCTCCTCCAAAACGCCAAGAAAATTCCGAACTATCAGCTTACGGTTTCACTTGAAGCGCAGACGGTGACGGATGGACGCGGATTCTCGGCGAAGTTTGAGATTGATCCCTTCCGCAAGTTCTGCCTGCTCGAAGGGCTCGACGATATCGGCCTGACGCTGCGGCATGCGGCGGCGCTGGACACGTTTGAGGCAGAGCACGACGAAGCTGGTTGGCTGAAAGCGAAGTGAAAAACAGCTTCTAGCTGCTAGCTTCTAGCCGCTAGCCGACCGTGCCGGATCAGGCGCTTCGGCGGTAGGCAACAGGTGCCGAAGTTTGGAAGAAGAAGTTGGGCGCAGTACGAACAGGCTAGGAGCTAGAGGCTAGAAGCTAGGGGCTAGCGATGAGCGAAGTGAAAAGCCAATGACCATCGAAGGCAAGCGACAGAGTATTCCGTTAACCGAGGGGCCGAGCCGAGCGGCGGCCCGGTCGTATCTGCGCGGTTCAGGATTCAAGAAAGACGATCTGCACAAGCCGATCATCGGCGTTGCGAACACGTGGACCGAGATCGGCACTTGCAATGTGCACCTGCGCGAGATTGCGGAGGCGCTGAAGGAAGGCATTCGCGAGGCGGGCGGAACTCCGATGGAGTTCAACACCGTCACCATCTCCGATGGCATCACGATGGGCACGCAGGGCATGAAGGCGTCGCTCGTGAGCCGCGAGGTGATCGCCGATTCGATTGAGCTTGTCGCGCGCGGGAATCTTTTCGACGGCCTTGTAGGCATCGGCGGATGCGACAAGAATATGCCAGGGATCATCATGGCGCTGTGCCGGCTCGATATTCCAGGCATGATGCTTTACGGCGGCTCGATCGCGCCGGGCAAGCTGGACGGCCCTGACGGCAAGAAGATCGACATCACGATTCAGAACGTTTTTGAAGGGATTGGTTCGTACGCGGCAGGGCGGATCGACGATGCGGGTCTTGAAGCGCTTGAAGCAAACGCCTGTCCCGGCGCAGGCGCATGCGGCGGGCAATTCACGGCCAACACGATGGCGATGAGCGCGGAGATTCTGGGCATCGCGCCGATTGAGCTTTCGGGTGTTCCGGCGACCGCACCCAACAAACTTGAAGCTACGCGCGCAGCCGGGCGCATTCTGATGGATGCCGTTCGCGCAAACCGCAAGCCCTCCCAGATCATCACTCGCAAATCCCTTGAAAATACAATCGCCAGCGTGGCGGCGAGCGGCGGCTCGACGAATGCCGTGCTGCATCTGCTGGCCATCGCGCGCGAGCTCGGTGTCGAGCTGAACATCGACGACTTTGACGCCATCTCAGCGCGCACGCCGTACATTTGTTCTCTTACGCCGGCAGGAAAGTATGTGGCTTCGGATTACCAGGCCGCGGGCGGATCGCGGTTGCTGGCGAAGCGCATGATCGACGCAGGCCATGCCGACGGATCGGCGCTGACCATTAGCGGAAAGACACTGGCCGAGGAAGCTGCGACTGCAAAAGAAACGCCGGGCCAGGATGTCATCGCCACTTTCGAAAAGCCCATCAAGCCCAACGGCGGTCTGGTGATTCTGAAAGGTAATCTCGCACCAGAAGGTTGCGTGATGAAGATTGCGGCCGCGGGCAAGTACGAGCATCGTGGGCCGGCGCGCGTGTTTGACTCTGAAGAGGATTGCTTCAAAGTTGTGCAGGCGGGAGGCATCAAGCCCGGAGACGTGGTGGTGATTCGCTACGAAGGGCCGAAGGGCGGCCCGGGTATGCGCGAGATGCTGCAGGTGACGGCGGCCATCAGTTCGAATGCGGAGTTGAGCGCGCAGGTGGCGTTGCTTACTGATGGGCGATTCAGCGGCGCGACGCGTGGATTCACTGCGGGCCATGTGGCGCCTGAGGCCTTTGTCGGTGGACCGATTGCGGCCGTGCGCGAGGGCGACATCATCTCGTTTGACATCGCCAAGCGGACGCTCGACGTGGAGATCAGCAAGGAAGAGATGGCAGCGCGGCTCAAGGATTTCAAGCCGCCCTCGCTGCGCTGGCCGAAGGGCGTCTTCCGCAAGTACGTCGATCGTGTGAATTCGGCGGCTGAAGGTGCAACAACGTAAGAACAGCTTGAGGCTTCTGGCCATCCGCTGGAACAGGTAACTGAATTGAATTGGGAAAACGGAATGAAGCTCTACGGGACGAGGAGATACGATGGCCAACACATGTGATGTAAATCTGTGGCCCTCGGCGAAGCACGCTTTGGAGTATCTGGGGCGCGCGGACTCGATCCCACATCGCGTCGAAGGCGAATCCACGCTGCTTGAGTTCTTGCCTCTTAAGGCTGAGCGCATCCTCGATCTGGGCTGCGGTGGTGGAAGGCTCCTTGCGCTGGTGAAAGCCGCTCGGCCGGGCGCACAATTCGTTGGACTGGATTTTTCGCCGACGATGCTGGAGACGCTGCACACATTGTTTGCCGGCGACAGGAGCGTGACGATCGTCTCGCATGATTTTGAAAACAAGTTGCCTCAGATGGGGCCGTTTGACGCAGTGATTTCGAGCTTTGCTATCCACCATGTGTCTCATGAACGAAAACGCTCGCTGTATGGGGAGATTTTCGAACTTCTGGGCCCAGGCGGTGTTTTTTGCAATCTCGAACACGTTTCATCGCCAAGTCCTCGCCTCCATGCGGAGTTTCTCGATGCGATTTCCTGTGCAGACGAAGATCCATCGAACAAGCTCCTCGATCTTGAAACTCAGTTGGAATGGCTACGCGAGATTGGCTTTGTAGATGTCGATTGCCATTGGAAGTGGCGGGAGTTGGCTTTGCTCGCTGGTGTCAAGCCATCCGCGAATTATTGAGTCGGAGCAGGGAACAAGTAGCTAGCAGCTTTCAAGGAGACGTTATGGCACACAAGGGAAACGCGACGACGAAAGCGCAAGATGGGAACGGGAGCACGGTTGCAGCGAACGCGACCAAGCCGGCCGCGAACGCGGTGGACCAACATGCGCAACTGAAACCGCCGGCACGGCTCACAGGCGCGGAGATCATCTGGGCCACGCTGGTCGGTGAAGGCGTCGACACCGTCTTCGGTTACCCGGGCGGCACGATTCTTCCGGCGTACGACGCGCTGCGGAAGTTTCCCGTACGGCACGTTCTGGTGCGTCACGAGCAAGGTGCGGCGCACATGGCCGACGGCTACGCGCGCGCCACGGGCAAGGTGGGTGTGGCCATCGCCACCAGCGGGCCCGGCTCGACGAACCTGGTTACCGGCATTGCCACCGCGATGCTGGATTCAATTCCGATCGTGTGCATCACCGCCAATGTGTCGAGCAAGCTGCTGGGCTCCGACGCGTTCCAGGAAGTGGACATTACTGGGGTTACGCTGCCGGTGACCAAACATAATTTTCTGGTGAACAAAGTGGATGACATCGCGCCGACGATTCGCCACGCATTTCAGATTGCGCGCTCCGGGCGTCCCGGTCCGGTGCTCGTCGACATCACAAAAGACGCGGAGCAGGCATCGACGGAGTTTGACTTTGAAGCGGCCAAGCCCAAGGCCTATCGGCCCCATCCCATGCTGCACGTGGACGACGCGGGCCTGGCGGGTGCTGCTGAGCTAATTCGCAACTCGAAGCGTCCGGTGATTCTTGCCGGGCATGGCGTTATGGAGTCCGGCGCGATGGAGCAGGTGCGCACGCTGGCCGAGCGCGCGCAGATCCCTGTGGCCCTCACGCTGCTGGGACTGGGCGGATTTCCCGCATCGCACCCGCTTTGCCTTGGCATGATGGGCATGCACGGCGAGTCATGGGTGAATCACGCCATCCAAGAAGCCGATCTGCTGATCGCATGCGGGATGCGCTTTGACGATCGCGTGACGGGCAAGCTGACGGAATACGCGCAGAAGGCCAAAAAGATTCACATTGAAGTGGATCCGGCGGAGATCAACAAAAACGTGAAGGCGGACGTGGCGCTGGTGGGCGATTTGCGCGAGGTGCTGGAGCAGTTGCTGCCGCGCATTTCCGGTCGTGACGGCGCGGCCTGGCTCAAGAACATTGAAGCCAGCAAAGGCGCTGTGTCCGTGCATGACATCAAGAACCTGCCCGACTCCGGTCACCTGTACGCGGCGCACGTGATCCACGATCTGTGGCGCATGACCGGCGGCGACGCGATCATCGTGACCGACGTAGGCCAGCACCAGATGTGGGAAGCGCAATACTACAAGCACGAACAGCCGCGCACGCTGATTACAAGCGGCGGCCTGGGCACGATGGGATTCGCGCTGCCCGCGGCGATCGGCGCCAAGATCGCGCGTCCGGAAAAGGAAGTGTGGGTTGTGGTCGGCGACGGCGGCTTCCAGATGACGGCGGCGGAACTCGCCACAATCGTCCAGGAAAAGATCAAGATCAACATTGCCGTCATCAACAACGGCTACCTGGGCATGGTGCGGCAATGGCAGGAGTTTTTCTACGAGCGAAATTACGAATCCACGCCGTTGGTGAGCCCCGACTTTGTGAAGCTCGCCGATGCGCACGGTATTCCGGGGTGCGCGGTGCGCAAGCGCGGCGAAGTGGAGGCAGCGGTGAGCGCGGCACGCTCGGCGAAGGGCGCTTATCTGCTCAACTTCATGGTCGAGAAGGAAGATTCGGTGTACCCGATGATACCCGCGGGCAGCGCGTTGCACGAGATGATTCGCCGGCCCGATCATGATCCGCTGGAAGAGTCGTAAGAGAGACAGCTACTAGCCACTAGCTTCCAGCTCCTAGCTGCCCTCAAGCGGCGACGAGCTTCATCGGGATTCGACAGAAGAAGCTGGAAGCTAGAGGCTAGGAGCTAGAGGCTAGGAGTTGCATTTATGCTGCACACTTTCGTTGCATACGTTGAAGACCGTCCGGGCGTGCTGACGCGCGTGGCGTCGTTGTTCCGGCGCCTGAACATCAACATCAATTCGCTCACCGTGGGGCGCAGCGAGCGGCCGGGCCTGTCGCGGCTTACGTTGGTGTGCGAGGCGTCGTCAGAAGCGGGAGACCGCATCCGCGCAAGCCTGTTTAAACTGGAGAACGTCGTCGATGTCGACGACATCGCGCAGGCTCCGTCGGTGACGCGCGAACTGGCGTTGATCAAAGTGTCGGCGACGCCGCGCAACCGTGCGCAGATATTCGACCTGGCCGAGGTCTTCCGCGCGCGCATCGTCGATCTTACTTCCGAGTCGCTGATGATCGAGATGACCGGCGTGGAGAGCAAGATTGAAGGGCTCATCGAAGTGCTGCGCGAAGACGAGGGACGCATCCTGGAGATTTGCCGCAGCGGAAAGATGACCATGCGGCGCGGCCATCACGTGAGCAGCGTGGTCAGGGCGATGGGCGTTGTTGAAGGCGGCGCCGCTGAGATCCATGAGGAGCAACCGGAAGAATTGCCGGCGGACGATGCGGTGTAAGAGCTGCGCTGGCCGTGCCAGAGGCGCCCAAACTGAACATCGAATTCTTAACAGACATTGAATCCCAAACCAGCAAAGGAAGAAGCGGACAAATCATGGCGAAGACTTACTACGACAACAATGCCGACCTCACCCTGATCCAAGGAAAGAAGGTGGCCATCATTGGCTACGGCTCGCAGGGGCATGCGCATGCTCTCAACCTGAAAGACTCGGGTGTGCAGGTAAAGGTGGGCCTGGCGGCGAACTCAAAATCGATTGCCAAGGCGCAGAAGGCGGGCCTTGAAGTGACCACCGTCGCCGAGGCCACCAAGTGGGCCGACGTGATTATGGTGCTTGTACCCGACCAGACTGCGGCCAAATTGTATGCCGAGGAGATCGGGCCGAACCTGAGCGCTGGCAAACTGCTGATGTTCGCGCACGGCTTCAACATTCACTTCAAGACCATCGTGCCCGCCGCGGGAATTGACGTGGGCATGGCCGCGCCCAAGGCGCCGGGCCATCGCGTGCGCGAAGTCTTCATTGAAGGCGGCGGCGTACCAGGTCTCATCGCGGTCCACCAGGACGCGACCGGCAATGCGCACGCGCTCTCGCTCAGCTATCTCAAGGGAATTGGCTGCACGCGCGCCGGGGCTCTCGAGACCACATTCAAGGAAGAGACCGAGACCGATCTCTTCGGCGAGCAGGCGGTGCT
>Ga0181535_10000517_pt1 | contig 57723 bp, 47 predicted proteins | sample PEATcosm2014_Bin_44_FD_119774 | JGI IMG/M metagenome (GOLD analysis project Ga0181535, IMG submission 119774) | Peatland microbial communities from MTU Mesocosm Facility, Houghton, MI, USA - PEATcosm2014_Bin17_30_metaG | ecosystem: Environmental > Terrestrial > Soil > Wetlands > Peat | place... | reverse complement strand
TTTCGGTTCTGCGCCAGAATTGCTCTCGTCAACCGTTTGCAATAGATTTCTCGCCATGGAAGAGAAGGTCTATTTTACCTATATCGTGGCCAGCCGGAGCCACACACTTTATATCGGCATGAGCGGCGATTTGCTGAAGCGGGTCTTTGAGCACAAGCAGAGAGAACACGAAGGATTTTCCGCGACTTACAACTGCAACCGTCTTGTCTGGTTTGAACGGTTTCTTTCACCTGAAAGCGCGATTGCGCGGGAGAAGCAGTTGAAGGGTTGGATTCGGGCCAAGAAGATTGCACTGATTGAAAGATGAATCCGGCGTGGGTCGATCTTAGCGATGGGTGGCATGGGATTGATCCTACTGTTGACAAAAGGGGTGAACCGCTCGCGCGGGGTTGAAAAGTGCAAAAGCAAGAGCAAATGCAAAAGCAACCGCAGGTCCTTCGACTTCGCAGGTCGCAAAGTGCGCGACCTGCTGCGCTCAGGATGACAGGTTCGTGGTGGTGCTCAAGTTGACAGGTTTGTGGCGAAGCCGTCTGCCCCACCGCAGGTGGTTAGTCGTTGTAGTTGAGGCTCTCAAGGCCGAGGAAGACTGCGCCGCCGCCTAGCTCTTCTTCGATGCGGAGCAACTGGTTGTACTTGGCGATGCGATCGGTGCGGCTGACCGAGCCGGTCTTGATCTGGCCCACGCCGGTAGCGACGGCGAGATCGGCGATGAAGGTGTCTTCGCTTTCGCCGGAACGATGCGACATGACCGCGGTATAGCCGTAGCGGCGGCCCAGGTCGATGGCTTCCAGAGTCTCGGTGATGGTGCCGATCTGGTTGACCTTGATGAGAATGGAGTTGCCCACGCCCTCTTCGATGCCTCGCTGCAACCGCTTCACGTTGGTGACGAAGATGTCGTCGCCGACCAACTGAATCCGGCTGCCCAACTTGTCGGTGAGGATCTTCCAGCCCGCCCAATCGTCCTCGGCCAGGCCGTCTTCAAGCGAAACGATTGGGTACTGACGGGTCCAATTGTCATAGAAGGCGACCATCTCTTCGCTGGAGAGCTCTCGCTTGTCGCTCTTCTTGAAGACGTACTTCTTCTTGTCTTTGTCGTAGAACTCGCTCGATGCTGGATCGAGGGCGATGGCGATCTGCTCGCCGGGTGTGTAGCCGGCTGCCTCGATCGCTTCGAGGATCAGCTCGATGGCTTCGTCGTTGGACTTGAGCGAGGGTGCAAAGCCGCCCTCGTCGCCTACGGCAGTGTTGTAGCCCTTCTTCTTGAGCACGCTTTTGAGGGTGTGGAAGGTCTCGGCGGCCCAGCGCAGCGCCTCGGAGAAGCGCCCGGCGCCGACCGGCATGATCATGAACTCCTGGAAGTCGACGTTCGAGTCGGCGTGGGCTCCGCCATTGAGTACGTTGAGCATGGGCGTCGGCAGGATGCTGGCATTGATGCCGCCCAGATAACGATAGAGCGGAACCTCCAGCGTCTGGGCCACGGCGCGGCTGGCGGCCATGGATACGGCGAGAATGGCGTTGGCGCCCAGCTTGCCCTTATTCGGCGTGCCGTCCAGGGCAATCATCGTCTGATCGAGCAGCCGCTGGTTGGAGGCGTCCATGCCTTCCAACTCGGGGGCGATCACGCTTTCCACGTTTTCAACGGCCTGCAGTACGCCCTTGCCCATGTAGTGGCTCTTGTCGCCGTCGCGCAGCTCCACGGCCTCGTGCTCGCCGGTGGATGCGCCCGAGGGCACGATGGCGCGGCCCAGAGCGCCGCTTTCCAGAATTACGTCCGCTTCTACGGTCGGATTGCCGCGCGAATCGAGGACTTCGCGGGCGCGAATGGCAACAATCTCAGTCATATTGGACCTCATGATGCGGTGCTGTAAGCGGTCGTTCAACTGCGGACGGCGATCGACGACAAGAGCTTCTCCGGCGGCGCTTTGAATGGTGTTCAGAAGCTCATGCAAGTGCTTGAATTCCTCTCCGTCCAACGGGAAAAAAGGGAGGCTGATCTCTCGTAAGGATTCTAGCAAACCGAGCTGGGGATGTTTGTGTAAAGGTGATCAGAAGCCTCTGTCGTTGCCAACATGGGAAGTGGGGAGGGAATGAGTTGCTTTTGTTGATTCGTGCCGTCCAAGGCACTGGACGGGCCGCTCAATCGGGCAGCGGCAGCCGGTGTGGGCTAGTCTAACCTTGGGTGAGTTGCCGCATGAACTCAGGCCATGTGCAACTGTTTGCGTCCGACGGGGTTTTTAACTCACGGGGAGATTCCCGCCCGCAGGTTGGAAAAAAGGAGACTTTGGATGAACAGGCCCATACTTGTTTGTGCGTTGTTGTTGATCGCCACTGCCGCTCTGGGAGCGCAGGATGCAAGCCAGTCGAGCCCGTACCAGGGAACCTCGACACCGCCTCCGGACGATACTATTCAGACGACAGATTTGCCCCAGGCCAAGCCCCATGCCGGGCAGCCAGCCAAGCCTGAACAGGCAAAGGGCCAGACGCAGGCGCAGGGGCAAATCCCCGAGGCCAAGCCAGCCTCGGATATTCCAGCCTCGAGCTATTCCGACCCGGATGGAGGAATCGTCCAGGTTGAACAGAATGGCACAGCGGCCGAGCAGAATCCTGCAGCTTCGCCGGCACTGACAGGGCGGGGCACCTCTGCCGATCCTGACGGCGACATCGTGCATCCGCAACCGCTGCGCCCCGGCGAACTTGGGGAGGGAACTACCATTCGCGTCGAGTTGCTGGATCGGCTCTCGACCACAAGCAGCGAGAAGGGCGAGACCTTTCGCAGCCGGGTGGCAAGCGACGTGTTGCAAGGCGGCCAGGTGCTGATTCCCGCCGGAGCCGAGATTGACGGACGGGTGGCGGAGGTCTCAAGCGGTCATGCGGGCGGTCGCGGCTCCATGCGGCTGAGCCCCGAGACGGTGATTCTATCGAACGGCTCGCGCTATACGCTGCACGCCGATCTGACTGGAACTCCCGGCTCGCGGACTCGCGTTGGAGGCGAAGGAACGATTTTGCCGGCCTCGCGCCTGAAACGCGACGGCATTGAATACGGTGGAGCGGTGGGCGGCGGAGCGGTCACCGGAGCCGTCATGGCCGGCCCTGTTGGAGCCTTGACCGGCGGCCTGATCGGCGCTGGCGTCGTGACGGCTCACCTGCTCATCAGCCATCCGCAGGCCACGCTTGAGCCGGGAACCGTGCTGATCTTCAGCCTCTCGGAACCGCTGCTGTTGGAAGCTGCGGGGAATAGCGGCAACTGATCTACCGCTTATCAAACTGAACGATTCCTTACCAAAGGTAAGGAAATGAGCTAGAATGGTGCTTGAGGGCTCTTCATGGCTACCGCCGCTGTCACTTCCAAGGGGCAAATTACTATTCCGATCGAGGTACGCAAGAAACTGGGTGTCAAACCCGGCGACCGGGTCAGGTTCATCGAAGGAGAGCACGGCGAAATCATTCTCAAGCCGAAGACCGGCTCGATCATGGATATGAGGGGATGCCTTCACTGGACGGGCAAGGCTGTGACGATCGAAGAGATGAAAGAGACGATTGCCAAAGGCTGGGCCGGCCAGTTGACCTTCGAGGACTGAGCCGCTCACGATGCAGGGACTCGATACCAACATTCTCGTCCGGTTCTATGCGCAGGACGATCCGGAGCAGTGCAGAAAAGCAGATGAGCTTATTCAGACTCTCTCGTCTGAATTACCGGGATTTGTCTCCCTGGTTTCTCTGATCGAATTGGTTTGGGTTCTTCGAAGTCAATATCGTTTGAAGAAACCAGAGACAATCAAAATCGTAGAGCTACTGCTCGATTCTCCGGAATTGATGGTTGAGAATCAGACGGTAGTGACTCTCGCGCTGCGTCGTTTTTCCCAATTCAAAGCCGATTTTGCCGATTGCCTTATTGAATGCTCGGGAGCGGCGGCAGGTTGCGGAGAGACCTATACCTTCGACGCGGACGCCTCCCGATTCGCTGGAATGCGATTGCTCTGACCTCGCGTCATCCTTTGGCCTCTCAGTCAGCCGGGAACCGAAAGCCATTCCGCCGCGTATCACTCACCGAGCGCCTTCTTCGGCGTCCAAAATACCATGCAGACTTTCTCTGACACGCTCGGCCAGGTCTTCCGCGCCATGATGGCCAACAAGCTGCGCACCTTCCTGACCATGTTCGGGATCGCGTGGGGGGTGGGCTCGCTGCTGGTGCTAGTGGGCCTTGGCGAGGGCTTTCGCAGCGGCCAGCACAAGAACTTCGCCTCGCTGGGCAACGATCTGGTGCTGATGTTCAACGGGACCGTTCCGGCACTTGCCAACCAGCACACCGGAATGCGCCCCTATTACCTCACGCTCCGCGACGAAGCTGTGATGCGCCGGCTGCCGGAGCTGCGCGGAGTGACCGCCGAGCTGCAGCGCTCGGATCTCTATGAAGTAAGCCAGTGGAGCAACACTTCGGGGCACGTCACCGGGGTCGAGCCCAACTGCACAGTGATACGGAATATACCCATGGCGCAGGGCCGCTTTCTGGACGATACCGACTTGCGTGAGCGGCGGCGTGTGATCGTGCTGGGACAAAAGGTGGCTCAACTGCTCTTTCCGGGTCATCCGCTGCTGGGCGAGACGGTCACCATCAACGGCACGGGTTTTACTGTTGTGGGACAGGTGGAGAAGATTGGCCGCGGCAACAACACCTGGGACGATCAGAAGATCTACGTTCCCGTGACCACCATGCTGGAGCTGTATCCGCTCAAAGGAGAAAACATACCCAGCGATGCGCTTTTTTCTCTGCAATACCAGCCAACCACCAAGGGGGAGATCGATTCGGCGGTTGCCGCTGTGCATCGTGTGATCGCAGACGACCATGGGTTTGATCCCAGCCTCAAGGACGCCTTCGTCGATTGGAACACCGTCAAAGAGGAAAAGATGGTGGGTGCCATCTTCGACGCAATGGATATCTTTCTAGGTGGAGTGGGCATTGTGACCCTCGGGTTGGGCGCGGTGGGCATCATCAACATCATGCTGGTTTCAGTGACCGAGCGAACCCATGAGATTGGCCTGTTGAAGGCCATTGGCGCCACCAAACGCAGCATTCTGTCGCAGTTCTTCTGGGAGGGGCTTTTGCTGACGGGCATCAGCGGGGTCATCGGGATTGGGCTGTCGGCCGCCTTCATGTGGCTCTTGCAACAGGTGCTGACGGACAAGATGCCGGGCTGGGATCCGCCCAGGCTTGTTCCGTGGTCGGCCGCGCTGGCCCTGGGTTCTCTCGTGCTTTGCGGAGTGACCGCGGGACTGTATCCAGCCAGCAAGGCGGCGGCGATGGACCCGATCGAGGCGTTGCGGAGAGAGTAAAAAAGCAGCTTCTAGCTACTGGCTTTTAGCTAATAGCCAAGACGATGTCGGTCGAACTAGAGAGATGCAACGCAGACACCGATTCATCGAGTTGAATTCTTGATAGGCTGAAGAGCCAGCCGTAAGTCTGAACAAGCAGCCTTTAGCTAGAAGCTAGAGGCTAGAAGCCAGGGGCTAAGAACATGCTCAAAGACATACTCGGCCAGGCGTGGGAGGCGATGGTCTACAACCGCCGCCGCACCGCCATTACCATGATCGGCATGGCCTGGGGCATCGCCACGGTGGTGCTGCTGCTGGCCTATGGCGCGGGATTCGACCACGCGATCAGAACCATCTTTGCCGAGTGGGGCACCAACACCATCGGCTTCTTTCCCGGCAAAACGACCGAGCAGGCCGGGGGCGACAAGGCTGGCGTCCGGATCCGCTTTACCCTTGACGATGTGGATCGCGTCGCGAACGCCGGTCCAGGCATCACCCATATCTCGCCATTCGCTTACAAGGACGTGACGGTGCAGAACGACCTGCACACCTACACGTGGGGGGTGAACGGCGTCCGCCCGTCCTATCAGGATATTCTGAAGATGGATCCCGATCAGGGGCGCTTCTTTAACGGCGCCGAGGACCAGCAGCGCGCTCACGTTTGCGTAATCGGTTCCGAGGCCAAGACCAAGCTCTTCTCAGGCGGCTGGGCACTGGGCGAAACGATCCGCCTCAACGGCGTGCTGTTTACGGTGATTGGCGTATTGCACCCCAAGATGCAGGAGGGCGATGAAAGCGACGTCAACCGGCAGATCTACATCCCCTTCAACACCATGAGCGATCTGAAGGACACGATGTACGTCGACGGAGTCTGGTTTAGCTACCACGGCGACAACGAACTGGCCGAAAAGACGCTGCGCGAGACCCTGGGCGCGGCCCATCACTTCCGCCCCTCGGATCACGAGGCCGTTCATGTGGCCAACTTGATGACCGAGCTGCACCAGTTCAGTATTCTAACCATCGCTCTGCAAGTGCTGCTGTCGCTGGTGGGAGCGCTCACGCTGGGCATCGCCGGCATTGGGCTCATGAATATCATGCTGGTGGCCGTGCAGCAGCGCACGCGCGAGATCGGCATCGAAAAGGCTCTGGGCGCGCGCCGAGGGCACATCCTCACGCAATTCCTGGCTGAAGCCCTGGCCATTACAAGCGTCGGCGGCGTGGCCGGCATCTCTCTGGCTTACCTGGTTTCGCTGATGGTGGGGCGCATTACCTTTTATAGTGCGCTGGCCAAGAATGCCGAAGCCGCGGATATCCGCCTCATCATCTCACCGTCTTCGGTTTTTATAGCTTCAGGAATTCTGATCGTCACCGGCCTGATCAGCGGCATGATCCCCGCCCTGCGCGCAGCCAATCTGGACCCCATCGAGGCGCTGAGGTACGAGTGACAGTGAAACAGTTGTCAGTGGTCAGTTGTCAGTGAATATACGAATGGCGCGTAGCTCTTACGGCCGCTCAGCAAGAATTTTCTGGCCGCGTCAGCTTTTGGAATTACCAAGAAGAAACTGACCACTGTTCACTGACAACTGACCACTGTCCTCACACCGGTGGGAGTGCGTCCACCACCGGAACGCCCGGCGGTGGCGTAAAGTGAAAGGTCTCGGCGGGGACGGGCGCATCGAGCTGCTCGCCGGAGAAGATGAAGCGGGTGAGCGCGCCGTCGGATTCCTCGATTTCAATCCCTGTGATCGCTCCGTCGGCAGTCACGGTCAACGTGAGCCGGCTGACGCGCTTCTCCTGGCCTTTGGGCTGGCCAGAGAGCGTGAAGAGGCCACCGGCGGCAGGCGCCAGCGTCAGGTTGTTCAATTCCTTTTCGAGCTCCGTGTGGCCCAACAGAAAACGCAGCGGTGAACGCAGGTCATCCAGCTCTTTGGCTGGGATGCGCTGGACCTGAGAGTCGCCGCGCGCATAGAACCAGGCGTACTTGCCGTCGAGCAGGAAGAGCTTGCCGGCCGGCGAGCCATAATCCCATCTCATGCGGCCGGGCTTCAGCAGCAGTAAGACTCCACTTTCCGAGCGCCGGATGCCCAAGCCTTCATAGCTTTCTGAAAAGCCTGCCTTAAGCGAGTGCAACTGGTTGTAGCGGCGATCGACGCGCTGGGCCAGGTCATGTGCGGAGAGAGACTGCGCTGAGGCCGAGTGTTGTTGGGCGATAAGGCAGGTTGTCATCAGCGCGGCGGCCAGGATCGAGCCGCCGCGCCTGAAAAACGCGTCAGCCGTCATTGCAGCTGCTGCGTGCAGTTGGTGCCGCCGGCCGGGTCATACTTGGGTGCGCCACCGTACTGGTCGCCGCAAAAGCCACGATTTCCGCTCTTGCCCACAGTCTGCGGGACTGCCGTGACCGTGTAACCAGTAATGCGGTCCGTGCCGTTGATCGACACCTTGGTGCAGTTACCGATGGAGAAGATGTAGCCGGACTTGTAGCCGGAGGCAAGATCGCTCTGCAGCATCTGCGCGGCAGCCGGCGTAGGGGCACCTGAACTTGGGTCGCCGCCTAAAGCCGCGAGGGTGCAGGCGAAGCCGTTAGCCGGGTAGGTGGACTCGTATTGGACCTCGGCCATGGAGATGGCGCGCATCGATTGGATGGCTGAGGTTTCATTGCCCTGCTTCTTCATGTTGCCCATGGTGGGTATGGCCATAAGCATCAGGATCAGGATGATGGAGATAACAATCAGCAACTCCATCAATGTGAAGCCGTTGGGCTGGATGGAGCGATTGGTGCGGCGGTTCTGTTTCGTGCGATTCATGGGGTCTCATTGCCTCTTGGAGCGGGGATCAAAACCCCAGCCCATTCGAGAAAATCCTACAACGAATGGACGCGGAAGGGAAATAGGACGCTCGAAACAGCGGACAGCTTGCAGCTGACAGCAGACAGTTCCGCGGAGCCGGGAGCGGGCTTTTGGCTGTTTGCTGCCAGTTGTGAGCTTTCGGCTAGCTTCTCAGCACACCAGCCTTGCCCGTCTCAGCTTGATCCCGTCGAGGCGGCCGAGCAGGGTCACGGCAATGCGGTCGGGATCGAAGAGGCGCTGCGCCATGGCCTGCACATCAGCAGACGTAACTGCGTTGATGCGGGCGATGATCTCATCCACGGTCATGAATTCGTGGAAATACATCTCCTGGCGGGCAAGGTTGGCCATGCGCGCGTTTGAACTTTCCAGGCCCATCAGGATGTTGCCTTTGAGCTGGTCCTTGGCGCGGTTCAGTTCCTCGTCGGGCAGCGGAGACTCTTTCAGCTTGCGGAACTCCGCCAGGATCAAATCCACCACATCCAAAGCCTTGCCGGTCGCGGTCCCCGCATAGACCAGCAGGGTTCCGGTGTCTCGATAGGGGCTCAAGTCGGAGTAGATCGAATATACCATGCCCCGTTCCTCGCGGATGGTCTGGAAGAGGCGCGAGCTCATGCCGCCTCCCAGGACCGTATTCAAGATCAGCGTCGCATAGCGGTTCTCGTCGGTAATAGGGGGCGCTGGCACTCCCAGGCAGACCTGCACCTGTTCGAGAGCCTTCTTATTGCGCAGGACAATGCGAGCGGCGGCCTCGGGGGCCGGCAACTCATTCAGCGTGGCTCCGCCGGCCAGCGTGGAGAATTTCTGCGCTACGGTTTCGGTAAAGTGGTCGTGGTCCAGATTGCCGGCAGCGGAGAAGATCATGTTGCCGCCTTGAAAGCGGTCGCCATGGTAGGATACGAGGCTCTGCTGATCAAGCCGCGCCACCGTCTTGGTGGTGCCGAGAATGGGCCAGCCGAGCGGATGGTCCTTCCAAAACGCCTGTGTGAAAAGCTCCTGAACCAGGACATCCGGATTGTCCTCGTCGATCTTGATTTCTTCGAGAATCACGCCGCGCTCGCGCTCGATGTCTGGCTCGGCGAAGACGGGGTTCAGGACCAGATCGGCCAGGACGTCCAATGCGATGGGCACGTGCTCGGCCAGCGACTTGACGTTGAAGCAGATCGTCTCCTTGCCGGTGAAGGCGTCCAGGTTGCCGCCGATCGAGTCCATCTCGCGGGCAATGTGTTGTGCCGAGCGGGAACGGGTGCCCTTGAAGAGCATGTGCTCGACAAAATGGGAGATGCCGTTGGTCTCCGCCGGCTCGCAGCGGGAGCCGGATTTGGTCCACACCCCCATGGCCACCGAACGCATGGACTCCATGCGCTCGGTGAGAACGATCAGACCGCTCGGCAGCACGGTGCGGCGAAGGTTGCGCTCGGTGTTCATCGTCCTCCATTTGAACTCGATTGTAGGCCAAAGGGGGGCAGAAGGGCACGAACGGGCTCTTGGAACGAGTGCGAACTTCCAGGTTGAGGCCGCCTACACTCTTGGGGGACCTCAGCATCCAGGGGGCGAAATGCTCTATTCTGTGCCCAGCCGTGACGGAGAACTCAAACCAACTCGTTCCTTTGACCGACGCTTTTGAGGTTGGAAGCCAGGCGAAAACAGCCGGAAAGGGAAGGCTGCTCTTTGGGCTGGATTCCGATGCGCTTGCGGCTTGCATGTTGGAGGCAGGCGAACCGGCGTGGCGCGGAAAGCAACTCTCAGAAGCTATTTATCTCCATGACGTTATGGAGATAAATGAAATTACTACTTTAAGTAAACCGTTGCGCCAAAAGCTGATCGCTGAGGGTTGGCAGGTGGGCCGGCCCGGCATTGTCCAAGTCTTTCACTCGGCAGACGGAACGGAACGCTATCTGATTCAAGGCAAGGGAGTTGATGGTCTGACCGTGGAGACGGTCTGGATGCCGGAAGGCGATGACGGCGAGAACGGCGACGAGAGCGATCTGGAAAAGACGGCCGAAGCTTCAGACCGCTGGCAGCGAGCGACCATCTGCGTTTCGAGCCAGGTGGGCTGCGCGGTCAATTGCCAGTTTTGCCTGACGGCCAAGTTGGGGCTGCAACGGAACCTGAGTGCCGGCGAGATTGCCGGGCAGGTGCTAGCGGTTTTCGAACGTCACGCCGTCGAGGTTGGCCGGGACCGCGTGAACCTGGTCTTCATGGGCATGGGCGAGCCGTTTCTCAATTACGACAATTTCATGGGCGCCGTGCGGCTGCTGGTCACTGAGGTTGGCCTTAGCCCGCGGCGCATGACCGTCTCTACCTCTGGGATCGTTCCGGGGATCGAGCGCTTTGCCCAGGAGCCGGCCGAAATGCGACCCAAGCTAGCCATCAGCCTGAACGCGCCAAACGATGCAATCCGCAGCGAGATCATGCCCATCAACCGGAAGTGGCCCATCGAGGCTGTGATGAACGCGGTGCGCCGAGTCCAACTCAGGCCCCGCGAGCGGATCACCTTTGAGTATGTTTTGCTGGGTGGGGTCACCGACAGACCGGAGCACGCTACCGAGGCCGCTCGGCTGGTGCGGCGGACGGGTCTGCCCGCAAAGGTGAACCTGATCGCCTGGAATCCCGGCCCCGGCATCGCATACGCCACGCCGCAGCTTGAGGATGTGGAGGCCTTTCGCAGGACCCTGGCTGACGCCGGGATTCCGGCTTATCTGCGCAAGCCACGAGGGCGCGATATCTATGCCGCCTGCGGGCAGTTGAAGCGGACTGTTGAAGGGTAAGGGCCCCCACATCAAGAGGGAAATGTGGAAGCCCACGGACTCTATTTGGCGGGCATGGGCTGGGGCTTGACGCCGCCGCAGTCAGAGCCTTTGTAGACCGATGAGGAGTCGATTGTGTATTCGATCGTCTTGGAGTCGGGGCCCATCTGCATGGCGCCGATAAAATGCACCTTGCTCGTGGCATGATCAGGGTCGGTCCAAGAGGACTTCAGGGTTCCTTTGCCGGCCATCGCGCCGGTGCATACCCAATCGCCTGTCATGCCGCCGGGCTTCAAGACCACGTTGGAGATCTGGCATTCGCCATTGTGGCTCTGCGGTATTGGAGCGCCGTACTTGTCGATCATGGCCTGGGTGAGGCACACCGCGGTGGTGTGCGGACCGCCTCCGAAGGGCGAGGCAGCTCCCGCGGGCATCGTCATGCCTGCCGGCATCGGCGATTGTTGCCAGGTCATGTTGGTGGTGATCTCCCAAAGCCCGGGCTTTCGTGTGGACTGCGCCCATGCAAGCAAAGCGAAAGCAAAGATGCAACAGCCTATCGTCCAAATACGGGTCTTGCTCATGAAACCTCCTGGTGACTTGCGCAGATCCTGTGCCGCGCGGTCTATCACTCTAAATGAGCGCGCAATCGGAAGGAAAGAGAAAACTCATTCCCGGCCGCCAAGAGCTGAGCCGCCCAGAGCCAGCAAAGCCCCTGTAACGCGAGCGGCGGCGTGGCGAACGACACTTTCCTCGCTGGCGAAGTTGCCGGTGATGCAACGAACCCCCAGCGCCTCGATGCGCTCGATGTCGGCCTCGATGGGCGATGCTCCCTGGGCCGCGTAGCGGGCCAGGGTCTCTGGCGAAAAGGCCGCGGCATTCACCAGCGCGTAATCGAATATGGGCTCGCGGGTGTGCTTGTAGATGCGCTCGATGTGCTGCGACGCGCTTAGTCCAAGGCTCTCGTTGGCCTGGGTCATCAGGTTGCAGATATAGACTCGTACGCCGCGGGCGCGGGCCAGCGCCGCCGGCATCTCCTGCACGAGCAGGTTGGTGATGAGCGAGGTATAGAGCGAGCCGGGTCCAACGGTGATCAGGTCGGCGCGCTCGATCGCCTCCAGCGTCTCCGGCAAGGGAGCGGCGTCCGGCGGATCGAGCATCAACTCCGCAATGTGCTTGCGGCTGGCGGTGATCATGGTCTCGCCGCGCACCAGGGAGCCATCGTCCATGCGTGCCACCAGCGTGGCGTTGGCCGTGGTCACCGGGTAAATGCGCCCTCGCGTGGCCAAAATCTTCGACGCCAATTGGATCGCCTGGCCAAAATCGCCGGTGATCTCGGTGAGGGCGGCAACAAAGAGATTGCCGAAGTTGTGGCCCTTGAGGGAATCGCCCTCGCGAAATCGATGAGCGAAGAGCTGGGCCAGCAAGTCCTCTTCTTCGCTGAGCGCCACCATGCAGTTGCGCAGGTCGCCCGGAGGCAGCATGTTGAAGCCCTTGCGCAGGCGGCCCGACGAGCCCCCGTCGTCTGTGACGGTGACAACGGCGGCCAGATCGGCGATGAGAGCGGGCTCGGCGGCAGGCTGGCCGGCAGCGATTACATGGCGTCGTAATCCGCGCAGCAGCGTCGAGAGGCCGGTGCCCCCGCCAATGGCCACCACGCGCATTGGCCGGACGAGGTTGAGAACCTCTCGCACGCCAGTCGGCAGGGGCAGTGTTTTCAGGTTTGTTTGCGGGGTGTCGGCAGGAGTCACTAGAAGCCTAGGGAACCTCGGGATAGAGCAATTCAGTGAAGCGGGGATCGTCCGCCATGCTCTGGAAGTCGTTGTCGGCGCGTGCCTGAAGCCGGTTTCGTGGATTTAGCTCGATGGCCTGGGCCAGGCTATTCAGGCAGTCCTGGGTGCGCCCGGTAATTGCGTCCAGAATGGCCAGCCCATAGAGAGCGTAGTCGGCCTTGGGGTAGGTGACCAGGATGGCGCTGAACTGCTCGCGCGCTTCCTCGTAGTAGCCGGTATTCAACTGCGAGATGGCGTAATCGTAGTGCTCTTCGGGTGTTAGAAAAGTCAGGTTGTGCTTTTCCAACTGCCGCTGGCAGGTGCTGATGTACATCTTGCAGCGTTCTTTGAGCTCGGGTGGCGCGGTGGGGCACAGCTTCTCGAAGGCGGCCAGCGCCTTGTCGAATCTGCCTTGCTGCAGCAGTTGGACGGCGGCCTGATAGTGCTGGAAGGCCTGTCCCACGCCCGCGGCGGAGTGGCCGCCGAGTTTGCCTGACGGTATAGCTTCCTTTTTTCGGTCGTACGCCACGGATCTTGCCTCTTGCATCATGAGTTTAGCGGTTACTCGCACACATTCAGAGCCGGTGAAGCCGGATCGCGGCCGACTGGAAAAACGCGCTCCAAAAGATTGCGTTGCTCAGGCACTCTTTATACGCAGAACCCCGCCTCTCGTCAAGACAGGCCTCGGCGCGCACGCTAAGCGTCTGACAATTTGGCAGGAACGGCGTTTCGATAAATGGCCGGGTTGAGCGACGGATCGTTGTACATCTTCAACTGGCGATAGAGCTTGAAGCGCCGGGTCCCGGCCAGGGTTTCGCGCCACAAGGCGTCAAGGCACGAAGCCAGGTCGGCGCGCTGCTCCTCGAGGACGGCAAGCCGGTCGCGGTTGCGCTGTGCGTGGCCTGGGGGGGCGTCTGCCCGCTCGGCCTCCTCGCTGGTGTGATAGATCTTCAGCGAAAGGATTGAAAGCCGGTCGATCATCAGGCCGGGCGACTCGGAGTGCAGGGCTGCTGCCGGGTTTGGCAGGCCCTTCGGCTCCAGCCAGGCGATCAAGGCACGGTCGAGCTCTTCGGCCAAGTCGTTGCGGCGCTGGTTGGTCCGGTCCACCCGCCGCTTGACGCCGGCCAGCTCAGCGTCGGACGCGCCGGGAGCGCGGGCCTCGTCCTCGATGTGCCACAGTTCGAAGTTGGCGCGATGCTGACGGCTGACCAGGGCTAGCCACTCCGAGCCCTGTTCCTGCCTTATGACTACCGCCGCCTGATGCCCGGCGCGGTTCTCTCGATCCTGCAGCTTGACGATGTCGGTGGCCAAAAGCATTCTGGACCTTTCTTCGATAGAGCTTTGAAGTTGGAACGTGAATCAGTTTGCCGAGTTCATAGTAGAACGATTCGCTCCAGAGGGTCCAAGGTCAGTCAATCACCTAGAACAGTCGCCTCCCATTGAAGGCTGGAGACTTGGGTATCGAGCGGGCGTAGGACGGGGGTCCACATCAAACATGGAAGACTCTTGACACAATACCCATCAGTTGGTATATACAATACCAACTGGTGGGTATCTTATGAGTGGGAGCAATCAGCGGCACGATTCGAAGACCAAATTGCTGGATGCGGCATTGAACGTGATCCGCACCAAGGGGTACGCAGCAACACGCATTGAAGATATTTGCGAAGTGGCCGGGCTAACCAAGGGCAGTTTCTTTCATCACTTCAAGAGCAAGGAAGACCTGGCTCTCGCTGCCGTCGAGTATTGGGCAGAGGGCACGGGCGCATTCTTCTGCTCAGCGCCCTATCGCTCTCTGCCCGATCCGCTCGATCGCCTGCTTGCTTATGTCGATTTTCGAAAGTCGATTCTTCAGGGCGATCTCTCTGAGTTCACTTGCCTCGCCGGGACGATGATTCAGGAGATCTACGAGACAAATCCTGCTATCCGCGAGGCTTGCAACAAGAGCATCAGCGACCACGCCGCGACCCTTGAGCCCGACATCGAGGAAGCCATCCGGAAATATGGCGTCGAAGGTAGCTGGACGGCTGAAAGCCTCGCACTCTACACGCAAGCGGTCATTCAGGGGGCATTCATCCTGGCCAAGGCGAAACACGAAACCGGGGTTGCCGCCTCATGCATCGATCATCTGCATAAGTATCTTGAATTGCTCTTCAATCAATCCAAATCCGCAAAGGAGATCCCGGCCTCGCGATTGAGCACCCGGTGAAGGATTCCAGCACGACGCCGGCGGACCAACTGGTCACGGGGATTCTCGTTCCAACGGTCAAGTCAAAATCAACCAACGCGCCCGCGCAATGGACCGGCTTCCCCAGAACGCAGGATTGCCCGGCGCGTCCCAACCCAAAAGGAGGTTTCATCATGTCAACCGCAACAATGAACGTCGAAACACAAAAGGATGAGGCGGCTATTCTGGACCTCCTCTCAACTCTCCACCAGGCGAATCACGACAAGAATTCCGCGGCATTTGCTGCTGGATTCACCGCCGATGCTGCGATCTTCAATCTTGCACCACCGCTCATTCACCACGGAATCGATCTTGAGGAGAAGCAGGCCTGGTTTGACAGTTGGGAGACGCCCGTCGTAATCGAGTCTCGCGATTTCAAGGTCACCGTGAGTGGCGACTTCGCATTCGGCTACGGATTCCTGCACATGGGTGGAACGAAGAAGGGCGCCGAGAGGGCAGTCAGCTTCTGGATGCGCGAGACGGTTTGCCTGGAGCGGCATGGGAGCGGGTGGCGGATTGTCCACGAGCACACCTCTGTGCCGTTCTACATGGACGGCAGTTTGCGCCCGGCCTTTGACCTGAATCCGTAGAAGCTGGAGCGTCGAGTAAAGACAGTACAATCGATGCGGGAGCAAGCATGGAAAGCAAGAGTCAGTTTCCGCATCGCAGATGGAACCCGTTGCGGCGGTCTTGGGTGCTGGTGTCGCCGCATCGCACCCAGCGCCCCTGGCAGGGCGAGGTCAGCCAGAGGGCTGCACCTTCGGCCGTGGCCTACGACCCGCATTGCTATCTTTGCCCCGGCAACCATCGGGCAGGCGGGGCGGTGAACCCGGCCTACGAAGAGGTGTATTCATTTGAAAACGACTATGCCGCCCTGCTGCCGGATTGCCCTGTCGGTGCCGCGCCACCGGCCTCGGGGCTACTCGTCGCAGAACCTGTCCGCGGAGTCTGCAAGGTGCTCTGCTACCATCCCGACCACAGCCTGACGCTGGCCCGCATGAGCCGTGCGGAGATTCGCCGCGTGGTCGACGCCTGGACGCAGGAGTATGAAGAGTTGGGCAGCCGGGAGTGGATCGAGCACGTACAGATTTTCGAAAATCGCGGCGCGATGATGGGAGCCAGCAACCCGCACCCCCACGGGCAGATCTGGGCGACAGGATTTGTTCCCGATGAGCCGGCCATCGAGGTCGAGGCCCAGCGAGAACACCTGGCACGAACCGGCCGCTGCCTGCTCTGCGACTACCTTGCCGCCGAAGAGACAGCCGGCGAGCGGGTGATCTTTCAGAACGAGCACTTCACGGCACTGGTCCCGTGGTGGGCCGTCTGGCCCTTTGAGGTGCTTGTGCTCAGTCGCCGCCACCTGGGCGCGCTGCCGCAGTTGAACGGCGACGAGCGGGAGGGGCTGGCCGATGTGCTGAAGCGGCTGACGACTCGCTACGACAATCTCTTCGAGACCAGCTTTCCTTACACCATGGGCTTTCACCAGTCGCCCACAGATCGCGAGCCGCACCCCGAGGTTCACTTTCACGCTCATTTCTATCCTCCGCTGCTTCGCTCGGCGACGGTTCGCAAGTTCATGGTGGGCTTTGAGATGCTGGCTATGCCGCAGCGCGACATTACCGCGGAGGACGCGGCCCAGCGATTGCGCGCCTGCTCTGAGGAACATTTTTGGCCGAGAGCGTGAGAGCATGGGTCGCGAACTTCGTAATCTTTGAGATGGGGAGGAGCGAGGAGTAAACTTGCGCTGTCTGGAATTATGGAGTTATCAATGCGCATTGTCTCGTGGATTATTCTCGCCGCATTCTGCATCTTGCCCTCCATTAGCGCTCAATCCGCACCACAGAGGACACCCGTAAATGCCGGTAGCGACCCGGCCTCCATTGCCAATATTCAAGATCCGGCTGTGGGAGCGGTCGTTTCGGCAGTGATGCCGCGGTCCGGCGCGTTGGGCCCGGTGAAGGGAGTGCCGTTTTCAGCCACGCAGACCACGGTGCGCGAGCAGACTCTGGCCGACGGCACGGTGATTAAGAGCACGGTCGAGGTGCAGATCATGCGCGATGCCGAGGGACGAATGCGAGCCGAGAGCACGGTCAACCCGAAGGTCAGCGGCCAGCCGCAGACGCATATTGTGGCCATCTGGAATCCGATCGACCGGACGGAGATCAGCTGGGTCTCCGGCAGCCCGGCTGCCAGTGTTGCAACGGTGCTTCATCTGCCGGAGATGCAGATGAATGGCATGATGAGCGCTTTGGCCACTGCGCCGCCGCCTCCGCCAGCGGGCGCTGCTTCCCGTTCTCTGCACGCCGCAACGCAGTCCCAGTTTTCCGCCACAAGCCAGAGCGCCTCAAATATTCACACGGAAGACTTGTCGGCTGATTCGATTGCTGGTGTTGAAGTCACGGGCACTCGCACCACGCAGGTGGTTCCTGCGGGAAGCATCGACAACGACCGCGATTTCACGGTGACCTCGGAGACCTGGGTTTCGCCGGAGTTGAAGATGACGGTGCGCCAGTTGACGAGCGATCCGCGCACGGGAACGGTGACCACCGAGCTGAGCAACATCGATCGCTCTGAGCCCGATCCGGCGCTCTTCAAACCGCCGGCGGGGTACAAAATGATGGACCTTCCGGATCCGACTGCTGCTGATTCCGGCGCCAAGCGGTAGTGCCGTCTTTGAAAGCTGGCGAAACGGGGATTCCTGGGGATGCGGAAGGGCTGGTTCCAAAGTTTTGTTCGCGTTCTGATTCCATTCCGGGCCGGAAACCGTCACAATAATGCGTGGACCCCATTCAGACAAATCAGCGCGCGGGCGCCAAGCAGAACCCTCGGCCGAGCCTTCGGCGGCTGACAAAGTGGGCGCTATGCGGTGGGCTTCTGCTGGCCGCGATGGTTGGACAAGCCCAAGATCCACCCCAGCAAACGCCGTGGCCGAATCAGGACGTGGTTGGGCCGGTGATGGTGAACGCACCAGCCCAGGCTGCGCCTGTTCAACAGCCCGATTTGCAACGAGCCGTATCCGGCGCGTTGACGACCGTGCATGGCGTGGTGCGCAATGCGGCCACCGGTGAGCCGCTGGCTCGGGCGATGGTGCGGATCGAGGGTGATGCAGAGACCGGCGCGCTGACCGATAACCAAGGTCGCTTCGAGCTACCAGGCGTGCCGGCGGGACCGCAAATCGTCAAAATCCGCAAGCCGGGATTCCAGGACCGCCCCTATGCTACTGAGGACGTGGGCTACCAGGGCGATGGTCCGGCGCATAATGTGCTGGTGGCCGCCGAGATGCCGGATCTCGATTTCGCACTCACTCCCACCTCGGCGATTCGCGGCCATGTGGAGCTTTCGACCGGCGACCCGGCTCAGGGGATTGCACTGATGCTGCTCAAGCAGGTGGTGCGCAGTGGTCGGGCCGTCTGGGCGCAGAACGGAACCACGGTGACCAACGGCTATGGAGCCTATCGCTTCGCAAATCTTGCTGCCGGGGTCTACTTGCTCTACACGCTGCCAACGCTGGAGAGCGAGCCGGCGGTGACCGCTGTGGCTGCGGGAGCCAGGGTAACGCGCGAAGGCTACCCGAGCATCTTCTATCCGGAGACTCGTGAGTTTGCAGACGCCACACGCATCCGGCTCGCGGCGGGCCAGCAAACCGAGGCCAATCTCTCTCTGACGCTCGAACCCTTTTACACGGTCACGGCAACGGCTTTGCTGCCCAATGGACGCCCATTCGACGCAAAATCCAGCTCCGGCGAGCACGGCGGGGTCATTGCCTCCTCGTTATTTGGGCCGGTCATGGTGTTGGATCCGGCTGGCCACCAGCTTGCCTATACCGCGACATTCGACTTTACCTCGCACCTGATCCAGGCCATCTTGCCGGCCGGGTCGTACATGCTGCTGGTTCATGCTGGAATGAACGAGTCGAGCGGCACAGGCCAATTGAACACGGGAGAAAACGCAGGTCAAAAGCAGGAGAGGCTTTCCGGTTTTGTGGGGTTCTCGGTCGAGAGCCAGCCTCTCTCGAACCTGCGTATCCCGCTTACAGACACGCCGAACTGGGCGATTCACTTACGAAAAGTGAGGACAAGCGCAACCGCAACGGAAGGTAATCCGATCGGAGTCATTGTGACGGCGACCTACGCGGGCGAAGTCCCTATAGCAGCTTTCGATCCCGGCGCGACGGCTAATGAAGCGGGACCGGATCTGCTGGAGATGAACGGACTGGCTCCTGGCCCCCTTTGGATCAACACTCAGGCCTTTGATCGCAGCTTGTGCGTGGATTCATTCACGGCCGGAGGGATCAATCTGGCCCGCGAGCCGCTGAATGTGGCCTTAGGCGCATCGCCGCCACCGATGGAACTGACCTTGCGCGACGACTGCGCAAAGCTGGCCTTGAGTTTGCCGCCAATGCTCTCCGCCTTCCTGCCGGGAGACGAGCCGTTCTACACCGTCTATGTGGTGCCGGACTTCGATACCACTGCCGATGTTCCGCCGATGAATATGCACCCCTCTTCAGGCGCGACTCTGACAGTGGATGGCCTCACGCCGGGCAGCTATCACGTCTACGTCTTCGACCGCCCGGTGCGGCTGGAATACCGCAATCCGGAGGCGATTGCGGCCCTGCCGACGCCGGGGCAGGCGGTGACGCTGACCGCCGGGACCACGAGCAATCTTGTGCTGGAGGTTCCGGAGCGATGAGGGGAGCCTCGGACAAAATCGTTGCTTTGAAAGTGCACGGCTTCAAAGCCTGCGAAAAAAGGGGGATTGCTCGGTGAGAAGTCAGAAATGCATCCCTCAGGGGCTAAAGCCCGACTCTGTTTTGGCAGCCCTTGTGGCACGACTGAAGTCGCGCCCTTTCAAGACAGTTTCGTTTCAAAAGCCAGGAAAACTATTCGCGGTTCATATCGTTTGTGCCGTCGCATTGCTCTTCGCAATGGCAGCTACGGGCGCGTTCGCACAGGCCCCTCCGGCGGCGGCTACGAGCAGCTATCGCATTGCCGGGACGGTGGTGAACGCCAGTACGGGAGAGCCGGTACAACGGGCGACTGTGGCTGCGCTCTCCTTGGCGGATCGCAAAACAGTGGCGTCGGTGGTTACCGACAACGAAGGGCGATTCTCGTTGGAGGGGCTTGTGGCGGCCAAGTATCCGTTAACGGCTTCGAAGCGGGGATTTCTCACAGCCTACTACGACGAACACGAAGGGGGATTCAACACGGCGATTGTGACGGGCGAGGGCCAGGAGACGGGCGGACTTGTCTTCCGGCTCAGCCCAGGAGCGGCGATCCATGGGGTGATCAGCGGGGACGGCGGGGATCCGGTCGAGGGCGCTCAAGTGTTCCTGTTTGCCAAGCCTCACAACCGCAACCCGGGTGCACGGATCGCCTGGGCGGGCGGTGCTACGACCGACGACACCGGCGCCTACGAATTCGACAATCTGGCGCCGGGCGAGTACCTTCTGGCGGCGAAGGCGGAGCCTTGGTACGCTCTGCATCTCACCTCTGTTGAGCAGCGTCAACGGCCGGCGAACGATCCCAGTGCGGCACTCGACGTGGCTTACCCGGTGACCTTCTTCGACTCGACGACCGACGAATCCTCGGCAACCCAAATCATCTTGGCCGCCGGCAGCCGCGAGGAGGCCAACATCAACTTGCGTGCGGTTCCGGCGCTGCATCTGACGATTGAGTTGCCCGTCAGTGAGGGACCAGTGGTCAACACGGAGCTGCGGCAGAGCATCTTTGGCGCAGAGGTCTCCAACACCGGGCTTCGTGCGCCTATTTTGAACGGAAGTAACACTTGGGAGAACGACTTCGCGGGCCTGGCTCCCGGCCACTATCAGCTGACGCAAGGCACTCCACCGCGCACCCTGGAACTGGACGCCACCAACAGCCAGCAGATAGACCCCAGCCTGGGAACGCCAACCGTGACTGTCTCCGGAAATCTGCGATCGACCTCCGACTTTGCGATTCCGGAGAATCTCAACTTAATCCTCAACTCTCTCGACGGTGCGCAGAGCCAGGCCCCGCCGCAAGCGCGCTGCATCAAAGGCGCATTCACCTTTGATGCGGTCCCGCCCGGAAGTTGGAAACTCGCAGCCCTCACTCCCGGCAAGACGCTATCGATCAGCTCGATCTTTGTGAGCGGACAGATGAATTCGGGGAATACGCTCATCGTTCGAGACAAGCCCGTGCAAGTGGAGGCGCTCGTAAGCCTGGCCGAAACGCGAGTCGAGGGTTTTGCACGCGAGTCAGGGGCAGGCAAGAACGGCAGGGGGATTGCCGGAGCGATGGTGGTTCTAGTTCCGCGGGATCCGGTGGCGAATGTTGACCAGTTTCGCCGCGATCAGTCGGACTCTGACGGCAGTTTCTCACTGCCTGATGTGGCTCCGGGCAACTACACCGTGGTGGCCATCGAGGATGGCTGGGGGCTGGACTGGGCGCGGCCCGAGGTGATCGGGCGCTATCTCTCCAAGGGAATCGCCGCCACGGTAACGGAGAATTCGGGGAAGTTGGTGCTGCTCGCCGAGGGGATACCGATCCAACGCCGTTTGAAATAATTCGGCGACAGGAGAAGGCTGGGACTTCATCGAACCGGGCCGGAGAGGATAGTCTAGATGAGGATCGTCTAAAGGCAGCCGATCGAAGTAACGATGCCCGCTCGAGGGGCCGAGGCCTCAAAGCGGGAGACGTGGGCGAAACTACGTTTGTGTGTCCAGGCAGTTGCCCCAGGGTGCGATCTTCCTGGGAAATCAGCGTACGTGATCAAGTGTTCGGGAGAGTGGTTGCCGCGGCTTCGCTCGAGGCAAAAAGTGTTGAGGAGAGTCCCAAATTGAAGAGGAAGTTCTTGCTTGTGATTTTGGCCGTGGTTTCGGCCCTGTTCCTGCCCCTGGCGGCTATAAGCCAGATTGCCCCGGATCGTCCCGCCAAACCCGAACAAAGTGAATCCGCCTACAAATGGCAGGCCTTCGCCGGCTACGGCTATACCAGCCTCAACCAGGTGAACCAGTCGGAGAACGGCTTGCAGGGGGTGAATCTGTCGCTGACACGCAATTGGGGCAATCACTTCGGCCTGACCGCCGACGGCGGTGCTTATGCCTACACCTACGATGCGAGCAACCCGGGCGACCCGACGGTGGATATGGTCCTGCTGGGCCCGGTCTTTCACGCCAAGTTATTCGAGCGCGTCGACGGCTTCGCTCATTTGCTGCTGGGCGGGGAACATACCGGGATGAACACCGCCGGCTACAGTGCAATCCCGAGGCTCTCGTTTGCCGGAGGGGCCGGCGGCGGCCTGGATTACAAGCTGAACCCACGTCTTGCCATACGCTTCTCGGGCGACGACATCGCCTCGTCGTTTTTTGCGCCCGTACTCCCCGCCGGGACCGACAACTCGTGCTCGACCGGCTCGGAATGCTCGCCGCACATGCGACGGAATGCGCGCGCTGCATTCGGCGTGGTGTACAACTTCTGAGGAGATAGGCTCCAATTAGAGGCCGTCCAATTGGCCGGTTTTGTGATGGTGAAGAGGGGCTGTTGAACGAGAGGGCACGACCGATGGAAGCGAAGACTCAGAAACTGACGTTTACCGAGAAGACAGGCTATGCCCTCGGCGATGCGGCCTCCAATCTGTTTTGGATGACCTTCATCTATTTTCAAAGCAAGTTTTATACCGATGTCTTCTTCTATACTCCCGATGCCGACTTAGAACGCAAGTTGCTGCAGAAGCTTGCGGTCCTTCTTCTGCTCACGCGCGTTCTCGACATGGCCTTTGATTTGTTTATGGGCGTGATGGGCGATCGGACCAAGACGCGATGGGGCAAGTTCCGCCCCTATCTGCTTTGGTTCGCGGTTCCGTTCGGAATCATCAGCGTGCTGACCTTCACTACGCCGGGGTTCAGTCCGAACGGAAAGCTGATCTACGCGTACATCACATTGTGTCTGATGATGATGGTGTATTCGGCAATCAACATCCCCTATTCAGCATTGATGGGCGTGATCTCGCCCGACTCGCAGGAACGCACAAGCGCGGCGTCTTACCGGTTTGCGTTTGCCTTTGGAGCCGGACTGATCGTTCAGTATTCGACGCTTTATCTGGTGGACTACTTTGGACGGGTCAAGCCGGAGATGGGCGGGATGCTGCTCGCCGCGGCCAAAGCTCACGGTTATCAGTTTACGATGGGCATCTATGCCGTTGCGGCAGTTGCGCTCTTCTTCCTTACCTTTGCACTTACGCATGAGCGAGTGCAACCGGCTGCACAGAAAACCTCGCTGGGACGAGACCTGGGTGATCTGGTATCCAATGGTCCGTGGTTGATTCTATTCTTCGTGGGAACACTCACGGTCTGCGCGGTCGCCATCCGCAGCGGAGCTATTCTTTATTACTTCCAGTATTACGTGGGCAATGAGAAACTGGCCGCATCATTTATGGTGGCCGGAACGCTGATGTCGCTGCTGGGAACGATTGTGATTCAACACGTAACAAGATTTGCCGGCAGGAAGGTTACTTACATTGGCCTGGCAGTGCTGGGTTCGGTCTTCCTGGTTGCTTCTTACTGGGTCAGGCCCGAGCAAGTGATGCTGATGTTTGTTTTTCAGGTGCTTTACAGCGCGGTCACAGGGCCAACCTCTGCTGTCTTATGGGCCATGTTTGCCGACTCCGCCGATTACTCCGAATGGCGAACGGGCCGCCGCGCCACGGGGTTGGTCTTCTCGGCCGCTGGTATGTCAAACAAACTCGGCTGGGCCATCGGTGGTCCGGCGGCTGTCTGGCTGCTCGCTCAATTTGGATATCAGGCCAGCGTGGCGCAGACGCCACATGCACTGCATGGCATCCTGCTGCTGTTCACGGTTATCCCTGCGACTGGCTTCCTGCTGACCGGCCTTGGCCTGTTCTTCTATCCGCTCAACGAAGCCAGAATGCGGAAGATGCAGGGCGAGTTGCAGGCGAGACAAGCGATAGGCGAATCGATGCACTCCGGCCTATATTCGGCGATAGAGAAGGTGGTCTGATTCAATAAATTCTTACTTCCGGTGTTGTTTTAACGGACGAATTCAGTCGTGCCGCAATGGAAACAGAATTCTCCATAGCTTTAGCCTCTGAGAAACTTGTCAAGATCATAGGGGAGTTACGATCCCATGCAATTCGGCCATTTTGATGACGCAAACAAAGAGTATGTAATAACTCGTCCTGATACTCCAAAATCGTGGAGCAATTATCTCGGCTCGACGGAATATGGCGCGATTATTACCAATAATGCCGGGGGATACAGTTTTTATAAGTCAGCAGCAATGGGGCGGTTTATGCGGCTGCGCTTCAACGCGGTGCCGATGGACCAGCCGGGCCGCTATATCTATCTGCACGACCACGACAGCAAAGACTACTGGTCCGCATCATGGCAGCCGGTGGGCAAGCCGCTCGACAAGTATAAGTCGGTCTGCCGTCATGGCAGCGCATACACGGTTATCTCGTCGGAGTATGACGGCATAGAATCCGAGACCACTTACTTTGTTCCGCTGGGAAAAACCTTCGAATGCTGGCACGTGAAGCTTACAAACTTGACAAAGAATCCCCGTGAGTTAAGTGCCTTCACTTATGTGGAGTATGCAGGGAACTGGGATGCCTGGAACGATCTGATCAATCTGCAATACACACAGCACACAGTAAAGATGGAGGTCGAGGATAACATCATCGACCACGGGACCAACGTGAACATTCCGCTGATGCCGGATAATTTCGCCGAGAAAGATCAGGGCCGTCATACCTTTCAGGCGCTGGTTGGCGCCGAGATCATCGGCTATGACACGGATCGCACTACCTTTATTGGGAGTTATCGCGGCTATGGCAATCCTCAGGTCGTCGAGCAGGGAAGATGCACAAACTCTCTCGCTGTGGGCGATAACGCTTGCGGTACCTTGCAAGCCAGAATCAGTCTTGCACCGGGAGAGACGAAGGAGTTTCTTGTTCTGATGGGCATTGGCCGCGCCAGCGAGGAAGGGAAGGCGGCGGTAGCGGAGTTCGGGAGTATGGAGAAGGTCCGCGAAGAGCTTGCCAAGCTCAAGAGTTACTGGCACGGACGCATCGGTGGTATCACAGTAGAGACGCCCGATGCCGAATTGAACAGCACGCTGAATATGTGGGGTCCATTCAATTGCCTGATGACCTATGCCTGGTCGCGCGCGGCGAGCTTGATTTACGCCGGCGAGCGCGACGGGTTGGGATTCCGCGACACGGTGCAGGACATGTTAGGCGTCATGCATACGATTCCGGAAGAGGCGGGCGAGCGGCTTGAGTTGATGATTACCGGGCAGGTATCGACAGGCGGGGCCATGCCCGTTGTTCGGCAGTTCGATCATCACCCAGGAGATGAGAAGGCTCCGAGTGAGGATGAGTACCGCTCTGACGATTGTTTATGGCTATTCAATGCGATACCGGCCTATGTGAAGGAGACCGGCGACTTATCTTTCTTCAACAAAGTACTGCCGTACGCCGACAAGGGCGAAGACACAGTCATGGGCCACATGAAGCGCGCGATTCAATTCAATCTAGAGCGCTCTGGGTCGCATGGCCTGCCGTGCGGTCTCTCCGCCGACTGGAACGATTGCATTCGCCTTGGGCAAAAGGGCGAGTCGACTTTCGTGGCCTTCCAGCTTCGCTACGCACTCAATGTCTATCTTGGGATTTGCCGGATCATGGTTGCCCAGGAGGAAGAAAGCTGGGCGAAAGAGGAGTTAGCGAAGCTAGACGGCTGCATTGAACGGGATGCATGGGATGGAGAGTGGTATTTGCGTGCCTATCGCGCCGATGGCTTCAAGTTTGGATCGAAGGAAAGCGCCGAAGGCAAGATCTTTCTCAATCCGCAATCCTGGGCGTTGATCAGCGGCCATGCTAACTCCGAGCGCGCCGCCCGGACGATGCGGGCTGTGCGCGAGCGGCTGGCAACCGAGTTCGGCCTGATGATCTGCGACCCTCCTTATATCGAGACGGATTTTCACGTCATGCGGGCGGCATTGTTCAACGCAGGCTTGAAAGAGAATGGCGCAATCTTCACCCACACGCAGGGCTGGGCGGTTATCGCTGAGACTCTGCTTGGCCACGGCGATCTGGCCTATGAGTATTTCAACGCATATCTGCCTGCCGCTTACAACACGCGCGCGGAGGTTCGGCAGATTGAGCCATATGTTTACTGCCAGTTCACTCATAGCAAGTACAGTCCGCGATTCGGCGCTTCGCGCGTTCCCTGGCTGAGCGGCTCGGCTGCGTGGTCGTTTTTCGCTGCCACGCAATACATTCTCGGAGTTCAACCGGAATATGGCGGTCTGAGGATCGATCCCTGCATTCCTTCCGCGTGGAAAGGATTCGAGGTAACTCGCGTCTTTCGCGGAAGGAAGGTAGCTGTTGCAGTGAAGAATCCGGCGGGAGCGCAAAAGGGCGTGAAGAGGCTGGTTCTTAATGGGAAGCCGTTGGAAGGGAACTTCATTCCGGTGGGGGATCTGCTGGCCGAGAACCATGTGGAAGTGGAGATGGGATAGGGCGGCTTCGATGCGCCGCGCCAGAGACTTCAGATTCGGCAATCGTGTACACTGAATTCAAGACTCAAAGCTACAGGATTCATCTTGGATTCTCTTCAGCAACATGATGCGCCGGCGCTCCTGAGCGGTGACGAGGCAGTCGCCTTGGCTGCCTTCGATGCGGGAGTAGCACTTGGCACGGGCTATCCCGGCACTCCTTCGACAGAAATCCTGGAAAGCTTTGAAACGCTGGGCGGAAGAGCCCAGTGGTCGCCCAACGAAAAAGTAGCGTTGGAAGTCGGCATCGGAGTAGCTTTCGCCGGGGCGCGGGCTCTTGTGACCATGAAGCATGTCGGACTGAACGTCGCAGCCGATCCCTTGTTTACGGTGGCATATACCCGCCTGGACGGCGCGCTGATTGTGGTCTCAGCCGACGATCCGGGGATGGCCTCCAGTCAAAACGAGCAGGACAATCGCCGGTATGCGCTGGCTGCCGGCGTGCCGATGATCGAGCCCTCGGACTCGCAGGAGGCGTACGAGTTTACGCTCCGGGCGATCGAGATTTCTGAACGCTGGCAAGTGCCCGTTCTGTTGCGCATGACCACGCGCGTCTGCCACTCCAAGACAATTGTCCGGCGTGGAACTGTCGCGATTTCGGCTCCGCGTCCCGCGCACTTCGAGCACGACTATCCATCGCGCGTGCGGATTCCCGCCTATGCCAAACCGGCGCATCGCAAGCTGCGCAAGACGCTGGCTGAGATTGCCGTGTGGAACGACACAGAAGGTCCGAATCAAGTCATCGCCGGCTCGAAGCAGCTCGGCATCATCACTTCGGGGATTTCATACCAGCATGTTCGCGAGGCTGCGCCGGAGGCCAGCCTGCTGAAGCTGGGGGTGACCTATCCGCTTCCTTTGGAGCGTATGCGCGATTTTGCCGCGAGCGTCGAGCGCTGCGTGGTGATCGAAGAGGGAGATCCTTATCTTGTGGAAGCAGCGCGCACAGCGGGCATCGCAGTCGAGGGCAAGCAGGAGATCTTCCGTTTCGGCGAATTGAACTGTAAGCGGGTCCGCCGCATTCTGGATGGCGATTTGTCGCCAGAGGCCAAGCCAGTTCCCGGCAAGCCGCCGGCGCTCTGTCCCGGCTGTCCGCATCGCAGCGTTTATACGGTGCTGAGAGATTTGAACTGCATTGTCGCCGGCGACATCGGCTGCTATTCACTGGGTGTCCTGCCTCCCTTCGAGGCAATGGATACGCTGGTGTGCATGGGCGCGGCAATCGGCGTCGGCCTTGGCTTCCGTCATGTGCTGCCGCCCGAGGACGCAAAGCGCGTTGTCAGCGTGATCGGTGACAGCACCTTTGTGCACAGCGGCATCACCGGCCTGGTTGAGATGGTCTACAACCCGCCGGCCTCGGGCCATGTACTGCTGATTCTCGACAACGGAACCACGGCCATGACGGGCATGCAGGAGCATCCGGGGACCGGGCGGACGCTGGCTCATGCCAAGACGGGCAAGGTGGTGTTTGAGGATCTGGCGCGCTCGCTGGGTGTGCGCAATGTGCACGTGATCGATCCCACGCAGAGTCTTGACAAGTTTCAAGAGCTGATTCAGTCGTGTCTCGAAAGGGCGGAGCTTTCCGTTGTGATTGCACGGCGCGACTGCCTGCTGGCAACCCGCTCGATCCGGGAGTATGAGAGGTGCAATGAGCAGCCGACCGACTAACGTGGTGATCGCAGGACTGGGAGGGCAGGGTGTTCTCAAAGCCTCCGACATCCTGGCCGATGTCGCCTTCAGTTCAGGTCTCGACGTGAAGAAGAGCGAGCTGCATGGGATGAGCCAGCGCGGCGGCTCCGTGTCGAGCGATGTGCGATTTGGCGAGTGCGTCTATAGCCCGATGGTGCCCGAGGGCGAGGCGGATTTTCTCGTTGTCATTGCGGCGGACCAGGTTCCGGTGAACGTGGCGGCGCTTGGCCAAGGCGGCACGCTTATTGAGCCGTCACAGATCGATGAATCTGCTCTCACCAATAAGAAAAGCATCAACGTTGCGCTGCTTGGCGTGCTGAGCCGTCATCTGCCATTCTCTGTCGAGGCATGGACGGCCGCTCTCAAACGCAACCTGCCAGAGAAGTTGCATGACGCGAATCTTTTATCGTTTTCAATGGGGCGGGCCGAGGAGCCGGATGTGAGGCGAGGGCGAGAAGGATGAATTCAACTCTTGAAACTGCAGTTACAGACTGCCATCCGGCAAGCGTGCCGGATTATGTTCCGGTTCCCGAGCTTCGCTACTTACAGTTGAAGCGCATTCAGACTGTAGTGATGCGAGCCTGGCAACAAGTCAAGCTTTTTCGCTCAAGAATGGACGAGCGCGGGCTGCAACCAGCGGATATCCGCACGCTCGAAGATGTCGCCAGGCTGCCGTTCACGATCAAGAACGATCTGCGGGATACTTACCCCACGGGTCTTTTTGCCAGCCCGATCAGGGATGTTGTCCGTCTTCATGCCTCCAGCGGGACGACGGGAAAGCCCATCGTCGTTGCCTATACCAAAGAAGACATCGAAGTGTGGACATCGGTACTGGTCCGTTGTCTGGCCGGCTGCGGGCTGCATCGCGGCGACATCATCCAGATCGCATATGGTTACGGCCTCTTTACCGGCGGCCTCGGCGCGCATTATGGGGCTGAAGCGCTGGGCGCGGCGGTGATCCCGGCTTCCGGCGGCAATGCCGACCGGCAGATCATGCTGATGAAGGACTTTGGCGTAACGGCGATGTGCTGCACGCCGACTTATTTTCTGCACCTGATCGACCGCGCCGCCGACCTTGGCGTGGATCTGAGAGAACTGCCGCTGCGCGCCGGCGTCTTTGGCGCGGAGCCGTGGACTGATTCCATGCGCAGGCACATTGAGAGCGCAAGCAATATCGAGGCATTCGACATTTACGGGCTCACGGAGATTATTGGGCCGGGCGTTGGCTGCGAATGCCGCCAGCATCGGGGCCTGCATATCTTCGAAGATCACTTCTATCCGGAGATTGTCGATCCCGAGACGGGCGAGCCGTTGCCGGATGGGACGGAGGGCGAGCTGGTTCTGACCACGTTGAGCAAGCAGGCCATGCCCATGATCCGCTATCGCACGCGCGACATCACGATGATCCTGCCAGGGACCTGCGAGTGTGGGCGCACGATGCGCCGGATTGCCCGCATCGGCCGGCGCAGCGATGACATGCTGATTATCCGCGGCGTCAATATTTTTCCGTCGCAAGTGGAGGCGGCGCTGCTCGCGATCGAGGGCACGCTGCCGCATTACCAGATTATTCTCACCCGCGCGCAGGGCCTGGATCAGATGGAGGTGCAGGTCGAGGTTACTCCTCAGATGTTCAACGACAAGATCGGAGCGTTGCAGGGACTGCAAGGCAGAATCCAGTCCGCTCTCGATCACGTGCTCGGCATCCGGATCAAGGTTGCGCTGGTCGAGGCGTACTCCATCCAGCGCAGCGAAGGCAAAGCAAAACGTGTCATCGACAGGCGGACAGCATGAAGATCCAACAGCTATCGCTCTTCGTTGAAAACAAACCGGGCCGCACTGCCGCCCCGGCGCGCCTGCTTGCGAATGAAGGCATCGATATCCGCGCCCTGTATCTGGCCGACACGGAGCAATACGGCATCGTCAGGATGATTGTGTCGGACTGGCAGAAGGCCGCTGCGATTCTCGAAGCGCAAGGATACGTGGCCAAGGCGACCGAGGTTCTGGCGGTCGAAGTGCCTGACCGGCCGGGCGGGATGGCTGACGTCCTGGGCGCGCTCGACGGCAGCGACATCAATATCGAGTACATGTATGCCTTTCCCTACCCGCGTGGCGACCAGGCGATCCTGATCTTTCGCTTCAACGATCCTGACGCGGCGATCGCGCAATTGCAGACGGCCGGGATTAACCTGCTGACCGGCGATGAACTGATGAAAAAGCAATAGGCCCATAACGATGTCCGTCTCAAAGACCATCGCCCGGCAACTCGAGAACGCCTCCTGGATTCGACGCATGTTTGAGGAAGGCGTGCGGCTGAAGCGCGAGCGCGGAGCCGATGCGGTCTTCGATTTTTCGCTAGGCAATCCCGATGTCGAACCACCTCCTGGGGTGCTCGATGCCTTGCAGCGAATCGTTGCCAGCAATCGTCCCGGCTCACATGGCTATATGCCGAATCCCGGTTACGCGCCGGTTCGCGAGGCCGTGGCCCAGAAACTAAAGAGGGAGACTGGACTTGCCTTTACCGCCGAGGACGTCTTCATGACGGTCGGCTCCGCCGGCGCCTGCAATGTGATCTTGAAGTCGATCCTTGATCCCGGCGACGAAGTGATCGTCCTGATGCCGTGCTTTTCGGAGTACCAGTTTTATATCGCCAACCACTCCGGGACGATGGTTCCCGTTGAGACCGATGCTGAGTTTCTGCCCGACGTGGAGCGCATTGCCACTGCGATTACCTCCCGGACGCGCGCCATCATTCTCAACACGCCCAATAACCCCACGGGCCGCGTCTACCCCGAGATCGTCCTGCGTGACTTACAAGAGGTTATCGCGCGCTCGGGCCAGCCGATTACCGTCATCAGCGACGAGCCGTACAAGTCCTATGTCTATGACGGACAGCGGCAGCCGGAGGTGGCTTCGCTCATCGCCAGTACGGCGATCTGCAACTCGTGGTCAAAATCCTTGGGGCTGCCCGGCGAGCGTATTGGTTACCTGGCGCTCTCGCCGCAACTTGAAGATGCCGAAAACCTGCGCCGCGCCTGCGCCTTCAGCAATCGCATTCTAGGATTCATCAACGCGCCTGCAATCTGGCAGTGGGTCATGCTGGAGTCGCTGAATGAGACGATCGATCCGGCGCCGTACGAACACAAGCGCAACGTCCTTTGCGATGCGCTCGAAGCCGTCGGATATAAGGTGCGCCGGCCCGAAGGCGCCTTCTACGTCTTTCTCAGGACGCCGATTGCCGACGACATTGCGTTTACCAAAATGCTGGCGGCCGAAGGCGTGCTCGCCGTCCCCGGCACGGGATTTGGGCGCTCCGGCTACATTCGTCTCTCGCTGACGATTCCATTGGAGCGGATCGAGAAGTCGGTCGGCGGATTTGAACGTGCATTTCTGGCTTCGCGGCGATCATGACGGTAATGGCAGTTGATTTCTGGTCTCTACAACTTGTTGTACCTTCCAAGGAAGGGTCTGGCGTATTGAAGTGCTCGAACCGCAAGTCCTTCGACTCCCTTCGCTTCGCTCCGGTCGCTCAGGATGACAGTTCATTTGTAAACCGAATTCAGATTCAGGCTAACTAACTCGATCTGACTGCCCCCTATCGCGTAAGCTGAATCTGCGGCAATGGCTGATTCCACTTCCAATGCGGAGTTCTCTGAGATGCTGGATGAGGCAGGCGCTGAAGAGCAGCCAATGCCCTCGCCGGCCGCCTCTTCGCCTCCCGAGCCGATCATCGCCTTCAGCCACGTGAGTATCTCTTTTGATGGCCGGTCTGTTCTCGAGGACTTGAGTTTCTCGATGAATCGCGGCCAGACTCTCTGCATCCTGGGCCGCAGCGGCGTGGGCAAGTCGGTAGCCCTGCGAATGCTGATGGGATTTCTCAAGCCGGACTCGGGCTCCATCCGCGTCGAAGGCCAGGAGATCACCACTCTCGGCGAAGAGGGGATGCGGGCCATACGCAAGCGGGTCACCATGGTCTTCCAGAACGGCGCGCTCTTTGATTCCATGAGCGTGCGCGAGAATGTGGCCTTTCCGCTGCGAGAACGAGGCGGACTGGACGAGGACCAGATTCAAGACCTGGTTAACCGGCTGATCACCATGGTCGGCGCCGAAGACGTAGTGGATGCCGTGCCGGCGAGCCTCTCGACGGGCCGCAAGCGCGCCGTCGCCATTGCGCGCGCCCTTGCCGCTCAACCTGAGATCGTGCTTTATGACGAACCCACCACCATGGTCGACCCGATCATCGCCCGGCGCCTCGGAGACCTCATTCAGCGCCTCAAGCGCCAGTTGGGGTTTACCAGCATTGTCGTGACACACGACATGCGCTTTGCCGAGCGGCTTGCCGACCTGGTGCTGTTTCTCCATCAGGGCCGTGCCCTGTATTTCGGTCCGCTGAAGGGCTTTATGGAGTGTTCCGATCCACATATCCAACAGTTTCTTTCTCTTGACGCCTACGCATTACCAACGGAATAAGGAGTTTCTCACACCGTAACGTTTAGAGCATTGATTCTGCTTGTCTTTGGTCGCCGCACGGGAAGATTCTATTCATGTCGGCTTTGGCTGCAACAGCCGGCTGAGAAGGAAATGGAATTGCGGGTATACCGAGGCTTTTGGAGTGCTGTATAATTTGCTTTTCCTCATGGGTGTTCGTTTTAGCCGAGCCGGCAAGTGGCTCGATGCGTGATACGTGCCTGTGAGTTGATTCGATTGTGGTTACGGCCGATCCTCATGGGCCGATAGCCACGGATTTCAGTCGCGGCTGGCATTCGATCGCGGCCCGCGGCGCAGAATGAAGGCCATGGCCGGGCACAATAGACCCGGCGTGGTTCGTTTTTGATGGCGGGAATCCCGCAAGTTGAACAGCACTCCTCGACGGGGGAAGCTTTCATCTCGGGATTGGGATTGGGTTCGCCGTCGTGCTTGGTTTCCTCCTCATTGCGTGTTATTGAGCGGGCGCTCGAGTCTCCGCTCCACCACGTTTTGATTGATCGAGGTTTGTGAAGGGCCTATGGCAACATCGGATTTCTGGCAGAGAGTATCCACTTCCGAGTTCCTAACTCCAGCATGGGCTGAGGCATCGGCAAAGGGCGCGGTTCGCGGGCCACGGGGCAAGGCCCACCTCTGGATGGGCATGGATGCGATTACGATCCTTGCATCCGCGGTCATTGCCACACTCTATCGGGAGCACACGAGCCCGTTAGGGGGGGCAAGGGGGTTCTGGCACGGCACACTTATTCATGGCCGCCCCATGGGAATCCTGTTGGTCCTGTTGTGCGGATTCGCTGTTACCTTAATCTATACCAGCCGGCGTTTGAAGCTGTATTCGCCCATCCGGCTCAGCAACGCCATTCGCGAACAGCGCCTCAGCTTGCAGGCTTGCCTCACATCGGGCCTGCTTCTCACGGGCGCACTCTACCTGGTTCATGCCGAGGATATTCCCCGGACCATCGTTCTGGTAACGGTGGGGCTGGTCACCATCGCTCTCAGCCTGCGCCGGCTGGTCTATCGCATCCTGCTTTACCGCAGCTTCGCGCGCGGAGTCGGCACGCGCAACGTGCTCATCGTGGGCACCGGTCCTGAAGCCGTCGCTCTCCGTTATTATCTTGAGAGCATCCGCCATCTTGGGTACAGATTCAAGGGCTTCGTTGAAGCTCCGGGTTCGGGCTCTCCATTCTCGGCTGCCGGTGGCGAGGTGGTTGGCACCCTCGATACACTCTTTCAGCACGTCAGCAGGCAGTTTGTGGATGAGATCTTCTTTACGACGCCGTGTGAACGCAGCGTTGTCCAGGATGTCTTGGAACAAGCTCGCACCCTGGGCGTGGACCTTCGCATCGTCCCCGACATGTACAACGGACTCACCTTTAACAGCACCATCGAATACATCGGCCATTTTCCCACCATTCCGCTGCATTTCGGCAAGGTGCCTGAGATCGGGCTGGTGCTGAAGCGCGGTCTGGATCTGGTCTTCTCCAGCCTTGTATTGATCTTTCTTTGGCCGTTGTTTCTGGCCATCGCCATTGCCATCAAGCTCGATTCCCGCGGCCCGGTCTTTTATTTGTCCGAGCGCGTCGGCAAGAAGGGCCGCTCGTTCAAATGCATCAAGTTCCGCACCATGGTCTGCGACGCGGAGAAGCGCCGCGCTGCACTGATGCACAGGAATGAGCGCGACGGCGTGCTGTTCAAGATCACCGACGATCCTCGCGTCACCAGGCTGGGCCGCTTCCTGCGCAAGCATTCGATCGATGAGTTCCCTCAATTCTTCAACGTACTTCGCGGAGATATGAGCGTGGTCGGTCCGCGTCCGCTGCCTGCCGATGATGTGCGGGACTCGAAGCTCGCCTACCTGCGGGTTCTCGCCGTGACCCCTGGAATCACCGGCCTGTGGCAGGTCCAGGGACGCCAGGACCCCTCATCCGACAGTTATATATCGCTGAATGTTATCTACATCGAGAACTGGAGTATCTGGCTCGATCTTCAGATCATCCTGCGCACTGTGGGTGTGGTTTTTGAAGGCACGGGAAGCTAGAAAGCAGCTTTTAACCTCTAGCTGCCAGCTTGCCCGGATTAAACTGGAAGAGTGAAGATCGCATTAGCCCAGATCAATCCCACTGTCGGGGATTTCACTGGAAATATCGAAAAGATTGTTGCGGCGAGCCGGCGCGCTGCCGCCCAGGGCGCTCGGCTCACGGTATTCTCCGAACTGGTGATCTGCGGCTACCCTCCCGCCGACTTTCTTGAGAAGCCCAGCTTCCTGGCCCGCTGCCGCACGGCTGTCGATGAGCTGGCCGCAGCCACCCGCGATCTGCCCACTGCGGTGCTGGCGGGCGTGGCTCTGGCGGCCGACGCTGGAAGCGGAAAGCCTGCGGTCAATGCGGCAATCCTGATGGATGGCGGCGAGATCCTGCTCGAACAGCACAAATGTCTGTTGCCGTTTTATGACATCTTCGACGAACAGCGTTACTTCTCCCCATCGCGGCCCCAGAGGGTGGTCGAGCTGGATGGAGTCCGGCTGGCTATTACCATCTGCGAGGACGCCTGGAACGACAAGAACTTCTGGCCGCGACGCCTCTACTCAGTCGATCCGATGGAAGAGCTGATGCGCGAGCAGCCTGCCGTGCACATCAACCTTTCCTCGTCGCCCTTCTGGCATGGGAAGCGCGCCATTCGCCGCCGGATGCTGGCAGCCATCGCGCACCGCCATGGCATTCCTGTCCTGCTGTGCAATCAAGTGGGCGGCAATGACAGCCTGATCTTTGACGGCTCTTCCCTGGCCCTCAATGCGCAGGGAGAGCTGATCGCGCAGGCCGCCTCATTCGAAGAGGATCTGGTCCTGGTTGATCCCTTCGATGCTCGCGTGGTATCCACTCCTGAAGACAATGACACCGAAGCCGCTTATCGCGCACTCGTCCTGGGCACGCGCGATTATGTGCGCAAGTGCGGCTTCAAGAAGGTCCTGGTGGGCCTTAGCGGCGGCATCGATTCAGCACTGGTGGCCTCGATCGCCGCCGACGCCTTGGGGGCGGAAAACGTCGTCGGCGTCGGCATGCCAAGCCCTTACTCTTCCGCGGGTTCGATCGACGACAGCCGCCAGTTGGCCGTCAATCTCGGCATTCGTTTTGAAGTGATCGGCATCAGCGGCCTCTTTGCCGAGTTCACAAACGCTCTTGAGCCGCTGTTCGCCGGAACAAAACCGGACACGACGGAAGAGAACATCCAGTCGCGGATTCGCGGCGACCTGTTGATGGCGCTCTCTAACAAATTCAGCGCTCTGGTGCTGACGACGGGCAACAAGTCAGAGATGGCCGTGGGTTACTGTACCCTCTATGGCGACATGGTCGGAGCTCTGGCGGTGATCGGCGACCTGGTGAAGACGCGCGTTTATGCGGTCTGCCGCTGGCTGAACCGCTCGGGTGAGGTGATTCCCCTGGCGATTCTCGAAAAGCCGCCTTCGGCTGAGTTGCGCCCGGACCAGAAGGATACCGATTCGCTTCCACCCTATGAGGTTCTCGACCCGATTTTAGAAGGTTACGTCGAGCGCTATGAGACCCCGGAAGAGATCGCACGGGCACACCAACTTCCCCTGGAACTCGTCCAACAGGTGGTGCGTCTGGTCGAGCGCAGCGAGTACAAGCGCCAGCAGGCCGCTCCGGTGCTGAAGGTAACCTCGAAGTCGTTTGGCACGGGCCGCAGATTTCCGATTGCCGTAAAGGTTCAGGTGTAGGGCGAAGGTATTAAGCTAGAAGCTGGGAGCCTTCCCGCAGTTTTGCTTTTTCGTAGCTCAAGGAGAAACAGCTTGATTCGTCTGTCGATTCGTACTGCCAGCGCACTGGCGCTGCTTGCCCTTTCCGTGCCCGTCTTCCAGGCCGCCGCACAGCAGGACGTTCCCGCCGCGCCCGCGCAGGAATCGTCTGCATCGGCTCCGTCGGCGCCCGCCCCTGCCGCAGTGCCCGTTCTGCCTAAACCCGATCCCGCGAATTTTACCGCCTCGTCACCGACCAAGGAGGCTGTCAACGCATTTCTGCAGACCGCCTGGGGCTACGACGACAGCCGCATCTGGCAGGTTGAGGCCATCCTCAAGACGCCGGTGGATGGCGTCAGCAAAGTCATCATCATGGTCGCCGACAAATCTGGCAAACAGAAGCCGGGGCAGCTCGGTTTCTATGCGCTTCCCGATGGTAAGCACATCATAGCCGGCGACGAAATCGTTCCTTTTGGCGAAAATCCCTACAAAGAATACCGCGCGATGGCGCAGCAGAGGGCCGACGGCCCCTATCGCGGGTCGGCTTTGAAGGATCTCGAAATTGTCGAGTTTGCCGACTTCCAGTGCCCGCATTGCAAAGAGGCGCAGGCCAATATGGACAAGCTGGCGGTTGATTTCCCCAAGGCCCGCATTGTCTTTCAGAACTTTCCCCTGCCGCAGCATACGGCGGCAGCCGGCGCGGCCGCCTACGGCGTTTGCGTGGCCAAGCAGGGTGGCAGCGACGCTTTCTTCACCTTCGCATCGGCCGTCTTTGAAGGCCAGGATGGATTGGCAACCGCTGATGGCGCGACTCTCACGCTGAACAGCGCGGTGACCAAGGCCGGACTCGATCCGGCAAAGATCGAAGCCTGCTCTAAAACTCCGGTGGCAAATGCCGCAGTGGATGCATCCGTGAAGCTGGCCCAGGATCTGAACATCAATCAGACTCCTACGCTGGTGATCAACGGCCGCCAGGTTCCCGCGAACGCCTCTTACGATGTCATCAAGCAGATCATCCAGTTCCAGGCCAAGCTCGACGGCGCGGTGGCTCAGTAGTACAGGCGAGCCAGGTTCATCGCCGACGATGAGGTGATCAAGCAAGGGCAGACAGGTCTATTCAGCCTGTCTGCCCTTGTTGCATCTGCCGAAATAATACGAGCCTGTGCGCAACAACACCGCCCGCTCTTTGACTTGCTAACGTGCCGGTCTACTATCGCCCGGCAGCGGTCTTCTCCACGCGCATCATCGGCGAGTGGCCGGCGGCCTGCGTGCCGCGGACCACATGGGGCGTAATCACAATCAGCAATGTCGAGTAGTTCTTCTGGTTGTTATTTCCGGACAGGCTGTTCAGGCCGGGGATCTCGCTGATTCCCGGCGCGCCGTTCACGGCGCGGGTCTCAGACTTGTCAAGTTCGCTGACCACCTCAACGGCCTCGCCGCGCTTCAGGGTCACCACCCCGGAATAGGCGCGATTGTTGAGGATTGGATTGCCGTTGATGGAGCCTCCGGAGAGAGCGGCGATCTTTAGGTCGAGGGTGAGCGCGACATCGTCGTTGCGCATGATCTTGGGGGTTGCCGCCAGAGTCAGACCAAGATCCTGGTACTCCACCTGCGGGATATTTGGCACGCTCGAGTAGGAGGCCAGCAGAGAAGAGAGGCTGCCGGAGTTTCCCGCGCCGGTCAGCCCAGGAATATTCGGCACGCTGCCCGCGATGCTTGAGAATGAAGAGGTCTGGATGGGGTAGCGCGTGCCAGTGCGCAAGGTCGCCTTCTCGCCGTCGCCCAGGCGAAGTTCAAGCTGGTCCAATTCGCGCGAGTCCGAAGTGTTCAGGCTGAAGTTGGCCGAGAGTGCGCCGGGCGCCAGCGCCGAAGCCGTTAGTCCACCTCCAAAGAGAGCGACGCCATTGGAGAACAGGGAACTCGATACCTGGCCGGATGCAAGCAAAATGCCCAGAATCGCCAGCGTGTCGCCGGGCGAGGCCAAACCCGAGGAGATGATTTGCTGCACCAGGGCCTGATTGGAGTTGAGGATGGACTGCTCTTCGCTGTAGATGTTAAAGGCCGAGACACTTTGCGGCAGGTTGATTCCCGTGTTGCGTTGGCTGGTGTGCGCCAGTTGAATGACGCGCACCTCCAGCAGCACCTGGCTGTGCCCGTCGAACAACTGGCTCATGGTGGCGTTGAAGGCGTTCAACGACATCTGCGGCGCGCGAATGGTGATCGTTCCCGAGCCGGGCTCGGTTACCGCCTGCTGCGCGTTGAAGATGTCTTTTGCCAACTTGCCCACGTCGGCCAACTCTGTCGTGGTCAACCCTGATAGATAGACCGTTTCGAGCTCCTGGCGCATGAAGGCCTCGCGGTTGCTGGTGGTGTCGTTGGCCACCAGCACGCGGTGAGGATCCAGAGGAGTGTGAAACGACTTCGTCAACATCTCCATGATCCGCACAGCCGTCTCGAAGCTCACATTGTCCAGATCCACCCGGGCCGGGGACGCATGGACGCTCTCGTCTAGGGTGGTCTCAATCCCCCAGGACTTGAAGACCTGCTGGATGATTCTTCGCCGGTCGCTGACCAGGTGAAAGCTGCGCACTCCGGGCTCGGGCGCGAGCACTGCCGCATCGCCGACTGACTCCGCGCCCCGCTCGTAGATCGGCCTCGTCTGCCCCAGCAGCGCGTCGTCTCCCAGTTCGTTCAGGTGCTGGCTCACTTGGGGATTCGTTGGGTCGAGGTCACGCGCCTGGGCCAGTGCCGCGCGCGCCGCCGCCGCATCGCCGTGGATACGGTCTTTGGCAGCGGCCTGAATGAGCGCCGTCACCAGGTGGCTGCGGGCCACGCCGACCGCCAGCGGGTAATCGGGATTGCCGGGATCGAGCTCGGCCGCCTGCTGATAGCGTTGCAGAGCCTCTTCAAACTCCTCCTTCTCAAAGAGCTTGCTGGCCGCAAGGAAGAGCCGAGCCGCCTTCCTGCGGTCGGAGTTGCGCACCGGCTTGGCCTGGGCTGCATCTCCAGCGGGAGCCGTGGCTTGTGGAGCGCTCGGAGCGGGGGCGGGATTCGCCGGCGCTGTTGCCTGGGCCTCTGCGATGCTCACGGCCAGCGCCAGGAAAAGACAGGACACGAGGATCGATCTGGTTTGTTTCTTCATCCTAATGCCGTCCGTTTCGCTGCCAGCAGATCGGCAAGCGACGACGCGCAGACCTCCGGCCGGCCTTCGAGCAGCGCATCAAAGCTGTAGCGTCCTGTGGCAACCGCAATCACGGGCAGCTGGTTTGCATGCGCCGCTTCGATGTCGCGCGGAGTGTCGCCGACAACGCAGACGCGAGCATCGATTCCGGCCAGATCCCTGGCCTTACGCGCGGCGTCGGCCACGAGCTCGGCGCGAAGGGGAAAATGATCGCTGAAGCCGCCAAATCGGAACCACTCGCGCAGGCCGGCCTCTTCAATCTTGATCCAGCCGATTATTTCCAAATTGCCGGTGGCCACGCCCAGCAGCGCGCCCTGCTGCGCCAGGTGGGCGAGCGCTGCCTCCACGCCTGGCATGATCTGAATATCCATCTCGCGCCGCCGCTCTTCGCAGGCTAGATGGATCGCATCAAGAATCGCAGCCCATTGCGGCTCGATTGTTGCACGGGCAATGCCCGCCTTCTCAAATGCATCGTTGAGAATTGCCGGATCGGTGCCGCCGGGAGTCAAGAACAGAACCTGCTCAATATCCACTCCCATTACCTGCTGAACGCCAATGACGAAGGATTCGCGGTGGATGCGGTCGCGGTTGCGCAGCAGCGTGCCGTCGATGTCAAAGAGATACGCGTCTTGCCCATCCCACGCAAAGCCGGGTTCTACATATATGCGTGCTTCGGTGGTCGGTGGTGTGGTCAGCATGTCCTCGGTCGCGCTGTCAGCCCTGGCGATAGATTTGGCGTACCGCGCTATACACAGGACGTTCGCTGCGCGGCGGACGCTTGAGGCTGGCGCGCACCTCGGTCAGGCTCAGGCCCAACTCGGCCATGGTGCGGCTCAGCGTGTTGCGATGGATGCCCATCTCCTCGGCCGCCTTACACTGGTTTCCCCGGTGCGCCAGCAAGACTTCGCGCAGATACTGCCTCTTGAATTCGCGGACCGCGTCCTCATAGCGGATGCCGCTGGAATGCATTTGCGTTACCAGGATGTCCAGTTCTCGTCTCACGCCAACCTCTTCTTTCTCTGTTAGCTTGCCATAATCCCTAAGGCTAGTCCTTGTTTTAAATCACAATCCGTGGCCGCCGGGGTGCAGCCACCGGGGTGATTCTGCTTCCATCAACCTGAGCCCGTGCCGTACCCGCTCGGCCAACGCAGCCGGGCTCATATGCGTGCTTAAATGACATGCCCCAAAAAACAACCTGGGCAGTTTGGCCTCCGCCAGCCAGTGGGCTTCAGGAAAGAACGCCACCGTCACCAAAACGATCACCATGACCAGCAGCGCGCCTTGAAAAAAACCGAAGACCGCGCCGGCAAGCCTGTCAAGGCAACCCAGACCCATCCCGTGAAAGGTCTTGTAGAGGACCTTGCCGACAAGGGCCGCCAGTCCCATCACCAAAACCGCAATGAGCAGAAAGCCGATCGCATCGGCCACGGGCTTGATGCGCACCACCGGCAAAAGTATCGCCGCGATGCGGGCGTAGTTCCAGGCGGCCAGCGCCAGGCCCAGCAGCAGGCCGCCCAGCGCGCAGACCGCGCGAAAGAAGCCTTGCGCCAGCCCGCCCAGCACAGACAGCGCCATGACCAACAGGATCGCCCAGTCCACCCACTGCATACCGCACTCCGTTCATGCTTTGCCCGCTCTGTCAGTCCGCTACAGATTCAGATCCCGCCCGGTCAACCGGCGGAAGGCTTCAAGATACTTGGCCTGTGTGCGCTCCACTACCTCGCTGGGGAGTCCCGGCGCGGGCGCCTGCTTGTTCCAATGGATTGATTCAAGATAATCGCGCACGAACTGCTTGTCGAATGAAGGCTGCGCTCCACCCGGCTTCCACGCCGCGGCCTCCCAAAAACGCGAGGAGTCCGGCGTCAGTACTTCATCTGCCAGAATAATTCCTTCCCCCGTTCTGCCAAACTCAAACTTTGTGTCGGCCAGGATCAGGCCGCGCGACTCCGCGTGCGCGGCAGCCTGGTTGTAGATGGCCAGCGTAAGCCGCTTCAACTCCGCCGCATCGGTCACGCCGATGGCCGCTACGGTTGCATCATAGGAGATGTTCTCATCATGTGTGCCGGCCTCGCCCTTGGTCGAGGGGGTATACAACGGCTCCGGCAGCCGCGATCCGTCCTGGAGACCGGCCGGCAGCGGAATGCCGCAAACGGAGCTGCTCGCCTTGTATTCCTTCCATCCCGAACCCGTCAGGTAGCCGCGAACCACGCACTCGACAGGGAACATCGCGGCCCGCTTGACCAGCATCGAGCGGCCTTCCAGTTGATCGGCATAGGGCTGCAAAGAAGCAGGGAATTGGCTGACCTCGGCCGTGATCAGATGGTTGGGAACCAACTTAGATACTACGTCAAACCAGAACAGGGAGATCTGCGTCAGAATCTTGCCTTTCCCCGGAATTCCCGTCGCCAGCACGTGGTCGAAGGCCGAGATACGGTCGGTGGCCACCAGCAGCAGGGCGTCGCCTACCGCATAAAGATCGCGAACTTTGCCCCGGCCCAGCAAGGGTGTTGCGCCCAGATTCGTATTCAAAAGAGCTGTCACAGGTAGGTCTTCCTCGGAGGGAGCTGAAACTCCGATTTTCAAAGCCGCGGCACGCTTTGTCAATCACTCTTGTGCGGGTTTTGAAAAGAAAGTGATTTAAGGGAACCGGGCGCGCCTCCAGCGCGAGGTGTTCGAGATTGACCGGCGGAGCCGGTTCAGTATCTGATTGAATCGAGGACGTCAGATTGGTCTTAAAGGTTGTTACACGGCCCTGTGACGGCCGTCACGGAACGCCTTGCGCACATGAGAGACACTCCAGTTGTCAACATGGTTCAGAGGGCAAGTAAAAATGCTCTCTTAGAGCCGGGAGACACGGAGTAGCCGTGGAAAGGGGAAGCCGCTGCTGACTTCGTTTGTGCAGGGATCACCAGTAGCCGCGTGCTACCGACCTCCAGTGCCGGCTACTGGTCCCCGTCTTGCTTGTAATCCGCAAGCGCCTCCGAAGAGACGTGATCCTTCGGAGGTAATTTTTTGTCTTCCAGCCGACATTTCTTGCATGTTTCAGGGCATTCTATCCTCGCGCGGCTCAAGTCTTGAGCCAGGCGCAGGCATCTGCATGTAAGTTCCGCCAAGTAGACGGTGAACCATTCGACCAGAATTGAGCAGCCGCAGCCTGCGCCTCGGATTCTCCGAGGGCGTAGGAGTGGCGCAACCGTCCCCGTCGCATTGGCCGAAGAGTGACGAATCCGCATGGGCTCCTCTCCGAATGGAAGCGGCTGTTCATCAACTGAAGTTGCACTCCATCATCCCACCCGGTTTCGTAACAGTTCCTTCTCGCACAGCCAGGTGAAGATTACTGGCGTAACAATCAGTACGTGAACCAGCGAACTGAGCATTCCTCCGAGCACGGGGGCGGCAAGCGGCCTCATAAACTCTGCGCCGGTTCGAGTGGACCACATCAGGGGCAGCAGGCCTGCAACCACCGTTGCCACGGTCATCACTTTGGGGCGAAGGCGGAGCAGGGCGCCTTCCATCACTGCTGCGTGCAGGCCGGCGCGGGTAAGTTGGCCATCGGCGGCGATTCGCCGCGTCACCGCTTCACGCAGATAAATGACCATGACCACGGCGGTCTGTACTGCGGTTCCAAAGAGCGCAATGAAGCCAACCCATACGGCGACCGAGAAGTTGAGACCGAGCGCCTTGACGAGGAAGATGCCCCCGGAGAGCGCGAAGGGCACAGCCAGTAATACGTGCGCCGCCTCTTTAGCGGAGCCGTAAGTGCGATAGAGCAGGACAAAAATGATCACGAGCACAATGGGAATGACCAGTTCCAGGCGCTTGCGCGCGCTGATCTGGTTCTCGTATTGGCCGCTCCACTCGATGTAATAGCCCGGCGGCATCTTCACCTGTTGAGCGACGGCCAGCTGAGCCTGATCAACAAATCCACCGACGTCGCGGCCTCGCACGTTCAAGAGCACCGAGCCTCGCAGCAGGCCGTTCTCGCTGCTGATCATCGATGGTCCAAGAGTTGTCTTGATGTTGATGACTTTGTTCAGGGGCACCTGCGCGCCGTTGCTACCAGTGACCAGCACATCGCCAAGTTGCTGCGGGCTATCGCGGAAGTCGCGCGCGTAGCGGACACGCACCGGGAAGCGCTGCCGTCCCTCGATTGTAGTGGTCAGGTTCTTGCCGCCCACGGCGGTTTCAATCGCATCCTCCACATCGGCGACATTCAAGCCGTAGCGATCCGCAGCCGGGCGGTCCACTGTCATTTCCAAATAGGGTGAGCCGGTGGTGCGCTCGGCGTAGAGGTCGGTCGCGCCGGGCACCTGGCTCACCACTTCCTTGATTTCTTCCGACTTCTCTTCAATCACGCTGAGGTCAGGACCGAAGACCTTGATGCCGATCTGCGTGCGGATGCCGGTGGAGAGCATGTCGATGCGATTGCGAATCGGCTGTGTCCAGATGTTGGTCACGCCGGGGATTTGCAGCTTTTCATCAAGCCGCGCGAGGATGGCGTCCTTGGTGAGGCCCTTGGGCCATTGGTCTTTGGGCTTGAATGTGATGGTGGTTTCAGACATATTCACAGGCGCAGGATCGGTGGAGGTTTCCGCACGGCCAACCTTGCCAACCACCATTGCAACGGCTGGGTCGGCGGCGATGATTCCATCCTGCTGACGCAGAATCTTCGTCGCTTCAGTCAGAGAGATGCGCGGATCGGTTATAGGCATGAAGAGCGCCGTCTCTTCATCGAGCGGCGGCATGAACTCGGAACCGATGGTGGTTGCGGTATAGATGGCCGCGATAAAGAATGCCAATGCTGCACCGAGCGTCATGATTCTGTGGCGCAAAGCCCAACGCAACACGGGTCGGTAGATGGCGTGCAAGAGGCGCATCACTGGATTCTCATCCTCGCGATGCAGCTTGCCGCGAATCAGAAAGGTGCATAGAACGGGCACCAGCGTAATGGCCATGATGGTGGAACAGACCATGGCCAAGGTCTTGGTGAAGGCCAGCGGATGAAACATCTTGCCTTCCATGCCGGTGAGCGCGAAGACCGGAATGAATGCGAGAATGATGATGACCATGGCGAAGGAGATGGGCCGGCCAACAAGTCGCGCGGCATTCAGCGTGATCTCCCATATGTGTTCGCGATAGCTTCCGTGCTCTTCTTCGTATCGCTCTGCCTGGCGAATCACGTTTTCCGTCATTACAATTCCCGCATCGACGAGCACGCCGATGGCGATGGCGATTCCACCCAGCGACATAATGTTCGACGAGATGCCCGCGCCCTTCATGAACAGGAATGCGCCCAGCACCGCAAGCGGCAAAGGAATGGTGACGACGAGAATGCTGCGAAAGTGCCAGAGGAAGAGGATGTGCGCGAGTGTGACCAGAATGATCTCTTCAATCAGTGCGTGGCGCAAAGTGTCCACGGCATGGTCGATGAGGATGCTGCGGTCATAGAAGGGAACGATCTTCACTCCCGTTGGAAGGCCGGGTTGAATTTCCCCTATCTTCTTCTTGATGTCTTCGATCACCTCGCGCGCATTGGCCCCGTAGCGGATAACGACAACTCCGCCGACAGCTTCTTTGCCGTCCTTATCGAGAACGCCGCGCCGGAACTCGGGGCCAAGCTGAACACTGGCTACGTTGCCGACAGTGACGGGAGTGCCGTTGTAGGCGCCAAGCGAGATCTGTTCGATGTCCTTCAGGCTGCGGATCAGGCCAATGCCGCGCACGATATCCTCAGTGTCGCCAGCCTCGATCACTTTGGCTCCGACGTTGTTGTTGCTGCGCTCCACCGCGCCCACGACATCTTTGAGCGCGACGTTGTAAGCTCGCATCTTGATCGGATCGAGATCGATCTGGTACTGCTTAACGAATCCGCCGACACTGGCGACTTCGGCGACTCCAGGCACGGAGTTGAGCTGGTATTTGATGAACCAATCCTGCAGCGAGTGAAGTGTCCCGCTGTCGTAGGGGCCCTCGACCGTGTACCAGAATACCTGTCCAACTCCGGTTGCATCCGGCCCCATCATTGGCGTCACGCCCGCAGGCAGAAAGCTGCCCGCAAGGCTGAGACGCTCCAACACGCGGGTGCGAGCAAAGTAGATGTCCACGGAATCTTCGAAGATGACGTTCACCATCGAGAAGCCGAAGGCCGATGCCGAGCGAACCGTGCGCACGTGCGGCAGCCCTTGCATATTCACTGTGAGCGGATAGGTGATCTGGTCTTCGACCTCTTGCGGACTGCGGCCCTGCCAATCAGTGAAGACGATAACCTGATTTTCGCTTAGGTCGGGAATCGCGTCGATCGGAGTATGCAGCAGCGCCCAATAGCCCGCGACCGCGAATGCGGCGTAGACGGCCAGAATCAGCCAGCGATTCTTCATCGAGAATTCAAGGATCCGGTTGATCACGGTGTCTCCTATCTGGCGCCGAGGTGAGTGCGCATGGATGCGATCGCATTGCCGTCCTTGCGCGCTTCAACAATTACGGTCCACGTTCCCGGCATCGGCGCCTGGCCCTTGCCCTCGTACATCTGGCTACCAGCCTTCCACGCCAACTCGATAGAACTCTTCATCTCCGGCATTCCCATTGCAGGCATCGCTGGCATGATGAGGGTGACCGTGACGCGAGCATCGCTGATGGGCTTGCCGGCCGCATCTGTCAGCGTTACGCGAAGCTGGCTGTCTTCGCCGGCCTTCATCGGATTGGGGTCGGCGTGGAGGTCGATCTTCACCGCGCTTGCCTCTGCGGTTTTATTCGTTGAAGAGGTCGCCGCTTGTTGGGTTGCGGCAAATTCCTTCGAACCGCCGTAAAGCCCCGACATTCCCGAGCCGAGGTGAGCCTGCGAGTCGATGAGGAAGTTGCCGTTGAGCACAACATTGTCGCCCAGCGCCAATCCATGCGACACAGGAAACAAATCTTCCGTCGCCGCGCCCACTTGCACTTCGCGGGCTTCGAAGACGCCGTTGGGCCGCGCCAGATAGACGATCTTGCGCGTGCCCGTATCGAGAACAGCCGAGCGGGGAACCACGATGGACGGCTGCGCGGCGCGGCTCACGAATGTTGCGTTGACGAACATGCCGGGCAGCAGGCGCATCTCTGGATTGGCGACATGCACATGGACGGGAACAGTGCGCGTCAGGGGATTGGCGGAGGGCTCGATAAAATCCACATGACCGTGCAGAGTTTGATTGGGAAGCGACTCGGCAGTGATCTCCACCTCCTGTCCTTGACGAATCTGCGGCAGTTGCTCTTCGTAGACATCCGCCTTGATCCACACCTGATTGAGATCCGCAATCGTGAACAGTGTGTCACCCGCGTTCACATACTGGCCTTGCGTCACCTTGCGATCGACAACCGTTCCAGAGGCGTAGGAATAAATGGTGATGTGAGGGACGCCGTCTTTCTCCGGCGCATCCGACTGCTTGCCGCTGATTCCCCAAAGCTCCAGCTTGTGCCGGCTCGCCTTCACCAGCGCATCGGCCTGCGTGCGCGCAAAGGCATCGTCCGACTGCTTCAATTGATTGCGATTCTCCTCAGCCAGGTGAACCTCCTCGATCGCTGTGGAAACTTCAGGGCTGTAAATGTCGGCTACAGGCTGGCCGCTTCGCACGCGCTCGCCGGTGTATTGCACATAGAGCTTGTCTACGCGGCCACCGATGCGCGCGCTCACGGCGGCAAGCTGGGCCTCCGGCTGCTCCACGCGGCCAAAGGCGGCAATGTCGGTCTTTAGCGCGGCCGTGCTCACCTCGGCAACCTGCACACCCGCCGCTGTAATCTCGGCCGGGGTCAGCTCGACCGTCGTGCCGGGCTCGGTGCCTTGTTGCGCGGCCTGTCCGCTATCAGACCGAGTGGAAGCGGAGGGGTTTGCCGTATTCGCCGCCGCTGGGACAGGGTGCATCCCCCTCGCTGTCAGAAATCCAACTACCAGAGCCGCGCTCAAAACTCCAGCGCCGACACCGAATGCAAACAGCTTCTTTTCCTTCGTTGTCATTTGCTTATCCTCTCTGGGCTACTGGCCGGGTTCGCTACTGGCGCTCCTATCGCTCGTTCCAACTGCGCCATGCCCTCGTCCGTAGCTGCTGACGCCTTGTAGGTTGCGGTCTGAATATCGAGCAACAGGTTCTGAGCGTCGATCAGACTCGCAAACTCAGCGCGGTTGTTTTGGTATGCGGCTGTTGAGGCTTTGAACGATGCTTCTGCCTGCGGCAACATGGTGTCGCGATAAAGCTTGATGCGCTTCTCAGCCGCCAGCACTTGAATCTGCGCTTGTCGTATCTCAAGGAACACCGCGGCCGCGCGCGCATCGAGTTCCGCCTGCGAAACATCAGTCGCCGCATCGGCCTGCTTCGCTTCACCGTCGTGACGCTCGCGGTTCAACCAGGGAAGGTTCATCGACAATTCGCCCATGTACGCGTTGCGCGCCAGGGAGCCAGTGGGCATCAGCATGTACCCTAGGCCGATAGTGAATTCAGGCTTCATCGCCAACCGCGTCAGTTTTCCCTCATCCCTGGACTTTGCAATCTGCGTGCGCAGGGCCGCCAGCTCTGGACGATGTTCGATGGCCGTGCGCTCCAGTTCCTCAATGGAGGGCAGCGCAGCAGGGCTTGTATAGCTGCCGGCAATATCGATTGCTTCGTCCGAAGGCCGGCCCATCAAAGCGTTCAACTGTGCGCGCGCGTTGTCCCGCTCTTCTTCGAGCTCAATGAGTTGTTCGTTCAGGCGAGTCAGAGCCATCTGCGCGCGCAGTACATCTGCCTGCGGCGCCTTGCCGGCGGTATATTCAGCGAGCGCCGCGGCCAGAGCCTCTTTCAGCAACGAACTCTGGCGCTGCTGTAACCGCACCTCATCCGCATTGCGCATCAGGTCCACGCAGGTTTTGCGCACCTCGACGGTGACCTCCTGGCGCAATGTCTCCAGATCGTTGGCCGCCACGCCAGCATCATCCTCCGCCAGTCTCGCGCGCTGATCCCGCTTCTGGCGGTTGGGGAAGGTCTGCTGGATCGACACCATGAGCTGCGCCTGATTCAGATCCCATGGCCGGCGCAGGGGCGTATCCCAGTCACGCGTCATCAGCATGGGATCGTCGAGGCTGCGCGCGGTTGTGGTCTTCAACCGAGCCAGCGACAAGCGCCGCACAGCCGCTCGAATCTCGGGATTGTTTTCAAGGGCAGCCGCAACGGCATCATTAACAGACAAAGGCTGAGCAGCCGCGTCTGATATCGAAAGATCGGGTGCGGCAACGGAGCGCGGCTCCGCCTGCCCGAAACAGGCAATCGACAGCGCCAGCACAAAAGGCGCACAAACACAGATAGATTTCACTCTTCAACTCCGCAAGAATCGGCAAGGGGAGAAACGCCAGGGCGCAGAAGCGCGCACCCCGGTCAGCCACGGCGGAAGTGAAGATTCAGATTCTTAAGATGAATGCGCCCGTAGGCGGAGAGTGCGGAGGTTTCACCGACAAACTCGGAAATTCGCTCCGTAATGAGAATTCATCCAGGGAGAAGATCCCCTGCGCAACGGTCGTTGGAGCCGAGCCGGGAAGGCTGGTCGCAACGAGGACGGCTGGCAGTGGGGAACTGGCGGTGCAGCAATTTGTTTGAGCGGTCTTGTCGGACTCGGATGCGGGAGCGCAGCAGCCGTGCGCAGCCTTGTGCGCCGGTTGCAAGCAGGTTCCAAACGGCGCAAGCAATGAGCCCATCAAAACGATGGCCACCGCAGCCCGTTGGAAGACACCTCTCAACATGCTCTCAGCCTACCACAGAGTACGGTTCTTGCGGTGATATGTATCACAGGATAGGCAAGTCCAATGATTCAGAGACTCGTTTCGTGGAGAAGTATAGTCGGCATCCTTGCGTGCCGGCATCCGCTCGCACCAGTTCGCGTTCCATCCAGCGCCAGATGTTGAAAACATGTTTCCATGTTGGCTGACCAGGACCAGTGAAGCTCCGCATGAGATGACGCTTTATATGCGCTTGCGCGCCGCAAGCGGGTGAACCGCCACATTTGCAGGCCTATGTGCTCAAGGATCTTTGGCAAACAATTAGCGACCGCCTAGAAGCTGACTGTTCCAGATTTCAAAGCTTTCCTTAGGTGGTCTTCATTGACCGAGCATGAAATCTCTGCCAATACATGCCTACGAACCGGAACGTTGCAAACTTTCAGATTTCAGCAGGTTATTTCGCAGGTTCATGCACCATAGTATCCGTTGCCCAGAGTCGCGCTTGGATCGTCGGCAATTCGTTAGTTAAAGAGTAGTTACGAAGAAGAAAGAACGATAAGCGGAGATTGCCCAATCATTGTCAAGACGTTGAGAAGACATGACACCTGGCGACATCCCGGTACAAAGCCGGAGTTGATAAGAAGTGCATTTGCGGATTGTCACGATTCGGGATATGCAACCACACAGCCCGGTGATCCCGTCAATCCTCGCGGAGAACCTTTACTGGCTCAACACTTGCCGCCCTTACCGCAGGCGCTAGGGACGCGAGCGTAGCAACCAGCAGAATAAGGCAAATGACGCTCGCATACGTCGTGGGGTCGAGTGCTGTGACGCCGTAGAGCATTCCCTCGAGGAAACGGCTCAAACCCAATCCGAGGGCAAATCCGGCGAAGCAGCCAATGGCTGGCGCGCGTAGCCCCTGGAAGAGAAATCGCGCCACGATCTGGCTGGGCAAAGCCCCCAGCGCCAAGCGCACACCCACCTCGCGCTGCCGCATGCGGCCCATATAGCTCAGCGTCCCATAAAGGCCGATGCAGGCCAGCGCCACGGCAGTTGTTGCGAATAAGGAAAGCAATGTTGTGCGGAGGCGATTCTCAGTGGAGGCGTCGTCTAAGTGTTCCTGTAGCGATGAAATGCCGAAGACCGAGCGGCTGGGCTCAAGCTCATGAATGCGGCGCCGGATCGTCTCGGCCATTGCCATAGGATCGCTCTGAATGCGCACCAGGTAATTCGGAAACGGAGTCGGCGCGTTGAAGCACGAGTAGACAGTCGGTACTGGCTGGATGTTCAAACCCTCTTCGCGAGCATCGCCCACAATTCCACGGATCATGCCTTGAGGCTCGAAATCGTTGTACATTGCGCCCGACAACTGGTGCCCGATTGGCGAGGTATCGCTCATATACTTATTTGCGAATGCTCGATTTACCACGACATCGCTCGATGGATCTCCATTGAAACGGCGCTGCCAGAATCCATTACTGATGAGAACGGCATCGGGTCCACCCCAATGTTCCTCTGCCGGAGTAAACGCACGGCCAAATGCCGGTGCGACACCCATGACCTGGAGAAACCGCGGTGCAACGAGCGCCTCTGTAACCCTTCAGGAAGCGTGCCGGAGGTCTCTGAGAGATCGTCGAGATAGTATCCGCTGATGGCCTGGAAGGTTGTGTTCATGCGATTCCAGTCTTCAAGCCGGACAGGAGCTACAAAGTGGTTGGCATCGCGCCCTTTTGCATCATGCTGGTAGAGGACGGCAAGTTGGTCGCCATCCGGGTAAGGCAAGGGCCGCAACACGACTCCATCAATAGCCGAAAACACTGCGCTATTAGCGCCGATAGCCAGCGCCAGCGTAAGGGTGACCGCGATCGAAAAAAAGGGCGACTTACGCAGGAAACGCCCGGCAGCCTGTGCATTGAATGTAATGCTCTCAGCCAGGGCGGAGACATGGACCTCGCGTATCGTCTGCTTCACTTGTTCCAGGCCGCCGAACTCGAGGATGGCTCGTCGCTGAGCCTCATCCGGCGTAAGTCCATGAGCGATGTAAGACTGGGCCAGCTCCGCGATGTGGTAGCTGATCTCACGGTCCATCGCGTCGTCTGAAAGGCTCCTGGGAACGAGCCTGCGATAGAAACGCCTCAACCATTCCATGTGAGCCCTCCTATGGCGGTCTCAATGTGCAGTTTGAAGAATTTGGACAACAGCTTTAGACAGCCGGTTCCAGGTTTCCTCTTCAGTTGCCAGTTGTTTACGGCCTGCGGCCGACAAACGGCAAAACCGTGATCTGCGCCGCCGAAGGATCGGAGAGACTAACGACGGGTCCATCGACAAAGCCCGAGGGCCACGCATGGCTCTCGGCACAGTTGGCTCCAACTACGAAGAGATGCCGATCGGTCAACGCTAGAGAATCCGGGTTCATGCAGTCAGGAGCCAGATCAATCGTTTTTCCAATAGCAATGGAATTGTCATACCGCACTAATTGGCTGACGGTGTTCGAACCGTAGTTCGCCGCCGCCCCGAGGCCGTTCTTGAACTGCTGAATTCCCGCGTTCGTACTGGCGCCTCCCTTGCCGCCAGTGTGCAGCGTCTCTGCCCATGCCAGCGAGGGCGTGCCCGAGGTGTCCAGCTTGAACACTACGACAGCATTGCCGCTTGCGTCATTTGTGCTTGTGATCACCAGTGCGCCGCGTTCCTTCTGCCCGGTAGCGGCCAGCGCGGTAGTGACAAACAAGGCCGCCAGCGCAAAGCCGGAGCGCCACAGACTGGATTTCTGGTGCTTCTGAAAAGTCATTGCGATCTCCTTGGGGATTATGTTGAAGTTGCGCCCCGGCTGCGATTCTGCGAACTCGCCACGGAAAGAGAGCACCTTCACAAGTGGGTACTCGATCTGGACTGGGAGAAAGTTACGGTCTCAAATCAAGATCTTTGCCAGTGGCACGAATTGCAGATAAAACGAAGGCACCGTAACTTTTAGGCGCTTTGGAGCGAATGATTGTCAAAGGGGGTGTCGATTGCCGACGGCGATGTTATCAAACTTCTGAAGGGGCGCGTCGTGATAGAACTTGTTTGAGGATTCACTGCGCCATGTCGCCGGACGGCAATCTGGAAATACTGATGGCTGCTTATCAGAGTGGCGACTTCGGTGCGGCCACCGTGCTGATCGAGCGGCTGAGTCCTCAATTGCACCGGTTCTTTGCAGGCCAGTTTGCCAGCCGTAAAGATGCCGACGACTTGCTGCAGGAGACCTGGCTGCTTATTCATAAGGTGCGTCACACCTACCGCGCGGGCGAGCCTGTGATGCCATGGTTTTACGGGATTGCCAGGCACGTTCGCGTGAACCACTATCGCAAAGCGAGCCGTGTAGCACTGCACGAGGAGCAGGTGGAGACGCCATCGGAACTGCCGGCACCTGCCCTTGAAACACCGGGCACGACGACAGAGATGGCGGAGCTTCTTGCGCCGCTGCCTGAGAGCCAGCGAGAGGTCATCCTGTTGTTGAAGGTTGCGGGGATGAGCCTGGAAGAGGTGGCACGCGCCACATCATCCACCGTGGGGTCGGTGAAACAGAAGGCGCATCGCGGATATGAACGATTGAGGGAGCGGCTGGCAGCATTGGGGCTGTCGCAAGGCCGCAGGGGAGGGCTCTCGTGAAAGAGAGAGAGATTGACGAAGTTCTCGCGCGGGCCGCAAAAGGTGCGCCGGCGGTTTCCCCTGCCTTGCTCGAAAGCATCGCGGATTCGATAAAGCCTTCGATGCGCCCCGTTCGCCCCATGCCTCCGGCCTGGCTGCTCACCGCAGGTCTGATTCTGATCGCGGCCGCCGTCGCGCTTGCCGGCGCCGCGCGAGCCGGATTTTACGGAATCGAACGCCTCACCGCCCTCGAACGCATCCTCATCTTCCCGGCGCTCGTTCTTCTCTTATGGGCCTCCGCAGCGGAGTTCGTAGCCTCCAAGGGTCCCGGCAGCAGACGCCGGATTCATCCCGGTGTGTTGCTGGCAATCAGTTGTCTTGCGTTGATGGGAGTATTTGCGGGCGTATTCCGCGACTACCACACCACTCACTTTGTCTCGGCGGGCATCGCCTGCCTTGTAGCGGGGCTCGTTCACGCCATCCCGGTAGCTCTTTTAAGCTGGTTACTTTTGCGGCGCGGCTTTGCAGTGAATCCTGTGGCCGCCGGAGCCGTGGCGGGCACGCTGGCAGGCCTCGCTGGTGTAGCGATGCTGGAGCTTCATTGCCCCAACTTCCAGATGCTGCATGTCCTTGTTTGGCATACTGCGGTTGTGCCGGTCGCGGGAGCGGCCGGAGCGCTACTAGCGTGGGCGCTCCAATTGAGGGCGAGATTCAGCGAGCGTTAACCGGGCCGCCCTTGATGGATCGACTTTGAAGGTGTCGACGAACCGCTCGCGTAAACTGTCTCTATGTCGTTCACTGGAGCCGATAGCAAACCGGAAGAAAAATGGCAGGCTGCTTTTGTTTCGCGCCTGATGGCTCATCTGCAACAGCGCGAAGAGCAGGTATTTCTTCTTCTTTCGCTGTTGATTGGAGCGCTCACCGGACTCGCCGTTGTCGGATTTATTGTGGTTACCGAGCGGTTGGGTATGCGACTCTATCCAGTGGACAGCGCTGCGTGGAGGCGTGTGCTGATTCCTGTGGCCGGCTCGCTGGCCATGGGATTTTTGCTGTACCGCTATTTTCCCAACGCACGCGGCAGCGGCGTGCCCCAGACAAAGGCCGCCCTCTTCGCTCGGGATGGATTCATCTCGGTGCGAACAGTTCTGGGAAAGTTTTTCTGTACGGCTGCCACGCTCGCAAGCGGAATTCCGCTGGGCCGTGAAGGGCCATCTGTTCAAGTCGGAGCTGGAATCGGTTCGGTCCTTGGCCGATGGCTCGGATTGCGTCCGGAAAAGGTAAAAGCCCTGATTCCAGTAGGAGCCGCCGCCGCTATCGCCGCCGCATTCAATACGCCGATGGCGGCCGTTCTGTTTTCCCTTGAAGAGGTGATGGGCGATATGCACGCGCCCATTCTGGGTTCGGTCGTTCTCGCCTCTGCCACTTCCTGGGCGGTCTTGCGCCTCCTTCTTGGCAATAACCCGTTGTTTCAAGTGCCGCAATACACTCTGGTACATCCGCTGGAGCTTGCCATTTACGCATTGTTAGGCATCGCAGGCGGCTTTGTGTCCGTGGCCTTCACACGACTTTTGTTGGGAATGCGAAAGTTCTTCTTGCATTTGCCCAAAAGTACGCGTTGGTGGCATCCCGTCGTAGGCGGTATAACGGTTGGTCTGATGGGCTGGTTTGTGCCCCAGGTTCTGGGAGTCGGGTATACCTACGTCGGCAATGCGCTGAATGGAACCATGGCGCTCAAGTTGATGCTGCTGCTCGTGGTCCTGAAGCTCTTCGGCGTTACTGTCAGCTACGCCTCCGGAAACGCTGGTGGAATCTTCGGCCCGAGCTTATTTCTCGGCGCGATGCTGGGAGGCGCCATCGGCATTGTGGCCCATGGTCTGTTGCCGGGATACACCGCGACCCCCGGCGCTTACGCGCTGGTCGGCATGGGTGCGCTCTTCGCGGGGATCGTCCGAGCTCCCATGACATCGGTCTTGATGATCTTTGAGATGACGCGGGACTACGCTGTCATCGTGCCGTTGATGATTGCGAACCTAACCAGCTTTTTCATCTCCTCCCGGTTTCAGAAGGAGCCGATCTATGAGGCTTTGGCTCATCAGGATGGCATTCATTTGCCTAGTCACACTACCCGCGACGAAGTCAATCAGCGCACTGTGGCCCAGATCATGCGGAAATCTCCCGCAACGCTCTCTGCGCAAATGCGCGTTGAAGATGCAATTCAGCAAACTCGATCGGGTCAGTTCCGAGTTTGGCCAGTCGTTGACAAGGCATACTTTCTGGGCATCGTAACGCGGGAGACGCTTGAGTCCGCCGATGGGGATGGAAGAAATGAGCAGCCAGTGGCAGAACTTGTGGAAACATTCCATGTTCCGCACGTCCACACAGATCATGCCTTACATTACGCGCTCGAACGCTTGAGCAAATATCATCTGGATGTTTTGCCAGTCCTCCACCGAGCGGATCTCCATAAGCTGGAAGGTGTCGTCACCTTGCCTGATGTGCTGGATGCGTATGGCATCAACCGTACGGAACTGAACTAGCAGACTACGGCCAACGCCTGGCGAGTATCTTTAAAGAGACGGTTATAGGTTCGCATCGAGAGAAATTCCGTATTCCGGCTTCTCAACTGACGAGAATAAAGCCAATGCGTTCATCCAGAGTGACTTGCAAGTCCTTTTTGAGGATTGGTCCCGCAAAACGCCGTCCCCGACGGGGCCCATTCAGCTGCGATCACAGTACCGGTTATGCGCCAATCGCTGTTCGAATGAGAGTTGGTGGGCCTGCAGGGATTCGAACCCCGAACCAAGGGATTATGAGTCACATTTTCAGCGTTTTGCACCACATCGCAATGTGTTGCACGTAAGAGAATAACGTATTTGTATTCATAAACATAAAGTGAAATTCTTCTTTGCAATGAATCGCACCGAAATGCAGGAAAGTTGGAAGCAAACAGCCATCAAAACAGCCACTAAGATTGGCCCATTTCAGCCCGTCTTATGGGCACTCAAATCGGCATACATTTTGTTCCTGGCTGGCGATGGCTGGCGCGTCGATCAAAGAGATTCAAGAAGCGGCGGATCACAAGTTGATCATCATGTCCGCCCGTTACAGCCACCTTTCCCCTGCACATAAGTTGTCTGTGTTGGAGCGGATCGCGTCTGCTTCCGAATAGCCGTTCAGATGAGCTGACATTCCCCGGATATTGGAAGATGTGCCGAGGCATGAGGGCCGGTGTCAAGGCTCTACGACCGCGCAGCGGCGCGCTTCAGCGCGGCCTTGACTCCGGTCCGGCCTCGGCTATGCTCTGTCTATCCGGGGAATGTCATTATCCGCTCCGGCGCTACAAGCCCAATCCGAGTCCCCGAGCAATTTCTTCGATATGAACAGATTGCGGCACGATTCTCTGCGTAGCGGCTTCCGGTTCGATTGCCGACGCATAATCGAGATACAGAAAACACTTGCCCATGAACAGCAAAATATACTTGTTCCATCACATCGTAATAGACTTGCACTAGTACGTCATAATAAACTTGTATTCGGACGTCACAATAAACGTGCAGAGGCACAGAAGACTATGGCTACCCCAAATGAAAAACTCGCCGCTTCCCTGGAAGTTCTCCGCAAGCTTCAACAGAACGGGCGGCATGTCTTTCAAGCCGGGCATTTGAGTCGCGTTCACCGTGACCGGCTGGTGAAGAATGGTTTTCTGCAACCAGTCGTTAAAGGGTGGCTCATGTCCACCAGCCCTGGAGCTCGTCCTGGAGATAGTACCGCATGGTTTGCGTCATTCTGGGAGTTCTGCGCGGCGTATTGCAATGAACGATTCGGTGCAGACTGGCATCTTTCGCCGGAACAGTCGCTGCTGCTTCATGCCGAAAACACGGTTGTTCCAGCTCAGGCCACGGTCTACAGTCGCAAGGGGCACAACAATACAATCGCGCTTCCTTTTCGCACTGCGCTCTACGATCTGAAGCAGGCGAGAATGCCGCCGCAGAATCAATTGGCGCTTCGTGATGCCCTGCGGCTCTTTACGCCCGAAGCTGCGCTTGTGCGTATCCCGGAATCGTTCTTCCGTCATCATTCCCTGGAAACCCAAGTCGTTCTTGCGCGCATGACAGATGTTTCGAACCTGCTGCGCATCCTGCTCGATGGCGGGCACTCTGCCATTGCCGGGCGTCTGGCTGGCGCACTGCGCCGCGCCGGTCGTGCGGAACAGGCAGACGAGATTCTCTCCACGATGAAGCGCGCCGGATACGATGTACGCGAGTCAGATCCATATGCGAATGGGCAAACCTTCTTTGCCATGAATCACCCCACGGAGGCTCCAATTGTCAGCCGACTTCAAGCTCTATGGGCCTCTACGCGTGATGCCGTGCTGGAAATCTTTCCGACGCCGCCTGGATTGCCCGACAAAACCGAGGCATATCTCGCGCATGTGGATGACATTTATAAGAACGACGCCTATCACTCGTTGTCGATTGAGGGTTATCGCGTAAGCCCGGAATTGATTGAACGAGTAATCTCTGGACAATGGGACCCCAAACATAATGAGGCCGACAAACACAACCGCGATGCACTTGCGGCGCGCGGCTACTGGCAGGCATTCCAGCAGGTCAAGGCAAGCGTACTCAAGGTTCTTGAAGGCAAAAATGCTGGTGCCGTAGTCAGAACAGACCACCGCGAATGGCACAGAGAATTGTTTGAACCGTGCGTCGCCGCCGGCTTGATTCCTGCCTCGGCATTAGCGGGCTATCGGAATGATGCCGTTTACTTGCGCAATTCCCGCTATGTTCCACCACGCTGGGAAGCGGTCCGGGATGCGATGCCTGCCCT